>Ga0265328_10001419_pt1 | contig 11027 bp, 12 predicted proteins | sample 41624metaG_FD_202086 | JGI IMG/M metagenome (GOLD analysis project Ga0265328, IMG submission 202086) | Rhizosphere microbial communities from Carex aquatilis grown in University of Washington, Seatle, WA, United States - 4-16-24 metaG | ecosystem: Host-associated > Plants > Roots > Rhizosphere...
CCCGTGCCATCGAGGACCGAATCCGCGTGCCATCGAGGACCAAACCGGCCTCTAAGCCTCTGCCCTGTCGCGATTCACGCCGCTCCTAACTTTTCTAACTTGGAATCCTTCGGATTCCTTCTAACGGCCGGCCCCGAAATCCACACTGTGGACAACCATCGAATTTGCCGTCGAGGCGCGCCATGATCGTCGCGCTCCTCAACCAGAAGGGCGGCGTCGGCAAGACCACTCTGGCGCTTCATCTCGCCGGCCGATGGGCCCGCGAGGGCAAGCGGACGATCGTCATCGACGCCGACCCACAGGGTTCGGCGCTCGACTGGTCCGAGCAGCGAGCCAGAGAAGGGCTTCCGAGGCTCTTCGGAGTGATCGGCCTGTCGCGCGACACTCTGCATCGTGAAGCCCCGGAGATCGCTCGCGACGCCGACCATGTCGTCATCGACGGGCCGCCGAGAGTCGCCGCCCTGATGCGATCGGCGTTGCTCGCGGCCGACGTTGCGCTCGTTCCCGCGCAGCCGTCACCATTCGACGGCTGGGCGTCGAGCGAAATGCTGAGGCTTATCGACGAGGCCCGCATCTTCCGGCCGGAGCTTCTCGCTCGTTTCGTTCTCAATCGCTGCGCGACCGGCACGGTCATCGCGCGCGAAACGGCCCAAGCGCTCGCATCCCATGAGCCGCCGGTGCTCGCGTCGCGCATCGGTCAGCGCGTCGTCTTCGCAGACGCCGCGCGCAGCGGCCGCCTCGTCTCGGAAACGGTCAACGGCGCCGTCGCTGCGCGCGAGATCGCCGCGCTCGCCGCCGAGTTGGAGAGGCTCGCATGACATCGAGCAAGCCTCCGCGCGGCTTCGCCGAACGTCCGAGCGACGCGGACGCCTGGATTAAGACCGCCGACCGGAACGAGCGCGGCGCGGCGTCGAAGGCCGAGCAATTCACGGCGCGACTGACCATCGATGTGACGCCCGATTTGCGCGGCCGCATCAAAATCATCGCCTTTCGGCGCGGCGTCACCGTCGCCGACATGCTGCGCGACCTGCTCGCGCGTGAATTCCCCCGAGACGATGGAGGCCAGTCGTGAACTCGGACATCCCAGTCGCTGGAAGGGCCGCCGAAGGCGCCATTTCCTCCCTTACGCATGTCGAGCTGACGTTCATTCCCAAGCGCGTCGAATTCTGGATCAGGTTCGGTCGCGTCGCCGAAGAGAGGACGCTCGATCGCCGCCGGCGCATCGTCAGCTTTGCGTCGAACAGCATCTTCGCACTCGTGCGCTGGGCGGCCAATGAGCACGGCACGATCATTTCGCGCATCGACATTCTGCGCGCGGTGTCGCACGGCGAGGCCTTCTCGACCGTGCCTTTCGTCCGCCCCGGCGGCGACATTTTGCTGCGCCTCAACAGCTGGCCGAGAGTCGAGCGCGCATTGCGAGCAATCGATACGGTCGAAGCAATCGGCATCGATCCGGCCGACGCCGCCCCGGATTATTGGCGGCATGTCCACAATCGTCTGACCGTCGGCAGCGAGCCGCGACCCTATACCAGGCAGCGACATGATGCTTGGTTGTTGCGGCAGAAAGTAACGCCATGACGACGCGCTTCGTCCTGGCCCTCATGTGTTCCGGTGTCGCGGCCGCCGCGTTTCCACCGCGGATCGGCACCGCGCCGGGACTCGTCTGGAACGTCAGCGCCAGCGTGCCAATCGGGCTCTATCTCGTCACGGCGCCGGACCGGCTCCACGTCACCGATCTTGTCGTCGTCGAGCCGTCGCGGGCGGTCGCCGACTTCCTCGCCGAGCGCGGCTACGTGCCGCGCCGCGTCCCGCTTCTGAAGCGCGTCCTTGCGCTTCCCGGACAGACAGTCTGCCGACGAAACCTCACCATCATCGTCGACGGTATCGAAGTGGGAGCGGCGCGCGAAATCGACCATCTCGGACGCGCGCTTCCCGTCTGGCAAGGCTGTCGCAGCATAGCTGACGACATGATCTTCGTCATGAACTGGCAATCGCCGAACTCGCTCGACGGTCGCTACTTCGGCCCGACTCCAATCTCCTCGATCGTCGGCCGCGCGATTCCTCTCTGGACCGCAGAGGAGGCGACGGAAGAATGACTTCGCCATTCCATCGCAGGCGTATCGTCACGCAACCTTTCGCTTTCAGGTTGCGCACTTTCTCCCTCACGGCCCACGTTCCGAAGGGTCTAGAGGCAATCGGCGCGGTCGCCGTCATCACGGCATCCTCGCTGCTCTTCGGCGCCTTTGCTTACGCGAAATCGGCGTCCGCCGATCCACCGCCAGCGAGCGGACGTGCCCAAGCCGAGATCGAAACTTTCGTCGAAGAAGCTGCGAAGCGCTTCGCCGTGCCGGCTCGCTGGATACGCGCGATAATGCGCGTCGAGAGCGGCGGCGATGTTCGCGCCCGATCGCCCAAGGGCGCAATCGGGCTGATGCAGGTCATGCCTTCGACGTACGAGGAATTGCGCCTTCGCCACGGCTTCGGCGTCGACCCGTTCGATCCGCGCGACAACATTCTGGCCGGCTCGGCGTATATACGAGAGCTGCTCGATCGATACGGATCGCCCGGATTCCTCGCGGCTTATAATGCAGGCCCGGCGCGCTTCGACCGCTATCTCACGGCACGCCGAGCGCTCCCCACTGAAACGTTGGAATATCTCGAAGCGCTCGCTCCAATGATCGATCGCGGACAGCTTCAGCGCCGAGTCGACAGCGGCCGGACTTCCGTCATCGGCAACGACGCGCCGCTCTTCGCTCTTCGCGCCGATAGCAATTCGTTGGGTGAATCGTCATCGCTCGGCTTGCAGCCGAACGGCGCGTCGATCGCGCGTCGCGTCGTCGATTTGTCTGCGCTCGTTCCGCATTCGAACGGTCTCTTTGTGCGCATCGCACGCGGGAGTGATCTGCAGTGAAGGAAATCGCATTTCATCGAAGGCTGGCGAACAATGTCGCGCATCCGGCGATGTTCGACGGAGAGCGTGATCGAGCGGGTTACGGAGGGCAAGATAAAAGGGACAGCCTGCGGCTTTGTCCGGCGGTCGTTTTGTCGTTGTTCGTCAGCACCTTCGCACAGCCTGCGAATTCGGGGCGCAGCCTGTCGATCCTCGCATGTGACTATAACAGCTCGACAATTTTCACGTCGTCGGCGTTGCGCCATGTCTTGTGACGACGACATCCGTATCCGTCCCGGCCGCATCCGCTCGACGAAGCCGGGAAGGGCGAAGAGTTTCGTGGCGCGCGTTCTCGCAGCGACGCAGAAGACCGGCGGTCCGCATCGTGGCGCGCGGGGGAAGGCGGGGAGCTTCGGGCGCGGGCGCGCCGCAAGTCTCCTCGCGATCCGCGGCCTCACCTCGAAATCCCGCGGCGCGGTGGTCAAGGCACGCGTCGTCCGCCATGGCGCGAAGTCTGCGTCGCTCGCGACGCATCTTTCCTATCTGCGCCGCGACGGTGTGACCCGCGACGGCGCGCCGGGAAAAATGTTCGACGCAGGAGGCGACGAAGCGGACGCCCGCGGCTTCGCCGAGCGTTGCCAGGGCGACCGCCATCATTTCCGCTTCATCGCGTCGCCCGATGACGCGGCGGAACTCTCCGACCTACGGAGCTTCACGCGCGATCTGATGGGGCAAATGGCGCGCGATCTCGGAACGGGAGTCGATTGGGTCGCGGTCGACCACTGGAACACCGAGCATCCCCATATTCATATTCTCGTGCGTGGGCGCGCCGACGACGGCCGCGATCTCGTCATCAGCCGCGATTATATCAGCCGAGGCGTTCGTGGCCGAGCTGAGCAGCTGGTCACACTTGAACTCGGACCGCGCAGCGAGCTCGAGATTCGTCGTGGCCTCGAACGTCAGGTGGAGGCAGATCGCTGGACGCCACTCGATCAAACGCTTGTCCGCCAGGCTACCGGCAACGATGGGGTCGTCGACTTGCGCCCGAGCCGAGAGCCCGCGACTGATAGCGAGCGGCCCGTGCTCGTCGGGCGCATTCGCAAACTGGAGAAACTCGGTCTCGCCGCGCCGATCGGCCCTGGCCGGTGGGTCCTGGCCGAGGAGGCGGAAAGCACGCTTCGCGCGCTCGGCGAGCGCGGCGACATCATCAAGCGAATCCATCGCGGCCTCACCGAGCGCGGTATCGAGCGATCCGCCGGCGACTTCGCCTGGGATAGTGACGCGCGGGGCGACTCGATCCTCGGCCGTCTCGTCTCGCGCGGCCTCGACGATGAATTGAATGGCTCCGCCTTCGCTGTTGTCGACGGCGTCGACCGCCGGGCCCACCACATCCGATTCGCCGACCTCGATGCGACCGGCGACGCCGCGCCAGGCGCCATCGTCGAAGTCCGGCGCCTCGCGCGCGAGGCAGGATCGTCGCGGCTCGTCCTCGCCGTTCGCTCCGATCGCTCGATCGAGGAGCAAATTCACGCAGCGGGAGCCACCTGGCTCGATCGCCGCCTCGTTGAGGCGGCGCCCATGCCGCTTTCCGAGGCCGGCTTCGGCCATGAGGTCCGAGACGCGATGGACGCCCGCGCCGAGCATCTCGCCGCCGAGGGGCTGGCGCGCCGCCAAGGCCAGCGATTCGTCTTCGCGCGGGATTTGCTCACCACCTTGCGCGCGCGCGAGCTCGAAGAGGCCGCCAGCCGGCTCTCGGCTCTTACCGGCCTGCCGCGCCAACGTGCGGCGGAGGGAGAGTCGGTCGCCGGCGTCTATCGCCAGCGGGTCACGCTCGCGTCCGGCCGCTTCGCGATGCTCGACGACGGCCTCGGATTCAGCCTCGTTCCCTGGTCGCCCTCGCTCGAGCGCGAGCTCGGGAGGCATGTCTCGGGCATCATGTCACCCGGCGGCGGAGTGGAATGGAGCTTCGGCCGGAAGAGGGGGATCGGCCTTTAACTCACCGCGATCGGCAACCCAGTCGAGCTCTGATCGGAAGCGATGACTCGGCTCGTCTCACACGGACAATCACTCAGCGACTCGCGTCATCGACGGCGTCGGCGCACCCTGCCATTCCAGCCGCCAAATCCCGCCTTGCCGCAGGTTCTGTACGAGATCGGGCCGGAAGACGGCAAGGCATGTGCCGCTGGCGCGCCGCGCCGAAGGATAAACCACCCCATTGCTGGCTGCCTCGACGCGAAGTCGTCGCGCGAGCGTGTGGCCGGCGGGATAAGCGATCGCTGGGTCGTCGCCCAGCGCGGGGTCACTCGTTCGGTCGAACCCGCGCAGATCGTGAAAAGGCGCGAAGAAATTCGCCAGCAGCTCCGCGTAGTCGGTCACGTTCTCGAAACGACCGACCGCTTCGAGCTCGCGCGTCAGATGAAAGGACACTTCGCCGAGCGAGGTTTCGGCCTCGAAGGCGCAGTACCAGGCACCGCGATCCTCATCATTGAAGCGATTGCCGCCCGGCCGCGTATGCGTGAAGGCGGCATTGATGAAGGTGTAGCCGGGACGGCCGAACACGAGCTCGCGCGGATCGAGCCCGGGCAGCCCGGTCTCCTGCGCCGTCAATCGCGCGTTGGTGACGCTCTCAAGGCTCGCGAGGTCTTCGAGCGCGCCGAAGTTCGCGGCCAGAGGCAGCAGCACCGGCGGCTTGAGCCGACCGGTGGAAATGAGCCGCACCATGTCGCGCTGGGCGAGATCGACCGTCGGCGGTAGAGCCATTCACAGGCCACCGCGCAACGCGTCGATATGCCGGCGAACCTCGAGCATCTTGGGGATGCCACCTTCGATGATGGCGTCGAGGGGGCGACGGCCACCATAGAGCGGCCCCTTGTTCGGCAAGCGGACCCATTCGTCGGACAGCGGCTCGGAAAACAGCAGTCGCAGCCCTTTGAAGATGCCGACGAGCGCGCTGACCCGCGTGAGCGTGTCCTGCGACAGGGCGCCCGACCACTGGCCTTTCTTCATGCGGAACCAGGTCCGCTCTGAGACGCCGCCCAGAAGCCCGCAAATTTCGCCGCTGGTCAGCCGCCAGATTTCGGCGAGGCGTACGACCCCTTCGACGGCCGCCGGCGTCAGCCGCTCGCGCGTGCCCGCGTCCGCCAGATTGGGCGGCGTCGGCGGCGAGCCGAAATCGGTGGCCGGGTTTGCGGCGTAGGCAAAGCTCATGCTGGCCTCCTTCGTCAATTGACGAGAAATATACTGCCAATTGGCAGGAAATCAAATCGCTGGACCAGGAAGCCGTTCCGAATCGGCGAGCGAGCCCTCCCCCATTCCCTCCGAGGCCCCGCCCCACGCCTCGGCGATTGCCGGTGCTCACCGCCGGTCTTTGCGCGCCAGAACGCGTTTCTCTGCGACCGCCGCCTCGCGCGCCTTGCGCGCCGGAACGCGCGGTCGCGAAGCTGGGCCCATGTCCGCCGCGCGCATTCTTTGGGGCCAGATCCTCGTCGTCTTCGCGATCGTGCTCGCCACGACGTGGGGCGCGACGGAATGGACGGCGTGGCGGCTCGCCTTCCAGTCCGAATTGGGACTGCCATGGTTCGCGATCGAGTCCTGGCCCTTCTACGCCCCGCCGGCGTTCTTCTGGTGGTGGTATCACTTCGATGCCTATGCTCCCGAGATCTTCATTGAGGGCGCGGCAATCGCAGCGTCGGGCGGCTTCGCCTCCATAGCCGCCGCGATCCTCATGTCGGTCTTGCGCGCTCGCGAATCGACGAATGTCATTACCTATGGATCGGCGCGCTGGGCGACGACGACCGAGATTCGCGACGCAGGAATGCTCGGGCCCGACGGCGTCGTGCTCGGCAGAGTGGACCACGACTATCTGCGCCACGACGGGCCGGAGCACGTTCTCTGCTTCGCGCCGACACGATCCGGGAAAGGAGTCGGCCTCGTCATTCCGACTCTGCTCACCTGGCCCGGCTCGGCGATCGTGCATGACATCAAGGGCGAGAATTGGAATCTCACGGCGGGATGGCGCTCGCGCTTCGGACGCGTGCTGCTGTTCGATCCGACCAACGTCGATTCGACCGCCTATAATCCCCTGCTCGAGGTGCGACGAGGTCCGGCCGAGGTGCGCGACGTGCAAAATGTCGCCGACATTCTTGTTGATCCGGAAGGCGCTTTGGAGCGCCGCAATCATTGGGAAAAGACCAGCCACTCGCTCCTCGTCGGCGCAATTCTGCATGTGCTCTATGCCGAACCGGACAAAACGCTCGCCGGCGTCGCCAATTTTCTCTCGGACCCCAAACGCCCCATCGAGACAACGCTCAAGGCGATGATGACGACGAGGCATCTCGGCGCCGATGGACCGCATCCCGTCGTCGCCTCGACGGCGCGCGAGCTCTTGAACAAATCCGAGAACGAGCGCTCCGGCGTGCTGTCGACGGCGATGTCGTTTCTGGGCCTCTATCGTGACCCCGTCGTCGCGCAGGTGACGCGCCGCTGCGACTGGCGCATCGACGATCTCGTTTCATGCGAGCGGCCAGCGACACTCTATCTCGTCGTTCCGCCGTCCGATATTTCCCGCACCAAGCCGCTCGTTCGCCTGGTGCTCAATCAGATCGGCCGCCGGCTGACCGAGGAACTCGACGCAACAAGTCGCCATCACCGGCTATTGCTGATGCTCGATGAATTTCCGGCGCTCGGTCGGCTCGACTTTTTCGAGTCGGCGCTCGCCTTCATGGCGGGCTATGGGATCAAAAGCTTCCTCATCGCCCAATCGCTCAATCAGATCGAGAAGGCTTATGGGCCGAACAACGCCATTCTCGACAATTGCCATGTGCGCGTATCCTTCGCAACCAATGACGAGCGCACGGCGAAACGCGTCTCCGACGCCCTCGGCACGGCGACCGAGCTGCGCGCGATGCAGAACTACGCCGGCCACAGGCTCAGCCCCTGGCTCGGCCATTTGATGGTGTCGCGCCAGGAAACCGCGCGACCGCTGTTGACGCCCGGCGAAATCATGCAGCTTCCCACCACGGACGAAATCGTTCTCGTCTCCGGTCTCCCGCCGATCCGTGCGAAGAAGGCGCGCTATTACGAGGATCGGCGATTGACGGCGCGGATTCTCCCGCCTCCCTTCCTCGAAGGAAACGAGCGCGAGGCCGCAAAGCGGACTGCGACGCCATGTCATTTGCAAGACGACTGGATCATGGTGCCCTCGAGCCTCGCAGCTTCTGCGGAAGCGGAACGGAGCGATGCCACGACATCGGACGCTGATGATCCGGCGAACGGCGGCATTCGACGGGAGCCTGAAATCCCCGATCACGAAGCCGTCGCGCCGGAAAGACCGGGGCCTGCTTGGTCACGGGAGGAGCCAATGGACAACGACGACCATGACGACGAGGATGCGATCCGCGCGCGTGCTCTTCACAGCCGATTCCGATTCGTTGCGCGGCAAGCCACGATGGATCCCGACGATGGAATAGCGCTGTGAGGCGACGATGGCCGTAAAACACCGTCTCTCTGTCTATCTCGACGCCGAGATGATGGCGCAGCTGGAAAAGCTCGCGACGAAAGAGCGCGCCGCAAAATCGGCGATCGCCGAAGCCGCCATTGTTTCCTTTCTCACGTCGGACGACGCCGATCGTTGGGAGGCTACCGTGACACGCCGGCTCGACCGACTCACCCGCTCCGTCGATCGTATGGAGCGCGACCTCGAATTCTCGGTCGAAGCGCTCGCGCTTTACATCCGCGCTTGGCTGACCGCGACGCCGCCTCTGCCCGATGGCGCGCAAGCCGCCGCGCAGGCGAAGGGCCGCGAGCGCTATGAGAATTTCATCCAAGCGTTGGGGCGAAGGTTGGCGAAGGGGCAGCGATTGTCGCGGGAGCTCTCAGATGAAGTCTCCATGCCCGAACGCGAGATCGGTAAGTCCGCTTCGTAATCTGGATTACGCCAAAACTTCCCCTTTGCCCTTGGCACGGGAGCGCGCGATCTCATCGACGCCGATGAGAGGCTGCGGATGGCGGGGGCTTCTCCCTTTTCAGGCGGCCAAAATTTTCCGGAATTGCGCATGGTCGGTTCTGCTTCGGCGGCGTTTGCCCGCGCCCGTGCAGCTCGTCGAGACGGGCTGGGTAGCGCGCGACGCACGGCCGAGGCACTGGCGTCGCCCATCATTCTGCGGCTATGGTGAGCGCCGTCGCGATCGCCGAAAGGATGTTTGATGACCGAATCGACACTGGTTTCGAACCGAAGGATGGCGCGCGCCGCCGCCGCTCGTCTGCGCTCCAAGCGCGAGGATCGTGTCGTAGACATCGTGAGGAAAACGATCAGGGGATCTGAGGTCAGCCTTCCGCGCGTCGCTTGGCTGGACCGACCCGAGCAGCCTCGCGCGGAGGAAATGCGAGAGGCCAAGCGGAGAGACGTTTCAGCTGCAAAAGGCTCACGACAACGACTTGAGCGATAGCGGGTTTGCCTGAAATGTCGGCGAGGCGCCATCAGCCGCCGTTCGTCGCGGACGACCAGAGGGTCCGCTTTCTCGAGAGTTTGCCGACGTTCGCGGCGGCGGAACGGGAGCACATGGACCGCGCGGCCGGGCCGAAGGTTTCCTGACGAAGTCCGTCCCTGATGATGTGGACGGCCTCTCCTCAACGGCATCATAGTGCCAAGGCGTGGTCGCCGGAGCGCCACAAAGAGGGAGACCGTCCGTGAAGCAGTTTATCAGAATCGGAGTCGATCTAGCCAAGAACTATTTTCAGGTCCACGCGCTTGAGAGCGAAACGGGTCCCGCCGTGACGCGCAAGTTGAAGCGCTCGAAGATGCATGAGTTCTTCTCGCAGATTGAGCCCTGCCTCATTGGCATGGAGGCCTGCGGCGCGGCGCATTACTGGGCGCGGGAACTGAAGGCGATGAGACACGAAGTGCTTTTGATGCCGCCGGCTTATACCAAGCCTTATGTCAAGCGCGGTAAGAACGACGCCGTCGACGCCGACGCAATCTGCGAAGCGATGTCGCGGCCCGGGATGCGCTTCGTGCCGATCAAGAGCGCGGAGCAGCAAGGAATGCTGATGCTGCACAAGACGCGCGAACTGCTGGTCAAGCAGCGGACGATGGGCGTCAACGCACTTCGTGGCCATCTTTCGGAATTCGGCATTGTTGTCGCCAAGGAAATTGGTCGCGTCGACGAGTTGCTCGATCTGGCCGAAAGCGACACGACGCTTCCGAACGCAGCCAAGGCGGGCGTGAAGGTTCTGGCCCAGGCCCTTGAGGGGCTCGACAAAGCGATCGACGAGCTGGAGAAGGAAATCACCAGCGCCGCTGCGCAAAATGAAATGGTCCGATTGCTGGACAAGGTTCCCGGCATCGGGAAGCTGATCGCTTCGGTGATGGCAGCCAGCGTGCCGAACCCGAGCGTGTTCAAATCGGGACGCGATTTTGCCGCCTGGCTCGGCCTTGCGCCGAGGCAAAACTCGAGCGGAGGCAAGCAGACGCTCGGGGGCATAACCAAGCAGGGCAACCGATACATAAGGAAGATGCTCGTTTTGGGAGCGACCTCGCTGCTCAACGTCGTAGGCAAACGCAAAGGCGCCTTGCGCGACTGGATCGTCGGGCTGTTGGCGAAAAAGCCGGCGCGATTGGTTACGGTGGCAATAGCCAACAAGCTGGCCCGAATTCTCTGGGCGATGATGAAGACCGGCGAATGCTTCCGCACCGAGATGTTTGCGAAGGCGTAAGGGAGGAAACGACACGCCTCCGCAAGGCGCGTTCACAGAGGGTAGATTTACAGGTTCGAGTTTGGCAAGCGCAACGAGACGTGATGAACGACACGGTCGCCACCGAAGACTTGGAACAACCTGCAGATTGTCATGAGCATAAAGCTCGTAACCCTGATCGGGATCCCAGTCGTCGGACTTCATCAGGGCCAGCGGGACATACGCTCCGCACCAGTAGGCCGGACATATGACCGCAGCCGACCAAATCGTTCGAAACGCCAAAAAAGTGCTTGCCATCGGGGCCGTCCACATATGACAATCTGGGAGCCGTCGGCGACGGCGCGCACAATCGGACGCCGGCCTCGAACACATCGGTCACTCTGCATCGAGATGAGCGCCACGCCGAGCTTGTCTTCAAATGTGCGGATGGAACGACTCAAAGAGG
>Ga0265328_10001421_pt1 | contig 11015 bp, 13 predicted proteins | sample 41624metaG_FD_202086 | JGI IMG/M metagenome (GOLD analysis project Ga0265328, IMG submission 202086) | Rhizosphere microbial communities from Carex aquatilis grown in University of Washington, Seatle, WA, United States - 4-16-24 metaG | ecosystem: Host-associated > Plants > Roots > Rhizosphere...
ATGATGGTCGCCCGGCAGACGGCCGGCCGCCGCCGCATCGGCGAGAACCTTGCGCATGACGCTGCGCAGAGCGTCCTGGACGAGAAGATCGTATCTGATGAGGTCGGTGGACATGACGCGCGCCGAGAACCCCTGTTCGCTCTGCCCCGTCGGGACGAAAGTGGAGGCTTCTGTTGCCAGGCGCCTCCGAGCCCCGCCTAAAGGTGCAACCCCTCAGGACTTGAAACCCAGTACCAGCACCGCATTACGCGGCGACGGCCACCGGAGCATAGTTGTCGTTGGCAACTATAAGGTTTGACCCGATAACGGCGGTATCATGCCGAGCGAAAAAGCACCCTTTACGCCCTCGTCGATCCTATTTCGCCCCCGCCACAGGCCGCCCTGCCGAAAATGCAGATCTCGCGTGACGGCCTCTGGTGGAGGCGCCGGGTACCGCCCCCGGGTCCGATAGGTTTATTACGGAGTTCGTTTATCGCCATAGCCGCCCCGAGGGACGGCAGTTCGCAATATACGCATTAAGGGCCGATGCGGAAAGGGGCTGCGGAAGAAGCTTCGTCGATCTCCCCGACTTTCTGCCAAATCGGCGAAAACGCCCGCCGAAGATCGACGGGCGTTTCGAATTGCGAACCGGAGAGGACGCGTTATGCTCGCGTCAGTTGTGCTTGACAGTCAGCCCGTCCTTGACCTGGGTGAACAGCGCCTCGGTGAGAATGCGGCTCTTCACCAGCTCGTCCGTGTTTTTATAGGGCCGGCCCTTGACGATCGCCTCGGCCAGCGTGTGCGTCAGACCCTTGACGCCGGCGAGCTGCTCCACCGTCGCGGAGTTGATGTCGAGCGGCGCGACGACGGCGACCACCTGCTTGACCGGCGCTGTGGCGGCGGCGGCCGGGCCCGCCGGAGGCTTCGCCGCGGGGGACGTCGCGGTCTGGGCGAAAGCCGGAGCGGAAGCGAAAAGGGCGATGGCGAGAATGGCGTTGGTCTTCATGATGTCTGTCTCCTTGGACCGGGTCGTGTCCCCGATCGACGAGCGCATCATGCCGGCGCCACGCTGAACCCGCTTTGAATGCGGCGTTCAGCTGAAATTCAGCCGCCGAGCCCGGGGTTCATTTGCTCTTCAGGCAGACGGCGGCGGCGGGCAGGCAGGCCACGCCCACCATGGAGCAGGCCGAAGAGCCGTCCTCCTGACGGGCGCAGACGAGGCAGCCGTCGGTCCATTCCAGGCAGGCGGGATGATCCTCGCCATAGGCCTGCACGGGCTTCTCCGGCGCCTGCTTCTCCTCGGCGGCCGTGGCCGCGCTCGTGGCGAGCGCGAGGCCCAAGGCCAACGCGCGCGACACCGCGATCACGCCTCGCCCACGCGCTTGGGCGCACCGAAGCCCGCGGCCTCGAGGGCCAGATGAACCTTGTTCTGCAGGCCGGCGTCGTCGCGCTTTACGATCAGCGCCGCATTGTCGGCGAGCGCGCCGCAGAGCGTGCGCACCCAGGGCCCCTCGCTCTTGGCGAAGTCGCCCAGCACATAGGAATGCACGCGCGCCTTGTCGCCCGGATGGCCGATGCCGAGCCGCACGCGCTTGAAATCCTGCCCGATATGCGCCCCCATCGAGCGCAGGCCATTGTGCCCGGCCGCCCCGCCGCCGGTCTTCACGCGGCATTTGGCGGGCTGCAGATCGAGCTCGTCGTGAAAGACGACGACATCGCCGAGCGCGATCTTGTGAAAGCGCAGCGCCTCGCCGACCGAGCGGCCCGATTCGTTCATGTAAGTCTGCGGAAGCAGCGCGAGCACGCGCTCGCCGGCGATCGTCCCCTCACGGACGAGGCCCGAAAATCGCGCGCGCGGCGCGGAAAACCCGTGCGCGTCGGCGATTTTCTCGACCGCCATGAAGCCGATATTGTGCCGGTTCCCGGCATATTCGCGGCCGGGATTGCCGAGGCCGACGAAGAGCAGCATGGCCGATGGCTCCCAGCGATGAAGGGCGGTCGGCGGCAGGCGGGTCGAGCTTCGACCGAAGGCCCGCGCCGACCGCTCCTCTCGTTACTTCTTTTTCTCGGGGGCCTTGGCGGGAGCCGCCTTGGCCGGAGCCGCCTTGGCCGGCGCGCCCTTGCCCTTGGCCGGAGCCGCGGCGGCGGCCGCAGCGGCGGCGGTCTCCTCGGCCGAAATCACCGGCGGCGCGATCGAGACGACGGTGAAGTTCTTGTCCGGGTTGGTCGGCTTGCAGTTCGGCGGCAGGGTGAAGGCCGAAATATGCAGCGCATCGTTGAAGTCGAGACCGGTCAGATCGCCGGTGATCGAATCCGGAATATTGTCGGCCGGCACCCACATCTCCACCGCATGGTAGACGATGTTGAGCGCGCCGCCGCGCTTGAGACCCGGCGCCGCTTCATGATTGATGAAATGCACCGGAACGTCGACGCGCAGGCGCGAGCCCGCCTTCAGCCGCAGGAAGTCGACATGCAGCGGGAAGTCCTTGACGACATCGAGCTGATAGTCGCGCGGGATGACGCGCTCGGGCTTTCCATCGATGTCGAGCTCGAAGATCGTCGTGAGGAAGTGCCCGGCGTAGATGAGCTTGGTCAGCTCTTTCTTGTCGAGCGACAGCGGCGTCGGCGCCTCTCCGCCGCCATAGATGACTCCTGGTATACGGCCCTCACGGCGAACGCTGCGGGCGGCCCCCTTGCCTGTCCCGCTGCGCACCGTGGCCGCGAGCTTCTTGATCTCGGCCATTTCGGTGTCCTTTTTCACTGAGAAATGCGCGCTTTTCGCCTCCAGGGGTGTCGGAAACCGGCGCGCCGCGCAGCTTATAGGCGAGCGCAAAATGCGAGGCAAGGCCGCCCGGCCCCTCGCGCCCCTTCATGGCCTTCCCGACATCGTGGTTTTTCACCCCCGAGACAGGATGCGCAGAAGCTTGACAGAAATATTCTACTTGAGTTATATAACTGTGTAGTTACATACCTAACGGGTAAAGAATGTCCGATCCCCTCAGCACGACCTTCGCCGCTCTGGCGGACCCGACGCGACGGGCGATCCTCGCACGGCTCGCACAGGGCGAAGCCTCGGTCGGCCAGCTCGCCGCGCCTTTTTCCATCAGCCAGCCGGCGGTCTCGAAACATCTGAAAGTGCTCGAGCAGGCCGGCCTCATCACCCGCGGCCGCGCCGCACAATCGCGTCCCTGCAAGCTGGACGCGGCGCGGCTGCGCGAAATTTCCGACTGGCTCGAGACCTATCGGCGTTTCTGGGAAGAGAGCTTCGACCGGCTCGACGCCTATCTCGCGCAATTGCAAAAGGGCGACCCCGATGCTCCAAAGAATTGACGACGTCATCCCGCCGCTCGTGATCACGCGGCGCTTCGCCGTAACGCCGGCGCTCCTCTTCGACGCATGGCTCGATCCCAAAGGCGTCGGCAGCTGGCTGTTTCGCACGCCGACCGGACAATCCGCGCATGTCGAGATCGACGCGCGCGTCGGCGGCGGCTTCGCCATTCACGAGCAACGCGGCGAAATTCTCGCGACGCATTTCGGCGAATATCTCGAGATCGATCGCTCGGGTCGCCTCGTCTTCACCTTGGGAATGCAGCGTGAAGGCCCGTTCACGCGAATCGAGATCGACATTCGCCCCGACGGCGCCGGAAGCCTGCTGACGCTGACGCATTATCTGACGCCGGAAGGGGCGCCGAAATCCTTCGCTTTCCGCGCCGGCTGGACGGGAATTCTCGAAGGCCTGGCGCGGCAGACCGGCGAAACGGATGCGCCGCATCGGCTCATTCTGCTGCGCACATTCGAGGCGCCGCGCGCGCTGGTCTTCAAATGCTGGACCGAGCCGCAGCATCTCATGCGCTGGCTCTGCCCCGCGACTTTCAACGTGCTCTTCGTCGAGAATGATTTGCGCGTCGGCGGCAAATGGCGCGCCGGAATGCGCTCGCCGGATGGCGAGGACTTCATCCATAACGGCGAATATCTGGAGATCGAGGCGCCGGCGCGACTCGTGCTGACGCATGAATGGGAGCGCAATCACCTCGAGCCGAAAGCGCTGACGACGATCGAAGTGGAGCTCACGGAGCAGAGCGGCAAGACCGAGATGATCTTCGTGCAGAGCGGCCTCGCCACTGCGGAGTCGGCGGCCTCGCACAGCCATGGTTGGAGCGGCGCATTCGATTATCTCGCCGAGCTCGCGCGCGAGCTGGCCGTGAAAGATCATTGAGGAGACGTCATGTCCGACGACGTTCATATTTCAGTTCCACCGGACGCGCCCGCGATTTCCGGGACGCGCCTCTTCGACGCGCCGCGCGCGCTCGTCTTCGACGCTTTCTCCTCGGCCGATCGGCTCGCGCGATGGTTCGGGCCGAAGGGTTTTTCGCTCACGACGCAGTCCTTCGAATTTTCGCCCGGCGGCGTCTGGCGCTTCGTGATGCATGGGCCGGACGGACGCGACTACGAGAACAAAATCATCTTTCGCGAGATACAGCGGCCCGGGCTCATTTCCTATGTGCATCCCGGCGATGACGCCGATGTCGAGCCCGTGCGAATGGAGACGATCATCGCCCTCTCGGAGGAGGGCGAGAAAACGCGCATCGATTGGCGTATGCGCTTCCCGACGCTCGCCGAACGCGATCGCGTCGAGCGCGATTATGGCGCCGCCATCGGACTCGCCGAAAATCTCGGACGTCTCGGCGATTTCGTCAGCCCCGTCTTCATTACGTCACGCAGCTTCGCCGCTCCGCGCGATCTGTTGTGGAAGGCGCTCACCGAGCCCGAGCGCATGGCGCAATGGTTCGGGCCGAAGGGCGTTCCGGTCATCGCCTCGCAAATGGATTTTCGTCCCGGCGGCTCCTATCACTATGGGCTGCGGACGCCGGACGGCGGCGCGATGTGGGGCCTCTTCGCCTATCGCGAGATCGAGGCGCCCGCGCGCATCACGCTCATCGCCTCCTTCTCCGATGAAAATCGCGGGCTCACACGACATCCGCTCAGCGAGACCTGGCCGCTGAAAGTCGAGACGATTTATCTCTTCACCGAAAAAGACGGCGGTTCGGAGCTGACGTTGCGCGCGCGGCCCTTCGAGGCGAATGCGGAAGAGATCACGACTTTCGCCGGCGCGCTCGACGCAATGAGCAATGGCTGGGCCGGAACATTCGAGCAGCTCGAGAGCCACCTCGTCCAGGGTTGAACACGCCCGTCATTTTTTAAAGCAAGGGAGCATCCAATGACGATCAAGCCTTATCTCTTCTTCTCGGGCCGCGCCGACGAAGCCATCGCCTTCTACCAGAAAGCGCTCGGCGCCGAGGTTCTGTTCCTCCTCCGCTACGACGAAAGCCCCGAGCCGCCGCCGCCCGGCGTGCTCGCTCCCGGCTGGGAGCACAAAATCATGCATTCCTCGATCAAGATCGGCGATTCGGAAGTGTTCTTGTCGGATGGCTGCGGCAATCTCTCTCCCGGCTTCAACGGCTTCGGCGTCTCCATAGAGGCCAAGAGCGCGGCCGAGGCCGAGCGCATCTATGGCGCGCTCGCGGATGGCGGCGAAGCGCGCATGCCGCTCGGCGAGACCTTCTTCGCGGTGAGCTTCGGCATGGCGGTCGACCGCTTCGGCGTGCTGTGGATGGTCGTGGTTCCCAAATAGCGATCGACGATGACGGTTGACGAAGCGCTTCGCGCGGACATGATCTCTCCCCACGAAACGAGCGCCCGTCGGCGGCGCTCGCAGGGGAGAAGATATCATGACCGTTCAACCCTATCTGGTCTTCGATGGCCGCGCCGAAGAAGCCGCCGCCTTCTATGAGCAAGCGATCGGAGCGCAGATTCAGATGCTGATGCGCTACAAGGATTCGCCTCTGGCTCCGCCGGTGGACATGATGCCGCCGGGCTGGAACGCCAAGGTGATGCATATGGCGCTGAAGATCGGCGACTCCATCGTCTTCGGCTCGGATGGCGACGGCGCGGAGAGCGGCGGCTTCAAAGGCTTCTCGCTCTCCTATGGCGCCAAGACTCCCGAGGAGGCCGAACGCGTCTTCGCGGCGCTCGCCGATGGCGGCGAAACTCAGATGCGTTTGACCAAGACCTTCTTCTCCCCCGCCTTCGGCATACTCACCGATCGCTTCGGCGTTCCCTGGATGGTGGTCGTGCCGCAATGACGGCGCGCGGCGCCTGCGTGAAAGCAGGCGCCGCTCCGCCCTTTCACGAGGTTCGAAATGTTGGAAATCATCGGCGCCGGCGTCGCCGTAATCATCGCCGCGATCCTTGTCTATGTGGCGCGCAAGCCCGATACGTGCCGTTTCACGCGCTCCATCTTCATCGCGGCGCCGCCGGAGCGGATTTTTCCGCTCATCGACGATCCGCGCGCGATGAACGAATGGAACCCTTTCGTGAAGAACCGCAAGGTTACGCTCTCCTACAGCGGGCCGGAGCGCGGCGTCGGCGCGGCCAATGATTTCGACGGCGACGCGCAGGTCGGCTCCGGCCGCGCGGAGATCGTCGAATCCGTGGAGCCGACGAAAGTTGTGATCGCGCTGCGCATGGATCGCCCGATGCAATGCCGCAACCGCGTCGAGTTCACGATCGCGCCGCGCGACGGCGGCTCTCTGGTCACATGGGACATGTCCGGCCCGCAGCCCTTTATCGGCAAGCTGATGAGCATTTTCATCGACACGGAGAAAATGGTCGGCGGCGCTTTCGAGCGAGGTCTCGCCGATCTCGAGACGCTCATCGAGACGGCGCGCGAGGAGGCGGCGCAATGATAACGAGCTCGAAGATCAAGCCCTGCCTCTGGTTCGACCACGAGGGGGAAGAAGCGGCCAATTTCTATGTCTCGCTGTTCCCCGATTCGCGCGTCACCAGCGTGTCGCGCTATGGCGAGGCCGGCCCCGGCGAGCCGGGCTCGGCGATGGTCGTCACATTCGAGCTCTCCGGCCTGCCCTTCATGGCGCTGAACGGCGGACCCGTCTCGTTTGCGCGGAGCGAGGCCTTCTCGCTCTCCGTCGATTGCGCGGATCAGGCCGAGGTCGACCATTATTGGGAAGCGCTCGGCGCGGGCGGCGAATATAGCCGCTGCGGCTGGCTGAAGGATCGCTACGGCCTCTCCTGGCAGATCACGCCGCGCCGCCTGCCGGAGCTGCTGAGCAGCGCCGACACGGCCGGCGCCGCACGCGCGATGCGCGCCATGATGGGCATGGCGAAGATCGACATTGCGGCGATCGAGGCCGCTTATGCCGGGATCTGACGCTCCGTCCGGGCGACCGGGGCCTGTCGAGAGAGGCGCGTGACGCGCAGCGGCAGCGGCCCCTTCGGCCGCGTCGCGAAAGTCGGCGCCAGCTCCAGCCGATGGCCGGGGACGGTCTCGAAGCGGAACTCACGCAACAGCGTCGCGACGATGGTCGCCATCTCTGTCAGCGCGAAGCCCATGCCGACGCAGATGCGCGGTCCGGCGCCAAAGGGCAGATAGGCGTAGCGATGGCGCGCCTTGACCTGTTCCGGCGCGAAACGGTCGGGATCGAAGCCGGTGGGATCGTCCCAGAGCTTCTCGTGCCGATGCAGGCACCAAGTCAGCACATAGATCGGCTCCTTCGCGCCCACGCGATGGGGGCCGAGCGTCGTATCCTCGCGCGGCTGGCGGCCGAGCGCCGCGAAAGGCGGGAACAGCCGCATCGATTCCTGCAGAACCTGCCGCGTGAAGGCGAGATTTTCGACCGACTCCGGCGTGATCTCGCCGTCGCCGGCGACGCGCTCCGCCTCCTCGCGGGCGCGCTCCTGCGTCGCCTGATCCTTGGCCAGCAGCCAGAAGGTCCAGGCCAGCGCGACGGCGGAGGTCTCGTGACCGGCGAGCAGAAAGCCGTGGAGATTGGCGACGAGCTCGGCGTCGGTCATGACGCGCCCGCTCTCCGGATCCTTGGCCGAGAGCAGGAGGCCGAGAATATCGCGCGTCTCCTCTTTCCGGGCGCGGCGCTCGGCGAGCAGCTTCACGGTCTCCTCATGCACGAAGCGCGAGCCGGCGCGGGCGGCGAGCAGGCCCGGATAGGGCGTCCAATCCGGCGGCAGGTGGAACATCACCGCCAGCATTCGCCAGGCGAAGCTGCCGAGAACCGGCCGCAGCGCCGCGATGAAGCGCTCGCCGTCGAAATTCTCCGAGGCGCCGAACACGGCCTTCTCGATGACGGCGAATGTCGTGCGCGACATGGCCTCGGTGATCTCCACCTCGGCGCCGTCGCCGAGGCGGCGCCACTCCTCGGCCTGCGCCTGCGCGCAGCGGACGAAATGGGGAACGAGCGCCAGAATATTCTCATAGCGAAAGGCCGGCGAGATGGCGCGCCGCTGCCATTTCCATTCCGCGCCCTCCGAGAAGAACAGCGTCTCGCCCTCGACCGGCCCGCGCAGCGCCTTGGCGGCGATGTCGTCGCGGCGAAAAGCGTCGGCGCGCGAGACCAGAAGCTCCTCGATCAGCTCGGGACTGACGACATAATGCATGCGCGGGAGGAGCGGCCAAACCGCATTGGCGGAGAAGAAATCGGTCCGATAGGCCTCGGGCGCATAATTTTCGAGGTAATTGCGCGACACCGCCAGATAGGACGGCTTCTCGCGCGGCGTGAAGGGGGTGAAATCGGGATCGTGAAACATGAGGCCTCCGCAATGGTCGAGCTCGGCACCCGATGCTATCGGAGCGAAATTCGCTTTTTCTGTGATCTCGGGGGCGGAGCCTGCCTCTTGCCCGATCCAGCCCTGGGAGCCGGCCCGGACGCGGAATAGTTACGTCCTCCCGCGATTGACGGCATCTAGAAAAAATCCTGTCACCCACGCGGCCCGTCCGGGCCATTCCGGCGCCCGACGCGAAGGCGGCTTTCGCCTCGGTGGGGAACGAGGGTCATGGTCGGTTCGAAGTGTCGAAAGCCACGCCTAGGCCCCGCCGCTTCACATGATGTAGCTTCGTCCGCGCGCTTTCGAATCTGCGCATCACGCTGGCGGTGGTGGTGGCCCTATCGGAACGACTTCGGGACATTTCGGATACCGTAACGCGGTTCCGAACAAAGTTTTGTGATCCATTCGAAGGGGCGTAGCATGAATGTATTTCGAAAAGTCGGCGGTTTCGTGCTTGTCGTGGTCGGAGTAATTACTTTTGTTCCGCCATCATTTTTCGTTTTCCCTTCTATAGGCGGGTGGGTAATGGGATATTCTGATATATGGCTCGGCCACGAGGTGTGGGATACATTGATAATACTTGCCTGGGTCAGCGGCGCGGGTCTTGTCGGCGGAGTCTGGATGATCAAGGCTTCGAACTGACGCGCGACCGTGGCGTCGGTTGCGTCTGCCGGCAAATGGCGGCATGAAAGACCACATTTCACCACGGCCCGAGCGGCCTCTTCCGAAAGAGCGAGAGAGAATGAGCGCTGAGACCACCTCCACGAACTGGCTGCCCGACGCCAAGGCGGCTTTCGCCTCCGTGGAGGCGCTTTACGGCCGCGCGCTCGACGCCGTCCGCGCCCGCGTCACCAAGGACGGCAAGCTCTCCAATGAGCTGATCGAGACCGAGCAGCACGCCGCTCACGGCCTCTCCTGGTTCGCCACCTATGTGCAGAGCCTGCGCGAGCTGCTCGCCTACGCCGATCGGCTCCAGGCCGAGGGCGCCTATGGCGAGGTGGAGAATCTCCTCACCCGCATCGCCTTCGCGGAATATCTGGCGCAGGTCTTCGGCGGCATTCCGATGAGCCAGGGCGAATTCGTCCGCCTCTCGGATTTCGGCCTGACGCCCGCCGATGTCGCCGCCCGCCGCATCCCGGAGGTCGACAGCCTCATCGCGAGCGGCGCCACCGCGTCCAACCGCGCCCGCCTCGCCGAGCTGATCGACCATAATGGCGCCGCCGAGACGATCGGCGCCACCGGCCTCGACGAGACGCTGGAGGCGATCCGCAGCGAGATGCGGAAATTCGCCGGCGACAATGTCACGCCGCACGCCCATGAATGGCATTTGAAGAACGACTACATCCCGCTGAAGGTCATTTCCGGCCTCGCGGAGCTGGGCGTCTTCGGCCTCACCATTCCGGAGGAATATGGCGGATCGGGCCTCGGCAAGATCGCCATGTGCGTCGTCTCGGAGGAGCTGTCGCGCGCCTATATCGGCGTCGGCTCGCTCGGCACGCGCTCGGAGATCGCGGGCGAATTGATCCTCGTCGGCGGCACGGAGGAGCAGAAGCACAAATATCTGCCCAAGATCGCCACCGGCGAAATCCTGCCCACCGCCGTTTTCACCGAGCCGAACAATGGCTCCGACCTCGCGAATCTGCGCACCCGCGCGACGCGCGAGGGCGACGTCTATAAGGTCGTCGGCAATAAGACCTGGATCACCCATCCGGTGCGCGCCGATGTGATGACGCTGCTGGTCCGCACCAATCCCAATGAGAAGGGCTATAAGGGCCTCTCCATGCTGCTGGCCGAAAAGCCGCGCGGCACGGATGAGAATCCCTTCCCGGCCAAGGGCATGACCGGCGGCGAGATCGAGGTGCTCGGCTATCGCGGCATGAAGGAGTTCGAGATCGGCTTCGACAATTTCGAGGTGCCGGCCGAAAATCTTCTCGGCGGCGAGGAGGGCAAGGGCTTCAAGCAGCTGATGGAGACCTTCGAATCCGCCCGCATTCAGACGGCGGCGCGCGCGCTCGGCGTCGCCCAGGCGGCGCTCGATCTCGGCCTGCGCTACGCCAAGGAGCGCGTGCAATTCGGCAAGCCGCTGTTCGCCTTCCCGCGCGTCTTCGACAAGATCGTCACAATGGCGATCGAGATTCACATCGCCCGCCAGATCACCTATTTCGCCGCCCGCGAGAAGGACGAGGGCAAGCGCTGCGATCTCGAGGCCGGCATGGCCAAGCTGCTCGGCGCGCGCGTCGCCTGGGCGGCGGCGGACAATGCGCTGCAGATCCACGGCGGCAATGGCTTCGCGCTGGAATATCCGGTCTCCCGCGTCCTCTGCGACGCGCGCATCCTCAATATTTTCGAGGGCGCGGCGGAGATTCAAGCGCAGGTCATCGCGCGGCGTTTGCTGGAAG
>Ga0265328_10001422_pt1 | contig 11015 bp, 7 predicted proteins | sample 41624metaG_FD_202086 | JGI IMG/M metagenome (GOLD analysis project Ga0265328, IMG submission 202086) | Rhizosphere microbial communities from Carex aquatilis grown in University of Washington, Seatle, WA, United States - 4-16-24 metaG | ecosystem: Host-associated > Plants > Roots > Rhizosphere >...
CTGGCCGCCGCCCACGACGCCGCTGACATCGCCAGCGCGGCCGAAGCTGTTATCGGCCTTGAAGCCGCCGCCGACATTGAGGCCGACATAGGCTCCCGTCCAGGAGAAGACCGGCGGCGGCGGCGCGAAGGCCGGCGCGTCCTTGCGATAGGGCAGATCCGCCGCGTGAGCGGCGCCGGCCGAGAGAAGCGCGGCGACCGCGAGAGCCGAAAGGCTGGTGTTGATATGCATTGAAACCTCCGAGGGACTTGAAAGAAACGCTTCAGTCGCCGCCCCCGACTAGAGCGAAGCTATGGGCCGAAAATCATCGAATCGGCCTGATTTGTCAACCGCAGTTGATATCCTCGGGGAAATGTCGCGGGGGCGGCTCGGACAGCCGTCCCGTCGAGGCGACGCCCCGTGCGGTTTCACCATGCGGATGACGAGCGTCACCTTGGCCTCGGAATGGTTCACATTTCCCTAATCCACCAATCGGCGCAAATTTCGGCGCGCGAGGCGCGTGGTCGCGCGAATGGCGATTGACGGCAACCAATGGTCGAACAATTGTATTTCCCATATCGGGAGAGGGATTCTCGATGCGGCCGGAAAATTTCGAGAAGCGCTCGGGGGAGGCGACGCGGCGGCGCATCCTCGCCGCGGCGATCACACGCTTTGCGCGCGCCTCTTATGAGGAGGTGAAGCTGCGCGACATAGCGGCGGATGTCGGCGTCGATGTGGCGCTGGTGCATCGATCCTTCGGTTCGAAGGAACAACTCTTCGCCGCCGCCGTCGTCGAGGCGTGTCCGGCGGCGCTATTGTCGGCGGAGCGGAGCCGTCTGAGCGCGCTATTCACGAGCTTCGCCTTCGAATCGCAGCAACACGAAGGCCTGCATATCTTCGTTCGCTCTCTGACGAGCCCGCTCGCGAGAGATTTGATTCGCGCCAGTTGCTACAGGGATTTCATCGGGCCTCTGGCCGCCAAGCTCGATGGGCCGGCCGCGCAGCAGCGGGCGGCGCTGTTCGTCTCCTGCCTCATCGGTTTCTCTTTGTTGCGCGAGGTGCTGCGGATCGAGCCGCTCCTCGCCGAGCAGGACAGCAGGCCGCTGATCGAGCGTCTTCTCGCCGCCTGTCTCGACGAGGACCGCGACGCAGCCCGGCATCGGGAGACCGCCGACGCCGGGCCGTTATCGACGAGCGATCAGAATTCTTCCCAATCGTCCTGATTCGCCTGCGGCTTGCGCACGGCGGCGCCGCCGGCGGACACGCGCTTCAACGCCGGGCGCGGCGCATGCGCGGGCCTGTCGCCGAGCCGGAAGCTCGCCACCGAGCGCGTCAGCGCTTCCGTCTCCTTGCGCAGGCCATGGCTCGCCGCAGTGGTCTGCTCGACCATTGCGGCGTTCTTCTGCGTGTTTTGATCCATCAGATTGACCGCGGTGTTGATCTCGGCGAGGCCGGTCGCCTGCTCGCGCGCGCCGGCGGCGATGTCGGCGACGACCTTGTCGATCTCCGCCACCTGGGTGACGATTCGCTCGAGCGCCTTGCCGGTCGCGTCGACGAGATCGACGCCCTGTTCCACTTCCACGCTCGAAGTGGAGATGAGGCTCTTGATCTCCTTGGCGGCCTCGGCGGAGCGCTGCGCCAGCGCGCGCACTTCCGAGGCGACGACGGCGAAGCCCTTGCCGGCCTCGCCGGCGCGCGCGGCCTCGACGCCGGCGTTGAGCGCCAGCAGATTGGTCTGGAAGGCGATCTCGTCGATGACGCCGATGATCTGGCCGATCTGCTGCGAGGATTTCTCGATCCGGCCCATGGCGTCGACCGCCCGGCGGACGATCGCGCCGCTTTTTTCGGCTTCCGTCTTCGTGGCCCCGACGATGCCGCTCGCATGGACCGCGCCATCGGCGCTTTTTTTCACAGTGGTGGTGATCTCCTCGAGCGCGGCGGCCGTTTCCTCGAGGCTCGCCGCCTGCTGCTCCGTGCGGCGCGCGAGATCATCGGCGGCGACGGCGATCTGGCTCGAGCCGGCCTCTATGGCTTCGGCGCCTCCGGCCACCACGCCGAGCGCCGCATGGAGCTGGCCCATCGCCGAGTTGAAATCGCTCTGCAGCCGTCGATAGGCGTCCGGCATGTCGTCGGACAGGCGATAGGCGAGATCCTTCGAGGCGAGCTTCTCGAGGCCATCGCCGATCGTCCGCAACGCCGCCTCGCGCTCTTTTTCGATCACGGCCTGCTCGGCCTCGCGTCGCGCGTCGGCCTCGTCGCTGCGGCGCCGCTCTTCGGCCGCGCGGGCCTCGGCCGCCCGCAGCTCGAGTGCGTTGCGCTTGAAGGTGTCGAGCGCTCTCGCCATCGCCCCCACCTCGTCGCCGCGTTCGACGCCCTCGACGGCGACGCTCAGTTCGCCCTTTGCGATACCGCCCATCTGCCCGGTGAGGCGCGTGATCGGAGCGCCGATCTTGCGGCTCGAAATATAGACCGAAGCCGCGCAGCCCACGAAAATGGCGATCGCGCCGACGGCGAGCATCGTCCAGATCGTCGTATCGGTCTGGCGGCTCAGCTCTTCGCTCACGCGTTTGTCCTCCGCCTCGGCCGCCACATAGATCGCGCGCATTTCATTGGCGATCGCGCGGATTTCTTCGTCGGCGCCGCGCAGAAGCGACACGCATTTGGCGAGTTGATCCAGCTCCTGCGGCTTCAGGCGCGAGCCGAGCTCGAGCGCCGGAAGCTCCTGGGCGATCGCTATCGCCGGTTTCGCCTGTTCGAAGATCTTGGCGAACCGGTCGCGGAACCCTTTGATCGTCGCGGCGTGGGCCGGATCGAGCTGCATCACCTCGCCGAGCAGCGTGTCGACGCGGGGGCCGACCGAGGCGGCTTCTTGCTGAGCGGCCCGGGAGATCGGCGTATCCGCGTCATAGACGATCATCTGATGGACCGAGAGGCCGAATTCGGTGATGGCGCGATTCGCCCGCAGCAGCTTCACCACCGAAGCGTAGGAATGCTCCGTGAGATCTTGATAATGCCGGCCGAGGTCGCTCATTCGATGGACGCCCAGCGCGGTGACTCCGAGAAAGAGCAGACAGGTCAGGGCGAGCGGGAGAAGGCTCTTGGTGGTGAGCTTCAAATTGTCGAAACGCATCGAGAAAGCGTCCTTTTGAGCAGTGATCGACGGCGCGCCGGCGCGGCCCGGGGGCGGAGCCGCGCCTGTGCGGAATTGCGGCCGAGCCTAAGCAACAAAAGGTTTCTGAAATATCTATGTTTTCGACTTTTGCGCGGCTCCTCGCCCGCCTCTGCGCGCGAGCTTCGACCGCAGATGCGAGAGGCCGCCGGGATTACGGCGGCCTCTCTCTTTTCCCATGGAGCGAGGCGCGGCAGGATCAGAACTCCGTCCAATCCTCTCGCGCGGGAGCGGCCTGTGTCTTGCGGACGGCGCCGCCGCCTCTGGCGGAAACGGTCTTCAGCGCAGGGCGCGACGCATGCGTGGGCTTCTCGCCGAGCCGGAAAGTCGCGACGGACCGCGTCAGCTCTTCCGTCTCCTTGCGCAGATTATGGCTCGCGGCCGTCGTCTGCTCGACCATTGCGGCGTTCTTCTGCGTGTTCTGGTCCATCTGATTGACGGCTGTGTTGATCTCGGCGAGACCCGTCGCCTGCTCGCGCGCGCCGGCGGCGATGTCGGCGACGACCGTGTCGATCTCGGCGACCTGAGTGACGATCTTCTCGAGCGCCTTGCCGGTCGCGCCGACGAGCTCGACGCCCTGTTCCACTTCCACGCTCGAAGTGGAGATGAGGCCCTTGATCTCCTTGGCGGCCTCGGCGGAGCGCTGCGCCAGCGCGCGCACTTCGGAGGCGACGACGGCGAAGCCCTTGCCGGCCTCGCCGGCGCGCGCGGCCTCGACGCCGGCGTTCAGCGCCAGCAGATTGGTCTGGAAGGCGATCTCGTCGATGACCCCGATGATCTGGCCGATCTCCTGCGAGGATTTCTCGATCCGGCCCATGGCGTCGACCGCCTGGCGGACGATCTTGCCGCTCTTCTCGGCCTCGGTCTTGGTGGCGCCGACGATATTGCTCGCATGGACCGCGCCATCCGCGCTCTTTTTCACAGTGGTGGTGATCTCCTCGAGCGCGGCGGCCGTTTCCTCGAGGCTCGCGGCCTGCTGCTCGGTGCGGCGCGCGAGATCGTCCGCGGCGACGGCGATCTGGCCGACGCCCGAGCCGATGGCTTCGGCGCCGCCCGCCACGACGCCGAGCGCCGCTTCCAGCTGGCCCATCGCCGCATTGAAATCGCTCTGCAGGCTGCGATAGGCGTCGGGCATGTCTTCGGACAGGCGATAGACGAGATTTTTGGAGGCGAGCTTCTCGAGGCCCTTGCCGATCGCCCGCAGCGCCGCCTCGCGCTCTCTTTCGGCGATCGCCTGCTCGGCTCGGCGTTTGGCCTCGGCCTCGTCGCCGCACCGTTTCTCCTCGGCGGCGCGCGCTTCGACCGCCCGCAACTCGACCGCATTGCGCTTGAATGTGTCGAGGGCTTTCGCCATTGCCCCCACCTCGTCGCCGCGCCCGACGCCCTCCACCGCGACGCTCAGTTCGCCTCCGGCGATGGCGCCCATCTGCCCCGTGAGGCGCGCGATGGGCGCGCCGATCTTGCGGCTGGCGACATAGAGCGTGGAGGCGCCGCCGCCGAGCAGCGCCAGCGCTCCGACGATGAGCATCGTCCAGATCGTCTGTTCGGTCTGACGCCGTAGCCCGTCGCCGACATGCTGATTGTCGTCGAGAACCGTCTCGTTGAATTTCTTCATGTCCTCGGTGAGCTTCTCGAGTTGCATGTCGACGCCGCGCAGGATCTTCATGCATTTAGCGATGGCGTCGAGCTCGTGCGGCTGCAGACGCGCGCCGATTTCGATGCCGGGTATGTCTCTGGCGATCAGCATCGCGGGCTCGGCGTCGTCGATGATCTTGTCGATCCGCTGACGGAAGGTTTCGATCGCCGGCGCGCGGGTCGGATCGAGCTGCGCCGCCGTCGTCAAATGCTCGTCGATGCGCCCGCGCGCGCTCTCGAAATTCTTCTCGGCGATCTTGAATAACTCAGTGTCCGATTCATAGGCGACCATGGAATGGACCGCATAGCCCACCTCGACGGCGGTGCGGTTCGTTCTCAGGAGCCTCGTCAGGGCGACGTCGGAATGTTCGGTCAGATATTGATAGCGGCGGCCGAGATCGTCGATCCGATAGACCCCGAGCGCCGTCACGCCGAGGAACAACAGGCAGGTGAGGCCGAGCGGCAGGAGACTCTTGGTCGTGAGTTTGAGATCATCGAAGCGCATCGAGCAGGGATCCTTCGAGACGGAGACAGGCTTGCGCTCCGCCGCCCGGCAGGCGCATTCGCTCCGCGGTGAAAAGGGGGACAGTCGCCGACGCGTGCGGAAGATATCCGGTGGGCGTCATGCCTCGGGTCGGCAGAACCAACGTCGAGGCTAGCCGCGGAAAGGTTTCAGAAATATCTATGTTTTTGACGAGTCACGTCAAATTTTGATTTTTTGGTGGTTGTGCGACGAGTGGACGCGGGGGGGCCGATGAACGGCGTCAGACGTCGGCGCGGCGCTCCGGCGCGCTCCACAACTCCTCCGCGTAGCCGCGCCGAATCCAGCTGCGGAAGCGATAGCGACGCGTGAAGCCATAATCCGGCAGCAGCGCGCCGACCACCGACTGCCGGCCGGAGGCCCCGACCTCGCGATTGGCCTCCTGATTGACGCTGAGCAGCAGCGGCGCCCAATGGCCGATCCGCGCGAAATAGCCGCGGCATACGGCGTCGCCCATCTCGGGGAAGGAGTCGCAATTGACGATGAGGTCGCTGTCGACGACGGTCGTATCGTCGATCTGAGGCGCCAAGACGAGGTCGACGCCCTTGCCGCGCGATGGCTCGCAAGGATGGCGGAATTGCACGGGCGCCTCGGGCAGGGCGCGGCGCAGCGAGAAGAACTGCAATGCGGCGACGGTCGGCAGGTCGACGATCGTATAATGGCGCGCGCCGGCCAGCAGGGCATAGCGCGCCGCCTTGCCGAAGCCGCCGCCGATCTCGCAAATCTTCGGCCGCGCGACGCCGCTCGCCTCGATCGCGCGCAGCGCCAGATAGAGCGCCTGAATGTCGCGGCCGTGCAGCACGCCCTCGCCGATCGAAAGGCCATAGAGCCCGTCGAAGACCGGGGGCGGCGTGATGGCGAAGCCGAGCGCGGCCTCGATCTCGGCGACGAGCCGCCGCGAGGAGGCGACGAGCGTCTCGCCCACATAATCCTGCTCGGCGCATTCGACCCGCGCGAGGCCCAGATATTGCGCGAGCGAGGCCAGCATGTCGTGGAAGGGCGCGACGGCGGCCCGGCGGCCCTCCGGCGAGGCGGCGAGAAAGTCCCGATAGGCTTGCACGCCCTGCTCGAGCCCGGTGGCGGCCGAGGATTTCTGCACGTCGACGAGGCATTGCGCGAGCGCGCGCGGATCGCCGCCGTCGAGCAGGGCGAGAAGCGGCCGATGGCGCTTGGAGACGATATCCGTCCACATGGTTCCGCCGCCGCCCAATTGCCGCGCGCCAGGGGCGCCGGCGTGCTTCGCCCAGGCGCTCTGCAGCTCGACGGCGATTTCGACGTCGCGCTCGTCGACCGGGCGAAAGGATAGCGTCGGCTCGAGCCGCGGCAGGCCGCGCCGCGTGGAATTGATCAGCTCGGCCGCCGAGCTCCGCCGGCCCGAGCTGTCGAGCAGCCAGAACTCTTCTCCGCGCACGCGCGCGGCCAGGGTCTCTTCCGGAAAGTCGCCGTCCGGCAGATCGAAATGGAAGCCATAGCGACCGTCGCCGAATCCGGCGCGCGCCAAATCCTCGCGCGGCTCGTCGGCGCGCGCTGCGCCTATGACCGCGCCGGCCGAGCAGATCTCGACATCGAAACGATCGCGCGGCCGCAGGCGGTCATAGACCCAGCCGGAGACGCGCCCGCCGCTCGCGCTGTCGACATAGCCAGAGAATTCCCTCTGCCGCTTGCGCGTGAAGAACATCGGCCGTGCTCCTTTGGCGCGCGCAGACTCTGCGTGTCGTCACTTGCGCGCAAAAATCGAAAGCGCGGAGGAGTGGCCGTTCTCCGCTTCGCGAATGTCCGAAAATCCAGCCTTGTGCAATGCTTCGATCAGATCGTCGCGGCGCGGCGCCTTTCCCTGCGATTGCGCGCGGGCGGCCGCGCCGTCCTGCGCGATTTTCGAATGGATGAAGACCGCGTCGGCGCGGCGCGCGAGAAGCGCGACGGCCGCGAGCGGATCGCCGAAACGGAGCAGCGCGTCGCAAGCGACGACGAAATCATAGCTCTTGTCGGTCTCGCGTAGAAATCCTTCCATATCGCCGAGCCAAAAGCGCGTTCGCGAGAGGCGCATGATCTCTTTGGCGACGAGGCAGCGGATAAATCCTTCCCGGCTCGGTTCGATCGCGTCCACGCGCGCGCCGGCGGATTCCAGAAGGAAACTGTGCCCTGCTTCGCCGGGCGCGAGCTCGAGCACGGAGCGGCCCTCGAGCGAGCCGAAACAGTCGATCGCCCATCGAATGCGCGCGTCGTCGAAGGCCTCGAGCTCTCCCGCCGCGACGCCGCATTGGGGCGGAAAGGCGCAGCTCCATCCGCCGAGCGAGTCGATGGCGTTCTGCAGGCGCGGAACGCTCGACACATAGGAGTCGAAAACGTCCGCAGGGGGCCGCGGCTCGGGTCGTTTCGGCAGTTTGTTTCGTAGCTTCCTCAGCATCGATCCGCTCGCCCCTCACCGATTTTTCATTTGGAGCGAATTCCGATCGCTCGAACGATTCCGTTCGAGCGGAAAGCGCTCTGGCGGCGTGGCCTCCTCACGACGCGGCGCGATGGACTACGCTGTCGCGGCGCGTTTGGCAATTGCGCGCGCCTTCTCAAACTCGGAAATGCCGTCCCGGCGGAAGGCTGCGCAGCAGCTGCAAGCGCGGCGCGGCGTTATCACGGCTGTACCAGGGGTTGAAAGCCGGGTCCACAAAGTCGAGCAGTTCGTATTTCTTGCGCAGCGCATCCTGCTCGCGCCGGAAGCGGGCGATATTGGCGTCGGTCTCATCGCTTCCGCGGCTCGCCGATTCATGATGATAGAGCGTCGCGAAGGGCGTCCACACCACGCGAAAGCCGGCGCGGCCCGCGCGCATGCAATAATCCGTGTCGTTATACGCGATGGCGAAATTCTGCTCGTCGAGTTCGCCGACTGCCTCGAGACAAGCGCGCGTGATCAGCATGCAGGCGCCTGTCACCGCCGCCAAGGATTGGCGCACTTCGAGTCGGCCCATGGGGCCCGGATAATCGCCGGGCATACCGCAGAACCAATGTCCCGCCACCGAGCCGAGGCCGACGATGACGCCGGCATGCTGCAATGTTCCATTGGGATAGAGCAGCCGCGCGCCGACGACGCCGGTCGAGGGAAAGGCGAGGCACGAGACCATCTCCTTCAGCCAGCCCGCGTCGATGACCTCTATGTCGTTGTTGAGCAGCAATATGCAATCGCCGCGCGCCGCCCGCAGGCCGCGATTGACCTGCCGCGCGAAATTGAACGGCTCTTCGACGATGTCGACGGAAACGAAAGGATAGGCGGCCTTCGTCTGCTCATAGAGATCGAGAACGCGCTTATCCTGCGTGCCATTGTCGACGACGATGATCTCCAAATTCGGATAGTCGGTTCGCTGTGTGAGATCGTCGAACAGGCGCGTGACGAGCGAGAAGGAATCGCGGCTCGGCACGACGACGGAGACGAGCGGCCAGGCGTCGTTTTTCGGCGCGAATCGCACGCGATGCAGATCGGCGTTGAGCGCCGGCTCGACGATCGCCGGCGCGCCGTCGACGGCATAGTTCTCCGCGAGAGAGCGTCGCGCGCTGGCGGTGGCGCGGTCGAGGAAGCTCACCGAATAGCTCTTCCCATCGCGTCGCCACAGATAGGCGGGATAGGGGAGATGGACGATCTCCTCCGTCGCGAGGCCGCGCGTGTAGCGCAGCAGCAGATCGTAGTCCTGCGAGCCTTCGAAGCCCTGGCGCAGGCCGCCGAGCTCCAGCAGTCGTTCGCGGCGATAGAGCGAGAGATGATTGACGTAATTGACGCCGGAGAGCAGCACGGGGTCGAAGGCCGGCTTCAACGAATAATGCTTGGGCTGCAGCTGCCCGTCGGCCACGATCTCGTCGGTGAAGACGAATTGCGCACGCGGCGTGCGCTCGATCGTCTCCAACAGCGCGTCCACGGCGAAAGGCGCGAGCGCGTCGTCGTGATCGATGAAGCCGACCCATTCGCCGCGCGCCGCGGCGAGCCCGCTATTGGTCGCGGCGGCGATCCCGCCATTCTGCGCCGCGCGCACGATCGTTACATTGGGCGTGTCGCGATGGCTCTCGAGCCAGTCGATCGTCTCCCGCGACGTCGAGCCGTCGTCGGAGAGGATCAATTCATAGGCCCCGGCCCTCTGAATGCGGAAAGAGTCGAGCAATTGATCGAGATAGAGCGCCGGCGCGTCATAGACCGGCGTCACGAAAGAGAAGACGGGCCTCTCGCCGACCCGAGCCGGGGCGCCCGCGAAGCGGTCGTTGGCCATGGCGATCACCTGCTCGAAATGCGGCGTCGCTCCCCGCACTCTGGCGACGCGCGCGCCGACGCCCGAGAGCTCCGGCGCGCCGGGCCGCGCGATGATCTCGCAGAGCGGCGCCGCGCGCTCGCCCCTGGCCGCCGCCCGCAGCCTCTTGCCGACGAAGGCGCGCACTGATTTCTCGTCATAGGCGATAAAGGCGCGAAAATGGAACCGGGACGGGTAGGAGGAGGGATCGAAGCGGACCTTGTGGACGCGGCCGAAACTGCGGAGCGACACCACATAGACGCCGTCGCGCGTGTGCTTGAGCTCGATCTCCTCGTCCGGCTCGAAACCCTTGCCGAAATCGATATAGATGCGGGGATCGAGCGTCTGATCGGCGTCGGCGACCTCTAGGACGATATAGGCTGCGCGAAAAAACCGCGGCGCGAAGACGAAGAGCGGGTCCGGATCGGTGGCCTGCCAGCTCTCCCAACCGAGCCGGCGCAGGCCGGATCGACGCACAGAAGGAATTCTCAGCAACAAGACCCATGCTTTCCGGAAGTGGGAGGCGGACATCGGCTCCGAGCCCGCGTCATATAGTCGAGCCGCCGCGCCTTGGCCATAGATTGCGAGTAGGCGATATCACTGCCGCGCACGGGAGTCGCGATGGGGAAAAGTGGCGAAAATAGGCCGAAGCGGGCGCGTGGACGGGGCGAACGCGCTGGGCTATAAGGACCGCGGTTCGTGTCGTTGGCGGTTCCGGGCGAGACCGACTTAAGAGAAGATGATCCAATTCACTGACGTCTTCAAATTCTACAAGACCGAGCGGCACTCGAAGATCATCCTGGATCATGTGTCGATGGTCTTCGACTCGAGCTATTCGTACGGGCTGCTCGGCGTCAACGGCGCGGGCAAGTCGACGACGCTCAAGGTCATCGCCGGCACCGAATTGCCGAACTCCGGCAAGGTGCGCCGCACCGTGCGCGTGTCCTGGCCGCTCGGCTTCGGTGGGGGATTCCATCCGTCGATGACGGGCCGCGAGAATGTGCATTTCGTGGCGAGGGTCTATGGCGCCGATCCGCGCAAGGCGGCGGTCTTCGTCGAAGATTTCGCCGAGCTCGGCGATTATTTCGACGCGCCGGTCAAGACCTATTCGTCCGGCATGGGCGCGCGTCTCGCCTTCGGCATGTCGATGGCGATCGATTTCGATGTCTATCTCATCGACGAGATCACCGGCGTCGGCGACATGAGCTTCCAGAAGCGGTGCCATGAGGCCTTCGAGCAGCGGCGCAAGAATTCGAGCGTGATTTTCGTCTCGCATTCGATGCAGGCGGTCAGCGACTACTGCGATCGCGGCGGCGTGCTCGTCGACGGTCGTCTCTTCATGTTCGACACGGTCGCCAAGGCGATCGAAATGTACAATCGCTTGAACAGATAGGGGCGAGGATGGACGAACCTCCGAAATCTCCCG
>Ga0265328_10001423_pt1 | contig 11013 bp, 13 predicted proteins | sample 41624metaG_FD_202086 | JGI IMG/M metagenome (GOLD analysis project Ga0265328, IMG submission 202086) | Rhizosphere microbial communities from Carex aquatilis grown in University of Washington, Seatle, WA, United States - 4-16-24 metaG | ecosystem: Host-associated > Plants > Roots > Rhizosphere...
CTGGCCGCCGGCCTCCGAGCAGGTCGCGCCACTCGGCACGCAATGGGCCAATCAGGAGGCCGATCCGGCCTGGACCGGCCCGCAGAAGGCCGACGCCGCGACCGCGCTCGCCGCCACCGCCGCCGAACATGTCGCGACGGCCATGGCGCCCCGCACCCGCTACGGCGCCGCTCCGGCGTCGCCCAACCTCGCCTCTGTCCTCTCCCTCCCGGCCGCCAAGCAGGGCCAGACCCGCTGATCCTTCCGGAGATTGCGTCATGACATATTTTTCGAGACCTTTGCCGTCGCTCTTTATTCTCGCCCTCGGCCTCTCCGCCTGTTCGACGATGCCGACGCGCGGCGTTCTCGCGACCGTCGATCCGACGCCGACCGGCGCGACGGCCGGCCCGCCGGCGGCGCAGGGCGTCGAGGCGCGCAGCGGCGCCTCGGCCATATTGGCGCTGCCCGCCGAGGCGCGCGTGCGCGGCGGCCTCGAGGAGCGCCGCTACGCCAATGGCTGGCGCCAGAGCGTCGCGCTCGACCGCGCCCTGATGGGCAAGGGCTGGAACGAGCTGACGATCGACATTCGCGCCCAGCCGGCCGGGAGCGGCCGCGAGGGCGAAATTCCGATGGGCAGGCCCACGGAGGAGGGGGTGCGTCAGGAGCTGTCGCTGCGCTTCCCGACGACACGCATGCGCATCATCGCCAAGCCGCTGCGCAATGACCTCGGTCCCTTCGGCCTCGCCGTGGGGCCGGCTCCGGGCGGCGGGCGCTGCGCCTTCGCTTGGCAATGGGTCGATGATCTGCGCGCCGTCGCCCGCCCCGACGCCGCCGCGACGACGATCGTCCGCGGCGACGAGATCCCGGCCTCGATCCGGCTGCGCCTTTGCCGCAAGGGCGTCACCGAGCAGCAGTTCGCCGACTGGTTCTCGCGGCTGCGCGCCACCGAGTCCGCCAATGTGGAGCGTGTCGTCGAGGCGGCGCGCAGCGGCGTCGACGCTCCGACCCCGACGCCCGCCGCCGGCGATCGGCCCGCGGCCCCGGCGACGGTGGCGAGCATCGCCGCCCCGGCGAAGCGGGCGATCGTCCATAAAGCCAAGATCAGGCCCCTGCATCGCCACGAGGAGACGACGACCGAGGTTCGCCGCTACAGCGAGCCGGCCAAGACCATCGAGACGCGGGCGGCCTCGGCCCGTTTCGATCCGGCGCTGCCGCCTCAGGCTTTCGCCGGCCCGCCCAAACCGGCGGCGCGGTGAGACGTTGCGCCCTCGGCTCGGACGCCCGAGGCCTTGACACTCTCCTCTTCGCCGCCGATGCTGCCGAACAAATTGTTCGACAAATCGAACGGGAGAGAAGAATTTGGCCAATGCGCTTCCTGCCATAGAGACGCTGTCCTCTTCGGACGCGCTCAATGGGCGCATCGTCGAGTTCCCGCTGGACCAGCCGCTGTGTACCGACGGCGGCGGCTGCGTCGCGCCGCTGACGATCGCCTATCAGAGCTACGGCGAGTTGAACGCCGAGCGTTCCAACGCCATTCTGCTGTGCCATGCGCTGACCGGCGATCAGCACGCCGCCAATGTGCATCCGCTGACCGGCAAGCCGGGTTGGTGGGATGTCATGGTCGGCCCCGGCAAGCCCTTCGACACGGAGCGATTTTTCATCGTCAGCTCCAATGTCGTCGGCGGCTGTCTCGGCACTTCGGGTCCGTCCTCGATCAATCCCGCGACCGGCCGGGCCTATGGCCTCGATTTTCCGGTCGTCACTATTCACGACATGGTGCGCGCCCAGGCGATGCTGATCGATCATCTGGGCATAGACTCGCTGTTCTGCGTCGCCGGCGGCTCGATGGGCGGAATGCAGGTGCTGCAATGGGCGGCGAGCTATCCCGAGCGCGTGTTCTCGGCCATGCCGATCGCGACCGCGCCCAAGCATTCGTCGCAGAATATCGCGTTCCACGAGGTCGGCCGTCAGGCGGTGATGGCCGATCCAGACTGGCGCGGCGGGCGCTATCTCGAATATGGCGTGCGCCCGGAGAAGGGCCTCGCCGTCGCGCGCATGGCCGCGCATATCACCTATCTCTCGGAGCCGGCGCTGCAACGCAAATTCGGCCGCAAGCTGCAGGATCGCGCCGCGCCCACCTTCTCCTTCGACGCGGATTTCCAGATCGAGAATTATCTGCGTCATCAGGGCATGGCCTTCGTCGACCGTTTCGACGCCAATTCCTATCTCTATGTCACACGCGCCTGCGATTATTTCGATCTCTCGGCCGATTACGGGGGTTCGCTGGCGCAGGCGTTCAAAGGAACGAAGACGCGCTTTTGCGTCGTCGCCTTCAACACCGACTGGCTCTATCCGACCTCCGCCTCGCGCGCGATCGTGCATGCGCTCAACGCCGGCGGCGCCTCGGTCTCTTTCGTCGAGATCGACAGCGACAAGGGCCATGACGCTTTTCTCGTCTATGAGCCGGATTTCATCGCGACGACGCGCGGCTTTCTCGAAGCCGCCGCCGCGGCGCGCGGCCTGCCGGGGGCCTCGGGAGGCCCCCGCCGATGAACGCTCCCTCCTTTCCGCAGAGCGAGCAGGCGCGCTCGGTCCGCCTCGATCTCGCCGCCGTCGCCGCAATGGTCGCGCCCGGCAGCCGTGTGCTCGACGTCGGCTGCGGCGACGGCGCGCTGCTGAAGCTGCTCGCCGAGACGAAGCAGGTCGACGGACGCGGCGTGGAATTGTCGCAGCGCGGCGTCAATGATTGCGTCGCCAAAGGCCTGTCGGTCATTCAGGGCGACGCCGACACCGATCTGCGCGACTATCCGACCGACGGATTCGACTATGTGATTCTCTCGCAGACCTTGCAGGCGACGCATCATCCGCGGCAGGTGCTCGTCGACATGCTGCGCATCGGCCGGCGCGCGATCGTGTCCTTTCCGAATTTCGGACACTGGAAAGTGCGCCTGTCGCTGCTGGCGCGAGGACGCATGCCGCAGACGACGACGCTCGCGCACGCATGGTACGACACGCCCAACATACATCTCTGCACGATCAGGGATTTCGTCGATCTCGTCGAAGAGCTCGGGGCGCATATAGAGCGCGGAATCGCGCTCGATCATTCCGGCGCGCCGATCCGCGTGAACGCGCCCTGGTGGGTGTGGAATCTGCTCGGCGCGCAGGCGATCTTCCTGCTCGAGCGCGACGCGCCGAAAAAAATATCGTCTTTTGCTACGAAAAATACTTAGGCGCTTGAATTCGGCGGCCCTCGGCGTCTATGCAATATTGCAGAGACGCCGAGCGCAGTTTCGCCGCGGCGTCGCCGTGGGATTTGCGAAAGGAATGGAAATTCAAGGCCGATCGCGGCTTTTCGCCTGCTTCCGGCCGTCTCTCTCGCGCGGCTCGTGCGACCTCCTGTCCCGGAGCGACGGCTTTCCCATGGGGGAGCTTCGCGATAGATTGCCGGCAACGACCGACGGACACGCGCCGATTTGCGCTAAAAATCGTCGGCGACCGCGGGAGCGCGCTAATGCTGGAGCCGCCGTCTCTTCGAGACGTGCCGATGTTTGCGACTGTCGATGCGCAGTCGATGCAGCGGCTGACGCGCGATGCGAAATTAGAACAATTCGAAGACGGACAGACGGTTTTTCGGCAGGGCGATCGCGCGCTCTATGTCGCGATCGTGCTCGACGGCTTCGTGAAATTGACGCGCACCGCCTCCTGCGGAGACGAGACTCTCATCAATATCTGCAATGTCGGCGAGAGCCTCTACGAGGCGCTGACGCCGGACGGCGAGAGCTATCGCGTCGGCGCGGAAGCGGTCGGACATGCGCATGTGATGAAGCTGTCGGCGCCGCGATTTCGTTACATGCTGCGCGAATCTCCCTCGCTCGCGACGGCTGTGATCGAAGAGGCGTCGCGCAAATTGAGCGGGCTCATCGGCGAGATCGAATCGCTGAAGGGACAGACCGCCGAGCAGCGGCTCGCGCGTTTCCTCTTGTCGCTGTGCCCGCAGAATGTCGAATCCTGCTGTCTGCGGTTGCCTTATGACAAGCGGCTCATCGCCGCTCGGCTCGGCGTGAAGCAGGAGACGCTTTCGCGCGCTTTCGCCAAGCTGCGCGAGATCGGCGTGCGCACGGAGACGCGGGACGTCACCATCGAGAATGTCGCGCGCCTCTCCAGCGAATGCTGCGGCGGCGAGCGCGAGCCCGCTCTGCCCTCCGAGCGCCGCGATCTGATCGAGAGCCGCGGCGCGCTCGCCTGACCTTTCCGCCGCCTGCGCGCTCGCCTTAATTTCGGCCTCGCATGACGCGATTCTCCGCCCCTCGCGCGCGACGCGCGACGGCTGAGAGGAATTGCGCATGAAACGGATTTTTTCGACGGGTTTTTTCATTCTCGCGGCCAATGGCGCCGCGCTCGCCGGCGCCGCTACGGATGGAAGCGGCGCATTGTCCCTGGCGGCGCTGGCCGGCAAACATTCGCCGACAGCCAAGCCGGCCGAGAAGGCGGCGCTCGCCAAGCTCGCCGACGGACATGCGAAGATCGCTTTTCCCAAGGGCAAGACCATCGACGTCGTCGTCGATGCGATCAACTGCCGTTCGAGCAATGTGGACATCACGCAGCACGCATGCGAATTGACCTTCGGCGAGAAGAAGGTCCAGGTCGCCGGCCGCCTCGCCCATGAGCTCTATGCGACGCTGCTCGAGGTCGGCGTGCCGCCGGACGGCGCCGCCGGAACGATTTATGCTGCGGTCTCGGCTCTCGACTGCACGGTCGATCCGGGCGAGATCGCGCAAAAGGCCGGCGGCGGGGCGCAATGTAAATACGAGCCGCCGAAGTGAGCGGCGAAGGAGGTCAGTTGAGCCAGCCGGAAACGACGGTCCAGACGACTGTCCAGACAACAGTTTATGTGTGTACGGTTTGCCGCGGCAAGGACGATCCCGAAGTGCGTCCAGGCCAGGCGCTGCTCGAGGCCTTCGACGCGCGTCTGACCCCGGAGGATCGCGCGATCGTCGCGGCGGAGCCGGTCGAATGTCTCGGCGTCTGCTCGCGCCCCTGCACCGTGGCCATGTCCGCGCGCGGCAAATGGACCTATGTGCTGGGCGATTTCGACAGCGCCGCCCATGTCGACGATCTCGTCGAATCGGCGCGCCGCTATACGGCGTCGGAGAACGGCCTCGTGCCGAAGAAGGATCGGCCCGAGGCCATGCGGAAGGGCGTCGTGTCGCGCACGCCGCCGGCGCCCTTCGCGAAGTGAGAAACGAGTCGTGAGTAGTTCTATCGGCTACTCACCACTCACTTCTCGCTATTTTGCCGCCGTCGCCCGCGCGATCGCCTCTCTGATGATCGTGTGCGCCGCCTCGGAGTCGCCCCAGCCGGCCGCCTCGACCCATTTGCCGGGCTCGAGATCCTTGTAATGGGCGAAGAAATGCTCGATCTGCCGCGTCGTGATCTCGGGCAGGTCGGTGTAGTTTTGCACCTTGTCGTAGCGCTTGGTCAGCTTGGGCGCCGGCACGGCGATGATCTTCTCGTCGCCGCCGGCCTCGTCGCGCATGTAGAGGACGCCGATCGGGCGCACCGCGATGAGCGCGCCGGGCGCGATCGGCCGCGTATTGGCGACCAGCACGTCGCAGGGGTCGCCATCCTCCGACAAAGTATGCGGAATGAAGCCGTAATTGCCGGGATAGCGCATCGACGTATAGAGGAAACGGTCGACGACGAGCGTGCCGGAGGCCTTGTCCAATTCGTATTTGATCGGCTCGCCGCCGAGCGGCACTTCGATCACGACATTGACTTCGAATGGAGGATTCGCGCCGATTTCAATGGCGTCGAGACGCATATGACAACTCCTGAAGGGGGAAGGTTCAGCGGACGGGCGCGGACACGAATCCGAAGGCGACGCGCGTCAGCATGTCGTCGCCGAAGCGCTCTTCCGCGCGGCGTATGGTCAGGCCGCCGAGCCGGCGATAGAAGGCGAGCGCCTTGTCATTGTCGGCCAAGGCCCAGACCACGGTGGACAGATAGCCGTGTTCGGCGAGCTCTTGTCGCGCGGCGTTGAACAGCCGCCGTCCGAAACCGACGCCCTGATATTCGGGCAGGAGGTAGATTTCGAAGATCTCGCCCGAATAGGGCATGGAGGGGACGCGATTGCGTCCGTAGGTGACATAGCCGACGACTTCCCGGCCGAATTCCAGCACGAGAATGCCGCTACCGCGCACGATAGCCCGCGCCCACCATTGCGGCCCGCGACGGGCGATCATGCGCTCGAGCTCCCCGCCCGGAATAACGCCGCGATAGGCGTCCCGCCAGGAGGCGTCGTGCACATGGGTGATCGCCTCGGCGTCGCCGGGTCCAGCGTGGCGAATGAGGGTGGCGGTCTCGACCATGGCCCCGATGTTAGGTCTCGAGGGCCTGTTTCGGCAAGAGCCGGGCGCCGACAAAGCGAACAAAAATAAAAGATCGCGGCGCGGAAACGGCGCGATCGGCGCCCGCCCCTTTCGTCTCAAGACAATAGGCCGGTGGCCGCCCCGGCGAGCAGAACCACGCCGATGAAGGCCCGGTAGGCGACGAAGGGCCAGGTCGAGAATCGCTCCAGGAAACGCATCAGCCCCCAGATCGCCGCGAAGGCGGAAATGGAGGCGACGACGAGCCCGACGGCGAGCACCGACCAGCCATGCGCGTCGAGATGCGCCTTGTAGAGCTCGTAGAGCTCCTTGAGGCCGGCGAGAGTGATCGCCGGCAGGCCGAGCAGGAAGGAGAATTGCGCCGCCTGCTCGCGCTTGAGGTCCAAGAACAATGCCGCCGTCAAGGTCGAGCCGGAGCGCGACACGCCCGGCACCAACGCGCCCACCTGGGCGAAGCCGACGACCAGCGCGTCCTTCAGGCTCACATGTTCGAGCGTGCGAGAGTGGTTGCAATAGAGCTCGGCGATGGCGAGCAGCGCCGCCATGACGAGGCAGGAGATGCCGATGACCGGCAGGGTCCGCAGCGGCGAGCCGCAGGCGTTGAGAACGCCCGAGAGCGCGATGCCGGCGAGGCCGATCGGAATGGTGGCGAGGACGATCCAGACGACGAAGCGGAAATACCAGTCGCTGAAATCGCGCTTGGCGAGGGCGCGAACGGAGCCGAAGGCGATCTCGCGAATATCCTTCCAGAAATAGCTGACCACCGCGGCGAGCGCGGCGAGCTGCATGGCGGCCGAGAAAGCCGAGCCCGGATCCTTCCAGCCGAGCAGCGCCGGCACGATGCGCATATGGGCGGTGGAGGAAATGGGGAGGAGCTCGGTTATGCCTTGAACGACGCCGAGCGCCGCCACTTTCGCATAGCCGAGTTCGACGAAGCCGGTGTCGAGACCAGAAGTGCAAGCCAAGGCCATGAAGCGCTCTCCGAAACGAGGCCCGGGACCGCGCTCAGGGGGCGCGAATCGCCCCCGCGCGGCGGTTACGGCCTTGTCTCAGACAGGTGGTTAACGATCAACCTCGAGGCGCGAAGGATCGAGGCTCAAAGCCGCGCATAGGCGAGGCGCAGGAAAGAGCGCAAGCGTCATCTCGAGGGCGCCGACGCCTCGGATCAGCGGAAGAATTTCAGCGCCGCGAGAAGGAAGCCGCCGAGCGCAAATTGCGTGACGACGAGCCAGCGGAGAATGTCCACTTTGAGGTTCGCGGCGGACGTCTCGATCTTGGCCTCGACCTCGCGAATATCCGATTTGGTGGCGAGCAAACCGGCGTCGATCTCGCGAAACGCCTCGACGACGCCGATGGCCTGCTCTTCCGAGAAGCCTCTCTTGCGTAAAACCTGCACGATGGCGAGGGTGTCGATCGTCAGAGCGGTCATGGATGCCAAGATAGCATGTCGGCGGCCGCGTTCAACTTTCCTGCGTCGACATTCGCCCTGACGAGGGCCCCCCTCCCTCACCCTCCCCCGCTACGCGGGAGAGGGGCGGCGACATTTCGCGAAGCCTCGATGAAAGGCCGAATCCGCTCCCTCTCCCGCGTAGCGGGGGAGGGTCGGGGAGGGGGCTCTAAGCCCGCTCCTCCAAGCTCTTCTCGATGATATGCGCGAGATCGGTCATGATCGCGTTGAGATCGTAATTCTTCGGCGTATAGACCGCCGCCACGCCATTCTCGCGCAGCAGCTTTTCGTCGGCCGGCGGGATGATGCCGCCGACGACGAGCGGCACCTCGCCGAGGCCCTTCTCCTTCATCAGCCGCAGCACCTCATGCGCCAAGGTGACATGCGAGCCGGAGAGAATGGAGAGGCCGACGCAATGCGCGCCTTCCTTCTGCGCTGTCTCCACCAGCTCGGCCGGGGTCGAGCGAATGCCGGCGTAGATCACGTCGAAGCCGGCGTCGCGGGCGCGCACCGCGATCTGCTCGGCGCCATTGGAATGACCGTCGAGGCCCGGCTTGCCGACCAGGAATTTCGCGCGCGCGCCGATCTTGGTGGAGACGCGCTGCACCTCCTCGCGCACCGCGTCGAGCTGGCCGCCGACTTGGCGGGCGGTGGAGGAGACGCCGGTCGGCGCGCGATATTCGCCGAACACGCCGCGCAGCACAGTGCCCCATTCGCCCGTCGTCACGCCGGCTTTGGCGGCGGCGATGGATGGCTCGACCATATTGCGGCCTTCCTTCGCCGCGCGGACCAGCTCGTCCAGCGCCGCCTGCGCCGCCTTGGCGTCGCGCTGCGCGCGCCAGGCGTTCAGCCGGGCGATCTGCTCGGCCTCGACATGCTCGGGCACGACCATGATCTGATTGTCGCCCGCGGTGAGCGGCGAGGGCTCGCCCTCGGTGAATTTATTGACGCCGACGACGATCTGCTCGCCGGCCTCGATCGACTCGAGCCGCGCCGTATTGGATTCGACGAGCTTCGACTTCATATAGCCGAGCTCGACTGCCGCCGCGGCGCCGCCCAGCTCGTCGATCTTCTTCAGCTCGGCGACGGCCTCTTCCTTCAGCGCCGCGACCTTTTTGGCGATCACCGGATTGCCGTCGAAAATATCGCCGAATTCCAGCAGGTCGGTCTCATAGGCCATGATCTGCTGCATGCGCAGCGACCATTGCTGATCGAAGGGCCGCGGCAGGCCGAGCGCCTCGTTCCAGGCCGGCAGCTGCACGGCGCGGGCGCGGGCGTTCTTCGACAGCACGACGGCCAGAGATTCGATCAGAATGCGATAGACGTTGTTCTCCGGCTGCTGCTCGGTGAGGCCGAGCGAATTCACCTGCACGCCATAGCGGAAGCGGCGGGATTTCTCGTCCGTGACGCCATAGCGATCACGGGTGATCTCGTCCCACAGCTCGACGAAAGCGCGCATCTTGCACAGCTCGGTGACGAAGCGCATCCCGGCGTTGACGAAGAAGGAGATGCGCCCGACGACCTCGGCGAAATCCGCGTCTGACAGGCCCGCGGATTTCACGCCGTCTAGAATGGCGCAAGCGGTGGCGAGCGCATAGGCCAGCTCCTGCGCTGGCGTCGCGCCGGCCTCCTGCAGATGGTAGGAGCAGACATTCATCGGATTGAACTTGGGACATTCCTTTGTCGTGAAGAGAATGAGATCCTGCGTCAGCCGCAGCGATTGCGCGGGCGGAAACACATAGGAGCCGCGCGAAAGATATTCCTTGATGATGTCGTTCTGCGTCGTGCCCTGCAGCTTTCCACGCGGCGCGCCTTGCTCGTCGGCCGCGGCGATATAGAGCGCGAACAGCCAGACGGCGGTGGCGTTGATGGTCATCGACGTGTTCATATCCGCGATCGGAATGCCGTCGAAGAGCGTGCGCATGTCGCCGAGATGCGACACCGGCACGCCGACCTTGCCGACCTCGCCGCGCGAGAGGATGTGGTCGCTGTCATAGCCGGTCTGGGTGGGCAGATCGAAGGCGATGGAGAGACCCGTCTGGCCCTTGGCGAGGTTGGAGCGATAGAGAAGGTTCGACTCCTTGGCCGTGGAATGGCCGGCATAGGTGCGGAACAGCCAGGGCTTGTCGCGACGGGGTGCGGTTTCGGTCATGTGTTCGGTCTCCCTCCGAAGCTTGCGATAACACAAGACGCTGGCGGGACGAAAGCGCTCGGGTGAGGTCACGGGGCCAGCACGGCGACGCCCAACGCCGGAGCCGCCTCGGCGAGCCGGCGGTCCAGCGTGCAGAGCTTTGCGCCATGGTCGGCGCAGAGGGCGAGATGCAGCGCGTCGCCGGCGCGCAGGCCGAGGGCGTGCAGGTCGCAGAAGTGGGCGGCGGTTCGGAAGTGAAGCGGGGCGATCGGCAGAAACAGAAAGCTTTCGGACGCGAGCCGTGCGAACTCCGCTAGCGCCTCGGCCCGCTGGGAAAGCCCGATCTGGCGATTGCGCAGTTTGATCGAGAGGGCGGAGGAGAATTCCGTCACCACCCAGTCGCTGATCGCCAGCTCCTCGGTCTGCTCGCCGAGCCATGAGTGGACACGATCCGTCTCCGCCTCTCTGGTCAGCGCCGCGACGAGCAGCGACGTATCCAGATAGAGCGTCAATAGCGATCCTCGTCCCGCATTCGGCGCGTGAATTCTCCGGCGGATTCCGTCTCGGGCGGCGTGGCGTCGGTGATCGCCCGCAAGCGGGAGACGTCGAGGCGCTTTTTGGGCTCGTCGAGCGGCGCGATCTTGGCGACGGCCTTGCCGCGGCGCGTGATGCGAACCGTCTCGCCCTGCGCCGCGCGCTCGACGATCTCGCTCAAATGGGCCTTGGCTTCCGCGACCGTGACCGCGCTCATTTTCGCCTCATGACCAACCAGATGACCAATTTAGCGCAGGGACGTTCGGAAACCAAGGCCCGCGTGACGGCATGGTTTCGGCTTCTCGAGGTCGGCGGCCGGCGCTCCCCGGCCTTCGCCCCCGCCCGAATATCCCTCTGTTCAGGCGAAAGCCGGCCGTATATCAATGGCCGCCTCGGCCCGCCGCCGGCCAAGAAAGAGAGTTCCCGAGGAGCCCGACGTTGACCGCACTGAAAGACCTCTACGACATCGGCGAGATTCCGCCGCTCGGCCATGTTCCCGCCAAGATGCACGCCTGGGTCGTCCGCAAGGAGCGGCA
>Ga0265328_10001427_pt1 | contig 10997 bp, 10 predicted proteins | sample 41624metaG_FD_202086 | JGI IMG/M metagenome (GOLD analysis project Ga0265328, IMG submission 202086) | Rhizosphere microbial communities from Carex aquatilis grown in University of Washington, Seatle, WA, United States - 4-16-24 metaG | ecosystem: Host-associated > Plants > Roots > Rhizosphere...
AGTTCAAATTGCTCTCCCCGCACGCATAAAACGAATGCAGGCGGAGGAGTCTTTTGGAAAACTTGCCGGAAAGTAGACAGAACTGCTTCGGGAGTAATGGCATGACTGAATAAGGTGCGACTATCGTTGTATTGGGCACGATAAAAAGAATACGGATCGAGCGTGTCCATGCCTGCATCAATGAACAATATTAACTCGCGTCCGGCGATGTCGGCGGCATGTTCGATTTGCAGTTGGAAGTCCTCTAAAAGTTCAAACTGTCCGGCAATATTTTCCGTTTCCAGCCAGCTGGCAAGCCTGCGTAACAGAAGGGGGGCGATGGCATCGTCGCCTCGCGATTCATTGCCGATGGCGAAAATGAGGACGGGTGGAACCATTATCTTGGAACCATCAACTCGCCGCCATCAATTGCTGAACACGCCGTCCGACGAGCGGGAAAGGGTGGAGAGCATGCCGCCCACGGCATCCAGTAATTCCACTTCCAGCGGCATCTTGCCGAGCGCGTGGGTGGCGCAGGACAGACAGGGATCGAAGGCGCGGATCGCTACTTCGATGTGGTTGAGCAAGCCTTCGGTGAGCTTGCGCCCGTCGAGGTATTGCCGCGCCACCTGACGGATACCTTCGTTCATCGCCTGGTTGTTGTGGGTGGTGGAGACGATCAGGTTGGCATAGGTCACCAGGTCGTTGTCGTCGACGCGGTAATGGTGGATCAGGGTGCCGCGCGGCGCCTCGATGACGCCGACGCCTTCATGGGCGCGCTTGCCGGCAACCACCAGGTCGCTGCCGAGCAGGTCGTCGTCGTCCAGCAGCAGCTGGATGTTCTCGGCGGCATGCAGCAATTCGATCATCCGCGCCCAATGGAAGGCCAGCGAGCCGTGCTGCGGCTTGCCGTTGCCGTAGGCGACGAAGTCCTGGCGCTGACGCTCGGCCAGCGGCGTCGGGATGCTGTCGCAATTCTGCACCCGGGCGAGCGGACCGACCTTGTACCAGCCCTCCTCCGGGCCGAGCGAGGTGATGTAGGGGAACTTCATATAGCTCCACGGCTTCACCCCCTCGGTCAGCAGGTGGTGGTAGCCCTGGTAGTCGAGGCGGTCGAACATGATCTCGCCGTCGACGTCGCGGGCGCGCAACGCGCCATGATAGAGGTCCATCTCGCCGTCGTCGCCGACCAGGCTCATCATCGTCGCCGGCACGGCGCCGAAGCTGTCGTACAGGCCGGGGTTGCCGTCGTGCAGCTGGCGGATCATCTGCACCGCCTCGGCGGACCAGGCGACCATCTGCGCCACGTCCTTGCGCAGGTAGTCGCGTTCCTCGGGGCTCAGCGACTTGTTGATGCCGCCCGGAATCGAGCCGGTGCCGTGCACCCGCTTGCCGGCGGTGATGCGGATCGCCTCCTGGCCGAACTTGCGCAGCAGCACGCCCTTCTTGGCGATCTCGGGATTGGCGGCCACCACGCCGATGATGTTGCGCTTGGCCACGTCCGAGCCGAAGCCGAACAACAGGTCGGGCGAGGCCAGGTGGAAGAAGTGCAGGGCATGCGATTGCAGGTGCTGGCCGTAATGCATCAGCCGGCGCATCTTCTCCGCCGTCGGCGTCAGCTCGTCGGCGCCGACGATGATGTCCATCGCCTTCGACGCCGCCAGATGGTGCGACACCGGGCAGATGCCGCACAGGCGCTGCACCAGCACCGGCACTTCCCAATAGGGGCGGCCCTCGATGAACTTCTCGAAGCCGCGGAACTCGACGATGTGCAGGCGCACCTGGTGCACCGTGTCGTCGTCGCCGAGCAGGATGGTCACCTTGCCGTGGCCCTCGACCCGCGAGACCGGCTCGATGACGATGCGCCGCAGCGCTTCGGGATTCTGGGCAGTTTCGAGTTCGAATGTCATGGGAAACGCCCTTCAGTCGTAATGTATGAGCCCATGCCCCAGAGTCGGGGTATGGCCGGCCAGCAGGTCGGTGAGGAACTTCCAGATGGCGTCGCCCGAAGGCGGGCAGCCGGGCAGGAAGTAGTCGATCTGCACCACCTCGTGCAGCGGATGGACCTTGTTCAGCAGCAGCGGGATCTCGGGATCGTTGGGGACGTAGACCCCGCGGCCGGGCTGGGCGTACACCGCGGCGAGGATGTCGCGGATGTCCAGGCTGTTGCGCTGGGCCGGCAGGCCGCCGTTGATGGCGCAGGCGCCGATGGCGATCAGGATCTTGCAGTTGCGCCGGAACTCGGTGAGGACATGGACGTTCTCGGCGTTGCAGACGCCGCCCTCGATGATGCCGATGTCGCAGATGCCGCACGTCTTGATGTCGGTGATCGGCGAGCGGTCGAATTCCACCAGCTCGATCAGCTGGAGGATGCGCTCGTCGATGTCGAGGATCGACATGTGGCAGCCGAAACAGCCGGCCAGCGAGGTGGTGGCGACGCGCAGCTTGCGCTTGGGAGCGACGGCGTTCATCACACTTGCTCCTTGGTCGGCGCGTATTGCTCGGGACGGGCGCTGATCGGTTCGAGGTCGAAGCGCCGCTCGCCGTAGGGCACCTCGAAGCCGTGGCGCTTGTGCAGGATGACGCCGACCGGGCAGACATTGGCCGCCTTGTCGGTGGCGGCGAAGTTGGTGTCGCCCAGCTCGCCGCTCTCGGAATTGCAGATCAGATGCTTGGTCGGACCACGGCCGGACAGCGAGAACACGTTCTTCTTGTCGACCTCGGCGCTGGCGCGGACGCACAGCTCGCACAGGATGCAGCGGTTGAAGTCCAACAGGATGTCCGGATGCGACGCGTCGACCGGCCGCTTCGAAAAGTACTGCGGGAAATGCGGGTCGAAGACACCGAGTTCGTAGCCCAGCGCCTGCAGCATGCACTTGCCGCTCTTCTCGCAGGAGGGGCAGAAGTGGTTGCCCTCGACCAGCAGCATCTGCACCAGGGTGCGCCGCAGATCCAGCAGTTCCTGGGTCTCGCTCTCGACGTGCTGGCCGGACTGGGCCGGGGTGGTGCACGACGCCACGGCGCGGCCGGGAATGCGGACGGTCTGTCCATCCTCGGTGGTGACGCTGCGGCTGTCGATCCTGACGGTGCACAGCTTGCACGACCCGTGCGGCTTGAATTCCGGGTGGTAGCAGAGGTGCGGGATGTATTTCCCCGCCGTCAACGCCGCCTGGATGATGGTCTGCCCGGACTTGAACGGGATTTCCTCGTCGTCGAGGAAGAAGGTTTCGTCGCTCATCTCGGCGCCTCCGTCCGGTTCTCGTCGTCGGAGTGCTTTCGCCTCTCCACATAGAAGTGTGCCCCGGCGTCGTCGCGGCCGGTGACTTCGCGCATCTTCGACAGCGCCTTGTCGAGGTCGAAGGCCGGTTCGAACTTGCGCGAATGCAGCCGCAGCTCGTAGGACGGCCGGAACTTCTTCAAGGTGTCGTTGACGGCGTTGCAGGCGCTCTGGCCCAGGCCGCAATGGCTGGCGGTCCGCAGCACCTTGGTGATCAGCAGGGCGTCCTGGATGTCGTATTCGCCGCCGTGGCCGTCGTGGATCTTGTCCATGACGTTCTTCAGCAGCGTCGTCCCCACCCGGCACGGCGTGCAGAAGCCGCAGCTTTCGTCGGCGAAGAAGTGGGTGAAGTTGCGCGCCACCTCGAAGATGTCGCGGCTGCCGTCGAAGACCATGAAGGAGCCGCCGGTGGGAATGTCCTCGAAGGCGATGCGCCGCTTGAACTCGGGCGGGCTGACGCAGGTTCCCGAGGCGCCGGCGATCTGGCACGCCTGGGTGTCGCGGGCGCCGCAATCGGCCAGCACCTGCGCCACCGTCACCCCATAGGGATATTCGTAGATGCCGGGCCGGTCGCAATCGCCCGATACCGACAGGATCTTGGTGCCGGACGACTTGGCGGTGCCGATGGCCTTGTACCAGGCGGCGCCCTTGGCGGCGATCAAGGCGGCGGCGGCCAGGGTCTCGACGTTGTTGACCGCGGTGGGCTGGTCGAGAAAGCCGTTGCTCACCGGGAACGGCGGGCGGCGGCGCGGCACGCCGCGCTTGCCCTCCAGCGATTCGAGCAGCGCGGTCTCCTCGCCGCAGATATAGGCGCCGGCGCCGAGGTGGATCTCGATGTCGAAGTCGAAGCCGGTGCGCCCCTGGATGCCCGCCCCCAGCAGGTTCGCCTGGCGGCGGCGCTCCAGCACCGCGTTGAGCGGGTCGAGCAGATGGCGATACTCGCCGCGGAGATAGACGAGGCCCTTCTTGGCGCCGATCACGTAGCCCGAGATGGTCATCCCCTCGAACACCAGGTCGGCATAGGACGTCAGCAGCACCCGGTCCTTGAAGGTGCCCGGTTCGCCCTCGTCGGCGTTGCACACCACGTAATGGGCGGGATTGGCGCCATGGCCGACGGCGTCGCGGCAGAATTCCCACTTCTGCCCGGTCGAGAAGCCGGCGCCGCCGCGCCCGCGCAGGCCCGAGGCCTTGATCGCCTCCAGCACCTGCTGCGGGCTGGACAGCGCCTTCAGGGCGTCGCCGGGAGCCAGATCATGGCCCAGCATGATGTCCTTGCGGTGGATGTTGTCGTCGATCCGGAAGAACTCGGCCGGCCACTCGTCCAGCGGCTTGTCGTGGCGGATCAGGTTGGCGATGGCGTCGACGCGGTCGGCGGTCATGCGGGTGATCGGCCGGTAGTTCACCAGGATTGCAGGCCCCTGGTCGCCCAGGCCGGTGCACGATGTGGTGTCGACGCTGACCTGGCGGTCCTCGGACACGGTGCCGGGGCTGATCCACAGCTTCTTGCACATGCGCTGCATCAGATCGACGCTGCCCAGCATGCGATCGGTGATGTTGTCGCTCCACAACACGCGGTAGCGCCCCATCTGCCGGGTGTGGAAGAAATGGTAGAACCCGGCGACCCCCTCGACCCGCGCCCGCGGCAGCTTGGTGCCCTGGGCGATGGCGGTCAGGGTCGGCGGCGACAGCCAGCCGATCGCCTCCTGCGTTTCACGCAGGATTTGCATCAGCCGGGTCCCGTCATGGTGGTGGCGGGCGAGGACGGCCTCGATGCTGGCCGCGTCGTTGGCGCCGTTGCCGTTATGGTTCGAAGTCCGCACTGGCAGTCTCCCCATGTCTTTGGCCCGGGGCGGATCGGGCGGAGGATGCGGCGAGGCAAGCGCACCCCCGCCACCCGTGTCCCCTGTACGCCCGGCCTAGGGCGGAAGCATCCTATACCTCGGATACGGCGGCGCCAATCGCGCATCGCGCCGTTCCACCATCCCGCCCTGGAAAATTCGCTCTCTCCCCCGTTACCCGGCGCGCCGGCGTTCACCGGGATCGTTGGCGGCTGGCTGGGCCAGGCCTTCGATCTCGCCCCTGACCGCCAGGGTGTGCAGCAGGTCCCTCAGCGACAGCACCCCCACCAGGACGGAATCCCGCGTCACCAGCAGGCGCGACAAGCCCTGGCGCTGCATGCGGCCCAGCGCCTCGGCGGCGTTGGCGGTGTCGGCGATGGCGCGCCCGGCGCAGCCCTCCATCACCTCGGCCACGGTGCGCGACGGCCAATCCTCCCGCGGCACCTTCTTCACCGCGTCGAGGCCGACGCAGCCGAGCAGGCGGCCATCGGCCACCACCGGAAAGGTCTTGTGGCCGTAGCGGACGACGTAGTCCTCGACCAGTCGCGCCAGCGCCAGGTCGGGCGGCACCGTCACCGGCAGCCGTTGCATCAGCCGCGCCACCGTCCGTCCCGACAGCCATTGCCGCAGCATCTGCTGCTGCACCGCCTGGGCGGCGGCGCCGCGCAGGAACACGCCGAGCACGAACCACCACAGGCCGGCGACCAGCGCCCCGGACACCGCGTGCCACAGCCCCAGCGCCATCAAGCCGAAGCCGCCCATCGCCCCGGCGCCGGCGGCGACGCGGGTCGCCCACACCACGTCCTTGCGCCACGCCCACAACAGGGCGCGCAGCACCCGCCCGCCGTCGAGCGGAAATGCCGGGACCATGTTGAAGACGGCCAGCACCAGGTTCATCAGGGCGAAATAGCCGAACACCAGGACCACCGGACTGTCGTCCGGCAGCCCCATGGCCACCGCCGCCAGCGTCGCGGCGTAGGCGATCGCCGACAGGGCCAGGCTCATCAGGGGGCCGGCCACCGCCATGCGGAATTCGGCACGCGGCGACGCCGGCTCGCCCGACATTTCGGCGATGCCGCCGAAGACGAACAGGGTGATGCCGGCAATCGGCAGATCGTAGCGCCGCGCCACCAGGGCGTGCGCCAATTCATGCACCACGATCGACAGCGCCAGGCCGATCAAGCCGGCCACGCCCATGCCCCAATAGATCGCGGGCTCCAGTCCCGGCGCGATCACCGGAAAGTAGCCGACGCTCAGGCTCCAGATGATCAGGGCGGCGAGCAGCAGCCAGCTGACGTCGATGCGCACCTTGAACCCGAACATTTGGAAAAGGGTGATGCGGCTACCGAGCATCGGAACCTCGCGCGCAGGTTAGGCCGTCCCAGGCACATTGGCAGCCACCCTGCCGGTTCAAGGGGCACCTTCCCATTGGAAACCTGCCAACAGGTGGGGTCTTCCCCAGGCCGGAACGCCTGCCACTGACGCTGGCAGCATCCTCATTTTTGATTATTGTTGGGTGTTCCGCACTTCAATATCATCGGCGATTGATTGGAGAGGATGATGTCGCTGAAATGGTTCAACGGGAACGAGGGCGTCCGCTTTGCCGCCCTCGAAGCCGGTGGCGCCCTGGCGGAAGTGGAAATCGATCCCACCTGGCGGATCGCCGCCCGCATCTGGTGGGCGGCCTGCTGGCGCGGCCTGATCGCCCTGGGCTTCGGCACTCTGGCCGCCGCGGTGTTCGGGGCCATCGCCGGCTCCGCGGGAGCGCCGCAGGGATTGGTGCGGATGGCCGCCGTTCCGGTGGCGGCGGTGATCGGTCTCGGCCTGTCGGTGATTCCCGTCAGGGCGATCCTGGGCAAGGATTTCGGCGCCTTTCGCCTGGTCCTGGTGGCCAAGGAGGAAGCCGGACCGCTGTCGACTCTGCTCAGTCTCCGCTCGGCGCCGCCGAATCAGGCGCCACTCCTTTAACGAGAAATATTCCTAGGTTTCCACCCCGACCAGTTCCAGCAAGGGGCGCCATTCGGCGGCATAGTCGCGGGCGCGGCGGGCGGGCGATTCCAGCACGGTGGTGCCCTCCGCCGCCAGCGCCGGATAGATCTGGCTGTCGCGCAGGCGGGCGATCACCGGAAATCCGAGGCCGCCGAAATAGGCGTCGAGATGGGCCGAGGCCCGGGTCCCCGGCCGCAGGCGATTGCCCACCACCGCCACCACCCGCTTGTGCTTGCGCACCGCCTTGACCTCGGACAGGCGGTCGAGGAAGTGGCCGCTGGCGTCCTCGTCGAAGGCCGAAGGCAGCACCGGCACCACCACCACGTCGGCGATAGCGATCAGTTCCTCGACCGCCTTGTGGCGCATGGCGGCGGGCGCGTCGATGACCAGGCGCCGGATGTCGGTCGGCGTATCGTCGACCGCCTTCGACCAATCCAGGCCGGAAATGGCGGGAGCCAGCTGGCCCCGCCGGCGCAGCCAGTTGAGGCTGGACCGCTGGCGGTCGCAATCGGCCAGCGCGGTGGCGAAGCCGACGCCGGCGAAGGCGGCGGCAAGATGGGTGGCGAGCGTCGTCTTGCCGCAGCCGCCCTTGATGTTGCCCACCAGTACCGAAAGCATATCCCCCTCCCCGCTCACCTAAATTTTGCTACAACCCCCTCAGCCAAGCCGGGCGCACCCCCGCGGCGCCGGCTTGCACGGCCTCCACCTGCGCCAGCAGCCGGCCCTTGTCCTTGGGCAGCGTGCCGGCCAGGGCCAGGGCATTGCTGGCGTGGTTCGAGCGGAAGATCACCGGCCGCGGCGGCTCCAGCCGCGCGATCAGCCGGTGCAGCTCGTCGAGCACGCCGTCGTCGCCCTGGCGTTCGAAGGGTTCGCCGAAGCGCTGGTGGAAGCCTTCGGCGACGCTGTCCTCAAGCGTCAGCTGGAGGGTCGACAGATAGGCGGGCGGCACCCGGTTGATCAGGTCGGCGGTGGCGTCGACGTGCTCGCGCCAGTATTTCCGTCCTCCCAGGCCGTTGATGACGGTGGCCGAGATCTTCAGTCCGCCCTCCGCCGCCCGCGCCAGGCCGGCCTCCATCTGCTTGGCCGAGCCCTTGGCGATCCGCTTCAGCAGCGGGTCCCAGCCGGTCTCGATGCCGACATAGACCAGACCCAGGCGCCTGGCCTTGAGCAGCGCGATCTCCTCGGCGGATTTCTTCAGCAGATTGAAGGGCGTGGCGTAGGCCGACACCCGCTGGAGGCCGGGGAAGGCGGCGGCCAGCCTGTCGCAGATGGCTGCCAGCGCCTCGGTGGGCAGGCCATAGGCGTCGCCGTCGGCGAGGAACACCCGGGTGGCGCCGGGCCACTGGCGGGCGGCCGCGTCGATGTCGGCCGACACCGCGTCCAGCGGCCGCTCGCTATAGGCCTTGCCCTTGTACATCGAGCAGAAGCTGCAATGGTTGAAGCCGCAGCCCAGCGTCGCCTGGATGATCAGGTTGGGACCCTCGGAGGGCGGCCGCCATAGGGGAAAGTCGTAGTCGAGCACCGGTTTCTCCGTCCGCCGAACCATGCTATGGTCCGCGCCCACTTCCAACGGCAGGCACGACATGAAATTGAACCTGGGCTGCGGCCAGCACAAGATGGATGGTTTCGTCAACGTCGACAAGTTCCCGACGCCCGCCGCCGACCAGATCTTCGATCTCGAAACCCGGCCGTGGGCGTGGGCCAGCGACAGCGTCGACCAGGTGGTGCTGAACCATGTGCTCGAACACCTGGGCGGCACCACCGAAAACTATCTCGGCATCATCGGGGAATTGTGGCGGGTGTGCCGCCACGACGCCCAGATCCACATCGTGGCGCCGCATCCCCGCCACGACTTCTATCTGTGGGATCCCACCCACGTCCGCCCGATCACCTGGGAAGGCCTGGCCCTGTTCGACCAGGAGCAGAACCGCGCATGGATGGAAGCCGGCGACGCCCGCACGCCGCTGGGCTTGCAGATCGGCGTCGACTTCCGCATTGAATCGATCCAGGTCGGCCTCGACGAGCCGTGGGCGACGCGCCAGCGCGAGGGCACCATCCAGGCCGAGGAACTGGAATACGCCATCCGCCACTTCGCCAACGTCGTCGCCGAGCAGCGCATCATCCTCAGGGCGCGCAAGGCTTAGAGACAACGAAAGTGGGGTGGGCCTCCGCGCCCGCCCCGCTGGTCACTCGTCGGTCACGCGGTCGCGCAGGGTGACCAGTTCCTCGGCGGCGGTGGGGTGGATGCCGATGGTGGCGTCGACTTGGGCCTTGGTGGCGCCGCACTTCAGCGCCACCGCGAATCCCTGCACGATCTCGGGAGCGTCGGCGCCGACCATGTGGACGCCCAGCACCCGGTCCGAGGCGCTGTCCACCACCATCTTCATCATCGTCCACTCCCGACGCCCCGACAGGCTGTGGCGCATCGGCCGGAAGCGCGACAAATAGACGTCGACGGCGCCACGCGCCCGCGCCGCGGCCTCGCCGAGTCCGACGGTGGCCACCGGCGGCAGGCTGAACACCGCGGTCGGCACGTCCGTGTAATCCATGGCGCGCGGCCGGCCGCGAAACAGGGTGTCGACCAGGGCCGTCGCCTCGGCCAGCGCCACCGGCGTCAAATTCATCCGGCCGGTGACGTCGCCGATCGCGAAGATGTTGTCGACGCTGGTGCGCGAGAACCCGTCGACCACCACCGCGCCACGGTCGTCGACGGCGACTCCCGCCCGCTCCAGGCCCAGCCCATCGCTGTTGGGCCGCCGGCCGGTGGCATACAGCACCAGGTCGACCTCCAGCGTCTCGCCATCGGCCAGCAGCAGCGAAGTGCCGCCCGCTCCCTTCTCGATGCTGCGAACCACCGTCTCGCAGCGGAACCCGACCCCCTTGGCCGCCATCTCCTCGGCCAGGGTGGCGCGGACGTCCTGATCGAAGCCGCGCAGCACCGTATCGCCGCGCAGGCATTGGGTGACCGCGACGCCCAGCGCGTTGAAGATGCCGGCGAACTCGACCGCGATATAACCGCCGCCGACGATCGCCAGCCGCTTGGGCAGGCTCAGCAGATCCAGCGCCTGGTCCGAGGTGATGGCGTGTTCGATCCCCGGAATCACCGGCAGCAGCGGCCGGCCGCCGGTGGCGACGACGATGCGCTCGGCGGTGACCGGCCGGCCGCCGACGTCGAGGGAATGGCGATCGGTGAAATTCGCGCGGCCTTCGATCAGCGTCACCCCGGCATCGCGCAGCAGGCGGCCATAGACGCCCTCCAGGCGGGCGAGTTCGGCGTTCTTGGCGGCGATCAGGCGAGCCCAGTCGAAGGTCGCGTCGCCGACGTTCCAGCCGTAGCCCTGCATGTCGGCCAGATCCTCGGCGAAATGGGCGCCGATCACCAGCAGCTTCTTGGGCACGCAGCCCCGGAGAACGCAGGTGCCGCCGACCCGTCCCCGCTCGATCAGCGCCACCTTGGCGCCGGCCTCGGCCGCCAACCGCGCCGCACGCACGCCGCCGGACCCCGCCCCGATCACCGCCAGATCGAAGTCCCAGCGCACCATCACGCGTGCCCTCGCCTTGTTTGTTCTGTTGGGTTTCCGCGTCCGCGGAAACCCTGGCTCAGACGCCGCTCGGGCTTGGCGGAGATGGAGCGGTTATTCCGCTCCATCTCCTTACAACGGCGCCAAGCCCAGCCGGTCGAACAGCCCCTTGTCGCTGGTCGGCGACGCGTTGGGGGCGGTCAGCAGCCGTTCGCCGCAGAACACCGAATTGGCGCCGGCGAAGAAGCACATGGCCTGCATCTCGTCGCTCATCCCCTGGCGCCCGGCCGACAGGCGCACGAACGAGTGCGGCATCATGATGCGGGCCGAGGCGATGGTGCGGACGAAGTCGAACGGGTCCGGCTTGGGGGCGTCGGCCAGCGGCGTGCCGGC
>Ga0265328_10001430_pt1 | contig 10990 bp, 15 predicted proteins | sample 41624metaG_FD_202086 | JGI IMG/M metagenome (GOLD analysis project Ga0265328, IMG submission 202086) | Rhizosphere microbial communities from Carex aquatilis grown in University of Washington, Seatle, WA, United States - 4-16-24 metaG | ecosystem: Host-associated > Plants > Roots > Rhizosphere...
GGGCCCACACCACGGCGCCCAGAAGTCGATCAATACCGGCAATTCGGATTTCAGTACGTCAGCTTCGAACGAGCTGTCATTGATCTGTTGCACGTCACTCACGTTCACTCCTCCTTGGAACCTCGAGGGACCTCGAGCCTGTTCCGATGGTCGAAAAACCATAATCCGTGGTCTGCACTCATTCAAGGTGGGAGGATGGGTAAAACGTGAAACGGAAAACGTATTGGGGAATGAGCCACGCCCTACGTTTTACGCTTCACGCGTTTCTCTTGCTCCGCGCCGTCTGGTGATGCAACGGGGAGCGGGCTGCAGGGACGCTGGCCGCAGGCCCGAGCCAATCGGCGATCCGTTGTGCCGGCGGTGCCGTCAGCGGCAGCGGGAGAACGCGCGGCTGCGCATCGATGACGTCGACCCCGCGCGGCTCGCGGCGCTCCGCTGCCACCAGCACGGCGGCGATTTCACGGATGCGGTGACGGCGCAAATAGGTGAGCCAGTGTTGGACCTCCCTGGCATACGCGGCAAGGCCGCGATCGAGCGCAAACAACGACTGCGCCGCCGCGAGATCGACGGGACTGCCGGCGGCGACGACCAAAACGAGGGCGCGCCCTGCGAAGCCGCGGAACCATCCGGCCGCAACGTCCGCCAGCGTTTGGCCGGCGCGCAGCGCAACGTGCGACACGGCGAAGCCACGTCCGTCAGGTCGCAGATGCCGGCCCCAGCCCGCAATGATGCGGCGCAGGACGCGGTCGCCGGTTGCACCCCCGGCATGGTACGAGGGGCCCTGCGCATAGGGTGAGGAGACGAATGGCGGGTTGGCGGTGATCAGATCGAACTGTGCCCCGCGCACCGGGGCGTACCCGTCGCCGAGCCGGACCTCGATGTGCTCGACGCCGTTGAGCGCAGCGTTGTGGCGCGCCAGCGCGACGGCGCGTGGATTGATGTCGACGGCGATCGCCGACCGCACGGCGGCGGCTTGCTGTACTGCTTGCACCCCGGTGCCGGTGCACAAGTCGAGCATCAGTGCGCCCGCCGGCGCCGACACCACATCCCGAAGCATCACCGAGTCGCTGCTCGGCGGGTACACCGGATCCTTGCCGCCGAGGCGCAGTGCCGTGCGCTCGTAGCCACGGAAGCGCCGGTCGCTGAGGAAATATTGCTCCCCGATCGGATCGATGCGCAGCCGACTGGAGAGCTTGTCGCCGCGCCGCTGGAGCAGGCCGATGCGGCACAGGGCCTCAGCGGTGGCGCGGGACAGTAGTGCGTCGACCCGGCGCGCCGGCTGCGCGGTTTCCAGGAAGAACAATCTGATGAGCGTCGCCGCCGCCGAGCGCTCGTCGTGCAACCGCTCGAGCGTCGGCGTGTGATTCAGCGCACCGACGTCGTCCGGGGAGGTGATATTGAGGAGACGCCGCAGAGTGTCCGCCGTGTAGCCTGCGTCGTGGAGTTGAGCGCGCAACTCGCGGAGGATACGGGAACGCTCTAGCCGCCTGTCGGACTTGGCAGTGCCCAGCGACCAACCCTGTCCTGAGCCTTGTCGAAGGAGGGTGCGGTCCATAGAAGAGACGCCGACCGCAGGTCCTGGGCTCGAGGCGGTCACCAGCTCACGTTTCATGATTCGATAATGCGTCGTGCCATTGCGAAAACCCGATCGAACATTGCCTGCGTGAGGAATCCGGTTTGCGTGTTTCGCTGGCTGGGGTGATACGAGCCGATGAGGGTGATGTTGCCGAGATCGTGGCTGGCGGCGTGCGCAAACCGCGGTCGCGGCTGCGGCACCGGCTGGGCGAGCGTGCGGCGGGCGTTGAGATACGCATCAAAGGCGATGCGTCCGAGCGGCACGACCACTCGTAGGCGCTCCAGGAGTTGCAGTTCACGCTCCAGGTAGGGGCGACAGTGCTCGAACTCTTCCTTGGTCGGCTTGTTGTCGGGGGGCGCGCAACGGGCCGCGGCCGTGACATAGGCACTGATCAGCTGCAGGCCGTCGCCCCGGTCTGTGGATGCCGGTTGGTTGGCAAAGCCAAAGCGGTGCAGGGTGCCGTATAACCAGTCACCGCTGCGATCTCCGGTGAAGATTCGTCCGGTGCGATTGCCGCCGTGTGCAGCCGGCGCCAGACCGATGACGAGCAGACGAGCATCGGCGACGCCGAAACCCGGCAACGGCCTGCCCCAGTAATCCCATTCTCGGAAGGCGCGCCGTTTTTCGCGCGCCACGCGCTCGCGATAGTCGACGAGGCGCGGGCATTGGCGACACCTGCTCACTCTACGGGCCAGCGCTTCCAACGCGGCGCGCGATTGCTGGCGGCTCGTGGGAAGCGTATTAGCGGCCTGTCGGGGTTGGAATTCCGCAGCGATCCAACGGGGAGCGCGCCATGGATACGACGCCAGCCTCAGGGTTCAATGCGTCGTAACCGCCCCACCTGCTGAGGCACCCAGGACATGGGTCATGGCCTCGTAACTCGGGGTGAGTGCATTGTCCAAGATTTCGGTGAGCAAGTGCTCGATGTCGGCGAGATCATCGACGGCGAGGGCGCTCATGTCTTGGTGCATGCCGTGCAGGGCCCAGATCGCCGTGCGCAGGCGGCCGCGGGCATCGTCTAACAGGCGTAGCGCCTCCTGTGCGTCGATGGGTGTTGCTTCGTTCTCGTCCTTGGACATTTCTTCTCCTTCTTGAAACGGAGATCCGGTGAGAAGTGTGCCCGCCGCTGCAGCGAAGTGCAAGTGCGGGCCGCGCCCAGCGTCCTTCACCAAGATTGCTCCGTTTGGTCGCTGAGGATGTAGCTGACGCGTCAAACTATTGCGACAGGACCCGTTATTGGGCCCAACGGGAGCGAGCCATAGACGCCGCCCGCAGGGCCGCCGACCGCAGCCCGGCTCGGACTTGGCAGCCCCTAGCGACCCAACGGGAGTGGGCCATCGAAGAGACGCCGACCGCAGGTCAGGATTCGCCCAACGTGTCCCAGTGTACCTCCCAGAATCCCGGTAGCGGTGGTGCCAACTCGAAATGATCACCGAAGCAGCCGAAGCTCGGTTGATGCGACAGGCGGTCTACGACCAGCCGGACGTACTCTTCGATCGGCTGACCGAGCGCCGGCGCGCCGAGGTCAAGCCGTTTGTGTCCACCACACTTCTTGCAGCTTACATCGACAAACATGGGCAGGCCAGTGACAGGGCGGAAGCTCTTGTGGGCCGTTTCCCGTTGGCTCGCTGCGGAATGCCAAACCCTACAGGACCTGCGGTCGGCGTTCGTTCGGTGGCCCGCTCCGTTGGGACGCTGCACACTGCCAACTCCGACAAGCTGCTAGGCCGACGGTAAGCTTGGTACGGGGCGTTAGCGCGCTTGTGCATCGCCGGAGCGCACACCGGTCATTTGCTGTTCTTCTCTGGATGCCCCTTCTTTTGATTCCGGGTCCGATGTGGGACCGGCGTGGCCGCGGGTGGCGCTGGTGTCAGGGATTGAGCGAAAACGGAATGCTCTTTCACGTGCTCCAGTAGCGCCTGCCGAACCCGCTCGACGAGCCGCGCCTCGTTTTGGATATGCCGTTCGATCTGGCGGAAGTCGTCGAGTGAGACGTTGTAGGGTTTGATTGCTTCCTCGATGGTCAAGTCGTGATCATCCTGCATGGCCGTGTACACCTTGATGTACATCTGCAGGTCGCTCTCGCTCACCGGCGGTGGTTCGATCGACTCAACCTCTTCGGCTTGGGGATGGAAAACGAACACCCCGATACCGAGGGTGCCGATGGCGAGCAAAATTAAGAGGAACCGGAATCGTCTGGTCATGGGATCGTTGGGCGAATGTTTAACACCAGGGCTCGCGATCCGCCACCGACGGTCAGTCGGGCGCCGCGTTTCGTATCTGTAGTTGATCCTTACCGGGGGCCACGGATCTGTCAAGGCCTACGAGCCTGCGGCCAGCGTCTATTCATGGACCGCGTCTCATGGACCGCTCCCCCCTTCGGGGAGCCTCCGGACAGGATTGGTCGCCAAAGGGGTCGGTCAAGTCCGACAGGGCCCTAGGCGCTTCCAAGTTAGACAGGCTGCCAGTGTGGCGAGTGTGGCGCGTGTGGCCTTTCAAGTCCGACGGATTGTTAGTATGGCGGTCCGATGCCCACGGCGAGCAAGGACATCCAGGATCATCGGCGCGTTCTGACAATCATCGCGCGTCTCAAGAAGGCTTATCCAGATGCCAAGCTGGCACTCGCGTTCTCCTCGCCCTTCGAGCTCCTGATTGCCTTGATCCTGGCCGCGCAGTGCACCGACGAGAAAGTCAACGAGGTGACTGGAGCGCTGCTCTTCGCCAAGTATCGGGCGCCGGCGGACTATGTGCGCGTGCCCGCTGCGGAACTCGAGGAGGATATCCACGCGACGGGTTTCTACCGCAACAAGACAAAATCGATCCAACGGTGCTGCCAGCAACTCATCGAGCGCTTTGGCGGTGCGGTGCCGAGTGATTTCGACGACCTCATCAGTTTACCCGGCGTCGGCCGAAAGACCGCCAACATCTTGCTGGGCAACGCGTTCGGCCAACAAGCAATCGGTGTCGATACGCACGTCATGCGGCTGTCGCAGCGCCTTGGCCTGTCAGGGCAAACCGATCCTGACAAGATTGAGGCTGAGCTGGTGCGGCTCGTTCCCGAGAAGGAGCGCACGCATTTCTGTCACCTGGTGCAAGCGCATGGGCGACGCGTGTGTATCGCTCGCAAGCCGAAGTGCCCCGAATGTGTCATTCGCGATCGTTGTTCGTACCCGGACAAGACAGCGCTGGCAACACCGCAATCGCTGCGCCCGGCGTTCGGCCGGCGCCCCACTGATCACTGATCACTCTCTCTTGCCCGCCTTCTGGGGATCGGCTATCTGCAATTGCAATGATCCGACCATTGTACCGAGTCGTCCTGGTGCTGGGTCTACTCCTCGTCGCCGGTTGTACGCAGAAGCTTGGTCGGCCGACGCCGTCGCCGAGCGGCGATGAGGCGCCGGTAACCTTGCGCAACTTGCAGATCGAGACCATCGACGGCCACCGCGCCGTCTTGTTGCGGTTGTCCCGATTCCCAACCTTGGTGCGGCATTCCAGCTCGCGTCGTCCGGCGGAAATCACGGTGCAAGCCTGGGGACCGGTGGGCGACGGTGATCTCCCGGAGCGTGCCTTGCCGCAGATCGATCCGCTGATTGCGGAGGTGCGTGTCTCGCGCCATGAGGGCGGCCTGACGGTGGTGCTCGACTTCCACGGAGACGATCCACCGCCGTACAGCGTTCACCAAATGGCTGATTGGATCATGGTGCGTTTCAACGCGCCGGAGTCGTGAGGGTAATGCGACAGCGGGCTACGGCCGACGCGCGCCTTCCTGCACCGTCTCGATTCCTGTTCCTGTCGCTCCTCCTGCTCCTTGCGCAGGGGCGCCCGATCTTTGCCCAGGTTTCCGGGCAGCAAATCCGCGAGCGCTACGATAAGACCACCAAGGGCACGAGCATCGACGACTTCGTCAAGAAGCTGAACAGCGATGACGCCGAGAAGCGGCTCGAGGGCGTGAAGTCGCTGAGCGACTCGAAGGACAATAAGGCGATCGAGTACCTGATCCAGGCGACGGGCGACAGCGACATTCGGGTGCAGGCGAAGGCGATCGCCGCGCTCGGGGATATGCGTGCCACCGATGCGACGCCGGTGCTGATCCAATACCTCAGCCGCCGTACGGTCGAGAACAACATGAAGCAGCTCATCCTTGCCTCACTTGGAAAGATTGGTGATGCGCGCGCCGCGCGCCCCATCGTCGAATTCCTGCAGCGCGATCTCGACCCGGCGACGCGGGGGACGGCCATTTTCGCGCTCGGGGAAATTGGTGCGCCGGATTCGACCGACACGCTCTCGCGGCTAGCGCAGTCCGATGACGATCCAACCGTCCGGCGGTTGGCGAATGAGGCACTGGCGAAGGTGCAGCATCACCAGGCGGCGATCCAGAAGGAGGTCAAAGGCCCGTCACAGACCTTCCTCGAACCAAAAGAGCCGCCGCCGCAGTAGGACAATGCTAAATGCGGAATGGAGCGGTGAATGTTGAATCTACGAGCGACTTCCGGTAATTCACCGTTCAGCGTGCACCATTGAAGTTCCGGCCCTGTGGTGAAATTGGCAGACACGGCAGACTCAAAATCTGCTCCGGGCAACCGGGTGGGGGTTCAAGTCCCTCCAGGGCCACTTAGTTTTCGCGCAGTTGGCGCCCTCGGCTCATCCCGCCGAAGTCTCTGGCTGGGAAACTGTGCCCGCAATTGTGCCCGACAGGTTCTTAGCGGCCTCGTCGAGCTTGCGCGCCGCGTCGGCCAGATCGCCCTCGCTCACGATGTTGTAGCGCTCGAAGACTGAGCGCGTTTTGTGCCCGGTCATCGTCATGGCGACACGTTCAGCGATGCCAGCACGCACCAGGTTGCGCACCGCCGTGCGGCGGAAGTCGTGTGGGATGCGGCCGGGCGTGCCGGCGTTGTCACAGGCGGCATCCCAGGCGCCATAGAAGTCCCGGATCGGCACTCCCTTGCGGTGAAACACCCAGGGGCAGATGATCCCCTTCTCCCGTTCCACCGCACGTGTGTGCTCTCGTTGCGCCTCGAGCAGTATCCGGAGGTCCGAGGTGAAGGGAAACACGCGGCCTTCATCGTTCTTCGTGGTACCGGCGTCGAGCCGCACGGTCCCAGCGGCGAAGTCCACTTGGCGCCAGTGCAGCGCGAGCACTTCGCTGGGGATGCGCCAGCCGGTGATGTAGGCGAAGGTGACCACAGCTTGCAGCGGCGGGGGAAGGAGGCCGCGCACCATGGAGAACTGCTCGGGCTCAAAGAAGCCGGTGCGGACGTTGCGTTCCTTCAGCATCGGGATGTACGGCTTGTGCATCAACTTGCCGGCCTGGACTCCGAGGTTGAAGGCGCGTTTCAGGGCAGACAGCTCGCGGTTGATCTCCGCGTTTGCAGCTTCCGCCTCCTGGCGCTGCACAATGAAGCGGCGGACGTCGGTCGTCGTGATCGATGGGGCTCGGCGACCTTCGAAGAACGGCGTCAGGTGCAGCTTGAAGATCCGCTTCACGTTGCGCAAAGACCGCCTGCCGTTCGCTTGGTAGTCGTTCAGCACGTCGGCGGCGAGCTCGTCGAACGTCACCCGCTGGGTACGTGGTGAGACCGGCAGCCCGCGCTCGATGTCGCCCTCGCGCGTTCGTAACAGACTCTTCGCCACGCCCTCCTTGTCGCTCCCGGAGCTTTCACGCATCGGGACACCGTTGCGGTAGTATTTGATCCAGTAGACGTTGCCGCGCTTGTAGAGCATCCCCATGGCTCACCTCACTCCCGCAACTGCAGAGAACAGGGCCGCCCGCTGGTCATCGGGCCACGCGTCCCACTCCTGTAGTTCCTCAACAGTGATCTCATTGCTGAGCAGCAGGGCAACCAGGTACGGCACGCGCAGCCGCTCAGCGAATGCCCGGAGGCCATGTGTCTGCCAGCCAATGCCGGTGGGTCGATCTTCGGGGTCTGGATCGTCGTTGACTCGGTAAGCGTCATCGATGGCGCCCCAGGTTTCGACGATCGCTTGCCAGCGGGCACGGGTCGTCCTCTTTGGTGCGCTCATGACTGCAGCGTCGTGTGGAAGGCTGCGCGCTGTGGCCACAAGTGTAAGGTGCGAGGTGGGCTCGCCGGCGCACGCCGTGGTAGGGTGATCCTCAGCCATGATCGAAGTCTCCTTTCGGTCTGGTTAGGGCCGGCGCCGGTGTTCGCGCATCGCGCCGGCTCGTTTCGTCTGCGCGCTATATACGGCAGTGTATAGCGTTGGTCAACCTCGGTTGCGAGATTGAGCCGCGATGTGCTACGAGCGTTGCCCATGGCGAAGCGGAGAATCAGCACCTGGCTCTACACCTGCGAACGTTGCGGACATGAATGGATTGCGCGGCAGCCAGACGAGATTCCGACAACCTGCGCCAAGTGTCGGTCTCCGTATTGGAACAAGCCGAGGGCAACCCCGAAACCTGCCGTGCGCGGCAAGCCGAAGCGCAAGCGCAGCAACGAATGAGCGACCAGGGCGCCACTCCCCCTAAGGCAAGGTTGCTCACGCCCGCCGAGGTGGCGGCATGTCTCGAAGTGCCTGAGCGCTCGGTGAGGAGGGGAAGCCTGCGCCGGCTGCTTCCGTGGCTCAAGATCGGACGCCGACTGCGGATGCACCCCGATTCGTTGCAAGAGTGTCTGCGCGGCGATCTATTCGCAGCGAGCCAAGGACTGGCACCACTTCGAGATCGCCGCGCAGCGGGAAACGGGCGCGGGGTTCCCGACGATCCAGGCCATCCGGGCCGCCGGCGCCGGCGAGCGACAGCGGAGCGTGAAGCACACCCGTACGGCCGTTCACTCGACCTTCCGCGATCTCGTCGGTAGCTGACGGACATCGACTCACGGTTCCTTCCAGCGCTCGACCAGGGCGTCGAGGTCGGCACGATCAATCAGCAGCCGGCGTAACGTGTCGCTCGTGGCCCGTCGCTCCCGCATACGCAGCGTCTGCGGCCGTGGCACGCGCACGGTGGGAACGGTGCCGGCGTTCAGCAGCTCCCGGAAGGTCCAGAAGCTCAGGTTCAGGTAGGCCGCCGCCTGGTGGACGTCGAGCAGCCGCGGCCAGCCCAGACCCTGCAGATTCTCTATCTTCGCGCCGCGCGCAGAGCCTTGCGGCACAAGGCTTCCCGGCGCCGCTGTGCCCAGACTGTGCCCGAGATCACGAGGCATCGGGCTGCTCTCTGGCGGCCGGCGGCTCAGCTCGAAGCCCGCGGTCATGGCCGGGGCCCGGATCCGACACGATTCCGGAACCCGATCTTGAACGTACCGGGACGTGCTGCCTCGATCGAACGGGAGTGCTGAAGCCGCGTGGCAATGATTTTCCGTGGAACAGGGGGGCTTGAGTTTTTCCTGAGATCCGTGGGGGCCTGAAATATTCTGAGTCCCACAGAGAGGGCGCGCGGTCGCTCATCCCGTTGCCTTTCTCGACACGGAAACCCGTTGAGTCTTGGTGCGGCGGCGCGACTGTCTCGTGTGGCGTGTGCGGCTGGTACGCGGGGCGCGCACATCGCTCTGCCCCGGGCAGCGGTGAAAGAGCAGATCCACCGTCTCAAGGAATCGTTGCCCGCAGTGCCGGCAGGTCAGGTGGACGCCGTCGCTCACGTGAGCCGTCTCCGGACCGCGAGCAGTGCCGCCGTTGCGCTCAGATTGGCGTCAACGGCATCTTGCAAAGCCGCAGTGACGTCGCCGGTGGCATCCCGGATCAGCGGAGCGTCGAGTTCACCCGCCCGGGGGCGGAGCGAGACCATCCGCTCGGCGATCGCGGTCAGGAGCCGCAGCTCATTATCCGTTGCCGTGGCGATCAGCTGGGCGAGACGGGTTGTCGGTGCCGTCATTCGGCCTGTCTCCCGTCCGGGGCGGCGTTCGTCGATTCTAGAGCCGGGAAGGCGCTCTCAACGCCGTGCTGGCCACTGAATCGGAAGCGCTTCCCGACCGTGGCCAGCCGTTGCCGTTGGGCCTCGGCCACCTGCCGGCGGCGATACGGCTTCAGCAGGGCGAAAACGGCCTCGGCATCGACCACGTGGAACGTGACCACCGTCTCGACGTCACCGCGAGCCGTCAGCACGCAGGGCAGCGCGCGTAGCTGCCGGGCAATCCGCGGCCGGTAGCTCATCGCCTGCAGGATCTCGCCGTTCTTCGGGTAGACGACACCGTGCCGCCCGCGGATCTCCAGCAGCCACGGCCGGTCTTCAGGCGTCCACTGGGTTTTGGTCGCGCCGTTCGCTTCCCAGCTGAGGCGGAAGCGCCGACCGAAGCGTTCCGCGAGGCTGATGCACGCCGATTCGCTCATCGGCCCCGCCTTCGCCTGACTGACTTGACCACACCGCGCGCGAGGATCGGCGGATCTGGCGGCAGGGGGTACGGCTGCCCGCGCATCAGCGCGCCGGCGACGGCCACCACGGCGTCGGTGATCGCCTCGAGGCGGCCGGCGTCGTTACGGTCGGCCGCGAGCTCGAGCGGGCCGGACTGCCGTTGCCGCTCGCGCAGGCGTTCCACCACGATCTGCACAACGGCTTGCTCGGTGTCGCCGAGCTCGGCCAACAGGTGCACGAGCGCGAGCCAGCGCTTCTGATTGCCGCTCTTCGCTTCAGTCATGCGCTACCTCCGGTGTTGGATGGCCTTTGAGCCAGCAGCGCGCGCACACCGCTTCGGGGTGCGCGGCATACCACGCGGCGAGGTCCAAATTGGTGACGTGTGGACACAGAGCGTTCCGGGGGGTGCGGAACGGTGAAATGGGCCGCGTTCCGCCGTTTGTTCCGCTCGGCGTTCCGGTGTGAGCACGGGAAATTACTTGCTCCATAAGGGCTTCCAGGCTCATCGTTCCGGGGTTGTTCCGCTGTTCCGTTCCGCGTGGAGCACCGGTGTTCCGCCGTTCCGCCGCCCTAAGGGCGGACGGAGCGGAACGCTCGGGGAGGAACGCTGGGTCACTCATCGTAGATCCCTATTTCGATCGCCTTACGTTTGTGGCGGTCCACGGTGGCGCGACCGATACTGAGAGCCTTGGAGATCTGCGTCACAGTCTGGCCGTCGGTGAGCATTTCGGCCACCTGACGAGTGCGGGCGTCGTCGACCTCGCTCACGGTCCAGACGAGCCCGCCGCCTTCGTCCCCGACGAGCCGTGCCTCAAAAGGTTCAGCATCCTTCCCATGGAAGTCTCGGTGTTTCGGGTAGCTCACAGTGAACCGGGCCCCGTCGCTTTCCTGGTAGTCGTTGGGTTTCCGCAGCTGCAGCACAGTATCGAGTAGATCTTCCCGCCGGGAGATGCCGCGTTGCTTGTCGCCCTTGCCGTCGTGATGCACCATGCACACGGCGCGACCCATGGCCCGGTGGCGGAGAATCCACGTGGCCATGGGCAACCACAGCTCATCCGCGTTCTCGGAGCCGCTGCGCACCAGGCTGGACAGGTTGTCGAGCATCAGGAGTTCAG
>Ga0265328_10001433_pt1 | contig 10982 bp, 6 predicted proteins | sample 41624metaG_FD_202086 | JGI IMG/M metagenome (GOLD analysis project Ga0265328, IMG submission 202086) | Rhizosphere microbial communities from Carex aquatilis grown in University of Washington, Seatle, WA, United States - 4-16-24 metaG | ecosystem: Host-associated > Plants > Roots > Rhizosphere >...
CGATCGTCGGCGTCGCCGGCGGATGCAGCACGCGCTCGGAGAAGATCGGCCCCTTCTTCGCCACGCCGGTCTCGACGTCGTAATCTTCGATCGAGGCGACGAGCCAGACGTCAGGGTCGTCGAGGAAGGGCTGGAGATTGGGGCGGCGCTGCGTCTCGCGCGCCTCGCCGGTCTTCGGATCGGTCGTCTCGCTGGTGGTGGTGAGATTGATCGCACCGAAATTGCGCAGGAAGTTGTTGTAGGCGATGCGCAGGCGCGTCTGGGCCGGACCCCAGGGCTCATTGGCCTCTTGGGCGCGCAGGACCTCGCGAATGGCGTCGCGGATGGGGATGAGGGTGCGAATGATGCGGGCGTGCTTTGCGGGAATGCCTTCGCCTCCCTTGCCGCCGCGCACCTCGATCTTGCGCGGCGCTCCGTCGATGATCTGCATCAGCGCGTCGTCGACGATGACGAAGCTGCCCTCCTTGATCGTCGCGCCCTCGGCGGCCGTGCCGATGCGGAGGGCCGGGCGGCTCGGCGCCGACGCCGCCGATCGCTCGCTCGGCTGATGGATTCCGCGCGGCAGACGCGAAACGGCGGCGTCGATCTCGTCGTCGAGCGCGGCGCGATCCTTTCGCAGGCAGGTGTAGGTCGGGCCATAGGCGCTACCGGTCCGCGCGTGGAGCCCCATGACCATCTCGGGATGATCAATGAAATACCGATTGATCGAGAGAGCCTCCTCGCCATCCTCGGCTGGGAGCGCTTCGGCCAGTCCGTCCCAGAGCGCGCCGCCGTGCTCCTGCTCGGGGGCGCGCTTTTGCAGGAATAGAATGTCGACGACGACGTCGGTTCCGGCAGCGGCGCTCATGGCTCCTTCGGGCAGCCGGATCGCGCCGACGAGATCGGCCATGCCGGCGATATGGGCGCGCGCCTTGTCGTCGACCTTGTCCATGGTCCAGCGGCTGGTGACAAAGGCGGCCAGACCGCCCGGCTTCAACCGTTCGATCGACCGCGCGATGAAATAATCATGCAGCGAAAGGTCGAGCCGCTCGGCTCCGTCGAGGCGCGCGCGGCGGTCGCTGAACGGCGGATTGCCGATGACGAGCTCGAAGCTCTCGGAGAGGCGGGCCTTCGTAAAATCCTCGCGCCGGATCCAGGCGTTCGGAAACAGCTGAGCGGCGATGCGCGCGGTGGTGGCGTCCATCTCGACGCCGGTGAGGCTCGATTTGCCGGCGAGTGCTTCCGGCATGAGGGAGAAGAAGAGCCCCGTCCCGCATCCGGGCTCCAGGATCGCTCCGCCGGCAAACCCCATGCGCTGGACCGCGCGCCAGATGGCGCGGATGATGAACTCCGGCGTGTAATGGGCATATTGCGTGGCGCGGGCGAGGCTCGCCAACTCTTCACGCGGGACGAGCCGCTCCAACTCCTCCCCGAGATCCTCCCAGCCCTCAGTGAAGGTTTCGCCGGCGCGGCGGAACATCGTATCGGCGAGGTCGCGCGCGCCGAAACCGACGAAGTGGCTCAGGACGTCTTGCTCCTCCGAAGTCGCATTCCGCTTCTCGGCCTCGATTTCGAGCGCGAGCCGGATGGCGGCGAGATTGTCGGCGGCGCGGGCCTTCCAGCCGTGGGCGAGCTGGCGGTCGCCGCGAAGCACGAAGTCCTGCGCGGGAATGGCAGGCGCGGCCGCGACGGCCGGCGCTTCGTTCTCTTCGGGGATATCGGTCGAGGGGCGAAAACTTCCGCCGTCGAGCGTCAAGCCGCCGGCGAGGCTGGTGGAATCGAAAAGAGAAAGCGTCAGCTGATTGCTGTCCTTGGCCATGGCGAGAAATCCTTTCGGAGAGCACGAAAAAGCCCGGCGCGCGCGATCGGCGGCCGGGCATGGGCAGTCGGACGAATGTGCGAAGGGGAAGCTTCGGGATGGACTCACCAGGGTCCGAAGGCGGCTTCGATGGCGAAGCGCTCGCGACGGTCGATGAGGTCCAGGGCGCGGATGTGCAGCGCGGAGCCTGCTCGCGCCCGCGCGACGACATGCGCCCAGGCCTCTCTGTCGTCGCGGAATCTCGGGGGGCCGTCTTGCGGATTATCGAACTTCTGCAGCTCGATGTGCGGCGCGTCATCGCGATAATTGCCGCAATCGGATATGACCCAGCCGTCGCGGCGTGCGGCCTCGTGATCGAACGCGTCGAGACTGAACGCCGCCGCAGTGGCGGCGTCGCGAATTTCGGATCCAGTCGTGCTGAACTGTTGCATCGGAGTCTCCTCTCGATCTTCTTCTCGAAGACCCCGATCCCGAACCGAGGACGAATGGCTGGGGCAAAGGCGGCGCCTCGTGCGCCGGGATCGGTCCGGCCCAGCGAAGCGGCCGGAGCGACCCGCCCTTTGCGGCGGCCATTCGTTCGCGGTAGCGACTTCCTTTTCTCGTTCTTCCTTTTCTATTTTCGTCTTTTCGAGCCTATGATTTGCGCAGGCTCACGAATGGTGCCGGACGACGCGAGCCGCGGGCCTCATGTCGCGCGCGATACGATCCGAGAGCCAGCGTCGACAGTCGATTCTGTCGACGACGCGCTGCTCGCCGAGATCGAGCAGGCAGGCCGCGCCGCCGAATGCGTCGAACGAGGGGAACACGCAGCCCTGACTCCATTGGAAGCCCCATAAGCCCGTCAGTCCGAACGTCCTCGCACAGCGCTGAACGAATGCGATCACCTGTTCGGGATCGCCGTCTTCGCCGGAGACGATGCGAAGACTTCCTCGATCGAGGTCGCAGGCCTTCACGGTGAAGCAGATGCGCTCGTATCGGGCATCGAGCTCCTCGGCATATCTCTCATAGAGAGTGAGAGCCGATGGCAGAAACTCGGCGCGGCCGAGTGGAAGAACGCAGGAAAAATGCGTGTAGGAGCGGGACATGGCGATGTCTCCTCTGGGAGGCGAGAAACGGATTGTGAAAAAGGGAAGCCGAGAACTGCGGGTGTCAGCCGGGACCGGCGGCGTCGCCGAAGGCGCCGGCGGGCAGACGCCAGCGTTCGGTGGATGTGCGTATCGGTGGCGACCAATGCTCGGACATGGCGAGCTGGACCAGGTCTGACCGAGCGAGCGCGGCCGGATAGGGTCTGCCGCGATCGGCGACGGCATGGATCGAAGCGTCGCGTTTGACGGTGCAGCCGAAGCGGCGTTCGTATTCGGCGATCGTCTCGAAGCGTTCCGGCGCCATCCACCTGATCGTCGCCAACTGATCGGGCGACGCGAAGATGCAATGCATGCAGGAGACGCGGCCGAAGCCGAGCTGATAGGCGACGTGCGGAATAACGCCGTGACGCCGGAGCAGATCCCAGACTTGTCGTTCCTCCAAGCCGTGGATCGGACGCCAATGGTCGACATGACGAGGCCGGCGCGGACCGCCGCGTGTGTCGGTGCGATGCGGCTCGAACGTCAGATAGCGCGCCCTCGCTGGGCTCTCCTCGGCGCGTTCGCCGGTGACGACGAGCGTGCGCTTGGCGAGAAAGCGCGGCGAATTGCAGATCATGCTTCGCATCACGTCGATTTTCGCGACGGGGCTACACCAGCGTAGCCGCAAGTCTCCCGTCACCTGCGGAAACCGCAGACGTGTGCCGGGAACACCGCGACCGCCGACCGTCGTGACGCCTCCTTCCGGCGTCTCGAACATCACCGACGCGGTGGGCTCACTATCGCGTAACATCTCGCGGCGCAGGCCACCGTCGCGCCATGAGAAGTAGAGTGGAACGCCGAAGGACTCGGCGAGCGCTCGGCAATAGCCTGCCGTGATCGGCCAATCGAACGTCGGCGGCCCGCGACCGTCGACGTCGTGATGATGCAGCTCGATCCGCGTGGGATCGACGCCTTCGTCGATAAGATGAAGGAGCGTTCCTACGGAATCTTTGCCTCCAGATAACGCAATCAATATGTAGTCGTAGCTCCTGAGATCGGGAGCAATGGAGGATTCGGGGCGAGAGCGAGCATTCGGTTGCTCGTCGCCTGCGGGGTTCGTCGATAGGGCGCGTGTCATGACGATCACGCGGCCTCGACGAGGGGCGCGTCACTGTCGGCGGACTCCTCTTCATCCGAGCCGAATTCGCTTTCGGCAAAATCGGGATGAAAGGTCAGACAATAATCGGCCGCCTTCTGCGCCGCCGCCGCCGCGCGAAATATCTCGCGCTTGTCCGTCTTGAGACGCTGGAGCCAAAATGATACATAGCTCGCGTGGTTCTCTATGTCTGTGGGCAATCCGAGTTCGGTGTTGACGAGACAGCTCGCTATGTCCGCGACTTATCCTGACAGTCAAGTTCCGCCCGTGACCGCAAGGGCTCGATCTCGTCAAATTTTGTCATTGCCGTTGAAGAGAGAATTGCCTCGAACAATAACTTTGCGAAGCTATAGGCGGCGGAAGAACACCTAGCAATGGATGTCAGGGGTTCAAATCGTCGAGAACGGCCTGAATCCGGTCAAGATCCTGACGCAACGCGATCCGCTGCAAGTCCGACAGCCGCTTCTCACGAAGAAGAGTCCTGGCGTCACTCGCCGCACTTTCCCATGCGGCACGATGGTTTTTGGTGATGCATGCGTTTGAGCAGCGTGTAGGCTGGCAGAGCGCAGTGAGCGGAGCTGATTGAGGAGTCTCGGTCGCGTTCTTCAAGCAAAGCGCCGTTGACGGATCGAAGAAACAATCTGCGAGAATGCCGACGTGAAGTGTGCGAGCTAGACTTGCCAGCAATGTACGCAACCGGTTGCGATCGGCTATCATCGCGGGCAGAGGTCCGACTTCGGCATTGGCAGTATCGAGAGCCAATCCGATCCGGGCCGACGCCGGTCCAGACAACTGGGCCCCTGTCCGCCGTTCATCGAAATATCTGAAGATGTCGTCGAGCTGCCCGAGCTTCCGTTCTGCTTCGACTTCGGCCCGGAAACCGGAACGGCTTGATCCCGCATACCCCTCGAAGGCGGCGACCGAGGCGTGCTTATACTGGATCATCCCCGCGATCGTGCCGAATGGCCGATTGGCGATATACCAAGCAATCGTACGCCGAAACTGACGGGTCGTAATTCGCCAGGGTTGACCGTTAGAACCAGGCGGGACGACGGGCCTGTCTTCGGTTCCGAACAAAATGTTCAGATGATCGCGGTAGTCATTGAGCTGACGCACAATCTCTGCGGACACATGAACCTTACGAGCGCGCACGGTATCAAGCACCGGCCAAAGCGTATCCGAGCCTCGAACCACCGCCCCGTCCGCCGAGAGTTGCTCGAGAACACCAATCGCCTCGGCGACCGGTGCAATTGTCACCCACTCTGCAGGTTCGCCCTGAGTTTGCTTTCCTTTATAAGCGACGGCTCGCACGCGATGACGGTCGATAATTCCGTCCGTGCTGCGGCTCAGCGACAGGCAACCGGATCGCATCGCTTGGACTTCGCAGTCGCGCATGCCAGTGAGGTAGGCACAGACGACATAACAAGCGGCTTGGAGCATGCGTTCTTCGTGAACCAGCGTCTTGGAATCGAAGCGCGGCCGCCATGACCGACCAGTATCTGGGTCAATGGAAATAGGAGTGTGCATACCGCCGATCTCGACACCTGTCGCTTTGATCGCAGCAGCGACAAGGTCGCGCACGCCGGACATGAGAGATAGGTGCCCCTTCGGATCAGCACATGCATCTACGCCCGCCAGCTGATGGAGTAACAACCAGTTGATTGGGGGCGTCAGTTCGCCGTTCACGGCATCCGTGCGCCAAACCCCGTTATGCGCGGTCGTCCAGATCGGCACGCCCCGACCTTGGAGTCGGCGCTCCTCGAGATAGGCCGAGAGTCGTGCACACCGACGTGAACGACGTTCGTCCAGCGTGAGCCGCAAATCCTCCGCAATCAACGCAGACTGCCGTCGCTCGAGCCGGGTGAGTTCAACGCGGGCAGCAAAAATATCGGATGCGAACACGGTAACGTACTTCAGTGACCACTTGAGCAACGGTGCGATTATCTCTTCAGGCATGCGAGGCGTACGGTTCTCTCCGTGGGTAAAACGATATCCGGCCACCTGGGACCGTGTCCGGCCGGGCCATGGCTCCAGTCGCAGGCGAGTGATCGGAAGATGAGCTCGGTACGCATAGAGATCGAAGACTATTTCGAGAAGCTGAGCAACGACAATGCGCTGTCGAGAACTATCGAGGAGTAACTTCGCATAGCGGTCGAGACAACCCTGGGTGACGCGGGCCACGTCGCAAACGCCGAACTCGGCATGGACGAACTCAAAGAAGCGGCGAGCGCGGTTGAATGCTTGGCGGACACTGGCAGGTGGCAACCGTGGGCGATAGCCGGGCAAATCAACGTTCAGCCGCGCATACAGATACTCCCGAAGAGCTTGCGCGACCGCCGCATTCGATACACTGTCGAAATGCACCGTCACATGGCATCGTCGGGCATTCTCCCGGAACACGGCGGGACTGAGATCCCAGCTCGCATCACAATAGCGAGAGAGGTGCTCCCTGACGAACCCGGGCCGAAGAGGCAAGCTTGTCAGCACGGGCCTATCATCTGGAACAGACATCGCCAGCCGCGAAGGCGAGACCGCTGAGTTCATTGGAGAGCCTCCGGCGGCAGATAGATCGGACTCTCGTCCGTTGCCTGCGACTCGCGGGCATTTTCGATGACCGTATCGCTGAACGAAGGAAGAATCTGATTGACGATCCGTGCGTGAGCACGTCCGAACTTTGTTCTCCAATCGTCAGCGGGAAGCGCCCGGCGCCGATCTTCGATGAAGGCCAGAAACGAAAGGATAGCAGGGAGTTTTCGCGCGGTGATCACCGCGCACGAGCACTCCAGGCATCCCCAAAATGGGACTGGACAGGGAGCGCCGGTTTCGCCATGAGCGCCGGCATAGAACCCGCCACAACTAGCCAACCAAACGTCCTGCTCTTCAACGAGCGGCGCGTCCGGATCGCTACCGGAGGATACGTTCGCCATGTTTGCCGGGTGTCCTCGCCAGACCTCTTCCTGTTCGGGCGTTAGGACAAGTGGCGCGAAAGCTGACGACACGGCATCCTGCAAAGCCTCGGCAACGGTTGCTTGATGAAGCGGCCGGAGTGCCGGCACATCGGCGTAATGTCTGGCGGCAACCTCGGGGGTGTGACCGACCGCAAAGCGAGCCATGTGGCCTTCGGTCTTGAGATACCACAGCGCTTTATGGGTCTTGCGGAGTCGGGAGAGGAGAAGCTGCAGCGGACGCCCGTCGTCGTCGACAATGCCACGCCGCCGCGTCCAGGCATCGACAAGCATACGTGGATGCCGAATACCAGCCGTGAACGCGCCGGCGCTGCGGTACACCCATATGCAGTCGCTCGGATGGTGGCGACGCGCCGACGCCGTCAGCTCTAACAATTTTCGGATCAGGCCTCCAGGAGTCGTCAAGGCTCCGTCGCGAACCCTGAGGCGTTTGTGCTCACTGCCCCGTGCGCGGCGTTTAAAGTAGGCGATTTCCACCGTGCCGCCCGATGCATTTTGAAGGCAGTCGCCATTCAGCGCCTTGCAACACTCGATCTCCAGCCCTGTCTCCAAGGCTAGGAGCACAAGAAATGGAATCACGTCGTCACGACTGAGGTGATGGCGGCCGTTGAGCTCGTCGCCGAGACCTTTATTCGATCGCCCGCAGCGGCGGCGAGCGCTGTAGAGATGTTCGAATACCGCGTCGTCGCTGCGGATGAGGCCTCGCTCCTCGATTAGCGCATGAGCGGCAGACTCGAGCGGTAGAAGAACGGCGTCGGATTCAGACGACCGGTTCTGTTGCATCCGACGGATTACGGCGGCAACGTCGCCCCGCGCAGCGTCACGCAGTTGGCGCGCCACAAAAGGGCTGTAAGCATCTCGAGGCCTCGATCGCTGAAAAGGCCGAGCGCTGGCATAGCGGAGGCGGTCGCGAAGGTCCGGCGAGACGCCCTCCGGTGAGTCGATGGCGATCTGCCGCAGCACGGCAATAACCTTCACTAGCACGGTGAACAGATGCGTGCGCGAATAGCCATGGACTTCGAGCCATGTCTCAAAGCCGTCGACGTTCTGCCCTTGGAGATCTTCGGGTCCATCGACGGAACCGCCCGACTCTCGCAAATAGTCGAAGAACCTCGGTAGCGCGACTGCATAAGCCTTCACGGTCGCGCGGACGCCAAGCGGGCCACCGGGAGCAGCCAGATGACGAAGCGCGCGTGCAAAAGCGAGCGCGAGCCGTCGGGGTCTCAAACCAGTGAAGTCGACCAACGCCTCGCCGCCGTGCTGGGCAGCGATTGTGAAGCGCAGCCCCGAGATCGGATCGATATCCTGCGGACCTGGGAGGCCGTCTTCGCGCTGAAACGCGACCCGACGACCTTTGCGAGGACGTCCCGTCATGAATTGCCAACCTTTGGAACCAGAGCCAAAAGCTCCTCGATCGCGGCATCGACTGTGTCGGCGTGGCCGGCGACGTGATCGAGGTAGATATAAGTTGTCGTCAAACTGGCATGACCGAGAAGACGTTGGACCTGTTGCAAGGGATCCCCGAGCATCCGATGATAGGCCTCCGACCCGGCGTCTCCGGCTGCGACAGACGCATCACGCAAGCGGTTTTGAATAAGCATCGCGAGCATGTGGACGGCAAAGGCGTGACGGAGCCGATGAGGGCTGACCTGCATCGGAAAACCGGCCGCCGAGCAGCGCTGACACGCGCGAGCGAACGTTGCTTCCCATGTATTCGGTTGGACCGGCTGTCCGACCTCGGTCAACCAGAGTACGGCCGGCTCCAGCGGCACGCCTTCATCGTCACAGATAACCAGCCGACCACGCTCGTCCGGTGTCAGCGCTTCTATCGGAATCGCGCCGCCGTTCCGGATCGGAATGGAGGCTGCACCCGGCGCTCGCCGGTGAACGAAAATCGGCCGTTCGATCGTCTCCCACCCTTGCCTGGATCGGAACTTGCTGATGGCGTGCGCTCGCTCGATGTCGATATAGGCAGAGATTTCATGAAGCACACGTCCCGGCATCAATATACGTCGACCGCGATCACCCTTGGTGAGCGCAGGCGGCAGTTCGAACCAGCCCTGGCCGCCGCGCGTGGCTTGCGCTGAGTCTGAAATCTCGGCGGCGAGAAGAAACGATGCTTCCTCAAGTCGCATTCCCGTGGTTAGCAAGAGTTCGGCGAAAAGCGCGTTACGCGTGCTATTGCGGTCCCGTGCGCCGGGACGTTCCGCGCCCGCGGCCGTCAGACCACGCAGACCAACGTCCCGGAAAACGCGGTAGTCCTCGAGTGAAATGAAGCGCACATCCATCCGCTTCGCGGCGCGCTCGTAAGCTTCATTCCGCGCGATAACGCGGACTCGTCGAGGGCCCTGACCTCGACGCCACTCATCTCTATGCATGAATGGGCTGGATGCGACGATCCCTTCGACTACGGCCCAACGATAAAGCTTGTCGAGCGCGGCGACGGATCGATTCCATGATGCCGCGGAAATGCGAGCCCCAGCGTCCCCGCGACGGCGCGCTCGATGAAATGCAGCGACGTCACTATGTACGGCCTCCCAGACGCTCTTGCCGCAAGCTTGCTCGAGAAAGCGAACCCAGATCATGAGGTCGTAGCCGTAGGCACGTAGAGAGTGCCGAGATCTCACGCCATTCAGTGGCAGATCGAGAAGAAAGCGATCCAAGTCGTCATCGTATGTCCTTCCATCGAGAAGGATCATCGGCACCCGATGATCGAGACCGCCGATTGCACGCTGTTCTTGAAGCGTGATGCTCCTCGCACCAATTTTCCCATTATCCACAACAACCAGCCCTCTCGACGCCCTTGGTGATTGCGATGACACGGGGTTGACCAGGCGAAGCCCACAGGCGCTCCCAACGGTCCAACGGCCCGAACGATATGTCCTGACGATAATCGCCCGGCGCCGGCTCCGCGGGGACCTCCTATGGACTGCCTCGACGACCCTACTGAGGACAATTGAGTCGGTGCAGACTGTCAAGATAACGCGACGAGTTCTTCGAACGCGTATTTCGCCGAGCCGAAGCGCCCACTGAGATCACGGTTCAACCGATTTGGCGCCCCAGAAAAATGGCAAAGCTCGTGCATTTGCACGGCGGCGTACGCTACGGGAGATCTGAAAGCGCGTTCGGGCGGTAGCTGAATATGATCCGTCGTCGGACTATAAAATGCACGGTCGCCGCCGACGCGAACGACGGCTCCGCTGTTACGCAGAATGGTCTCCGCCGCATCGAACCGACGCCACGGCACTTCCTCGATCGTCGGGGCCACGAACTCGGGAATACCGTCAATCTGCGAGCCGTTGAAAACAGTGAAGGAGCGAAGCAGCGGGATGTTGCGCGTGTGCTCCTCTCCATCCGAAGGCGCGTCGCGATCTTCGACCTGAAGCTGCTTGTAGAAGTATATTGTGGTTCCCTTCTCGCCAGCGCGCACCTGCCAGCCTCTGTCCTTCGCCTGCTTGTAGCTGCAAAAGCGAGGATCGCCATTCGCGAAGGAGAATTGCGACATGCCGAGCAAGAGGACGTTGATCCCGCGGTACCGCCGACCCGTGGCGGCGTTGATCGGCGAGAGCGGCCCCACAGATTTCTCGGGATCCCAGGGGCGACGCCAGGGAGCGACGCCCTGTTCGAGCGCGGCGACGATGCGATCGGTTACTTCTCGATAGTGATCGCGGCGCGCTGGCGCGCGAGCTTCGTTCTTTTTGAAACCGCTCATTTGGTTCGTCCTTTCCATTCTGGTCTCGGAACGAACCTCGACGCCCCGCATCACGGCTGCCGGGGCAAGGGCGGGCTCGCCGCTCGCGGCGAGAACGGGCGCTCGCGCCGGACCCTTGCGGCGGTGGGCGGGCATGCGGGATGGCGGCTTCAAATCTTCTCTTTTGGCGTCTTCCCTTTTGTTGCGGTCCTCGCTGTCCTGCTGTGTCATCCGCTCATGTCGTCGAGGCGCCCTGGACACATGAGCGGCGACGTCGATCACGATTCGACCACGAGTCCCATGAGCA
>Ga0265328_10001436_pt1 | contig 10969 bp, 13 predicted proteins | sample 41624metaG_FD_202086 | JGI IMG/M metagenome (GOLD analysis project Ga0265328, IMG submission 202086) | Rhizosphere microbial communities from Carex aquatilis grown in University of Washington, Seatle, WA, United States - 4-16-24 metaG | ecosystem: Host-associated > Plants > Roots > Rhizosphere...
GCGAAGAAGCAAACCCGAGCGCGTGCTCGGACCCTACCGACACTACAACCGATGGAGAGTCTTCCTGGTCGCAGCAGGAGGCGAAAAGACTGTTACGGACTATGAGAGGGAAGAAGAGGCACGGCAGGTCGTCAAGTCGCTGAGGCGGGAGTTGGCGCGGGCGGGGAGGCTGACGATGGCGGACGCGCGAGCAAAGTACGAGACGTACATGAGGAACGACAAGGGCAACAAGCAACGGTCGATCGAAGCCACCGCCTGGCGGCTCGGGATCTTCTTCTCCGAGGAGGATCTTCCGGTCGACGAGCTCACGCCGGTACGCTGCAAGGCCTACTACGAAGCCCTGCGGACGAGCCCGAGGCCGACCACGAAGCGACCGCTTGCCGTCGACTCGCACCGAAACATCCTCGCTGAAGCGAAGTCGTTCCTGAAGTGGTGCGTGGGGAAGCGATGGCTCGCGCGCAACCCGCTTGAGGAGGTGACTGGCGTGGGGAAGCGGAGGCACGGGAAAGCCCAGCTCCGCATCGATGAGGCGCGGAGGTGGCAGGTGAAGGCGCTCGAGTTTGCCGATCGCGGTGACGCGGGGGCCGTGGCGGCCATGATGTCGCTGGTGATGGGGATGAGGGCGTCGGAGATCGTGAGCCGGATCGTTCGCGATCTAGATGACGAAGGGCAGTTGCTGTGGATCCCGGAGACGAAGACGGAGGCGGGCAAGCGGACGCTTCCGGTCCCCGAGTTCCTGCAGCCGTACCTACGCGACATCATCAAGGGGAAGAAGCCGACCGATCTCTTGTTCGGGCGGCACTGGCGGGACTGGCCTCGGGAGTGGGTGCAGCGCATCTGCAAGGTCGCCAAGGTGCCCCAAGTGACCGCGCACGGGATGCGCGGCCTCCACGGGACGCTCGCGGTCGAGAGAGGGGCAACGACTCACGTCGTGGCCCAAGCTCTCGGTCACGAGTCGGAGACCACCTCGCGCGAGAGCTACATCTCGCGTGAAGCCATCACCAGCGCCGATCAGCGGCGCGTTCTGGGCGTGCTCGCGGGAACGCCAAGGCACCGCCGCTCGCCTCAAAACAGTCGGAGCCTCACCCCCAGACGCGGTAATGATTCGCCGAATTTCATTACCGCGGAGCCCTGCATTGCAAAAAACAGCAGCAATATCGTGGAGCTGAACGGGATCGAACCGTCGGCCTCCTGAGTGCGATTTCTGCCTCAATCGAAACACCGCACGTATCCAGCGCATTCGTCACAGCTCGCCTCGCAGCAATCGCACGAAACGCACGAATCTGACGTCGTAGTACACCAGAAGTACACCACCGGAGTTGGGTAACCAGCGGCACGGTGTGGTCATTGCGCGGTCATCGAAAGTAACCGCCTCGGTGGTTAGCTGCTTGGTGAACGCTCGAGCCTCCGCGGTCGGCGACAGCTGCGAGCACCGCGGGAATCGCCGGGCGAAGGAGGCGCGGGTGGCTGCTGGCGCGCTCTCTGCTCGGGGGCGGGCGCCGATCTGGTAACGTTGGTAAGGGTCCCACCGATGCGCTGCGAAGTCGTCACCGCCCGAGGCCCGTGCAAGATGCCCGCGCTGAAGGGTGAGAGCACGTGCTGGGCGCACAGCCCGACTCGCGCGGAGGCCCGCCACGAGGCGCGGCGCAGGGGCGGCGAGCTGCGCCGGCGGCCGCCACCACCCTCGGCAGCTGTTCCAGAGGCGCCTCCGCCCGTGCCGTTCGCGCTTGGGCCGATCGAGCGGCGGGGTGACGTCGCAGTCGCGCTGCTGCGGGTCGCTCACGCGATCGCGGACGGTACCCTCGATCCCAAGCGCGGTAGGTTGCTGACCGAAGCGCTGCGTTCGTCCCACGCCGCGTGGGACAGCACCACCCTCGTCAACGACGAAGAAATCCCCGCGGGCGCGCGCGAGCCGACGCGGGACGAGCTCGGATACATGATGGCTCACGGAGGGCGCCTGCCGCCGGGTGTCGAGCACTACGGGAGGTGGCGTCCGTTCTGGGTGACGGGCGAGCCCTGGGCGCCCGAGGTCGGCGAGCGCAAAGCCGGCTGACGTAGACAGGGAAATCCCGACGGTGGCGGCGCTGCGGGAGACACACCGCGCGCGCGGGCCGCCCTCTTGCGGGGTTTCGTACCAGGGGCGCAGGATCGACGTCATGCCCGATCCACGCACCATCGGTCTCGAGCAGAACAGCAAGTCGCAGTTCGACGTCGAACCGGACGACGACGAGATCAACCCGAAGGCGCAAGAGCCCGACTATCGCGCGAACGCGAAGCCCGAGCGCGACGTCGAGCGATTGCCGTTCAAGAACGTGAAGGGCTGACCGTGGTCAGGCGTTCTCCACCGCCCGCCGCGCCGGTGCCGGAGGCGCGGTTCCGCGACCCCGAGCCGGCGGCCGGCCCGTACGCCGACTTCCTGGCGCAGCAGCAGGCCAACCGCGACGTCGTGATGAGCGCGCGCGACCTGCGCACGAACGCGCGGCAGCGCATCGACCGCGTCTGGGAGGGGATGCGAGCCGACTGCGAGAAGCGCTTCGGGCGATCGCCATCGACAGAGACGTGGGACCAGCCCCACCAGGGCGCGATCGTCGCCCTGAACGCCGCACGCGACGCTGAGGCTGCTCTGCTGCGTCTCGAGCACGCCGGCGCTCCCGAGTCGACCATCGCGGCGGCGTTCGACCAGTTTTGCGGCGCGGGCGCGCACTGGCTGAATGTGCTCACGGCTCGCTGGCCGGGCCGAGCGAAGTACGAGAAGCAGCTGGCCCGCGCGGCTGAGGAGCGATACCGATGACGAAGCAGATCGACGAGTACGCGCGTCCCCAAGCCCCACACCCGATGTGGGCCGTTTCTCTCCTTCCCGCCGGCGTCTCGCCGTTCACGGCGCAACCAGGCCAGCTGCACCAGCTTGTGGTGTCGGCGCCGAATGCGCTCGATGCGCAGTTCGACGCGAACGTGCAGGCTCACATCAAGGTCGGGTGGGTTGTTGCCGAGGTCGTCCCCTCCGACCGACACTCGCTCCTGGCGCACGATGTCCACGCCCGCGCGCAGCGGGCCGCCGAGGACGCGATCGATCCCGTTCCCGCGGACCTGCGCAGCCCGAACAACCGACCCCCGATCGGCGTCCCGCGCTTCGAGACGATGCCCGCGTCGCTACCGCCAGCCTTGTCGTCGTACCGGAGAGGCTGACCCTCGGCGGCTCGCGGGCCGCGCCGGACGTCGACTTGCGAAAACGGGCGCCGGCGCGCGCCGCCTGATCATCGGGCGAACTCCGCTAGACTGGTTCCGTCGCCGCGCGCCGTCCGCCTTGGCCAGATGAACAGCGGGCTGCCTGCCTTCGCGAGCCCCATCGGTCCTTGATCCGTTTGGAGGTAGACTCTCGACAGATGCCGTCCCATCTCTCCTTTCTCGACGATGCGGTGGAGGGATTCCTCGAAGCGTTCGAACTGCACCGCCATGTGGCCGAGCCGGGGACGAGTGAACTTCGACACGCGGCGAATTGTGTTCGAGGCTTTGTTCTAGCGCTAGAGAAAGGCCTCAAGCACGCTCTGGCAAGCATCGATCCCTATCTCCTGATCGCCGAACCCACTCGGAAACTCTTGGTTCAGCTACGACACGACATGAACGCTCGAGCCGTGCCCAACATCTTTTGCAGTCGTCAGCCTTTCGAGACAATAGGGATAGGCCAAACGTGGGAGACACTTCGGGACTTGCGTGGCCATTCTATCCCCCAGGATACGCGGTCTGCATTTGATCGCGGCCTGAAGAGGCTGATCGAGGCTCGAAACAACGCTTACCACGGAGAGGTCTACGGGGAGCCTGACGAACTATCAGCGCTGATCGACGAGGTTCTTGCTCGCTTTACGGCGGTTATTAGTTGCGTGAGCCCCGATTGGCTACGGATACTTTCCGAGCGCAACGGCCAGTTGCCCTCACGTCTGCGCGGGATCGAAACTCAGGTCGACGGCAATTGGCAGGTTCTAGTCGACTATCTTCGGGATCACGGAGGAATTGAGTTTCCAATTACGCTCTACGTTGGAACTGGTCGGGATCGTGAGAGCGTTGACGTCTTGTTCGGTGCCTCGGACAAGCCGAACAACATGCTCGGGAGCAGTGACGTTCCGGCTTCTCTGGCGACCGGCATGTTCACTTCGTTCCTTAACAAGCAGCAGATTGACGACCGTTTTAGGGCGCGGCACCTCCCTCCTTCTGGTTTGAGCGCGATGCTGCTATACGGCCTGCAGCCGGTGGTCGATGACTCACCGCTGACTCCCCTCGAGCCTGGAACGATCAATGTCCCTGCCACCAGCGTTTGGCTGACCATCCACCTTCCCGAGATCACTCCACACCATCTGTTCTTGAGCGCAATCGTGTCGGAGTTGCGAGTGGAGTTTTCAGAGGCTGGTCAAGTAACAGGCTCTGTATCTGGCCGCCTCGAGTGCCCTATCGTAAAGGGGACCGCGCCGCAAAGGGTGCAGATCCGGGGAACGGCGCAGTTAGTCTCCGAATGGTACAGCGACGTTGACGCATCGGTTGACCCGCCCAAACCTGAGGCCACCCGGCGGACGTTTGAACTCCAGCTTCGGCTGATGGGCGAAAGCCAGATCGCGTCCGAGGGGGTGATCGGGACCTGATGGCGAGCGATTGAATGGAGCCGTCGCCGCATGAGTGTGATCGGTCGGGACGGCGCGACGCCGCCACCTGTCCGGCCTGGCCAGCGGAATCAACCGCGTCGACGAAGCCAGCGCGTCAGTGACTAGCCCGTCTCGCTTTCCCGATACCGTGTTCGAGCTAGCTCGGCTCCACCCTCGATCATCTTGCGGCCGGTGCTCGAGAGCTTACTGAGATTGATCGCCGCCGCCTCGACGGGCAGCCCCATTGCTTTCGCGATGTCGCTCAACTCGTCGAGCGTGCCCGGGACTTTCCAGGTCGTCGCCCACTTCCAGAAGGTGCTCTTGCGGCGTTGACGATCGCGCAGCTCGTCGCGGCGCGCACCCTCGCGCTGATGCAGCGTTACCAGCACGGCGGCGAGGGGGATCTCGGTCGTCAGCGCGCGATCGATGGCGGCTAACGCGTCTGCGACCGCGTAGCTCACGAACGCAACTTTGAAGCGCTGGCGGTAATCTGCGCGAGCACGCTTCATCGTTGGTGGCGCCTCGTCCCACGCCGCTCCGACGACGGTGAGCGCGATCTCCTCGGGTTCGATGTGCCGACGGCGTGCCCGATCCCCATCACGTTTCGGAGCAATCAGGGTCCTCGTCAGTCGGCGGACCACCATCCGCGCGCGACGTGGCTCGAGGAGTCGCCCGAGTAGTCCGTCGATCGTCAGGGCGTGCATCGCCGCCGGGTCCCTCACATCACCGGCGCGCAGCTCGCTCAGGCGCTTCAGTGCCTCGAGTGTGTTCGCCCATGCTCGAGCGAAGCCGTCGCCCTCTCGCTGCGAAAGGAGGAGTTCGTCTCCGACCGCCTTGAGACGCCGCGCGAGCAGTTCATCAACGAAGGCATCGAACCACGTTTCGATCGCCGCCGCTGTGTCGATCGCATTCTCTTCGGCGATCTCGGTCGCTACTAAGGTCGCTTCGTCCAGGTGGGCGGCGACGAGCTCTGGTGAATCGGTGGCCGACCCGGGGCGGGGCTTCCTCTTTCGACGCTTCGCTTCGCCAGGGGACCGGGAACCGTCCGGCACCTCGTTAAGTGATCCGCAACCTGCATGCGGAGGTGTGCTCACGGCAGGTAGTTTGCTCCGTATGAGGACGAACGATCAAGGTGTGGACGCGAAAAGAATCGGGCGTCGGATTGCAGCCCTGCGGACGCTGCGCGGCCTCGGCCAGGCGCAGCTGGCAAGCGCCGCCGCTGTATCTAGTGCTGCGGTCTCGCGACTTGAGCGAGGTATCCACCGACCTCACCGGCTCACGATCGCAGCCATCGCGCGGGCATTGGATATCCCCGTCGAGGATCTGATCGCGGCGGGTCGACTGCACGCCGTCGAAGGAGGCGCGCCGTGAGCGTCGACGACGAGCGCGCGGTACTGGTCGAGGACGACGACCAGGACGAAGAACGGCTGTACGCCGATCTAAAAGAGTATCTCCGCGCCGTGAGAATGGATCTCGAGGGCGCGTGGTCGGCACTGGCGAAGTTTTTCGGGGGCACAGGCGCGGAGCGCGAGATGGAGCTCTACCAGTTGGAGCAGGCGTGGCTACGACGTCGTGCCGCGAGGCGCAGCAAATGAGCATCGTCGGGTTGGTGCCCCCGGGGCCGCCAGTGCTGGCCGGCGCACTGCTGACACCGCAAGAGGTCGGTCGGCAGCTCGCGGTCAGCAGGTCGATGGTCTACCAGTTGATCCGCCGCGGTGAGCTGCACGCGCTGTACGTCGGCCGCTGCCCGAGAGTGCGACCAGAGGATCTCGCCACGTTCCTCTCGCGCGCGGCAGATCGGCGACGGCCGTGACCCCGATGTGCAGCATCGTCGACGTCAGCCGTCCGGCGGAGCCAGCGGAGGCGCCGTGAGCGCGAAAAGGAAGAAGCCGCCGAAGCGGCACGCGCAGGTGCGCGTCGCCGACGCGACCACGGGACGACGCTGGTTCGCGACCGAAACCGCCTGGCTGGCCCGCCACGCGCAGCTGCCAAGCGCGGTGGTCGGCACTCACCTCCGCCTTCGCGGTGCATGCGCGGCGCGTCTCAACGGTGGTCGGCTCGCGGGTGCGAAGGCTTGGACCGCTCGTGACTGGTTCACGGGTGCGCACGTCGATCGCGACGAAGTAGACGCGGTTGTCGCTGCTGGGCTCGCCCGCTGGGAGAGTCAGGATCTCCTGGTTGCCGACTACGACAGTGGGCCCGAGGAGGTCTATCGCGCCCGTGTCGAACGAGTCGCAGAGGCGCGCTCGAACAGGGATCGGGCTCGTGCTGACGTCAACGGCAGACATCATCCGTTGAAATCAGAGACTGGAATCAATGGCAGCAATCAGCGTCTGAAATCAGAGGCTGAAATCAGTCGGGAAGGAGAGGGAGAAGGAGATCCGGGTCTGGATCTGGATCTGGAAGAAGAAAGAGAGAGAGAGGGAGATCTGGATCGCTCCCCCCCCGCTTCGCTGGCGCTCTCGGAGCCGGATCGGAACTCCTTTCTAGCCGCGCTCCGATCGGGTTATCGCGCTGCACGCGAAGCGGAACTGCCGCCTCTAGATTCTCGCGATCGAGAGCGCACTGTCGTTGCTCTGGCGGGTCTCGGAGATCCGGACGTCGCCGAAGAGGTGGTCCGGCTATTTTTCGTGAGCGACGGGTCGCGACCCGGGGATCGGTACTGGTGCGAGCGCGGCCATCCGATCCACCTGCTGGCGAGTCAGGCGATCTCCGCGTTCAGCACGCGCGCCCAGGAGGTCGTCGCGGATCGCCGGCGCGTCGTCACTCAACAGCAGGCCGACGCCGAGCGCCGCGCGGCCAAGGCCGCTGCCCAGGCAGCGGCGGATCAGCGCGCGGTCGAGGAACTCGCCGCCCTGCCGCCAGTCATGCGCTCCTGGCGGGAAGTCGTGAACGCCATCAGCGCTCGACGGCCGAGAGTCGGCGCGATCCTCGCCACGGCCGACGTCGTCGAGGGTGCGGGGGGATTGACGGTGACCATTTGCGCCCGCGACCAAGGCTCGGTGTCGGGATGCTGGGCCGAGATCGAGTCGGACTTCGCGGCGCGCGCGCCTGGCGTCGGTCTCGAGTTGCTGTCCGACGAGTTCGAGACCGTGAGGGACGCGGCTCATGTCTGACGCGCACGGCTCGGCGGAGGCTCACGCATTGATCGCTCGCATGTGGGCCGATGGTTTCGCGATGGTGCTGGAGCCTGGCCCATACATTGTCATCACCCCGGGCTCGAAGCTCACGCCCGAGCTGCGCGAGCAGCTGGTCACGCTCAAGACCGAGGTCGTCCGCGCGCTGGCGGAGGACCCTTGCGCCACCTGCGGCGCGACCGAGTGGCGTCTGGCGTTGATCGCCTTCGACGGTACCCGGACGTGCGTCGGTTGCCTCCGCGGCGGCCGGCGACTCGCGCGCCGGCTCGGTGCGACGGAGGGCTCCCAGTGAGCTTCGACCGCCAGCGCGAGCACGCGCATCGAATCGCCCCTCGGGACGTCCTTTGCGATCTCTGTGCGGGAACGGTCAGGCAGCTTGAGCACGGCTCGCTGCTGTTGCACTTCGACGTGGACGGCAGGGTCGTCGCGGTGGGCCTCTACCACACCTCCTGCGCCGCGGCACGCGCTCGTCAGGTCGATGGGGGCGAATCTGCAGAGATTGTCCGAGCACGGGACATCGACGCCGACGCGCGCTCGCGTCTCCGCGGTCTCGCGCGGACGCACGACGGTGCGTCGATCTCGAGGATCCTCGGCAAGCTCGCCCGTCTGTCGCGGGGGGCCTCTCGATGACGTCGCCCGGCACCGCAGGCCAGGAGAGCGCGAGAATCGATCTCAGGTCGGAGTTGCTCGCGCCGCGTCGAGCGCCACCATTCGGAGCCACGCCGACATGCTCAACCCGCGGCGCCGCGCGGCGTCCTCGAAGAGCTGTTTCTCCTCGGGGGCGACGCGGATCTTTATCTCGTCGCCCTTGCGGGGTGGGGCCTGCTTGCGGGGCGCTCTGGCCGTCTTCCGGGGCATCTGAGGGGGCAGATGGTACCCGGAGCGGGGCCACTCACAACTATCGCGTTGACGCGTGCCCTGTTTGTGGGAACACTGGGGTAACAACCGGGTAGTAATTGGGCCCGCAGCGCTGGTAACGCTCGGGCCCGCGGTCACCCCAACCAACTCTTGGAGATGACATGGACAACTTCGCACGTCCGCACGAACCCTGCCAACGCCCGCGCCGTTCCGCTGGTGGCTTGTCGACGATCACGACGCTGGGAGGCCGGTAGCCGTGGCCTCGGTGTTTTTCCGAGGACCGAAGGCGTCGCCGCGATGGTTCGCGCGCTTCAAGGGCGTCGACGGCAGATGGATTTCGAGGCGCGTGCGCCAAGAGAACCGTCGGGACGCGCTCCGGGTCGCCGTCGCACTCGAGGCGCGGGCCGAGCGCCAGCGCCTCGGCCTCGAAGCGCCGGAGCAAGCTGGCCAGCTCGTCGGGCCGTTGATGCGGAAATGGGGCGCCAGTCTCACGAACCGATCGCGCGACGTCGACATCGGCAGGATCGACAAGCACCTCGTGCCGCACTGGAAGAGCGTCCGTGTCACCGAGATCGATCTCCCGCGGATCATGCAGTGGATCGACCAGCTGGCGGAGGCGAGGGAGCTCGGCCCTGGCTCGCAGCGCCATTGCTTGGGGCTGCTTAGCCGGTTCCTCTCGTGGGCGACGGAGCGCGGTTTTGTGCCGCGAAACCCGGTCAGGGACATCCCGCCGGGCCGGCGACCGAGGGCGATCCCTCCGCGGCCCGAGGCGACGCCGTGGATCCGTGACGACGAGACAGCGTTGGCCGTCATGCGCGCGCTCGGGTCGCCGCTGGCCCAAGCGTGGTACCTCGGCAACAGGAGCGGCTTGAGGCTCGGGGAGGTCCTCGGCCTCCGGCTCGGGGACATGGACGAGCTCGCCGCCGGCGCGATCCGCGTAGCGCACAGCTACGACGGCCCGCTCAAGGAAGACCGCCACGATGGCGGCAAGGTGAAGTGGGCGCCAGCGGCGCTGGATGCGACCGCTGTGCTCGCGCCGCTCCTCGAGCGGCGGCGCGCGGCCGGGGCCGGTCCCGAGGATCGCGTTTTCGTCGACGAGGACGGCGACCCGTTCGACCGCCACCAGATCGCCTACCGCTGGCGCGCCGTCCGCTCGGCGCTCGGGCTGCCCGGTCGCATGACGTGGTACCAGGCGACGCGCCATTCCTTTGCTAGCCGCGCGCTCGCATCGGGCGCGGGCGTCGACGAGATCGCGGCCGCGATGGGGCACAGCTCGCCGGCGACCACGGCGAGGCACTACCTGCACCACGTGAGGAAGCGCTTCTCACCGATCCTCTGCGCCGGTCTCGGCCTCGACCTCGGCGCGCCGGGCGCCAAGGTGATCGCCCTGTCACCGCCAGCGGCACCCGCGGAGAACGCCGACGAGGCGAGCGGGCCCGCCAAGCCAGGGAAGGCGGACGACCATGCAGCCTGAGCAGCCCGCGCCAAAAGCCAAGGCGCGCCACCGCCGGCAGGGACGCAGGGATTTCGGCAGCGTCTCGACCGATGGGACGCCGACCGATCCACGGTTCTCGGTCGTCTGGTGGGAGGGCGGCCGCCGGCGCCGGCGTCGAGGGTTCACCGAACGGACGAAGGCTGAGGCGTTCCTTGCGCGCGTGCGCGTCGACCTGGACGATGGCACGCGCCAGATCGGCGACCCGGTCGTCCTTGAGGGCGTGACGCTCGAGCATGCGATCGAGGCGTACGGCAAGTACCTCACCGAGAAGGGCCTCAAGCCGGTCCCGAGTGCGGAGCGGTTGCGGCGGCTGCGCTCGTTTTTCACGGACCGCGAGATGCTGCTCTCCGACCTGACGACGTCGACGTGCGCCGCATATTACGAGGCGCTTCGCACGCGCGTGAGTCGGATCGGGAAGCCATATAGCGTCGACACGCATCGGAACACGCTGGCGGAGGCTCGCATGCTGGGGAAGTTCTGCGTTGGCAAGCGCTGGCTGCGCGCGAACCCGCTCGAGGGCATCGAGGGCAAGGGGAAGCGGCGCCACGGCAAGCCGCAGCTGCGCATCGACGAGGCCCGGCGGTGGATGGCGAAGGCGACCGAGTTTGCTGACGCCGGCGAAGCGGGTGCGATCGCCGCGATGATGGCGCTGCTCCTCGGAATGCGCGCGAGCGAGATCGTCTCGCGCGTCGTGCGCGACCTCGACGACGAGGGGCGGTTGCTGTGGATCCCCGACTCGAAGACGGAGGCGGGCAAGCGCACGCTGCGCGTCCCCGAGGTACTGCGCCCCCACCTGCAGCGCCTGACCGCCGGCGCGGAGCCGGAGGCGGCGATCTTCGGCGAGCACT
>Ga0265328_10001438_pt1 | contig 10963 bp, 10 predicted proteins | sample 41624metaG_FD_202086 | JGI IMG/M metagenome (GOLD analysis project Ga0265328, IMG submission 202086) | Rhizosphere microbial communities from Carex aquatilis grown in University of Washington, Seatle, WA, United States - 4-16-24 metaG | ecosystem: Host-associated > Plants > Roots > Rhizosphere...
CTCGGGCGTTTCGAAAGGCTTCGGGCCGTTCGATAATCTGACCATCGTCAGGAGCGGCTGCGCCGCCGGCGACGCGTCGATGACGCGATACTCGACGCCGCAGCGCCGAACGGCGCCCTTCCGGCGGCGCAGACCGTCGCGCACATAGGCGTGCGCCTCGTCCTCCGATCCGAATTCGCGCGCGAATGTTCGTCCCCGACAGCCGATCCGGCCGAAGGAGACGCGCACGATCCACGCTCCGAACAGATCGCGCCCGGCCTCGACGCGCCACGAACGATGGCGGTTCGCCTCCGGATTTCGGCCCTGCAAGGGGTCATCGTGGAATCTGTCCTAAATCCTACGCTAAGGGATTTGTGATCCCTTGGCTTGGCGGTCTGCAATTGCGCGCTCTGCAAGCGGCGTTGCGTGCTCTCGATACCAGACAGCCATTTTCCGACACATATCGTTCGCAGGTGCGGGCGCGCCTGAGCCGATGATTTCAGCGCAGGCCTGCGCTACGTTCACCAAGATACGAGCGGCTTCGGGGACATATGCCTGATCTATAGCTGCCTCATGTCGTTGCCGAATTATTTGATAGCGTAGAGTTTCCGGATAGGTCCAAGCGCTGGTCAAGATGTCGAAGACCGAAACCTGCTGGCCGGCGACATTCGCAACCGCGTCCCGGTCGCCTTCACTTAGGCCAAGCTCCTCGAGACGTTCGCAGGCGTCAATTGCGCTCGCCATCATGGCCCTGACGAGTTCCCAGTCTGTCTTCATTGTATTCCTCCTGCTCAAAGGCCCTTTGTCGTGCGGTTCTGCAGGTTCAGCCGACGGAGCCGGCTTGGATTTCGCGATAGACGGTTGAGCGGCCGAGGCCGATTTGACGGGCGGCCTGCGTCGGTGACATGCCGTTTTTCACCAGTAGTATCGCGGCGTTGAGCTTGTCCTGATCGAGCGCAGGACGGCCCGGCTTACGGCCTTTGGCTCTTGCGGCGCTCATGCCGTCGCGGGTGCGCTCGGCAATGAGGCGGCGCTCAAATTGAGCGATCGCGCCGAAGACATGGAACACCAGCTCGCCGGCGGCAGACGAGGTGTCGATTTTCTCTTCGAGAGAAAGCAGCGCCACGTCGCGCTTCTTGAGTGTCTCGACGACATCGAGCAGTTCGCGCAGCGAACGCCCGAGCCGATCCAATCGCACGACGGCGAGCGTGTCGCCGGGGCGGACGTAACCGAGCAATTCCTTAAGGCCGGGACGATCGAAGGTCTTGCCCGACACCACGTCTTCGAAGACGCGTAGCGCGCCGATCGTTGCGAGCCGCTGCTTTTGGCCGTCGAGGTCCTGATCATCGGTCGAGACGCGGGCGTATCCGAGAATGTGGGCCATGGGCGGGGACCTAGCTGATTTCGTTGTCCATAAAACGAACGGTTTATGGACGGGCGCGCCTTGAACGGTATGACCCGTCAAAAGCCGTCCACAAAATACGTCCATAAATTATCTTGTGTCCATAAAATAATCACACCATTGATGGACATATTTTCACTGTTGAGCCTGCCCATGCCTCCTCGTCACATCCTCTCCCCGCAATCACGCGCGGGGCTGTTCGATCCACCGACGGAGCCGGCGGCGATCGTAAGGCATTACACCTTCTCGCCGGAAGACCTGGCCCTGATCCGTCAGCGGCGCCGCGCCGCCAACAGGCTCGGCTTTGCCGTGCATCTCGCTTATATGCGGTATCCAGGTCGCGCGCTCGGCGCAGGCGAAGCCCCGCCTGCTGACATGCTAGCTTTCATCGCGTCGCAGATTGGATGCGATCCAGCAGAACTCTCGGCTTACGCGCGCCGTGATGAAACACGCTGGGAGCATCTCGGCGAACTTCAATCCTATCTCACCGTGCGCCCCTTCCGACGCGAAGACATACGTGCGGTCGTTCATGTCGCCTTCGAACAAGCGACCGGTTCGGATCGGGGCGACGCAATCGTTTCCGCGATGATCGCATATTTGCAGGAGCGGCGCATTCTGCTGCCCGCTCCCCCCGCCTTGGAGAAAATCGCATTGGCGGCGCGAGCTCTTGCTCGCAAGCGCGCATACAAGAACCTTGTTGAGAGTCTGCCAGACGACACGATTGCGGCGCTGGAGGCGTTGCTCGCCGTCGACGACGAACACGGACGCACGCCGCTTGCGTGGCTGCGGGAGTGGCCAGAAGCGCCACGCCAGAAAAATCTGGCCGGCCTTGTCGAGCGGCTGCAAGTCGTCCGTAGACTCGCCGTCGGGCCCGATCGGGAAAAGCGCATTCACCGCGCGCGTTACGCCGCAATCGCCAAGGAAATTTCCATTCTCGTTCCGCGCGATGTCTCGCGCTTGGACACGCCACGCCGCCTTGCGACGCTGATCGTGTTCGCGCGCGAGATAGAGGTGGTTCTTACCGACGCCGCGCTGGGCATGTTCGACAAGATGCTCGGCTCCGTGTTTCGTCGCGCTGACAACAAGCACAAGGAAAATCTTGTTGCGCGCGCCAAGACACTCGACGCATCGACGCGGGCGCTGCTCGGCATGGCCAAAGCCATGTTGGCGGCCAAAGACAAGGGAGAAGACCAGGTTACGGCAGTGGAGCGCTCGCTCGGCTGGAAGCGCCTAAAGACCATTGTCGATGAAGCCGATAAGACCATTACTGCGTCGCGTCCGGACAATCTCGGCGAAATCGTCGAACGTTACGCGAGCGTGCGGCGCATGACGCCACTCGTGCTCGGCGTGTTTGTATTCCGCGCCTGCAAGGAGAGCGATTCCCTGCTTGCCGCTCTCGACGTACTGCGGGAGCTTCATGCGAGCGGCGCGAAGAAACTTCCTCCGCATCCGCCGACAGCCTTCCTGAAACCGGCCTGGCGCAAGCTCGTCAAAATTGAAGCTGGCGTCGATCGCAAAGCCTACGAGGTCGCAGTCATGATGACGCTGCGCGAGCGCTTGCAATCCGGTGACGTGTGGGTCGAGGGCAGCCGCGTCTTTCGCGCCTTCGACGATTTTCTGTTGCCGCCAGACGTATTCGCCGCGCGCCGCAACGCGGGCGAATTGGGCCTCGCTGTCGCCGATCGTTTTGAGGATTGGCGCGCCGAAAAAACCAAGCTGCTTGAAACGCGACTCGGGGAGGTCGATGAACTTGCCGCGGCCGGCGAGCTGCCCGAGGCGACACTTACCGAAGAAGGCTTGTCGATAAGCCCTATTCGTAAGCAAGAAAACGAGGCGGCCGACGCAATCGCGCGGCGGCTCTACGCCATGCTGCCGCGCTTGCGCGTCACCGAGCTGCTTGCGGAAGTTCATGGCTGGACGGGCTTTGCCGATCGCTTCGGGCACTTGCGCACCGGCGCGCCGCCGGATGACAGCCACGCTTTGATGACGGCCTTGCTCGCCGACGCGACCAATCTCGGCCTCGCGCGCATGTCCCGTAGCTCCAAAGTCTTCAGCCATTCTAAGCTGTTATGGATCGCCGAATGGCATGTGCGCGATGAAACCTATCAGGCGGCCCTCGCCTGTCTCGTCGACGCCATCCATGCGCAGCCTCTTACCAAAATCTGGGGCGACGGCGACACCTCGTCGTCGGACGGCCAGTTCTTCAGGGCCGGCGGCCATGGCGAAGCGCGCGCCGATTTCAACGCGAAATATGGCTCGGAGCCGGGCGTGAAATTCTATACGCATGTCTCGGACCGCTATGCGCCGTTCCACACCAAGGTCATCGCCGCCAACGCCAGCGAAGCCGCTCACGTGCTCGACGGCTTGATGCACCACGAAAGCTCGCTCGATATCCGCGAGCATTACACCGACACTGCCGGTGCGATCGATCATGTGTTCGGAATGTGCGGCCTCTTGGGCTTCCGCTTCGCGCCGCGCATCCGCGACCTCGCCGACCGAAAACTCTATGTGCCGAACGCTAGCGCGCAATACAAAACGCTCGGGACGATGATCGGCGGCGCGATCGACATGCGCCTTCCGGGCGAAAACTGGGATGAAATCCTTCGCTCGGGTGCATCGATCAGAGCCGGAACGGTCGCGCCGTCCGCGCTCATGCGTCGGCTTGCCGCCTATCCGAGACAAAACGCGCTCGCCAAGGCGCTGCGGGAAATCGGCCGCGTCGAGCGCACGCTGTTCACACTCGACTGGATCAGCGATCCCGCCTTACGGCGGCGCTCCAATGCGGGCCTCAACAAAGGCGAGGCCCACCACGCTCTCAAGCGAGCTGTGTTCTTTCATCGTCTTGGCGAAATCCGCGACCGCACCTTCGAAAATCAGCGCTACCGCGCCGGCGGCCTCAATCTCGCGGTTACCGCTATCATCCTCTGGAATACCGTCTATCTCGCCCACGCCGTCGATGCCTTGCGCGGACGCGGTGAAGTCCTACCCGACGACCTTCTCGCCCATGTCGCGCCGCTCGGCTGGGAGCATATCGCCTTCAACGGCGATTACGTCTGGCCCGCCGAACCCCTCGGAACCGCCTTCAGGCCCCTACGAAATCCCCGAGCCGAATTCCTCGAAGCCGCTTAGCGTAGGATTTAGAACAGATTCCACGATGACCCCTGATGCACTTGCGGCGCCGAATGGCGCTGGTTTCACAGGGAATCAGCGCCATGACGACTGCTCTGCGTCCTTCGGCAATCATTCCATCAGGGTTCCGCGTCGACCGCGTTTCGATTGAGGGTGAGATGACGACGATCGAGGCGCGCGCCATCGCCGCGACGAGGACATGTCCGGACTGTGGTTCGATTTCGAGGCGCGTTCACAGCCACTACTCGAGACGGCTTTCGGATTTGCCGCTCGCGGGGCGCGTGGTTCGCATTTCCCTGACGGCGCGGCGCTTCCGTTGCATGACGCCGGCATGTCGCCGCTCCATTTTCACCGAGCGGTTCGGTGATGACGTTATCGCGGCCCGCGCCCGACGAACCGCCCGCCTCGAAAACGTCGTCCATCATCTGGCCCTCGCGCTCGGCGGCCGACCGGCTGCGGGTCTAGCCCGGCGCCTCATGCTGCCGGTCAGCAACGATACGCTGCTCCGGGTCGTGCGCCGCAGGGGTCGGCCGTCGCCGCCGCCGCCGACCGTAATCGGCATCGACGACTGGGCGTGGAAACGCAATCAGCGCTATGGGGCGATCATTTGCGATCTCGAGCGCCGTCGTCCGATCAAGCTGTTACCCGATCGGGAGCCGGCAACAGCGCAGGCATGGCTCGCCGGACAGCCCCAAATAGCAATTGTCGCGCGAGATCGCGGTGGCGGCTTTGCGCTCGCCGCCAGCAGGGCGCTTCCCGGCGCTCTTCACGTTGCCGACCGCTGGCATCTGATGGAACACGCCAGCGCCGCCTTCCTCGGCGCCGTGCGCAAATCGATGCGCTGCATACGATCCGCGCTCGGAGCGACGTTCGTCGACCCGGCACTGCTCACCGGCGCGGAGAAGGTTCAATACGAGGGCTATCTGCGCCGCGAAGAAGTCAACGCCGCTATTCTTGCGCGGGCCGAGCGTGGCGCGTCGACCAAAGAGATCGTGCGAGAGACGGGCCATAGTCACGGGCTCGTTCGAAAGATTCTGCGCGGCCAGCGCTCGGAAATTTTCCGTACGCGGGAGAGTTCACTCGAGCCGCATCTTCCATGGCTCGACGCGCAATGGGCCGCCGGCTGTCACAATGGCGCTGAACTGTGGCGACGTCTCCAAGCTGCCGGGTTTCGTGGATCCTTGCGCGTCGTCTCCTAATGGGCGGGCCGGCGCCGCCGCTCGGAGAAGACGGACGCGGCTGGCTTGCATCGAACGCCCTCGGCGAGGACCATTGCGCGGCTGATGACGAGTGGCCGGGACGCGCTGTCGAAGACGGAGACATTCACAATCGCAGCAATTGAGGACAGCGTTCCTGCGCTTGTCGAAGCGCGCGCCGGTCGCCGCGTTTCAAGCCATGATCCGCAAGAAAGCCGGCAACGACCTCGACGGCTGGATCGACCGTGCAAAAACCGGCCTCCTGGCTTCCTTCGCGAGCGGCGTCACAAAGGACCGCGCCGCCGTCGTGGCGACGATCACGAACGTTTGGTCGAACGGTCAGACTGAAGGCCTGCGTCAGAGCCGCGCGTTGACCCCCAATCGGCGTGGAGGCCATAATAATAAACAAGAACAATCAACGGCTTGGTCTTGTGATCCCTTGCCGATTGGGGGGCAAGGCGTCGAGCCGATTCACACCCATTGGATGGGTACTACGGGTTAGTCGCACACGAGGTCACGATATCTTGCCGGCCAACGTAGACGACAGCGCGTTGCACTCAAATGTCATTCGGCGTGGGGGCTCGACGCCGATCGACGTCATAGGGCATTGTAACTTCGTGCTTTCGAGGGGTCACCAAGTAACGCCGATTTGCAGTTACCTTCCGCCGCCTGCCGTTGTATCCAGCGGGGGCTGGACCGGAAAAGATGCCTGCGGGTAGGTTCGATGAGAGATACCATGCTTCGCTTTATCCATCTGTCCGATATTCACTTCAGCAATAGGGTCGCCAAATTTGGATTTGACCCTGACCGAGAACTCCGGAATCGGGTCCTCGAAGACATTATCACAATGAAAGGACACCTCGGCCCCGCCACAGCGGTTCTTGTGACTGGCGATGTCGCCTTTGCGGGACAGCGTGCCGAATATGAGGACGCGGCCCAATGGCTCGACCGAGTCTGTGATGCCGCAGGATGCGACCGAGAGGAGGTTTTTGTCTGTCCAGGCAATCACGATATTGATCAGGGTGTTATCAAGGAGAACTCTCTAATACAGGACGGTCACGACGCGGTGCGAAGGTTGGAAAATTCCTACGATCGTCAGCGCGCCCTTGAGCAACGCCTGGGTCAGAAGGATGCCCGAGCACTCTTCTATGCTCCCTTGGCGGCATACAACGATTTCGCTGCGAGGTACGAATCCTCCTTCTTCGCCGACGAAGACAGCTTCGTCTGGGAGCGTGATTTTCAGCTTAACGACGGGAGCACTCTCCGAATCCGGGGGCTCAATAGCGCACTCCTTTCGGGCCTCGCCGACCGCGAGGGGACAATGTACCTCGGGCCACGGGCAGTTACGCTTCCGAGGCAAGCGGGCGTCGAATATCTCACGATGTCACATCACCCGCCCAACTGGCTCCTCGATAAGCGCGAGACGGAAGCCGCGCTCGATGGTGACGCAAGGATCCAACTATTTGGTCATGAGCATGAGTCCCGCGTGACCCCGGGGCGGGACTGGATCAAGCTGTTCGCTGGCGCGATCAATCCGCATCGCGCAGAACCGAACTGGCGCCCGGGTTACAATATTATAGAGATACAGGTCGTCGAGGGTGAGCATCGCGTGCTCCATGTCGAGGTCCATGCCCGCGAGTGGCAAGGCGGTCCGCCACAATTCAGGTCAATCGAAGACCGTGACAACGCCAAAGTCCATCACGTAGACTTACGGTTGAGGAGACTGCCAGCTGATTGGCGTTCTCCTTGGGCCTCGGACGGTCCCTCCCAAGAACCGATCCACGACGACGGAGCGAAAGCAAATGGAGTTCCGAGAAAGGAGGCGGACGTGGCTACCAAGCATCATTTCCGCACGATCGTGTACCGGTTCTTCCGACGCACCCTTTCCGAGAAGAATGAGATTGTTGGCGCACTGAGACTGGCTGAAGAAGATGATAGCCGTCTGGTCGACGTGGAGCGATTTAAGTTGCAATTGATGCGCGCGCGTGAACGAGGACAACTCGACGCGCTCGAGGCGATGATAGCGAAGCTGGAGGCTAGTGCATGAACGAGGCGTTCAGGAGGGCGGGCGTACTTTACGGAAAGTTGGGGTTGACGACTTCATCGGCGCTAATTGAAAGCAGGTACTCTGGTATCGAGGCGGCAGCGAAAGCGCTCACTGTTGAACAGCTTCCCGAGCTGCTGCTCGTGCTCTTCGGCAAGACAAATGCCGCGAAGGTCGATTTCCTGGAGCACTTCAAAAATGATCTGACGTTCGACGTGCGCCCGACGGATAAGGAGGCGGCGCTTCTAGCCACGGCGATTGCCGACTATGCCATGACCGAGGACATCGCCATCGGCGGCCAAGTCGCGTTGTTGGTGACCACTGCGGCGGTCGGCGGAATGCGCCCGCCTGCTGTACCGAGCGATGTCCTCTCAATTGCTGACGCGACGCTGACCGCAAAGCAGGAAGAATCGCATGAGACTCCCAGGCAATGGAAGCAGGTTGCTGTGCCAGCGGCCTTAAGTCAGGCGATCGAGACCATCAAGGGCCAGCCGCAAAACCATCAGAATTTGCCGACAATCCTTCCAGCGATTAGCACGGCATTCGAACAGCTTAGTCAATATCTCACCTCCTTCGCCCAGCGGTCGACCGCAATCAACTCCTCTCTTCTTGCTCATATCGCCAAGTTGGAGGAGGAAACGGACACGCATTGGTGGGTGGTCGGCGGTTGGAGTGCTGAAAAGGTGTGTCCCTTCCGCGACCTCGGCGCTATCGAGGCATCCGTTCAGGCGGGCTGGGAACTGGCTGGCAAGACTTCGTCCCAATTTGGCTTGTACGCAGCCCCGGCTCTCCTCAATATCGTGCTGGAACGGGGGCGCGAAAGCCTGTCCACTGTCGCGCTGGCCGCAGTGTCCAAAGCTCCGGAGCTCTCATGGCGTAGCTCCAATTTTGAGACGGTCGCGGGTGGTCCCCTGGCTCCCCTACTGCCAACGTCGACCATGTTCGGCCTCTCGGCGGCAGCTGCCGACGAGGATGACTGGAAGCCCGCTTTCGTTAGGAAGACCGGCATTGACCCAGCCGCGACGATCGCTCCCTTGAACCTAGCAGTGCAGGTCTACCGGGAACGGCTTGCCCACAAGTTACTTAAGGTTTGATCATGGACCTGAAGACCTTCACGTGCAGGGTCAATGGCTGCGACGGGCCGCGGTCGGGAGTGTGCATAAACAATCTCCCCTTTGACGAGTGTCCCGACGTCATTCCCATTCCGGCCGATGCGGTGAAGGATGCCGAGGACGGAGCAAGAAGCCACTCCCAAGCCGAGATGGTCAGAACTCCAGGTGGGCGAAGTCTTGACGCGATAGCATGCGACGTGCTGCTGCGCGAACGGGGCGGCACGGTGATCGGAATCGTAGCCGGACCGGAGGTGGGCAAAACGACCCTTATCGGCACGATGTATGAACTCATTCATCGTGGCAGGATGCCGGGCTTTGGATTCGCCGGCTCGGAAACACTCCGGGGGTATGAGGAACGAACTTTCCTTGCGCGGATCGCATCGAATAGAATTAGGCCGGATACGCCTCGAACGAAAGTTAAGGAGCAGCTGAACCTCACCCACCTGAGGTTGGCAACCAAAAACGGCATCAGAGACGTCTACTTCTCTGACAGATCGGGCGAAGACTTCGACAGCGCCCTTGGAAGCCCAACCAAGTTTGGCTCGTTTATCGAGCTCAAGCGCGCCGAAACGATCCTACTCCTGGTCGATCTAGAACAGTTCATGCAGTCTCCACAGCTTGTCATGTCGTCTGTGCGGCGCCTCTTCATGGCCATCGAACAACACCTGTTTTTGGCCGGCAAGCAATTAATCCTGGTGGGCACCAAGGCCGATCTTCTTGCAGGTACTCAGGATTATGAGCTGGCGGCGGGCAGGCTTGAGATTCTGAAAGAGGACCTTCGGAAGCGATCAGCCGGAGAGGTGGATCTAAAACTGTCTATTGTCGCCTCAAGAGCTCCGAAGGGAACCACGAGGGCGGGTGAAGGCCTCGACCATCTGCTCGCTAGCATTCTGGCTATACCGAAGCCACCAATGTTTAGTCTTGGGACGGCCGCGCCTACAAAGCAATCCGAGCTAGGCACTCTCATGGACGTCCTTCGGAGGAAATTGCAATGACGGTACAACTCATCGTCGGCATGCCCGAGTCCGGGAAGAGCACCTACATCGCCGCGCTACGTCACATACTCGTGGCAAAGGAGGTCGAGACCGAGCTTGAGCTGACCGTCCTCGCCGGTGATGAAAAGCATCTGAACAAGCTTGAGGACGAATGGCTTTCCTGCAAGGCGATGCAGCGCACCAAGACCTCAAGCGAAGCCTGGGTCGAACTCAACGTTCGAGACCGATTCACTGCCGCCGAAGGTGTGATGGTCATCCCGGATCTCCGCGGTGAGAACTTCGAAATGCCCGCTGCGGCGGGCGAATGTCCGAGGGACCTGCACCAAGCTCTGGTCACATGCGATGGTATTCTTCTCTTCACAAACGTGAATCAGGAGGATGACATGCTCCTCATCGATGACTTCGGAGATATGCTTGATGACGAGAGCGAAGAGGAGGATACGAATGAGAGATCGGGAGACGGCGCAGTGGCCGAAGCGGCTAGCGCTAGGCTCGAACATGAGCCTCACGGCTTGGAGAACAGCGGAGCCGCGCCGGGAGCTGGCGAAGAGGCCAAGTTCAGGCCCCAGGACATGCCTGAGGAGGTCAAGATCGTTGAATTCCTGCAAGTGGCCAACAGACGGCCTCTCGATCCCAAGAGACGTAAGCTCGCTCTAATTGTATCAGCTTGGGATCTAGTGGAGGAGGAAGAAGGAATCACGCCTGAGACGTGGTTCGCGCAAAAACGTCCGATGCTGTCTCAGTTCTTCAGCCACAATGCCCATCTGTGGGAGCTACGCGTGTACGGAGCCAGCGCCCAGGGTGGCAAGCTGCCCGAGAGGAAGGCCGAGTTCGAGAAGATGCTGATCCAGTCCGAGCGAGTACGCATTGTCGGGCACGGTGCTGCGCTCCACGATTTGAGTGCCCCCCTCCGCTGGCTCATGACTTCTGGCTGATCATGCAGTCGAGAATGATAAAGATCGATCAGGCGCTCCACGGCTATTCTCGCGGCCACAAGGAGCTCGCTAGCTCGATTGCACTGGATGACCGATCGCGCACGATCATGCTGATGATGAGCGATCTGCTTGCTGTCACAGACCTCCAGCCTAGAGAATCCTACCTTGCAG
>Ga0265328_10001441_pt1 | contig 10955 bp, 10 predicted proteins | sample 41624metaG_FD_202086 | JGI IMG/M metagenome (GOLD analysis project Ga0265328, IMG submission 202086) | Rhizosphere microbial communities from Carex aquatilis grown in University of Washington, Seatle, WA, United States - 4-16-24 metaG | ecosystem: Host-associated > Plants > Roots > Rhizosphere...
GATCGTGGAAATCGTTTTTGGCCCCATGCCGCCGCCGGTCGCGGCGTAGAGCGTGTCGGCGCGGAGATTCTCCAGAGCGGCGCAGCTGAGCGCGTCGATCGGCGCTTCGGCGAGGATGAGGCGCGTCGGCGGCTCCGAACCACCGGGCAGGCGGAACAGGATTTTGTCGCCGCCCGTCACCGACCCTTTGAAGTCCGGTCCGCGGATTTCGATATGGGTGACGTTTCCCCGGTCGTCGTGATGGGCGAACCAGGCGCTTCCGTATGGCCCTTCTCTCACGACGTCGGCGGCGCGAGCCGTCTCCAGGACGCTCGGGGGAAGGCGGCGCTCGTCGGTAAGATATCGCCAGACCGGCGAGCCGCGCCGCAGCTGGGGCCGCCGCGCCCATCTGACCGGCATCGCGAGAGGCGAGGCTTTCTCGCCGCGCGAGCGTCTTCTCTCGATATCGGCGGCGGGAAAAATCGGCCGAATTCCAGTGAAGCGGCGCAGCACCTTGCGGACCTCGCCGAAATTCAGGCGGGGCTCGAGATGCTGAACGAGATCGAAGACGTCGCCTTTCGCGTCGCTCTGCGGATCCCACCAGCCGCGGCCCTCGTGATTGACGATCAGGATTTCTCCCTGTCCGCGTCGATATTTGAGGCAGTTCTTGGTGCTCTCTCGGCGATCGAGCCGCCATGGCGGCGTCGAGCGCTCGAGCAGCGCGGCGCAATTGGTCTTCGCCCGCAGCTGTTCGATTTCCGGGTCATGGCTCATGGCGTTCCGTCCCTTTCTCGGGTCGGGCGGAGCGGAGAACTCGATTTCTCCTTCTCCTTTCCCAAAACGCCGTTGGCCGACCGCGAGACGGCCGGGCTGCAAGGGCGCGCGGAACGCGCGGGAGCCTCGGCGACGCACCCTTGTCGGCGCGGACGGCGCTAGCGGTAGCCATGTCCCCTCTCCCTTTGCTCCGGATTCCCATTCGTGATTCATTCGTGTGCGAATGCGAAGCGGCGACGTGGAGGGCCGGCATGGCGGCGATGGACGAGATCGCGATTGCGTTGCAGGGCCGAAATCCGGAGGCGAACCGCCATCGTTCGTGGCGCGTCGAGGCCGGGCGCGATCTGTTCGGAGCGTGGATCGTGCGCGTCTCCTTCGGCCGGATCGGCTGTCGGGGGCGAACATTCGCGCATGAATTCGCGTCGGAGGACGAGGCTCGCGCCTATGTGCGCGATGGGCTGCGCCGTCGGAAAGGCGCCGTTCGGCGCTGTGGCGTCGAGTATCGCGTCGTCGACGCATCGCCGGCGGCGCAGCCGCTCCTGACGACGGTCAGATTATCGAACGGCGCGAAGCCTTTCGAAGCGCCCGAGCCTCGCCTTGAAACCTGAACAGCCATCGCAAAGCGCGGTTTCGCGGGAAACGCTCGTCGGCTCGGTCGAGCGCGTGACGTTCCACAATGAGGAGAATGGTTTCGCGGTTCTGAAGGTGAAAGCGCGCGGCAAGCGCGACCTCGTGCCGGTCATCGGCCATGCCGCGTCAATTTCGGCGGGCGAATATATTCATGCCGTCGGCGTCTGGATCAACGACCGCGCTCATGGGCTTCAATTCAAAGCGGATTTTCTGAAGACCACGCCTCCGACGACGGCGGAAGGCATCGAAAAATATCTCGGCTCCGGCATGGTCCGAGGCATCGGCCCCAAGCTCGCCGCGAGAATTGTCGCCGCCTTCGGCGTGGCGACCTTCGAAACCATCGAAGCGGCGCCGGAAAGGCTGCGGGAGGTGTCCGGGATCGGGGAATTTCGCGCGACGCGGATCGCCGCCGACTGGGCCGAGCAGAAAGCCGTCCGCGACATTATGGTGTTCCTGCACTCGCATAGCGTCGGGACGTCGCGCGCCGTGCGCATCTTCAAGACCTATGGGTTCGACGCCATTCGGGTGATGACCGAAGATCCCTATCGGCTCGCCCGGGATATTCGAGGCATCGGCTTTCGGACCGCCGACGCCATGGCCATGAAGATGGGCGTCGCGCGGGACGCGCCCCAACGCCTGCGCGCCGGCGTGTCGTTCGCGCTACAGGAGGCGACCGACGACGGTCATTGCGGACTTCCCGTCGAGAACCTGCTCACGCTCGCGGTCAGGCTTCTGGATGTCGACAAGGCGCTCGTGCGAACGGCGCTCGATCACGAGCTGGCCGGGTCGGAGGTGGTCGGCGACACGATCGGCGGCGAGCGCTGCATTTTCCTGCGCGGACTTCATACCGCCGAGCGCGGCGTCGCCGAGCGGCTGCGGGCTCTGTTCCGAGGCTCGCCTCCATGGCCGGATATCGATGTTGAAAAGGCTGTGCCCTGGGTCGAAAAGCGGACGGGAAAGGCCCTGGCTCCGTCGCAGCGCGCGGCGATCGAGATGGCGCTCCGATCCAAAGTGGCCGTGATCACCGGCGGCCCGGGCGTCGGCAAGACGACCTTGCTCGACGCAGTTCTGCGCATATTGGTCGCCAAGGGAGTGAAAATTCTGCTCGCCGCGCCGACCGGCCGCGCCGCCAAGCGAATGGCCGAACAGACCGGCATAGAGGCGAAGACCATCCACCGTCTCTTGGAGGTCGATCCGAAATCCGGCGGGTTTCGTCGAGACGCCGATAATCCTCTCGACTGCGACCTGCTCGTCATTGACGAGACCAGCATGGTCGACACGTCGCTGATGTATGCGCTCGTCAAGGCGATCCCGACGCCGTCGGCGCTCCTGCTCGTGGGCGACGTCGATCAGCTGCCCTCCGTCGGACCGGGGCAGGTGCTGGCGGATATCATCGCATCCGGCGCGATCCCCGTCGCGCGCTTGACCGAGGTGTTTCGGCAGGCGGCCGAGAGCCGCATCATCGTCAACGCCCACAAGATCAATCGCGGAGAAATGCCGGAACTGCCGCGGCGCGGTGAGGATTCGGATTTCTGGTTCGTCGACGTCGACGATCCCGAGAAAGGAGCCGCCAAACTCGTCGAAATTGTTCGAGAACGAATTCCACGGCGCTTCGGCCTCGACCCCATCCGCGACATTCAGGTGCTCTGCCCAATGCAGCGCGGCGCGCTCGGCGCACGAGCGCTCAACGCCGACCTTCAAAAGGCTCTCAATCCCAACCCGCCGGCGAAGGTGGAAAAATTCGGCTCGATCTTCGCGCCGGGCGACAAGGTCATGCAAACCGAGAACGATTACGACCGCGACGTGTTCAATGGGGATCTCGGAGCCGTCTTGCGCATAGACGAGGACGAGGGCTCACTCGTCGTGAGCTTCGATGGTCGGGAGGTGGTGTATCCATTCGGAGAGCTCGACGCCTTGGTCCCGGCTTATGCAACGACGATTCACAAGTCGCAGGGCTCGGAATATCCCGCCGTCGTCGTCACTTTGGCGACCCAGCATTACACCATGCTGGCGCGCAATCTCGTCTACACCGCGGTCACGCGCGGCAAGCGTCTCGTCGTCGTCGTCGGTCAGCGCCGCGCGCTGGCGATCGCCGTGAGAAGCGGCTCCGGTAGAAAGAGATGGACGAAGCTGAGGGAGTGGTTGGCCATGCGTTGATCTCGACGAGGAACTATTGTGCCCTTGCGGCGAGCCCGAGACGCTGGGCTCGTAAACGAGGCTCGTGAAAATGCAAATCACGACCCCTCTCACTGGCGAGCGACGACGGAGCCGCGGGCATGGACTTAGGAAACAAAAAAGCAGGCAATGGCCCGCAGGTCGAAGCACGGGGCCAGGAAATCGTGCGCCTACACCAGATGCTGGAGGATTGGCGGGACCTCCGTCGTCTGGCCTATGCCGAGGGTTGGCCAGCGCTCGCCGCCCAAATCATCGACATCGAAGTCTGCGCGCTGCAACGGGATGTCGCCCGGCAAGTCCGCGAATTATTTTGAAGTCGAGAGGACGCGAATGACAGATCCGATATCCAACGGCGCCTATCATGTCGTACCGCTCGTTGGGTCGCTGGGTGGCGGCCTGGGCACCGACGAACAGCGCCGTGCCGACCCGCGACCGCCTTCGACGTGGCGTTCTCCCTTCCAACGTTCGGATTCGTGGGTGACCGGCGCCATGCCGGCGAGAGCCTCCGCGTTGGCGTTGGTCATGGTTCCCGGCAGCGATCTCCTCACCTTTCTCGGTGCGGGCGGCATAGACGGGGAATTCGGTTGCGAATTCCAGGCAAAAATCAGAAAATCGTGTTCAGCAAAATCAATGCCTTGCAACGGTTGACTTTCGCTTTTTCCTAAATTTGGGAAAAAACAGAATTGTCGCGGCATTCGGCGAGGCGACCTTCGAAACCATCGAAGCGGCTCCGGAAGGGCTGCGGGAGGTATCCGGGATTGAGGAGTTTCGCGCGATACCCGTTTGATGGCAATCGCCAGCACGGGGTGTCTCGGCGTTGCAATCAGCGCCGCAGGCCATTATTTCTCGCATCCATCGATTTTCGGCATGACGACTTGGACTTGCTTTGGGAACGAAGCCGCTGACGACCTCTTCCAAACATCGATCGACCCGGCCCCGCGCATGCGGGCCTTCTCCCGATACATGCCTGGAGAGACGAAATGGCTACCGGAACGGTGAAATGGTTCAATGGTCAAAAGGGCTTCGGCTTCATCCAGCCCGATGAAGGCGGCCCGGATGTTTTCGTTCATATTAGCGCCGTCGAGCGCGCCGGTCTGCGCGATCTGCGCGAAGGCCAGAAGGTGAGCTACGAACTCGCCCAGGACCGCCGCACCGGCAAAACCTCTGCCGATCAGCTCAAGGAAATCTGAGCCGACGCGCGAGTGGCCGTTTTCCGCCGCATCGACAATGGGTCGCTGTTCGCGGCGGCCCATTTTAGAAGAGGTCCGCCTCGCGCCCGGGCTGGGAGACGCGGTGTCCGCGATGGGCGCCATGGCCATGCCCGTGGCCGCAATGGTCATGCCCGTCGCCGTGGTCGTGGTCGCCGTGATCATGATCGTGGTCGTGACCGTCATGATCGTTGGTCACGGTGGAGGCTTTTCTATCGGTCGGGGCTCGCCTCAGCGCAGGCCCTCTCCAGTCCGCGATACGCGTTCGGCTAAATTTTGTCCTGGGAGCGCGATGCCTTAAGTGTCTCGAAAGTAGTGGAGCAATCTAGGTCAGCGAGGACGTGAAAGTATGGCCCTGTTTAAGAATTCCGATTTTGGCGAGCGTCGAAACGCCGCCGAGGCGGCGAAAAAAGCAAAGCTGGAAAAATTCCGCGTCTTGACGGCCCAAATCAATGAGGGCGCGGCCGAGCGGCTGACGGCCCGGCAGGCGATCATCGCCGCGCGCGAGGCGCGAGCCGAAGAACGCGAAGCCGCCCGCCTCGCCGCCGAAGCCCGCGCGGCGGAAGACCGAGCCGCGCGCGAAACTGTTCTGAAGGTCGAGCAGGCGGAACGCGACGCGAGAGCCGCCGAACAGGCGGAGCGTGACGTTGCTTCTGCGGCCGAACGCAAGGCGGCCAGAGACGCACGCTATGCCGCCCGAAAGGCCCGCAAATAGCGACGACCGTCGCCTGACCGGCGATCGGCGTCCGCAAATGGTCGAACAGCTATTACGAGAGCCGCAATGTGCTGAACATCGACACTTTCGGCATGACCAATCTGACGACGCTGGTTCAGATGGTCTCGGCGGGCATGGGCTGCGCGCTGCTCCCGGAGATGAGCCTGCCGATCGAAACGGCGAGAGGAAGCGTCCGCGTGCTGCGGATCGAGCCGCCGGAGCCGCGCCGGATCATCGGGCTCGTCTGACGCAAATCCTCGCGCCGCGGCGACGAGTTTCGCGCCCTCGGCCGGCTGATCGCGGCGTCGCGACAAAAATCCGTGCGCGCCTCCGTCCTGACATAGTCCGCGCAAACGCCATAAACGCCAAACCTTCGAAGGACAAACCGCGATGACGAAGGGCGGCAAGAACATGACCATGACCGAAGCGCAGCTCAGTCGTCGGATCGGCGATAGCGTCGCCTCTGACGTCCATCGCCGCCGCAACGAGCGAGCATTTCCCGGCGATGCATCCAGCGCCGGTCATCATGATCGATGCGCTCACGCCGATCATCATCCGGAACCTTTCGAAGCCGCGTTTGAACCCACTGTCGGGTTGAACAATCCAAGGTCCGAGCGATGCTCAGCGCGCCGAAGATACACGACGAGGCGGCGCCGACAGCATCTCGAGAAGCGCCTCCGCTGGCTCGGGACAGCCCCACAAGAACCCCTGACCGATATCGCAGCCTATGGCGCGAAGCTTCTCGGCTGTCTCCATGGTTTCTACGCCTTCGGCGACCGTCTCCAATCCAAGCCCCTGCGCCATGGCTATAATAGCGCGCACCAGCACTTCCTGCTTGTGATCGGTCGCCATTCCGCGAACGAACGATTGGTCGATTTTCAGCGTGCTGATCGGCAGGCGCCCGAGATAGCTCAAAGACGAATAGCCCGTGCCGAAATCGTCGATCGTGACACGCGCGCCCAGCCTCGTGAGCGTCTCTAGCGTTTCCGAAACGGCCTTATCTCCCGCAAGCAAAATGCTCTCGGTTATTTCCAGCTCGATCCAATGAGCCTTGCAGCCCGTTTGTTCTAGGCAAGCGCCAAAAGTCCCGAGAAGGCCTCCGAACAACAATTGTCGCGCAGAAAGATTGACCGCGATCAGCAACGGCCGGGGTCGCCCCTCGTTGCAAATGACCGCAAACCGGCACGCGTCCATGAGCATTATCTTGCCGATTGCAATGATCTGGCCGGTCTCTTCTGCGACCGGGATGAATTCGGCGGGCGAGACCATGCCGAGCGTCGGGTGGCGCCACCGACACAAAGCCTCCGCCCCAGTGATCTTGCCGCTGCCAAGATCGACTTTCGGCTGGAAATGCGCGAAAAAGTGCCCCTGATCCAGCGCATCGTTCATCATCGCCTCGATTTCGAAGCGACGCTCGATCTTTTCCCGCAGTTCCTTCGAGAAGCAGCTCGCTCGGCTGCGCCCCGCCATTTTCGCGCTATAGAGCGCGATATCGGAATAGCGAAGCAGCTCAGCTTCCGTGGAGCCGTCGTCGGGTCCTATCGCGATGCCGATGCTTATCGTGACGTGGATCGGGTTGCCGCCGATGATCATCGGCCGCGCAACATTTTTTGCTATAGCATCCGCGATAGAGAGAGCGCCGGCGCTGCCTGCAACATAAGACAGAGCGACAACGAATTCATCACCGCCAAGCCGCGCGACGAGCGCTTTGGAGCCGACCGCATCGACGAGCCTGCGCGAAAATTCGACGAGCAGTTCGTCTCCCCGAGCATGGCCGAGCGTGTCGTTGACCGATTTGAAGCGGTCGATATCGAGCGTCAGCAGCGCGAGTTTCCCCTCACCTGCCAACACGTCATTCAGGCGTCGACTGAGTTTTTCGTAGAAGGCGACGCGATTGGCGAGTCCGGTGAGGCCATCGGTATAAGCGAGCGCCGCGAGCTCCCGCTCCTTCTCTCTCAATTCGTATTCGACGTTTTTGGCTTCGGTGATGTCACGACCGATACTGAGCACCGTCTCGACACAGCCGCTCGCGTCGAATTCTGGCACGAGGCGCACTTCGTGCACGCTCACTCGTCCGCTGCGGCCCTTGACCCTTCTCTCGACGCAAATCGGTTTGCCACTCGCGAAAACTTGTCGTGCGAGTTCCGAAATCGGGAGGTAATGTTCGGAAACACCGGGAATGGGAAATGCGAGACGCATAGGTCCCTGGTCCGATCCCGTGAAATTTTCGTGGAACATCTGTTCCATGGCGCGATTGGCATAGATACGCCGGCCGACCGAGTCGTAGCGGGCCAGGCAATCGGGCAAATGTTCGGCGAGTGATCGATACGCGCGCTCACGTGTGCGGACCTCTTCTTCAAGCCTCAGCTTTTCTGTAACGTCGCGAGCAGTTCCTAAAATGCCGACTATCTCTCCATTGCGATTCCGCACCGCAGTCTTACGCACGTCGAAAAAGCTCGGCGCAAACCCTTCTGCTCGGGGCACGCCCATGCAGAATTGCACGGTCTCTTTCGATTGAAGCGCTTGTAGATCCGTTTCGAGGTGCACATTTGTGCGCAAACCTTCACGGGTATCCTCTGCGCACTTGCCGATGAGTGCGCCTTCCGATGAATTATTGAATGCTTCGAAGCGATCGTTGCAGAGTATGTAGCGTCCGCTGATGTCCTTCAGCCACACCATATCAGGGAAAGTCTTCACCGCGGCGTGCAGCAAGTCCTGACTCTCAGCCAGCGCTTTCTGTACGGCTTGGAGATCGACGACATTGCGGCCGAAGGCGAGGACGCCTGTGATCGCTCCGTCACTGTCGCGCTCTGCTACGAAGCTGATAACGTGATATTCGAGCTTTCCGTCGTGCAATTCGAGCGGAGCCTCGACGTCCTGTCGTTCGCCTGTCTCCAGAACACGCTGCACAGCGGCGACGATCGGCGCGAATTGGTCGTGTGGCGTCAGTTCATCGGAACGCCTCCCTTTGACGTCCTCCAAAGAAAGGCCGAGCGTGCGCTCCAGCGTGGCGTTGATATCCACGATGCGCCCTTCGGCGTCATAACGAACGATATTTTCCGGCGCGTTGCGAAACAACGTGTCGAACTCCCCGCTACGGTCAGCGGCAGCCTTCTCAGCTTCTTTGAGGGCGCTGACATCAAGCAGCAAGGCGCTCCATTGGTCGACGCCGTCGTTCTCGGTTTGCGCAACGACGCGCAACGAAAACCAACGGCAACGATCATCGGGGCTATGCCACGCGAATAGGCTCTCTTTCGGCCGGCTTGTCGCCCTGGAACGCAGTAGCGCGCGATAGGTAGCCGCGATTGCCCGAGGAGTCATGCCGACGACGATCGTCTCGAGAAAATTGGCGACATCGTCCGCTGGAGTGAGCTTCCGTTTACCTATGGCGCCGTGAGCAAAAACGACCGCGAATGATCGCTGGCCGGAGCGCCGAAGCACTGCGTATACGCCATTCAAAACATTCGCCAAATCCGAATAGTCGGGCGCCATCCTCAACCGCCTCGTCTCTGCGGAAATTTGCTCCGCGATATACGATCTCTAAACGAACTTGCTATTTGAAACGTTAAAGGGGTTGTTGCTGCATCCTCGTGAGCGCTCGGTTCGACGGGTTGCCGGAGCCGAGGTGGCGTTGAAGGCGGACAAGGCAGATCGCGCCTTCGCGGCGATGATGAAGATGTCAAAGATCGACATCGACGGGCTCGAAGCCACCATTCGCAGCTGAGTGAGGCAGTTCTTCGTGCTCTCTGCGCTCGACGCGGCCATGGCCGCGTCGAGCGCTGGAGAAGCGTGGCGCAACGATCGCCCACGCGCAGAATTTCGATCTCCTCGCCAGATCTCGTGGTCGCTGCCTCGGCGGTCCAGGCGTCGGCAAGACCATGCTGTGGTGACGCTCTACCAACCCCTGTAGCCGTCTGATCCCGGTCCTGGGCAGCATTCGTGCGATCCGGACGCCTGGGGTCGAGGCTGGTGATATGTGCATCAGTTCGTTGCAGTCTGATGCTCGACTGTGTAAGCTCATACGAGAAACCGTGGGGAGCGAAATGGACGAGCGTCCACGAAAGGCAACACGACTGACCGTGAGTTTGGAAGAGCAAGACTATCGGACGCTTTGCAAGATCGCGTTGACGAAAGACGCTTCGATTTCGTGGGTGATCCGACAGGCAATTCGACAGTTCATCGATAGCTCGCTCGAAACTCATCGCCCATCTCCTGCATCAATTGGCGCCCGAAAGGGTGCTGAGAAATGAGGCTTATTCGAAATAGCGGAACAGATCGCGGGATTGATCGGTTGCGTGAATGGCTGGATCGCGGCGCTATCGTTGACATCGTCTCCCCGTCTTTTTCGTTACTTGTCTTTGCCGAACTTCGAGATGCCCTGGACCGGATTGAGCGATGCCGATTGTTGTTGGGAGACCCGCATACCGTTCTTCCCGGACTTCTCGGCGGGGAAGTTGACATCATCTTTCGGGGACAACTTCAAGGACGTTGGCTCGCTCGCCTCGTCGCCGACTGGGTGAGAAAGCGCGCGGATATCCGCCATGCTCGGCGGACGCCGCCACAGTCCTTGATCCTCGTGAACGGCAAGCCCGACTTCCGTCGCGCCATGGTTGGGACATGCTCATTCACGTCCGATGGTCTGGGAGTCACGCCGAGCGGTCGATTGGGGCTGATCCAGGCCACTGAGTCGGATACCGAGACTGCGGATTTCACGGAATGGTTTCGATCAAACTGGGATGACATCCAATCGAGCCCGTCGGCAAAAGCGCAATTTCTGGACGCGCTGGAGGAAATTGCCTCGCAACGCGCACCATCTCTCGTCTATTTTCAGATACTCTATCAGGTGTTCAAGGATCTGGGGGATGAACTCGACGAAGAGCGGATCATCAAGTCCGCAACGGGCATTCGAAATACCGTTGTGTGGAAGAAGCTGTTTCGTTTCCAGCGCGATGGCGTCGTGGGAGCGATCGACAAGCTGGAGAGGATCGGTGGATGCATTGTCGCTGACAGTGTGGGACTCGGAAAGACATTCGAAGCCCTCGCAGTCATAAAGTATTACGAGCTTCGCAATGATCGCGTTCTTGTGCTTTGCCCGAAGCGTCTTCGTGATAACTGGACCCTTTATAAGACCAATGATCGCCGCAACGTGCTGGCTTCGGACCGGTTCAACTACGACGTTCTGAATCACACGGATTTGTCGCGCGATGGCGGTCTTTCCGGCGATATCGATCTCACGCACGTCAACTGGGGCAACTACGACCTCGTGGTCATCGATGAATCCCATAATTTCCGGAACAAGCCTACCCATAAGGACCGCGACAGCCGCTACGATCATCTCATGAAGCGGATCATCTTGTCGGGGGTGAAGACCAAGATTCTGATGCTGTCTGCTACGCCCGTCAACAACCGTCTTGCCGACCTTAAAAACCAAATCGCATTCGTGACTGAAGGCAATGACCTGGCTCTTGCGGCCA
>Ga0265328_10001445_pt1 | contig 10936 bp, 7 predicted proteins | sample 41624metaG_FD_202086 | JGI IMG/M metagenome (GOLD analysis project Ga0265328, IMG submission 202086) | Rhizosphere microbial communities from Carex aquatilis grown in University of Washington, Seatle, WA, United States - 4-16-24 metaG | ecosystem: Host-associated > Plants > Roots > Rhizosphere >...
GCCTGTGCGGAGACAAAGTTCTGCTCCAGCAACTGCTGGTTGCGGCGCACCTTCTGGCGCGCCAGATCCCAGTTGGCCTGCGCTGCTTTGACTTCAGCGTCCACCTGCGCACGCACGAGGGCGACGCCCGCATTGGCACGCTCGACATCTGCGCGCAGCCGAACCAGTGGCTGGCCCGCTTCCACCTGGTCGCCCAAGGCGGCTTGCATGTCTTCGATCACACCGGTCACGGGTGAGCCCACGTCGGCCACTTGCTCGGGCTCGATCAGGCAACCCGCGGGTTTGTTGCTGGCCGCCCAGGCAGGCAGGCCGCATGCCAGGGCCGAGGCCATGAGGCTGGCGATCAACCGGGGCGTCGAGCAAGGCGGTATTGTGCTTCCCATAACAGGTCCTGCTCCAGTAGCTGACGCCTCAACGCGGCTTGCCTCAGCGTCTGCATCCACTGATACAGACGCAGGCCGAGCAGACCCCAACGGGGCGAGCGCGCCAGAGCAGAGCATGAGACGTAGGATATCCATCCCCTCAGCTTAATTTCGGGGTGCTTGGCGTGGTCAGCCGAATTAGCGGTACAAAGCCACGTTTCTGTGCTGCCCGGTTGACCTTGGCGCGCACAGCGGCCCCACAGTTGCCTGTCCATCCGCCGCGACTCGTTGCGCTGGCAATCGATGATGTGCAGGCCGCCCGCGGCCAGGGCTTGTTCATCGAGGTGGATGTCGGTGCCGCGCCCGGCCATGCGAGTGGCCACGGTGATGCGCCCGACCTGGCCTGCCTGCGCGACGATGGCCGCCTCGGCTTCATCGTGGCGTGCATTGAGCACCGTGTGAACGATGCCGGCCTGCTCAAGATGCCATGACAGCCGCTCCGAATCGGCCACCGTGTCCGTGCCGATCAACACGGGTCGGCCCGAAGCCTGCATGGCGGCGGCGCGTTGCGTGACAGCGGCCCATCGTGCCTCGGCCGTGCCGAAGCTTTGTGCGGGCCAGGTCTGCCTGCGCGATGGCAAGCGGGTGGGCAATCGCAAGGTGCTCAAGCCATAGATCTGGCGGACTTCACGGCGCGCCTCAACGAGCGTGCCGCTGAGCGCGCCCATGCGCCAGTAGCGCTGAAAAAAGCGCTGGAAGGTCAGTTGCGCGATGGTCTCGGTGGGCGGGCTGGCCTGGCAGCCTTCCTTGATCTCGATGAGCGCCTGCAAGCCTTGCGACCACACGCGCCCCACGGCCACACGGCCGGTGAGGGTGTCCAGCAGTTCGATGCGGTCGCCGCGCAGGAGGTAGTGCTGGTCCTTGTGCAGACCATGGCGCGCGGCGAGCGCGAGTTGCGCCAGTTCATGGCGCAGGCGCTCTCTGCGCCACACGCCGCCCAGTGTCGCGGCTTGTTTGGCCAGCTCGGCCTGGCCCATGGCTGTGAGGCGCATGCTGTGGCCATGGGCATCGGGTTCGACATGCGCACCCACTTGCAGGCCCTGCGTGAGCTGCCAGGCCTGCCACCAGATGGCGCGGCGCTGTGCCTGATGCGATGGCGCCTCCAGCCGCGCCGACGAGATCACCAGCGGCACCACGGCTTCGTCCAGCAAGATGCTGTCGGCCTCGTCCAGCAAGGCCAGGCACAGGCCGCGCATCACCGCTTGTTCATGGCCGCTGCCGGGCAAGGCCAGGCAGTCGCGCAGGTGGTCGAAGGCCAGCTCCTTGGCCGTGGCATAGACGACATCGCCAGCGTAGACGGCACGGCGTTGCGCAGGCAATTGATCGGGGGCGATGTGCCCTGTGCGCAGGCCCAAGGCCGACCACAAAGGTGCGAGCTCGTGCGCATCGCGTTGCGCCAGGTAGTCGTTGGCGGTGACCACGTGCGTGGGCATGCCTGAGAGCGCGGCCACGCAGGCTGCAGCGGCCATGGCCAGCGTCTTGCCCTCGCCCGTGGCCATCTCGACGGCGCGCTGGTCGAGCATCAGCGCCGTGGCCAGCAACTGCGTGTCGTGCAGGCGGCGGTTCAGTGTCTGCTCGATCACCAGGCTGACGAGGGCCAGCGCGTCAACGAGGCTGTCACCGTTCAGACCGTGTCGGCGCAGGCCCATGCTGGCTTGCGCGATGGCCTCGGCGTTGGCCATGTGCGCTGCGGATGCGCGCCATTGCTCGGTGCGTTGCCTCACCTGATTCAACCAGGCACGGTGCCAGCGCGGCAACCAGCCCGCAGGCAAGCAGGGCGGCAGACTGCGCCACTGCGTCTCGCCCAGCCCGCTGACATCGCCCGATGGGCGTTGCGGGTAGCGCCCCCAGCGCGGGCCGGGGCGGGGCAGGGCCGGGCCGTTCGTTGGCATGCGCGTCAATGGTTGGGGTTGAAGTCGGCCAGCGCGCGGCGTTGCAGCCAGCGCCAGGCTTGCGCAGGCAAGGGCGTCCAGCCCTGATCGAAGCGCACCCAGACGCGCTGCCCCAGCAGGGCCTTGTTGATGGCGCCTGGATCGGTTTGCGATGCGGCTGGTGGCGCAGCGACCTGCACGTCCATGACCACCACTGGCCGCAGCGTCTTGGTGTGATGCTCGTCCTGCGGTTCGGTGGCGATCTGGCCGCCCATGTCGGCGCTCAGGGCCGCGCTGGGCAACTCGCGCGTGGCACCGATGCTGTCGCGCATCAAGCGTGCGGGCAAGGCCTCGGCATCGGGCAGGTGCCCGGCCACCGACACCGACTGGGTGTGGGCGCGCAGCGTGGCGATGTCCTGATCGGCCACGGCCACGCGCACCGTCGGCGGCGCACTGCTCAGCACATGACCCAGTAACTCGCCGCGGTGCAGATAGCGGCCAGGCAGGTCATCGCTGCGCGGCAGCACCAGGCGCCCGGCGCGGTGCGCGCGCACTTGCAACGCCGCGATCTGTTCATCCACGCGGGCCAATTCAGCTTGCCAGCGCTGCACCTCGTTGCCCGCTTGACCGGCCTTGCCCGGGTTGTTGTTCATGTAGGCAAACGCACCTTGCTCGGCCTGCGCCAGCTCGGACGTGACGCGTTCGTGCTGTGCCATCAGCTTGGGGTTGTGCAGGCTCACCAACAGCGAGCCCGCCTGCACCCTGTCGCCATCCTTCACATGCACGGTCTGCACGACGCCATCGGCCTGCGGGCGCACCAGCGCTTCTTCAGGCGCCCACACCACGCCCTGCACCACCGTGCGATCAGGCCAAGGCAGGCACACCATCACGGGCACGATCAACAGGCAAGCCGTGCGCCAGCGCACACCCGCTTGGTGCTCGCCCGACCACAGCACCGCATGCCACATCAAACGCAGCCAGCGCATGCCCGGCGCCACCAGGCTCATCCACACCGTGAGCAAGCCCATGGCCCAGCCCAGCAGGCTGAAGACACTGCCCAGCCACCAGGTCATGCCGCACCACAGCAGCGCCTGATACAGCCACGACAGCGGCGCATACAGCTCCAGCCAGGGCCGCTCGCCCGGTGACTCGGGTGCCGATGTGATCGATGCTTGCGGCGCATGCCCGCGCAACCAGTTCAAGACCGTGCTCTGCCACCACTGCTTGCTGCGCACGGCCAGGTTGGGCAGGTGCAAGGCATCGCTCAAGAGGTGGTAGCCATCGAGCCTTTGCAGCGGGTTGGCATTGAACAGCACGGTCGACACGCAGCCCACGAACCACAGCACAAAGCCCACATCGTGCGGCAGGCCGCCATCGCTCCAGCGCCAGCACCACAGGCCGATGGCCGCCAGGGCCAACTCGGTCATGATCCCCGCTGCGCTCACCAGTGCACGCTGCCATGCATGCGCGAAGCCATGCGCCGCCGACGCATCCACATAAGGCACGGGCATCAACATCATCAGCGTGATCCCGGCTTCGCTCACCCGGCCGCCAAAACGTTGCACAGCCAAGGCGTGCGAGGCCTCGTGCAAGGCCTTCATCACCGGGTAGCACAAGGCCGCGATCAGCAGATAGCGCGGTGTCTGCATCCACGTCAGGGCATGGGCCTGCAAGGCGCGGGCATGCAGCATCAGGCCCACGAGCAGGCCGAGCATCAGCGCCAGCCAGATCAGCAGGCCGCCGCGCGAAAACAGCGCTGACGCCAAAGGCGCGCAACGTGCCAGCAGGGGCTCGGGGTTGAGCAGGCGCAGCCGCCATGAGAGCAGGCTGTTGCGTGGCTTGCCGCTGGATTCGCCTTCGTCGGGCAGGCCTTGTTCGTCCAATGCAGGCGCGGTATCGGTGGGCACGACCGGCGCGGTCAATGCGCCGAAGTCCGGCGCCTCGTCAAAGCTCAGCAGGCGGTGTTTGTGCAGGTGCTGGATCACACCCAGCAGGTCGTCCTGGCTGGGTGGTTCCTCCACGTGGCGCTCGGTGCGATCTGCATGCGCGTCAGGCGACACCGCACGCGCATCCAGCAGTGTCCACAAAGCCTGCAAACTCAGTTGCCCATCCAAGCGCGCCGCCACGCCATAAGCCGACTCATTGAGCCTGCACGACTGCCCATTGCGCGTGTCCTGCAGCACATGCCAGCGCTGCCCGCGCACCCATTGCCGTGTCACCTGAATGTGCTCGGGCAAACGCGGCTTCACATGGGCCACGCGGTGCCATTGCGCGCTGGTCAAAGGGCTGCTCAGGCTGACTGCCATGCTCAGCCCCACACAGACCACCAGCCCAGCCGCGCCCGCTCGGCCACCGGCCGCAGCCAGTTCCACAGCAGCGGCGTCTGCCCGATGCGCAGCTTGGCCTGGCCCGTCAGGCCGGGGCGCACCTCGGGCGGCACGGGCGCCGTGAACTCGGCTTCCACTTCAAACAGATTGCGCCCTTCCTTGGGCACGCCCAGCGGTGTGATGCGGCGCACGCGCAGCGGCAGCGTGTCCCAGGGCAAGGCAGACAAGGCGATCTCGCCGACCTGGCCAACGCGCACGCGGGCGATGTCGGCTTCGTCGATCTCGATGACCACGCGCCAGTGCTGCGTGCTGGCCACGGTCATCAGCGTGTCGCCCTGCTTGACCGGCGCGCCGATGGACTGCGTCAAGTCCCCCTGGATCACCACGCCATCGAAGGGTGCCCTGAGCTGCGTGCGCTGCAATTGCTCATCAACCAGGGCCAGTTGCGCCTGTGCTTCTTCCAGCCGCGACATGGCCAGCGCGGCCTCGGCGCGGTCGGCGTGCGACATGGCAGCGGCATAGGCATTGTCCTGCTGCGCCGCCTGGCTGGCCCACTTCTCGCGCTCCAGCTTGAGGTCCTGCTCGGCCAGGTCGGCCAGCACCTGATTGGCTCGCACCTTGTCACCCGGATGCGCGTACACCTGCTTGATGAAGCCATCGGTCGTGGCCGCCAGCACGCGCTGCTGCGCGCCTTCGATGCGGCCTTGCCCGCCCACGCGCTCGGGCAGCGGCAGCACGGTCAAGGCGGCCAGCAAGCTCAGCGCCAGGCCCCAGGCCAGCACCGGATGCTGCCTGGCACCCTGGCGCCCCTGCAACCATCGGCGAGCCCATTGCTGCCGCAGATGCCAGTGCCACGACCGACCCGCATGGCGCTGCCAGCCCAGGATGGGCGCGGTCTGCGTGGCCAGGGACTGCCACGCGTCGGTGTCCTCATGGGCGGGCGCCAACTCAAGACGAGGCCACAACAGGCTCAAAGCGCCCATCGGTGCCGACGGCCCTGGCAGGATCAAAGTGAGCACGGCGGCCTGGTCGTGCCCGGCCAGTTGCCGCTGCGCCAGCGTCACCCATTGCTGCGGGTGATCCGGGTGGGGTGGCCAGCGCAGGGCCTGGCCCTGGTCCAGCGCCTCTTCCATGGCGGCGGCCCAGTGCTTGTCTTCGTCGGAATGGCTGGAGGCCTTCTGGCCATGCAAATGAACATGCCCGTGCTCGAACCAGCCCAGCCTGACCTGGCTGGCGTGGCCCTGTTCGCGCAGCGCGTTTTCCATATGGCGGATGCTGTCGTCCAGGCTGGCCTGATGCGTCAAAGCCTGGCACAGCGCGCCCGTATCACCTGCCGAAGGCGCCCAGGCCTGCCCAAGCCCGGCACCGGCCGAGGCGGCATCGCTGGCCATACCCGGCTGTTCAGGCGGGCGCGGCGCGGGGCGGGGAGGGGCGAGCAGCACGGGCAAGGTCCTGGCAGAACATGACACGCCATCGTGGGCCTGTTCACCCGTGCGTAATCCACGGAAAAAACACCTTCGCCGGGCCTGTTCGCGGCTTGCCGGCCGTGCCTGAGCCGTTTGTGATGGCAGGACACCCTTTGCCGCCCGCGCTCCGGGGGTATATGCCCAGGCAGACAGTCGTTAGAATCCCGCCCAGTCCGTCGCGTGTCGTGCTGCGCGTCTCATTTTTCCATTTCTGCCATTTCGGCTTCTTGGGGGTTCCATGCCACTCGTTTCGATGCGCCAACTGCTCGATCACGCCGCTGAAAACAACTACGGTATTCCGGCATTCAACGTCAACAACCTGGAGCAGGTCCAGGCCGTGATGCAGGCCGCTGATGAAGTCGGCGCCCCCGTCATCCTGCAAGCCAGCGCTGGCGCTCGCAAGTACGCTGGCGAGGCCTTCATCAAGCACCTGATCCAGGCCGCTGTCGAGATGTATCCCCACATCCCGCTGGTGATGCACCAGGATCACGGCCAGTCGCCCGCGATCTGCCAAGGCGCCATCGACCTGGGTTTTGGCTCGGTGATGATGGACGGCTCGCTCAAAGAAGACGGCAAGACGCCCGCTTCCTTCGAGTACAACGTCGAGGTCACCCGCAAGGTCGTGCAACTGGCCCACAAGGTTGGCGTGACCGTCGAAGGCGAACTGGGCTGCCTGGGCAACCTGGAAACCGGTGAAGCCGGCGAAGAAGACGGCATCGGCGCCGAAGGCAAGCTGGACCACAGCCAGATGCTGACCGACCCCGAAGAAGCCGCCGTCTTCGTGCGCGAAACGCAGCTCGACGCATTGGCCATCGCCATCGGCACCAGCCACGGCGCCTACAAGTTCTCGCGCAAGCCCACGGGCGACATCCTGGCCATCTCGCGCGTCAAAGAGATCCACAAGCGCATCCCCAACACCCACCTGGTGATGCACGGCTCCTCGTCCGTGCCTGCCGACTTGCTGGCCATCATCAACCAGTACGGCGGCAAGATGAAGGAAACCTACGGCGTGCCCGTCGAAGAGATCCAGGAGGCCATCAAGTTCGGCGTGCGCAAGATCAACATCGATACCGACATCCGTCTGGCCATGACCGGCGCCGTGCGCAAGTTCCTGGCCGAGAACCCCGACAAGTTCGATGCCCGCGAGTGGCTCAAGCCCGCCCGCGAAGCCGCCAAGCAGATCTGCAAGCAGCGCTACCTCGAGTTCGGATGCGAAGGCCAGGGCACCAAGATCAAGGGCATCTCGCTGGTCGACATCGCGGCGCAATATGCCAGCGGCAAGCTGGCTCAGACTGTCGCCTGATCGGCAGGCAGGCCGTGACACTGGCGCTTTGTCGAATTGAAAGCGCCGGTTCTTTGAACAATAAGAAACAAGCAAACAGGCGAGGGCTTCATGGCCTCGCCTTTTTTGTGCCATCGTGAACTTGGTGTTGATGTGTCGAGTCGATTGAAGAAGTGGGCCCTGGGGTTCTCCGTGTCGTTGGTCCTGGCCGTGGGCGTGCTCGTGGTGCCGACCGCCATGTCCATGATGAGCCAGCCCGTGTCCTCGCAAGTGCTCGACCACGACGCGCAAACCCGCTACCCCATCGTGCTTGCGCACGGCCTGATGGGCTTTGGCTACATGGGCAAGCAGTCCTACTGGCGCAACATCCCGGAGACGCTGCGTGCGCACGGCGCCCAGGTCTACGTGACCCAGGTTTCGTCCTTCAACAGCTCGGAGCTGCGCGGTGAACAACTGCTCGCCCAGGTCCAGCAGATCATGAAGGAAACAGGCGCCAGCAAGGTCAACCTGATCGGGCACAGCCAGGGCAGCCATTCCGTACGCTATGTGGCGGGCCTGCATCCGGAGTGGGTGGCCTCGGTCACTTCCGTGGCAGGCCCCACGACCGGCTCTGAAGTGGCCGACTGGGTCGACGGCCTGGGCCACACGCAGCCATGGGCCCAGCAGGCTCTGCTGGCCAGCGGCAACGCCCTGGGCGCCGTGATCAACTGGTTCACCGATGCGCAACTGCCGCTCGATACCCGCGGCGCCATGGTGTCGCTGTCCAGCACAGGGGCTGCGGCGTTCAACAAGCGCTTCCCGGCCGCCGTGCCCACGGCTCCCTGCGGCGAAGGTGAGCACGTGGTCCAGGGCATCCACTACTACTCGTGGAGCAGCGTGGGCCAGTTCTACAACGCGCTCAACGAGGCCGACTACGTCATGGCCTTGTCGGGCAAGGCTTTCAGCCGCGAAGCCGACAACGACGGCCTGGTGGGCCGCTGCGCCAGCCACCTGGGCCAGGTCATCCGTGATGACTACCCCATGAACCACTTCCAGTCGGTCAACCAGCTCGGCGGCCTGACCGGGCCGGGCGTGGACCCGGTGGCGCTGTATGTCGAGCATGCGCGCCGCTTGAAGGCCGCCGGACTCTGACAGCGGTTAAGCTGTGCCCGGCTTTTTCACACCCACGAAAGACTCCCCATGCTCAAGCTCTACGGCTTTCCCCTGTCCAACTACTACAACAAGGTCAAGCTGGTCCTGCTGGAAAAGGGCATGGACTTTGAAGAGGTGCTGGTGAACTGGGGCCAGGCGGGCAAGGAAGGCAAATCACCGCTGGGCAAAGTGCCCTACATCGAAACCGAGCAAGGCTTCCTGTGCGAAAGCCAACCCATCATCGACTACATCGAGGCACGCTGGCCCACGCCCGCCCTTGTCCCGGCCGACCCCTTCCAGGCCGCCAAAGTGCGCGAACTCATCGCCTACAGCGACCTGCACGTCGAGCTGTGCGCCCGCCAACTGTATGTGCAGGCCTTCTTCGGCGGCAGCCTGCCTGAGAAGTTCACCGAGCGCGTCAAGGTCGATCTCACCAAGAACCTGGCCGCCTTCAAGCAGTTGGCCAAGTTCGCGCCCTACGCCGCGGGCGACACTTTCACCATGGCCGATTGCGCGGTCTATACCAGCCTGCCGCTGGCCGCGCTGGCCAGCAAGATCGTGTATGGCGAAGACCTCGTGGCCGCCGCTGGCTTCGACTGGAAAGCCTACGTCAAACTGATCGAGCAGCGCCCCACCGCGCAGAAGGTCGCCGCCGACCGCAAGGCCGACCAGGCACGCATGGCAAGCGCACAAAGTCAGCCTTAAACCACACGATGACACTGGGCCGGCCGCCCAGCCTGTGGTAAAAAATCAGGCAGGGGGTCGGGCCGGGCTTGGGCTCAGCACATCGACCCCCCTGATATTCAGGCAGGAGGTGCTCGTGAGTGAAGCGTTATGGGCCCGCCACCATGTCACAGACATGGGGCAGGGCGACAAGGTGCTCGTTCTGGCCCACGGCTTCGGCTGCGATCAGCGCATGTGGCGCCATGTGGCGGCCGATCTGGCGCGTGACCATCGCGTGATCCTGTTTGATCACATGGGCAGTGGTCGCTCTGATGCTTCTGCATGGCGCCCCGAGCAGTACGCCAGCCTCGCCGATTACGCCCGTGACGTGATCGAATTGACCGAGGCGCTGCACAGCCAGCCGCTGGTGTTTGTCGGGCATTCGGTCAGCAGTTCCATCGGGATGCTGGCTGCGATCAAGCGGCCCGACTTGTTTGCCCGCCTGGTCATGCTGTGCCCCAACCCCTGCTTCATCAACGAGCCGCCGGACTATGTCGGTGGATTCGATCGAGCGGACATCGTTGATTTGCTGGAGTTGATGGACCGCAACATGATCGATTGGGCGAATTTTTTCGCGCCGGTGGCGATGAAGAACAATGATCGGCCCGAACTGAGCCGCGAGCTGGAGCAAAGCCTGTGCGCCGGTGATCCCGTCATCGTGCGGCACTTTGCCCAGTTGGTGTTCTTGGCCGATGTGCGAGCCGACTTGCCTCTTCTGCGCGTGCCTTCCTTGATCCTTCAAGGGTCCGACGACAGCGTGGCGCCTCTGGCCGTGGGCGATTACATGCAGGCACATATGAAGCAGGCCACCTTGTGGCACATGAAGTCGCCAGGGCATTGCCCGCACATGAGCCACCCCGAGGAAACGACCGCCTTGATTCGCCAGTACCTGGCCGAATCCCTGTCCTGATGTGAGGGAACAGGCTGTGTCTGCGCTTGATCATGCTTTCGACGATCTGCCTTGCGCCGTGGCCGTGGTGGACAACGATGGTTTGCTTGTGGACGTCAACAAGGCTTTGGCGGACTTGCTCGAACGCGAACCAGCAGCGCTGCGCGGGCGCCCTGTTGGTGAGCTGTTTTCGCGTGCTGCGGCCTTGCTCTACCACTCCTACATCCTGCCCTTGCTCAAGGTGAGCGGCCAGGTCGACGAGGTCTCGATTCAGTTGCAGTCGGCGCATGGTGAACGCGTCGATGCCTTGCTGAGCGCCAATCGCTCGCAAGGCGATGATGGCCAGGGACTGGTGCGCTGCGTGTTCATGCGCATGAAAGAGCGCAAACGCCTGGAGTACCAGTTGCTGACGGCCAAGCGGGCCGCAGACGAGGCACCGGGCCTCTTGTTCCAGATGCGGCGCGCACCACAGGGGCAGATTTCGTTTGCCTATGTCACCGACACCGTCAGGCGGCTGTTTGATGCGTCGCCGTCAGAGATCCTCAAAGATGCTGAAGTCATCTGGCGCAGCATCCACCCGGACGACGTGGCGTTGGTCAGCAGCTCGCTGGATGCCTCTGCCCAAAGCCTGCAGCCCTGGCGGTGCGAGTTTCGCGTGCAGCTGCGGCAAGGCGAGGCCTGGCGCGAGTGCCATGCCTACCCGCACAAAGAGCCCGATGGCGCGGTCGTCTGGAACGGCTACATCGCCGACATCTCCGAGCGCAAGACCATGGAGGCAGGCTTGCGCGACAAAGCCGCAGCCGAGCACGCGAACAAGGCCAAGAG
>Ga0265328_10001446_pt1 | contig 10928 bp, 10 predicted proteins | sample 41624metaG_FD_202086 | JGI IMG/M metagenome (GOLD analysis project Ga0265328, IMG submission 202086) | Rhizosphere microbial communities from Carex aquatilis grown in University of Washington, Seatle, WA, United States - 4-16-24 metaG | ecosystem: Host-associated > Plants > Roots > Rhizosphere...
TCAGCGAGCAGGCGGCGCGCAACCTGCTCACGCGGCACGCGCGGATCGCGTTCGTCGCCAACCGCACGCTCGACCGTGCGGAGGAGCTCGCGCGGCGCTTCGGCGCGGAGCCGGTGCCCCTCGAGCGGATCGAGGAGCAGCTTGTCGCTGCGGACGTCGTCGTTGCATCCACGAGCGCGCCCGGCTACGTGCTCGATGCGGAGACGGTTGCGCGCGCCGTGCGGCAGCGGCGCGGACGCCGGTTGCTGCTGATCGACCTCGCCGTGCCGCGCGATCTCGACCCGGCGATACGCGAGCTCGAGGGCTGCTATCTGTTCGACGTCGACGATCTCGAGGCGATCGTCGCCGAGACGCTCGCCGGACGGCGCAGCGAGGCCGAGCGCGCCGAGGCGATCGTCAACGCAGAGGCGGAGAAGTTCCACGAGTGGCACGCGTCGCTCGACGTCATCCCCGCGATCGCGTCGCTGCGGGCGCGCGCCGAGGAGATCCGCGAGGGGGAGCTGCGCAAGGCGGAAGGACTGCTCGGCAGGCTCGACGAGAGCCAGCGCAAGGCCGTCGAGTCGATCACGGCGCAGATCGTGAACAAGCTCCTGCACCTGCCCACGGTGCGTTTGAAGCAGGCGGCCGCGGCAGCCGACGGAGTGGTCTATGCTGAGGCGGTGCGCCACCTGTTCGGTCTCGGCGAGGACGAGCACTGAAGGTCGGGAAGCTCACCGGGCGGCCCCTACCGCTGCAGGCGCCGACCGCGTTCGTCCGTGTCCGACCGCGCGGGGTGAGCGTTTGCGGGCAGCCGGTCCGTCGCCGCGCACGCTGTGCTGATTCGCGTCGGCAGCCGCGGCAGTAGGCTCGCGCTCACGCAGGCGGAGCTCGCCGCGTCGCGTCTGCGTGGACCTGGAATCGAGATCGCGCTCGTGCCGATCACGACCGCCGGCGATCGCGACCGGACGAAGCCGTTCGGCGAGATCGGCTCGCGCGGCGTGTTCGTGAAGGAGCTCGAGGAGGCGCTGCTCGAGCACCGGATCGACGTCGCGGTGCACTCGGCGAAGGACATGACGTCGCTCGACCCCGACGGTCTCGCCGTCGGCGCCTATCTCGAGCGCGACGATCCCCGGGACGCGCTCTGCGGCGCGAGCGGGATCCGGCCGGGCATGCGGGTCGGGACGGCGTCGGCGCGCCGGAAGGCGCAGCTGCTCGCGCTCGAGCCGACGCTGTCGATCGAGCCGTTGCGCGGCAACGTCGACACGCGGCTGCGCAAGCGCGGCGAGCGCGGGCTGGATGCGATCGTGCTTGCGGCGTGCGGGCTCGACCGGCTCGGACTGAGCGGTGAGATCGGGCATCGCTTCGAGCCGGAGGAGCTGCTGCCGGAGGCCGCGCAGGGGGCGCTCGCGCTCCAGGTTCGCGCCGGCGACGAGCATCTCGTCGGCGCCGCTGACCATGCGGAGACGCGGCGCCGGGTCGAAGCCGAGCGGGCGGTGGTCGCGGCTGTCGGCGGCGGCTGCCTGGCCCCGGTCGCGGCATATCACGACGGGTTGACCCTTACCGGGCTCATCGCGGCAGAGGACGGCTCCTGGCTCGAGCGTCGCAGCGGCGCCGACGCGGCGGCGCTCGGCCGCGAGCTCGCGGAGATCGCCGCCGGCCGATGAGAGTCGTCGTCACGCGCGCGGAGGCGCAGGCCGATCCGCTCGCGGAGCGGCTCGAGGCGCTCGGGCACGAGGTCGTCCGCTGCCCGCTGCTGCGGATCGAGCCCGTCGGTGACGAGCCGATCGACCCGGCGCCGTACGACTGGGTCGTCGTCACGAGCCCCAACGGAGCGGCCGAGCTCGCACGCCGGCTCGTCGCGCCGCCGCGGCGGCTGGCTGCGATCGGGCCGGGTACGGAGGCCGAGCTGCGCGCGAGCGGATTGGTGGCCGACCTCGTGCCCGCCGTCTCGACCCAGGAGGGGCTGCTCGCCGAGCTGCCGCGGCCGCCCGGGCGCGTCCTGCTCGCCGCGGCGGAGGGCGCCAGGAGGCTGCTCGTGGACGAGCTGGGGGCCGACTTCCTGCCGCTCTACCGCACGGTCGAGCTGGTGCCGGACGCTGCTCCCGAGGGGGACGTCGTGCTGCTGGCCTCGCCGTCCGCTGCGAGGGCGCTAGCGCGCACAGGTGCGCGCCTGCCTGTCGTGGCGATCGGTCCGCAGACGGCGCGCGCGGCGCGCGAGGCGGGCCTCGACGTCGTGGCGGAGGCGGAGACGCACGATCTCGACGGGCTGCTCGCCGCCGTCCTAGACCACTAGAGTCGCCGAGATGCCGTCCTTCATCACCTTCCTCACCGACTTCGGGTTGCAGGACGATTTCGTCGGCACCTGCCACGGCGTGATGAAGCGGATCGCGCCCGAGGCGGAGATCATCGACATCACGCACGGCATCCGTCCGGGACGGATCCTCCAGGGTGCGCTCGTCCTCGCGAACACGCTGCCGTACATGCCCGTGGGCGTCCATCTCGCGGTCGTCGACCCGGGTGTCGGCGGCGCGCGCCGCGCACTCGTGTTGCGCGACGCGGAAGGGCGCGCCTACATCGGCCCCGACAACGGACTGCTGCTGCCGGCTGCCGAGCGCTTCGGCGGTGTCGTGGAGGCGCGCGAGCTTGCGAACCCGGCCTATGCGCTCGGTCCGGTGTCGCGCACGTTCCATGGCCGCGACCTCTTCTCGCCGGCAGCAGCGCATGTCGCCGTCGGCGTGCCGCTCGCCGAGCTCGGGCCGCCCCTCGACCCCGACGCGCTCGTTCGGCTCGAGATCCCGGAGCCGGAGGTCGGTACGTCGCGCATCCGCGCGACCGTGCTCGGCGTCGACCGCTTCGGCAACGTCGCGCTCAACGTGGCGCGCGAGCAGCTCGAGCAGGCGTCGATCGTGCCCGGGACGAGAGTCGAGCTGTCGGCGCGCGGCGAGCGCTACTTCGCCGTCACTGCGCGCACGTTCGGCGACGCGCGCCCTGGCGATCTGCTCCTGTACGAGGACAGCTATCGAAACGTTGCCGTCGCCGTCTCGCGCGGCAGCGCGGCGACCCTGCTCGGCGTCGACGAGGGGAGCGAGCTGCTGATCCAGATCGACGGGCCGTGAGCGCGCAGACGCGGTTCGCACGTCTCGTCACGGACGCTGTCGTCCGGCGCCCGTTTCTCTGGCGACTCCTGCGTGGCAGGCTGCGCGCGATGTTCGACGCGGTCGCGCCGACCTGGGAGACGCGCATCGGCCCGGACCACGTCGCCGCTCTCGAGCTCGCGCTGGCCGAGCTCGACGCGCCGCGGCGCGTGCTTGATCTCGGCACCGGTACGGGTGTTGCCGCGCAGGCCGTGGCGCAGCGCTTTCCGGAAGCCGACGTGGTCGGTGTCGATCTCGCGCCGGGGATGGTGGCCCAGGCCGAGCGGACACTGCCGGCCGCGCTCGCGGGTCGCGTCCGCTTCGAAGCCGGCGACGCCTTCGCCCTGCGGTTCGCCGACAGCGAGTTCGAGCTGGTGACGCTCGCGAACATGATCCCGTTCTTCGACGAGCTCGCACGCGTGACCGCGCCCGGCGGCGCGGTCGTGTTCTCGTTCTCGCGCGGCGCGTCGACGCCGATCTACGTGCCGCCGGAGCGGCTACGGCGCGAGCTCGACCGGCGCGGTTTCGCGGAATTTGCGGCCTTTTCGGCCGGGCCGGCGACAGCGCTGCTGGCCCGGAGGCGCTAGGGTCCGCGGATCGGCGGTTCGCGACACGGTTGCACCGGTCCGGACCGTCGGAGCCCCTGAATACGCTCGCGCGCTTTCGGGGGCTCATTTGTGTAGGAATGCGAGCGTGCGCATGAGGATCCCTCGAGTCGGGCGGTGCTGGTGACGGGTGCGTCGCGCGGGATCGGCGCCGCCGTCATGCGGGCGTTTGCCGCAGGCTGCGGCCGCCGCGGGGAACGGCGGCACGAAGCGATGGCGAGGGCCGGACTCGAACCGGCGACACCCCGGTTTTCAGCCGAGTGCTCTACCAGCTGAGCTACCTCGCCAGGTGCGGCGCCAAGTCTAGCTTCGGCGGACCGCCGCCAGGCGCTCGACGAGAGTCTCGACGAGGTCTCCCTTGAGCAGGACGGCGTCGGCTCCCGCCTCCGAGACGGCGCGGTGCAGCTGCGGGTCGGGATCGCCGGTGAAGGCGATGAGGCAGAGCTGCGGATGGTCCTTGCGCAGGCGCGCGACCGCGGCGACGCCGTCGACGATAGGCATGTGGAGGTCGATCACGACCGCGTGCGGATGGAGCGCGTCGGTCAACTCGATCGCGTCGAGACCGTTGCACGCCGCCCCGACGACCGTCAGCGCGGGCTGGTGCTCGATCAGCGGCTGGAGCGACGCGAGGAAACCCGCGTCGTCGTCCGCGAGGAGGACGCGAACCGGCGCATCGTTCGAGCCATCCGCCTGGTCGGTCAAGGCGTTGACGTTAGCCTTGTCGCCGTGAGCGTGCAACCACCGCGACGCCGCGTGGCCCTGATCGGTGCGCCGCTCGACCTCGGGGCCGGCCGCCGCGGCGTCGACATGGGGCCGTCCGCGATCCGCTATGCCGGTCTCGACCAGCATCTCGTCGAGACGCTCGGTATCGACACCGTCGACCTCGGCAACGTCGCGGCACCTGTGCCCGAAGCGCTCGACGAAGGCGATCCCAGCGCGCGCTTCCTTCGTCCGATCCTCGAGCTCTGCGACCGCGTCGCGCAGCTCGTCGCCGGGGCCCGCCGCGACGGGCAGACACCGATCGTGCTCGGCGGCGATCACTCGGTCGCGCTCGGCACACTCGTCGGGATGGCGTCGGTGCACGGCCCGGGCGGCGTGCTGTGGCTCGACGCGCACGGCGACCTGAACACGCCCGAATCGTCGCCGAGCGGAAACGTGCACGGCATGGCGCTTGCCGCTGCGCTCGGCCTCGCCGGCCCCGCGTTCGCCTACGGCTCCTGGGCGCTGCCGGCGATCGAGTCGGGGCGGCTTGCGCTCGTCGGTGTGCGCTCGCTCGACCAGGGTGAGCGCGAGCTGCTGAAAGGTCTGGACGCGAAGGTGTTCACGATGAGCGACGTCGATCGTCTGGGCATCGAGTCGTGCATGCGCGAGGCGCTCGCGCACGCGGCCGGCGCGAACTTCCTCCACGTCAGCCTCGACCTGGACGTCGTCGACCCCGACTATGCGCCGGGCGTGGGCACGCCGGTGCGCGGCGGCCTGTCCTACCGCGAGGCGCACCTGGCGATGGAGATCGTCGCCGAGTCGAGCCTCGCCGACTCGCTCGACGTCGTCGAGGTGAACCCCGTACTCGACCGCGAGAACGCGACCGGCAAGCTCGCCGTCGAGCTCGTCGCGTCGGCCCTCGGCGCGCGCATTCTGTAGACCCGGGAGGCTCCGCTTGAGGGATCACGCGTGCGCGCGTGGACCTTCGGGCCCGACCCGCCCCCTACTCAGGCGTGAGCCTACCGCCGCTGCGCGCCCGGCGACAGATGTCCTTCCGCGCGTCTTCGTGCCGACTTCGTCACGAGGCGTCGATGACGGCGATCTCGCCTCAGTCGGCGAGGAAGCGCTCGACCGCGGTCGCAACCGTGTCGAACGCATCCCACATGACCATGTGCATCCCGGGCACGGCAAGCACCTCGAGCCCGTCCCCGAGAGCGGCGCTGTACGCCGCGATCTGCTCGTCGCGCACGAGCCCGAACGCCGGCGCGTAGATCAGCAGCGTCGGCACGCCGAGCAGCGTCTCCGGCGGCGGCGGCGGCGCGACGAGCTCGCCGAACACCGAGACGACCGCCGGCCGGCAGGTGCGGCGGCGGATGCTGCCGTCCGCCTGCCGCTCGAACGACTGCTCGACGTCGCGCTCCACGTCTTCGCGCCGGGTGAGCTTGCTCGCGGCGAGCCGCAGCTCGACGTAGGCCTCGACGCTCGCGTAGACGCCGCCGTTCAGCTCAGCCTCGGCCAGCTGGAAGGAGGGCCCCGGTAGCGGCTGGATCGCCGGGTCGAGGAGCACCGCGCGGCGGATGCGCTCCGGATGCGCCGCGGCGAGCTCGAGCACGAGCCGCCCGCCCCACGAGTGCCCGACCCAGTCGGCCCGGCCGATCCCGAGCGCGCTGGCGGTCTCGAGCAGGTCGGCAAGGTGGGTCGGCAGCGTCCAGGGTGGCTCCCAGTCCGAGCGACCGTGGCCGCGAAGATCGGGCGCGACGACGTGGAAGCCCGTCCAGCGCTCCTCGGCCAGCCGGCGGAAGCGCTCGCCGTGTCCGGTCACGCCGTGCAGGCAGACGACCGGCGGCGCCGCGCCGTCTCCCCACTCGTGCACGTGCAGTCTCACGATCCCGCGCCCCCCTCTTCGCCGTTGCCCGAGGGCCGGTAGTACGTGCGCCCCTTCAGCTCCTCCGGAAGGTAGTCGACCTCGAAGCCGCGCGGGTCGTCGTGCGGATAGACGTAGCCGTCGCCGTGACCGAGGCGCCGGCCGTAGTAGCTCGCGTCGCGCAGCGACTTCGGCGGCCTGACGTTGCCGTGCTCGCGCACGTCCGCGGTCGCCTCGTTGATCGCGACGTAGGCCGCGTTCGACTTCGGCGCGCGGGCGAGATAGATGACCGCCTGCGCGAGATTGAGCCGCGCCTCCGGCAGGCCGACGTGCTCGACCGCCTGCGCGGCGGCGACCGCGACCAGCAGCGCACGCGGGTCGGCGTTGCCGATGTCCTCGGAGGCGAGCACGATCATGCGCCGCGCGACGAAGCGCGCATCCTCTCCGCCCTCGAGCATCGCCGCGAGGTAGTAGACGGCGGCGTCCGGGTCGGAGCCGCGCATCGACTTGATGAACGCCGAGGTGAAGTCGTAGTGCGCGTCGGCGTTCTTGTCGTACACGATGGGGCGCTTGCGCGCGGCGTCCTCGATGTGCGCCTCCGCCACCGGGGTTCCTTCGGCGCGCGCGGTCTCGGCGGCGAGCTCGACGATGTTCAGCGCGTTGCGCGCATCGCCGCCGCTGCGCCGCGCCGTCAGGGCGACGAGCTCGTCCGGGAGCTCCGCGCCGACCTCGCGGGCCCCGCGCCGCACGATCTCCTGCATCTCCTCGAACGAGAGCGGCTCGAGCTCGTAGATCTGGCAGCGGGACAGCAGCGCCGAGTTCACCTCGAAGTACGGGTTCTCGGTCGTCGCGCCGATCAGCGTCACCAGCCCCGCTTCGACCGCGGGCAGCAGCGCGTCCTGCTGCGCCTTGTTGAAGCGGTGGATCTCGTCGAGAAAGAGGATCGTCCGGCGACCGCCCGTGCCCAGCCGCTCGCGTGCGCTCGCGAGGATCTCGCGGACGTCCTTCACCGTCGCCGAGACCGCGGACAGCTCTTCGAACTCCGAGCCCGTGGTCGCCGCGACGATCCGTGCCAGCGTCGTCTTGCCGGAGCCGGGCGGGCCGTAGAAGATCGACGAGCGGACGCGGTCCTCTCCGATTGCGAGCCGCAGCGCCGACCCTTCGCCGAGCACCTGAGCCTGCCCGACGAACTCGTCGAGGGTGCGCGGCCGCAGGCGCTGCGCGAGCGGCGCTACCTCACCCGCGCGCTGTGCAGCGGCATCGGAGAAGAGGTCGGCCACGGGAGAAGTATCCGCCTAGCCCAGGCGAGTCGCGAGGACGACGGCGAACGCGAGCATCAGCGCGCCCGAGGCGCGGGCGATCCAGACACGGGCGGATGGGGAGAGCCGCGCCTGCAGTGCAGCGGCCGCCGCGGCGAGGAAGAGGAACCAGAGCCACGAGGCCGTCACCGCGCCGGCCGCAAACGGAGCACGCCGAGAGGCCGCCTGCGCCGCGATCGCGCCGCCGATCACCCCGACCGTGTCGAGGACGGCGTGCGGGTTGAGGAGCGAGACGCCTACCGTCCGCGCGACGACGCCGGCGCGCGAGCCGGCCGGCGCCGCCGCGATCGACTCGGCCCGTGCGAACAGCGACCGCAGCCCGAGCAGCGCCAGGAACGCGACGCCCACCGCCACGAGCGCGTCGCGCAACCCCGGCTGCCCCTGCAGCAGCGCCGACGCCCCGCCCGCGCCGAGCCCGATCAGCAGCGAGTCGCAGACGCCCGCGGCGACGACCGCCGGCAGTGCGCGCACGAGCCCGAGCCGGAGCCCCTGTTCGAGCACGAACAGGTTCTGCGCGCCGATCGGCGCGATCAGCGCCAGCCCGAGCGCGAGCCCTGACGCGTACGCGGCTGCCACGTTCCGTAGGCTACGCACGTGAGCCTGCGCGACGAAGTCACCGATCTGCTCTGCCGGCTCATCCGCGTCGACACGACGAACCCGCCCGGCAACGAGACGGCGGCGGCGGAGCTCCTGCGCGCGTACCTCGAAGCGAACGGCGTCGGCTGCGAGCTGTACGCGCGCGTGCCCGAGCGCGCCAGCCTCGTTGCCCGCATTCCCGGCCGCGGCGACGGCCCGTCGCTGCTGCTGCTCTCTCACACCGACGTCGTCCTTGCCGATCCCGCCGAGTGGAACGTGCCGCCGTTCGCCGGCGAGGTGCGCGACGGCGAGGTCTGGGGCCGCGGCGCGCTCGACATGAAAGGGCAGGTGGCCGCCAACGCGGTCGCGATCGCCTCGCTCGCACGCGAGGGCTTCCAGCCCGCCGGCGACCTGATCTTCGCGGCCACCGCCGACGAGGAGGTCGGCGACGGCTTCGGTCTCTCCTGGCTCTGCGAGGCGCACCCCGAGGCCATCCGCTCCGATTACGCGATCAACGAGGGTGCGGGCGACCGGATGGAGCTCGGCAGCGTCGTCTACGTCTGCGCGACCGCGGAGAAGAAGACGGCGCCGTTCCGGATCCTCGTGCACGGCCGCTCCGGCCACGCGTCGATCCCCGCGATCGCAGACAACGCCCTCGTGAAGGCGGCGCGGCTGATCGAGCGCCTGGCCGAGTACCGGCCCGAGCCGCAGCTGCAACAGGAGGTCGAGGCCTTCCTGCGCGTCGTGCTCGGCGAGGTGCCTTCGCCCGGCTCGGCCCTCGAACGCGTCCGGGCGGTGCATCCGGCGGCGGCGGAGCTGATCGAGCCGCTGCTGGCGCCGACGTTCGCGCCGACGATGATCTCCGCCTCGCGCAAGCGCAACGTCATTCCCGCGCTGTGCGAGATCGACGTCGACTGCAGGCTCCTTCCCGGCCAGCACCCCCATCTCGTCGAGCCGCTCGTCCGCGCGGTGCTCGGCGGCGACGTCGAGTACGAGCTCGAATGGCTCGAGCCCGAGGGCGGCACCCGCTCGGCCCTCGACACGCCGCTGTGGGAGGCGGTCGAGTCCTTCGTCGAGCAAATCGACCCGGGCGCGCGCGCGGTGCCGATCTGCTGCTCGGGCTTCACCGACAGCCACTGGCTGCGCGAGGCGTTCGGCACCGTCGCGTACGGCTTCTTCCCGGCGCGCACGATGCCGTACGACGTCGCGGCGCAGCTGATCCACTCCGCCGACGAGCGCGTACCGGTGGACGACCTCGAGCTCGGGCTCGACTGGCTCCGCCACGCCGCCCGCACCGTCTGCGGGTGATCCTCGAGCTCGACTCTCCCGCGGAGCTGGAGCCCGCCCTCGCGGCGGAGGGCTTCTTCGGCCGCGACGACCTCGTCGCCCGGGTGTACGTCGGCTACGGCTGCTCGCACGTGCTGCGACGCACGGCGGCGCCGTCGCCGCCGGAGCCGTGCCCGCTGCCGGCGGTCGCCTGCTCGATCGAACCACGCGACCGGCGCCGGCCGGCGGCCGGGCGGTACACGGTCGGCGCGTGGCGGCCCAGCTGGAGCGAGCCGGAGTACGAGGCCGCGGTCGAGGCAGTGCGGGCCGCGATCGCGGAGGGCGACGTCTACCAGGTGAACCTCGTCCAGCACCTGTGCGCACCGTTCGACGGCGATCCCGCCGGCCTGGCGCGGGCTCTCGCCCCACTGCGCCCACTCGAGCCGGAGCCGCTCGCAGGTGACGGCTGGGCGATCGTCTCCGCCTCGCCGGAGCTGCTCCTGCAGCGGCGCGGCCGGCTCGTGCGGACGTCGCCGATCAAGGGCACGCGGCCCGCCGGCGTGCCGATCGAGTCGGCGAAGGACGCCGCCGAGCACGTGATGATCGTCGACCTCGAACGCAACGACCTCTCCCGCGTCTGCACGCCCGGCACCGTGTACTGGCCGCAGCTGCTGGCGGAGCGGCAGCTCGCCGGGGTCGCGCACCTCGTCGCGACCGTGGAGGGTGAGCTGCGCGAGGACGTGACGCTGACGGAGCTGCTCGATGCCGCGCTGCCCGGCGGCTCCGTCACGGGCTGCCCGAAGATCGCTGCGCTCGACCTGATCGCCGCGCTCGAGCCGGTCGGCCGCGGCGCCTCGATGGGGGCGCTGGGCCGGATCCACCCGAACGGCGACCTCGATCTCGCGCTCACGATCCGCACCTTCGCCGTCGCCGAGGGGCGGTTGCACCTCTGGGTCGGCGGCGGCATCGTCTGGGACTCCGATCCAGCCGGCGAGGTCGAGGAGTCGTGGGTGAAGGCGCGGCCGCTGCTCGCCGCGATCGGAGCACCCCTGCCCGCCCCGGTGGTGCCGGCGTGACGCTGCTCGCCGTCGCCGAGCTCGGCCGCGGGCTCGTTCCCGCAGACGAGCCCATCCTGCACGCCGACGACGAGGGCTTCCTGCGTGCGCGAGCGGTGTTCGAGACCGTGCGCGTCTACGGCGGCCGGCCGTTCCGGCTCGAGGCGCATCTCGACCGCTTCGCGCGCTCCGCCGCGCGGGTCGGGCTGCTTCCGCCCGAGCGCGAGGCGTTCACGGCGGCCGCCTCGACGGTGATCGCGGCCGGAGGCGCTCCCGACGCCGTGTTGCGCCTGCTCTGGACCGCGGGCCGCGAGGGCGCGCACCGGCCGGTCGGCCTCGCGCTCGTCTCCTCGCTCCCGCTCGAGCTCGACGAGCTGCACGCCCGCGGGCTGCGGCTCGCCACCGTGCCGTGGGCGCCGGGCGCACTC
>Ga0265328_10001447_pt1 | contig 10928 bp, 8 predicted proteins | sample 41624metaG_FD_202086 | JGI IMG/M metagenome (GOLD analysis project Ga0265328, IMG submission 202086) | Rhizosphere microbial communities from Carex aquatilis grown in University of Washington, Seatle, WA, United States - 4-16-24 metaG | ecosystem: Host-associated > Plants > Roots > Rhizosphere >...
GAAGCCCGGTCACGGCCGCGGCGCCGGCCATGTCGCCCTTCATATCCTCCATGCTGGCGGCCGGCTTGATCGAAATGCCGCCGGTGTCGAAGCAGACGCCCTTGCCGACGAAGGCGATGGGCTGCGCGCCGGGGGCGCCGCCGTTCCAGCGCAAAATCACCACGCGGCTCGGATGGGCCGAGCCTTGGCCGACGCCGAGAAGCGCCCGGAATCCGAGGGCCTGCAGCGCAGGGACGTCGAGAATCTCCACTTCCACGCCGAGATCGGCGAGCTTGGCGGCGCGGCGGGCGAATTCCTCGGGAAAGAGCACATTGGCGGGCTCGTTGACGAGATCGCGGGCGATGACGACGCCCTCGGCGAGGCCGAGCGATTGCGCGATCGCGCCGCGGGCGGCGTCCGGATCGGCGATGGCGACGGCGATGTCGCTCGAGCCCTCGCGCTCGGAATCGTCTTTCTTCTTCTTGGTGCGATAGAGATCGAATTTATAGGCGCGCAATTCGGCGCCGAGCGCGAACTGCCCGGCCGCGGCGGAAGCGTCGGCCGGCGTCTCGGGCGGATCGAAGACGATGAGCGCGTTCTGGCCCTGGCCGAGCTTGGCCGCCGCCTGGCCGCCGAGGCCGAGGAAATCGTCGAAAGCCTCGGCCTTATCGGCAGATTCGCCCTCCGAGACGGCGCCGACGCCGATAACGAGCAGCCGGCCGACCGAAGCGAGCCCCTGAGGGGCGTAGAGATCGAGCGAAGTTCCGCGCTTGCCTGTGAATTTCGCCGCCGCTGCGGCGCGGGTGACGTGCGGGAGCGCCTCTTTCAAAATCGTCTCGGATTCGGGGCCGAAGCGGAGCTTGGCGCCGGCGAGGACGACGAGGACGAGTGGTCTGCCGCCGTCCTCCGGAGCCGCCGCGAGGCGCCGCTCCGCCTCGCCGAAAGACACTGCTTCGATTTTCACATAGGCGGACATTTCTGAACCTCTCATAGGGAAAACAGGCGCTTGCCGCGGTTGCGCGGACACGTTGACGCACTATCGTCCCGACGTCGTCGAGGGTCAACGCTCGTCGTGGGCGGAAGAGTGTTCGCAACGGGCGCTTCGCCCAGGAAAAGCCTCGAGCCCAGGGCAGCTTCTCCTGGCCGCGACGGACCCGCGTGAGCTCCGGGGCCGGCCTCGGCTTGCGCCGCGCCGACAGAGCGTCTAGCCAAGCGGCTCGGAAGTCGGCGCGTCGTCGGAAGGCGGCGCATGGGGAACGCGGCGCATGGGGGAGGGGCGGCGACAGGCGATGGCGATCGATTCTGCGCGACACATGCCGCCGTCGCCTCGTCGCGCGAGGTCCGCATGATCGGAGCCACGATCACGCGTTATCTCGCCGCGCGCTTCGCCAAGACGATCATGGCGATCTTCGTCACCATGTTCTGTCTCATGTTCGTCGTCTATTTCGTCGAGCTGCTGCGGCGCGCCGGCGACATTCCGCAGGCCGGCGCCGGCACGGTGGCGCTGATGACGCTCCTGCGCGTGCCGGCGACGGCCGAGATGATCCTCCCCTTCGCCGTGCTGTTCGGCTCCATGGCGACTTTCGTCGATCTGACGCGCAAACTCGAGCTCGTCGTGGCGCGCGCCTCGGGCATGTCGGTCTGGCAGTTCCTGCTGCCGCCCGCGCTGGTCGCGGCGACGATCGGGATCGTCTCGGTCACGCTCTACAATCCCGTCTCGGCGCTCATGAAGATGCGCTCGGACCAGATGGAGCTCGATCTCTTCGGCGTCGAGGGCAGCGTCAGGGTCGACCATGGCAAATGGTTCCGCCTCAATGGCATCGACGGCCAGGCGATCATGCATGCGACCAATGTGCGGGCGGGCGGACTCGAGCTCGAGGGAATCAGCGTCAATGTCTATCAGAAGGACGGGGTCTTCCTCGAGCGCGTCGAGGCGGCGCGCGCGCGGCTGCTCGCCGGGGTCTTCGTGCTGGCGGACGCACGCGTCAGCGCGCCGGGAGAGGAATCGCGCGCTGTCGGCTCCTATCTGCTGGCGACCGATCTGACGCCCGAGCAACTCGCCTCGGCGGCGACGCCGCCGCAGGGGGCGCCCTTCTGGGACTTGCCGCGGCTCGGCGACAGCACCCGCGACGCCGGCCTCGATCCGACCGGCTATACGCTGCAGTTTCAGACACTTCTGGCGCGGCCGCTGCTGCTCGTCGCCATGGTTCTCGTGGGCGCTTCCTTTTCATTAAGATTCTTTCGATTCGGCGGAATCGCGCGCACCATTTCGGGTGGCGTCGTCTCGGGCTTCGTGCTTTATATCGGCTCGAAAATCTTTTCCGATCTGGGTGGCGCAGGCGTCATCAGCCCGCTGGTTGCCGCTTGGTCGCCTGCTCTCGTCGGAAGCATGTTGGGTGCGCTCGCTCTACTGCATTCGGAGGACGGCTGATGGGCCCCCGTCGTCGTCGCTCTCGCGTATCTGAGCCGGGTCCGGAGCTCGCTCGCTCCGCGCCCGCGGATACGCGCATCGCCTCGAAACTCCTCCGGGGCAAGCTCCTCCCGATCTTGGCCGTGCTCATCGCCGCGGCGCCCATCGCCGCGCGTGCGCAGCCGCTGGCTGTTCCGCCGCCCGAGAGCGCGCAGCGCATGGTGGTGGAGGCCAAGGAGCTCGCCTATGACGAGCGCCGCAATGTGGTCACCGCGCGGGGCGCGGTGCAGATCTATTACAAGGGCCGGGTGCTGGAGGCGGATCGCGTCATCTATGACCGCAAGACGCAGCGCGTCTTTGCGGAAGGCCACGCCAAGCTGACCGAGAAGGACGGAACGGTCGCCTACGCCGATCGCTTCGACTTCACCGACGACTTCAAGAACGGCTTCATCGACAGCCTTCAGGTCGAGAGCGCCGAAAGCACCCATTTCACGTCGCCCCACGCGGAGCGCGCGGGCGAGATCATGACCTTCGAGCAGGGCTCCTACACGGCCTGCGACGCCTGCCAGGACGATCCGAGCAAGCCGCGGCTGTGGATGGTCCACGCCAAGCGCATCATCCACGACAATGACGAGAAGGTGATCTATTACGAGGACGCCTCGCTCGAATTTTTCGGGACGCCGATCGCCTATGTGCCCTATTTCTGGTCGGCGGACCCTTCGGTCAAGCGTAAGTCGGGCTTCCTCAACCCACAGGCGACCTACCGCCAGCAACTCGGCTTCGGCCTCGGCGTGCCCTATTATTGGGCGCTCGCTCCCGATTACGACCTCACCGTCACGCCGACGGGCTTCACGCGGCAGGGGCCCTTCCTATCGGCGGAATTCCGCCACCGGCTGGAGAACGGCTCCTATATCATCCGCGCCGAAGGCACGCATGTCAGCGATCCGAGCGCTTTCACCATCGCGCCCTATGGCGCGCGCAACGAGCGTTGGCGAGGCTCGGTCTACAGCAATGGCGAATTCGCGCTCAACGACTATTGGCGCTTCGGCTGGGACGTCACCGCGCTGAGCGACCGCTATTTCCTGCAGGACTACAAACAGTACAACAGCTTCCTGCAGAACTACTTCTTCCGCGAGGCGTCGTCCACGGTCTATCTGACCGGGCAGGGGCCGCGGAGCTATTTCGATCTGCGCGGCTACTACTTCCAAGGTCTGTCGGCCAATGACGTGCAGGCGCAGCAACCCGTCGTCCATCCTCTGCTCGACTATAATCGGGCTTTCGACGTCGATCCCGCCAAGACCTTCGGCATCGGCGGCGAGATCACGTTGGACGCCAATTTCACCAGCACCTCGGCGAGCATCGCCAATTACGAGTCGATCCAGCCGCGCACGCTCGATTCGCTCTACGGCCTCTACAATGTCTGTCAGCTCTACTCGCCGTCCGTGGACCCCTATAAGAGCGGCTGTCTGCTGCGCGGCGTCGGCGGCAATTACGAGCATGCGACGGCGATGGCCTCCTGGCGGCGCCGGATCATCGATCCGCTCGGCGGCGTCTGGACGCCCTTCGCCTTCACGCGCGTGACGGGCTCCTATCTGAACTACGACACCAATAATTCCTACGCCGCCTACAACAGCTATTGGCAACCGATCCCCAATTCGGCGCAGTCGCTGTTCGTCAACGGCTCGGACAGCATTTTCCGAGGGCAGGCGACGCCGGGCGGCGGCGTCGAATGGCGCTATCCGATTCTCGCGCGCAGCAATCTCGGCGACCTCGTCGTCGAGCCGATCGTCCAGGTGGTGGCGCGGCCGAACCAGTCGTCGATTCCCTCGCTCGTCAATATGGACGCGCAGAGCCTCGTCTTCGACGATTCGAACTTGTTCGAATGGAGCAAATATTCCGGCTACGACCGTTTCGAGACCGGCACGCGCGTCAATTACGGCGGCCAGGGCACGCTGACCTTCGCCAATGGCGGCTTCGTCAACGCCCTCGTCGGCCAATCGCGGCAGGCGGCCGGCAAGAACGGTTATTCCACCGCGGACGCGGCCAATGTCGGCCTCTCCTCCGGTCTCGACACGCGCACCTCGGACTGGGTCGGACGTCTCGCCGTCGCGCCGTCCTCGCTGTTCAGCGTCGTCGCCAAAGGGCGCTTCGATCCGGACGGATTGCGCGGCCGGCGCATAGACGTCATCGCCTCGCTCAAGCTCGATCCGCTAACGGTCAATCTGCAATACGCCAATTACGCGTCGCAGCCGGTCATCGGCTTCGACCAGCGCCGCCAGGGCATGTCCGTGAACGGCCGCTACGACATCACCAAGAATTATTTCCTCACCGGCTCCGCCACTTTCGACATGAGCCGCTATCTCTACAACTCCTTGACCGTCTCGCCGGCGACGAATATCACGCTGACCGGCAGCACCATCACCGGAGCGGCGCCGCTGTTCTCGGTCGCAGCGCTCGGCCTCGGGGGCGGCTACAAGGACGAGTGCACCACTTTTTCGATCAATTATTCGTCGGTTTTCCAAGGGAACACCTCGAGCGGGCTCTCGCGGAACCAGACGATCATGGTGTCGTTGCAATTGCGCACGCTGGGCGACGCCAAGTTCAACTACGGGCTCGGCTCGCTCCAGCTCAACGACGGCGTGCGCACTCAGCCCTGACGAGCGAACGTCGCGAGGACGTTCCGAACCCCCTCGAGGAGATCCCCCATGCCGATGCGGCTCGCCCCAGTTTTCGACCGAAGCGCTCTGGCCCGCGCCGCGGCCGCCGTGCTCGTCGGCCTGATCGCCGTCGTCGCGCCGTTGCGCGCCGAGACCGCCGTCGCGCAAAAGGCCGAGATCGAGAGGATCGTCCACGACTATCTGATCGCCAACCCGGAAGTGATTCGCGACGCCATCGACGAACTCGATCGCCGCCAGAAGGTCGCCGAGGCCGACTCCCGTCAGAAAGCCGTGACCCAGAGCGCCGACCGACTGTTCAATTCGGCCAGTCAGGCGGTGATCGGCAATCCGTCCGGCGACGTCACTCTGGTCGAGTTCTTCGACTATAACTGCGGCTATTGCAAACGCGCGCTCGACGATGTCGCCAAGCTCATCGACGGCGACCCCAAGCTGCGCGTCGTGCTGAAGGATTTCCCCGTGCTCGGCGCGGGCTCGGTCGAGGCGGCCGAGATCGCGACGGCGCTGCGCCTGCAGTTCAAGCCGGACAAATTCTATGAATTCCACCGCAAGCTGCTCAATTCTCGCGGCTCGGTCGGCAAGGCCCAGGCGATCGCCGTCGCCAAGGAGCTGGGCGCGGACACCGCCAAGCTCGAGAAGGACGCCAAGAGCCCCGAGGTCAAGGCCTCGATCAAAGAGGTCATGGAGCTCGCCGACAGTCTCAATCTGAGCGGCACGCCGTCCTGGGTGTTGGGCAAAGAGGTCATCGTGGGCGCGGTCGGCTACCAGCCGCTCAAAGGCAAGATCGACAATACGCGCAAATGCGGCAAGACGGTCTGCTGACGGAGGCGGGGCTTCCTTCGCGGCGCCAATGAGGCTAGAAGAGGCCGCTGGCGCGGCGCGCGCCCTTGCGTCCAGGATCCTCATGCCCGCCGTCCACGTCATCAACGGTCCAAATCTCAATCTGCTCGGGACGCGCGAGCCCGACATTTACGGCCGTGCGACCCTCGACGATATAAAGGCGCGGCTGGCCGAGATCTGCGCCGCCCGCGGGATCGATCTTCTGTTCCGGCAGTCCAACCACGAGGGCGACCTCGTGGACTGGATCCAGGAGGCGGGCAGGGCGGGCGCGCCGGTTATTCTCAACGCCGGGGCCTTCACCCATACGTCGATCGCGCTCCACGACGCCATCAAGGGCTCGGGAGCGAGGGTCGTCGAAGTGCATCTCTCGAATGTGCATGCGCGGGAGAGTTTTCGGCGTCACTCCTTCATCGCGCCCGTGGCTCGCGGCGTCATCGCCGGTTTCGGAGCCGATTCCTATGTTCTGGCGCTGGACGCTTTGTTCGATCGAGAAGAAAGAAAGACCTGAGCAATCATGGCGCGCAAAGTTCAAACTCGTCGCCCTTCCACCCCCGCCGCAAAACCGAAAGCCGACGCCGGAACCGGCGTCGACACCGAGCTGCTGCGCGAGATCGCGCGTCTGCTCGGCGAGAGCGACCTGACCGAGATCGAGGTCCAGAAGGGCGATCTGCGCATTCGGGCCGCGCGCGGGGCCGCGGCGCCGGCCCATGCGACGATCGCTCTGCCGGCCTATGGGCCGCCGCCCGTCGCTCCGCCGGCGCCCGCCGCGCGGCCGGCTCCGGCGGCCTCCGCCGCTCCGGCCGAACACGCCGACGCGCTGAAATCGCCGATGGTCGGCACCGCCTATCTGCGGTCGAGCCCGGACGCCAAGCCCTTCGTCGAGGTCGGCGCGCGCGTGACCGCCGGCGACAAACTGCTGCTCATCGAGGCGATGAAGACCTTCAACGACATCGTCGCGCCCAAGGGCGGCGTGGTGACGGCGATATTGGTCGAAGACGGACAGCCGGTCGAATATGGCGAACCGCTCCTCGTGATCGAATAGGGCGGGGCGCGCATGTTCGACAAGATTCTCATCGCCAATCGCGGCGAAATCGCGCTGCGCATCCTGCGCGCCGCCAAAGAGCTCGGCATTGCGACAGTAGCCGTGCATTCGACGGCCGACGCCGAAGCCATGCATGTGAAGCTCGCCGACGAATCCGTGTGCATCGGGCCGCCGGCGGCGCGCGAATCCTATCTCAACATTCCCGCGCTGCTCTCGGCCTGCGAGATCACCGGAGCCGACGCCGTGCATCCGGGCTATGGCTTCCTCTCCGAGAACGCCCGCTTCGCCGAGATCGTCTCGGAGCACGGCCTCACCTTCATCGGTCCGAAGGCCGAGCATATTCGCCTGATGGGGGACAAGATCGAGGCCAAGGCGACCGCGCGGCGCCTCGGCATCCCCTGCGTGCCGGGCTCCGACGGGCCGATCACCGACGAGAAAGAGGGCGCGAAGGTCGCCGCGAAGATCGGCTATCCCGTGCTGGTGAAGGCGGCCTCCGGCGGCGGCGGCCGCGGCATGAAGGTCGCCCGCAGCGAGGCCGAGCTTCACTCCGCCATCGGCACGGCGCGCGCCGAGGCGAAAGCCGCTTTCGGCGACGACACCGTCTACCTCGAGAAATATCTCGACAAGCCCCGCCACATCGAAATCCAAGTGTTCGGCGACGGCAAGGGGCAGGCGATTCATCTCGGCGAGCGCGACTGCTCGCTGCAGCGCCGCCATCAGAAAGTGTGGGAGGAGAGCCCGTCGCCCGCGCTCAACGACGAGCAGCGCGCCGAGATCGGTGAAATCTGCGCCAAGGCGATGCGCGAGCTGCAATACGCCGGCGCCGGCACCGTCGAGTTTCTCTATGAGAACGGCTTGTTCTACTTCATCGAGATGAACACGCGTATCCAGGTCGAGCATCCTGTGACCGAGGCGGTGACCGGCGTCGATCTCGTCAGCGAGCAGATCCGCGTCGCAGCGGGCTCGCCTCTGTCGCTGCGGCAGGAGGATATCTGGTTCTGGGGCCATGCGATCGAATGCCGCGTGAACGCCGAGCATCCGTCGAGCTTTCGGCCCTCGCCCGGGCGCATCGCCTATTATCATCCGCCGGGCGGCGTCGGCGTGCGCGTCGATTCCTCGGCCTATCAGGGCTATACGATCCCGCCCAATTATGATTCGCTGATCGGCAAGCTCATCGTCCATGGCCGCAACCGCACCGAGGCGCTGATGCGCCTGCGGCGCTCGCTGGACGAGTTCATCATCGACGGCGTCGACACGACCTTGCCGCTGTTCCGCACCTTGGTGCGCAACGCGGACGTCCAGAACGGCGTCTACGACATCCACTGGCTCGAGCATTTTCTGGCGACGGGCGGCATAGATCCGAGCTTCTGACTGGCGCCGTTCAGCGCGGCGTGCGGCGGCCGGGGAGGGCGCAGACGGCGGCGAGCGCGGCCTTTAAGTCCGCGTTCTCCGCGCATGTCGACGCCTCGAGCAGGAGGCGCCATTGGCCGCCCTCGGACCATCTCAGAAACTGCCGGTAGACCGAGCTCCAATTGCCGAATTCCGGCGGCAAGTCCCGCCAGGCGGCGCCGGTTCGCGCGATCCAGAGCACGCCTTCTATGACGCGGCGATGGTCGCGCGGCGGGCGCCCGCGCTTCGCCCCCGTTTCGATGACGAAGCGCGCGCACAGCGCCCATTCGTCGTCGTCTAGCCGACCGTCGATCACAACATCGGTCTCCGCGCGCCGTCGCGGACGCTATCGGCCGCGCCGACAGTCGCTCGCGGCCACCGGAGTTCTCCTGATGCGTTCGCCGAGACTGGCCATGCGTTCCCCCGAAAACCCTCGACTCGCGCCGAGAACGCCGCATCCACTCCCTATATCGGTCGCGTTCGGGGCGTATCCCCCAAATGAAGTAGACGGCCGGAAGAAGGCGCCGCTCAGAAAAGCGTCGCGCCTGCCAGGAGCCGGACGAGCTCGACCTGGCGCGACACGCCGGTCTTGGCGAAGACGGCTCGGAGCTGGGTCCGAACGGTCTCCCCGGAGACGCCGTGCGCTCTCGCGATCTCGGGCGCCGGCCGACCCGCGGCGATGGCGCGCGCCACACGCGCTTCGGCGGGAGTGAGATCGAACAGGCCGTGGAGCAGGGTCGCATCGGGAGCCGCGCCGACCCTCAATTCGGTGACGATTAGAAGTATGTCGCCGGCCGTGAACACATCCTGCGCCGCGCCGCGGATCGGCGCGAGATGCAGGACGAGCGCGGGGCTCCCCTCTCGAGCGGGGACCGGCAGTGACTGGACGCCCGCCGGCGCGCCGGCGATGCGCAGCCGGGCGAGCGCCTGCTCGAACAGCGCATCGGCGCGCGGATCGGCGATGATGGCCCGATCGCGGCGATCCTGCACCAGCGACGGCACGAAGCGCCCGAACAGCTCATTGGCGAACAGCAGCCGGTGCGACCGCGACAACACGGCGGCCGGCAGACCGAGCGCGCGCATGGTCTCTGCGGCCGCTCGCGCCCGCTCGAGGCCGAGCCGAGCGGCGATGAGCGCGGCGCGGGCGAGATGACCGCCGATCGCATCCAGCGAATCGAGCATTGCGCGATCGAAGGGACCATCGGCGAAGCGCTTCTCCCAGCTGAAGATCAGCGTGTCGCCCGAGGGCGGGGTGGCGATCCTGCCGGCGCACCAGCCGAGCCCCCTGCTCCGTAAATAGGCGTAGGTCGGATCGGCGTCCATTTCCTCGGGCGAGAACAGCTCGTGGTCGCTGACGAATCCCGCGGCGCCGAGCGACAGGCCGCGCACCGGACGCGGATTGCGCGCCGCCCATCCCTTTTCGACGAATTCGGCGAACAAGGGCGCCATGCGCGGCGACGCCGTCCAACCCGAAAACTGCGCGTTGACCGCGAATAATATGCCGCCGAAGGAGCCGCTGAGCGTGGAGATCGCATCGAGAACCTCCGGCCAGAGCTCCGGAACGACGGCGGCCTCGTAGATTCGGTCGGCCAGGGCTTCGAATTTCGACATAGGAGACATCCGCAGCAATCGATGCGACGGATACCGCCATGTCGGCCGCTCGGCTTCGACCGGGAGACGTCTCGCCGCCGAGCGCCTTCCCGCCGCTACGCCTCGCGGGCGCGGCCCAGCAGTTCGTCGAAATAAGCGATGGTGCGCAGGAGTCCGTCGCGCAAAGGAATCGTCGGCCGCCAGTCGAGCAGACGCTCTGCGGCGGAAATATCGGGTCGGCGCTGCTTGGGATCATCGGGCGGCAGCGGCTCGAAGACGAGCTTCGACGCGGAGCCGGTGAGATCGATCACCTGCTCGGCGAGCTGCCGGATGGTGAATTCCTGCGGATTGCCGATGTTGATGGGACCGACGATGTCGTCTGGCGAATCCATGAGCGCGGTGAAACCGCCGATGAGATCGTCGACATAGCAGAAGGAGCGCGTCTGCTGACCTTCGCCATAGATGGTGATCGGCTCGCCCCTGAGCGCCTGCACGATAAAATTGGAAACGACGCGTCCGTCGCGGGCGTGCATGCGCGGCCCATAAGTATTGAAGATGCGAACGACTTTGATCTTCAACCTATGCTGCCGGTAATAGTCGAAAAACAAGGTCTCGGCGCAGCGTTTTCCTTCGTCGTAGCAGGCGCGGGGACCGAGCGGATTGACGTTGCCCCAATAGGATTCCGGTTGCGGATGCACGGAGGGATCGCCGTAGACCTCGGAGGTCGAGGCCTGGAACACCTTGGCCTTCAGACGCTTGGCGAGGCCGAGCATATTGATCGCGCCGATCACGCTGGTCTTGGTCGTCTGCACCGGATCGAACTGATAATGGATCGGCGAGGCGGGGCAGGCGAGATTATAGATCTCGTCGACCTCGACGAACAGCGGATGAGTGACGTCGTGGCGCAGCAACTCGAAATTGTTGTCGTCGAGCAGATGGTGGATGTTCTTGCGCTGGCCGGTGAAGAAATTATCGACGCAGAGGACTTCGTGTCCCGCCGCGA
>Ga0265328_10001450_pt1 | contig 10926 bp, 8 predicted proteins | sample 41624metaG_FD_202086 | JGI IMG/M metagenome (GOLD analysis project Ga0265328, IMG submission 202086) | Rhizosphere microbial communities from Carex aquatilis grown in University of Washington, Seatle, WA, United States - 4-16-24 metaG | ecosystem: Host-associated > Plants > Roots > Rhizosphere >...
CAAAGCGGCAGCGCCAATCTCTACGGCGCTTTCGCGCAGGCCCTGAAAGAGCTGGGCCATGTCGAAGGCAAAAGCATTGTGTTCGAAACCCGCTACGCCGATGGCAGTCTCGACCGGCTGCCGGCGCTCGCCGAAGAGCTGGTCAAAAGCAAAGTCGACGTGATATTCGCACCGAGCAGCCCGGCGGTGCGCGCGGCTAGGCAATCTGCGGGGACGACGCCCATCGTGTTTGCAGTCGTCAACGATCCGGTCGAGCGCGGATTCGTCGCGAGTCTCGCGCAGCCCGGCGGCAATATCACGGGTGTTCTGAGCGTCGCGCCGGGTCTCAGCGCCCAGCGCCTGCGTTTGCTCAAGGAAGTGTTTCCGAAAATCTCCCATCTCGCCGTGGCGATTGTCAGGGAGCCGAATGCCACGAGCGAGGTGTCCGCCCAGATCACTGAAGTGCGGCGGGCGGCGGAAAGCAACCGCATGGCCATGCTGTCGATCGAGATTCGCAGCCGCAAGTCGTTCGACGAGGCGGCGGACGTGCTGCGCAAATGGCACGCCGACGCCATGAATTGTCTCGACAGCGCGGTCAATTTTTACAATCGAGACGTGCTGATCGAGTTTGCGGCCCGCATGAAATTGCCCGCCGTGTATCCGAGCGGCGAATTCGTCGAGTCAGGCGGGCTCATGAGCTACGGCGCCGATACCGAGTGGAGCTACCGGCATGCCGCCGTCTACGTCGACAAGATTCTGAGCGGCGCGAAGCCGGGCGCGCTGGCGGTCGAGGCGCCGACGAAGTTCGAGCTGGTGCTCAACCGCAAGACGGCAGCGGCGCTGGGCCTGCAATTTCCCGCCGCGATTCTGCAGAAGGCGAACCGCGTCATCGGCTGAGCCGCGGCGGCGCTCGATATGCTCGACTGGGCCGAATACACGAAATTCTTTCTCGCGCTGCTCGTGATCGTGAACCCGGTCGGCGCGGTGCCGCTGTTCGTGAGCATGACGGAGCAGCATACGGTCGAGGAAAAGCGGCGCATCGCGCGGGTCGCGAGCAGCGCGGTCGCGGTCGTGCTGATACTCGCCGCGATCGCGGGCCAGCCGCTGCTGGCATTTTTCGGCATCACGATCGCGTCGTTCAAGGTCGGCGGCGCGATCCTGATTCTGCTGCTCGCCATTTCGATGATGCATGCGACGCCGACGGGGGAGAAGCAGACCCCGGAAGAAGCGCGCGAAGCCGAAGACAAGGAGAGCATCGCGGTGGTCCCTCTTGCGATTCCGCTGCTGTCGGGACCCGGCGCAATTTCAACCACCATAATCTATTCGACCAACCGCTCTTCGCTGAGCCACGTCGCGTTGATCATCGTATGTTGTTTGCTGGTCTCGTTAACCACTTGGCTCGCGCTGCGCGCGGCGACCCCGGTCAGCCGGTGGCTGGGCAAAACCGGCGTCAACATCGCGATCCGCATCATGGGACTGCTCCTCGCCGCGGTGGCGGTCGAGATCTTCGCGAGCGGCATGCTGGTCCTGTTCCCGGGTTTGCGCTGACGAAGCGCGGGCGCACGTTCGCAATGCAGTAAAATGCGACGTTAATCCCGCCGTTTCCACTGCTGCCGCGCCGTCTCGCAGAAGGGACCCGGCGGCCAGTCTTGCAGGGCCCGATGCCGCTTTATCTGACTTTCACGTTCGCGTTTCTCGGTTTCACGTGCATCTCCGCCGCGCGCGTGGTGTTGTCGCTGTTCGCGCTAGAGCTCGGCGCGCGGCCGTTCGCCGTCGGCGTGCTGATCGCGATGTTCTACGCGTTTCCGCTGCTTTTTTCGTGGCCGATCGGTGCGCTGTCGGATCGCGTCAAGCCGCGCTGGCCCCTGCTGGGCGGTGCGGTATGCGGCGCGGTCGGCATGGCGATTCCTTATTTCGTGCGTACGATGCCGGCGCTTTACGTCGCTGCCGCGTTGAGCGGCCTCGCGCTCGCGCTCCTGCACGTACTTGCGCAGAACCTGGTCGGCCTCATGAGCAAGCCCGCCGAACGCGCGCGCAACTTCAGCAACTTCAGCATGATAGGCGCGTCGACGAATTTCACCGGGCCGCTCGTCGCGGGGCTCGCCATCGACCACACGAGTCATGCCACTGCGTGTCTCTTCATAGTGGCGATCTGGGCGACGTCCGGAGCGCTGATTTTCGCGCGCGGCAAGGTGTTGCCGATGAGCAAGCGCCATTCGGGGCCATCGACCCGTATTCTCGACACGCTGACCGACCGCAAGATCTGGCGCACGCTTGCGACCAGCAGTCTCGCCCAACTGGGCACCGATCTCTTTCAGTTCTATCTGCCGATTCACGGCCACGCCGAAGGACTGTCGGCAACCGCGATCGGCGTCGTGCTCGCCGCGTTCGCCATCGCATCGTTCGCCGTGCGTAGCGTATTGATGCGCTTGATCAAGAATCTGGGCGAGGAAAAGCTGCTCGCTTATTCGTTTTATCTGGGTGCGGCCGGCTTCATGCTGGTGCCGTTCTGCCACAGCGCGCCGCCGCTCGCGGTGGTCTCGTTCATTTTCGGCTGCGGCATGGGCTGCGGCCAGCCGATCACCCTGATGCTGATGTTCAGCCATTCGCCGCAGGGCCGCACGGGCGAGACGCTGGGGCTGCGGCTCACCGTGAACAACCTGATGCGCGTGCTGGGGCCGGCCGTATTCGGGTCCGTCGGGTCGGCGCTCGGATTGTTCGCGGTCTTCGCGATCAATGCAGCAGTGATGGCCGCCGGCGGCGTGATGGCGCTGCCGGAGAAGCCGCCGCCGGATGCGCAATGATGGTTATGATCTTGAGGGCGATGTCATGCAAGTGAGATTGACGAAACTTGGATTGATGTGTGCCGTGTGCGTATTGAGCGCCACCGCGCAGGCGCAAAATTATCCGCAGAAGCCGATCCGGTTGATATTGCCGGTGCCGCCGGGCGGCGTTGCCGATGTCATCGCGCGGCCGCTTGCGCAAAGGCTGACGCAGGCGTTCGGCCAGTCGGTCGTGCTCGACAACCGGCCGGGCGCGACGGGCGCGATCGGGCTGCAGCTCGTGGCGAAGGCCGCGCCCGACGGTTATACGTTGTTATGGGGCTCGACCAACACGCTGTGCATGGGCACCGTGCTGTACGCAAAATCGCCGCCGATCGACGATTATGCCGCGATCACGCCGGTGATTATTTTTCACAACGTGCTGGTGGTGAATCCGGCATTGCCCGCGAAGTCGGTGGCCGAGTTGATCGAGTACGCCAAGGCGCGGCCCGAGGAACTCAAGTTCGCATCGTCGGGCGACGGCAGCACCAATCACCTGACTGCGGCGCTGTTCCAGTCGCTGACCGGGACGAAAATCACGCACGTGCCGTATAAAGGCGGCGGGCCCGCGCTGGTCGACGTGCTCGGTGGACACGTGCAGGCGATGTTCGCGACGGTGCCATCGGCTGTCGCGTACATCAAGGACGGCCGGTTGAAAGCGCTGGTCGTGACCGGCGAGAAACGCGAGGCCGTGCTGCCGTCGATTCCGAGCGCGGTCGAAGCGGGGTTGCCGGGGCTCATCGTATCGACGTGGAACGGCGTGCTGGCGCCCGCGGGGACGCCGCGCAATATCGTCAACATGCTCAATGCGGAGATTGTGAAAATCGCCCATGCGCCGGAAATGGTCGAGCGTTACGCGGCGCAGGCGGCGGAGGTTTATACGACGACGCCCGAACAATTCACAACCATCGTGCGCAACGATTTCAACAAGTGGAGCAAGGTCGTCAAAGACATCGGGCTTAAAGGCAATTGAGAATTGGCAATTGAGAATTGACGACGAAAGTCAAAGGCGACGCCTTCGGCTTTTAATCGTCAATTGTTCATTATTCATTGATCAGTTCGCCTTGATACCCTGCTTCCTGATCAGGTTGCCCCACTTGGTGCGCTCGGCGGCCAGAAACGCGCGGAATTCCGTCGCCGAGCCGCCGATGATGTCCGCGCCGAACTCCGCCATCTGTTTTTTATAATCCGGGTCGTTCAATGTTTCGTTGATCGCGCGATTGAGCGTCGCCACCATAGTTGCGGGCGTTTTCGCCGGCACCAGCACGCCGTGCGCGATCACGGATTCGAAACCGCGCAGTCCGCCTGCCTGAAAGGTCGGGATGTCAGGCAATACCGCGGAGCGCTTGAGGCTCGCAATTGCGATAGCGCGCACGCGGCCGCCGCGGATGTGGCCGATCGCGGTCGCCGTCGCGTCGAACAGAAGCTGGACTTCGCCGCCAATCAAGGCGGTGACCGCCGGCGCGCCGCCGCGATACGGCACATGGCGGATGTCGATGCCCGCGGCGTCGATCAGCAGTTCGCCCGCGAGATGGATCGAGGTGCCGGCGCCGCCCGACGCAAAATTGAGCGTGCCGGGCTTCGCCTTGGCGAGCGCAATCAGTTCCGGCAGCGTCGCCGGTACCTGCGTGAGGTTCGCGAGCAGCACGTGCGGCATTTTGCTCAGCAACACGACCGGCGTGAAATCGCGGTCCGCATTGAATGGTAGCTTTGGATATAGCAGCGGGTTTACCGCGAGCACGGGATGAGCGGCAAAGAGCAGCGAATAGCCGTTGGGCGTCGCCTCGGCGATCGCGGCGGCGGCCACGTTGCCGGCACCCCCCGACAGATTTTGCACGACGACCGGTTGCTTCCACATCCTGCTCAAGCGGTCGGCGAGGCGCCGCGCATTGACGTCGGCGGCGCCGCCGGGCGGCGTGGCGGCCACGATGCGTACCGGTTGGGTCGGAAAATTCTGGGCGAACGCCGGCGTAAAAAACATGCACGCGGCAGTCGCAACGAGCAATTGAAACGAATGGCGGGAGCGGAATTGGATCATTGCTCGTATGGATGATGATGGGCGCGACGCCTGCGCGCGCGGAGGTTGACGCTTTGGTTTAGACTTGGGTTTCACTTTACCAGAATCACGGGAGACGTAAACGCATGGACCTGCAACTGAAAGGACGTACGGCCATCGTGACCGGCGCGAGCCAGGGACTTGGTCGCGCGATCGCAAAGGGGCTCGCGGAAGAAGGCGTGATTGTCGCGGCCGTCGCGCGCCGCCTCAATCTGCTCGAAGAACTTGCTGCGGAAATCATCGCGGCCGGCGGCGAGAAGCCGGTTCTCATACAGGCGGATCTTTATCCGGACGATGCCGCGGACCGCATCGCCGAACACGCGTTGAAGGAACTGGGCCGCGTCGACATACTCGCGAATGCGGCGGGCGGCAGCCGCCCGCTGCCGCTCGGCGCATCCAAAGCCGAATGGTTGGAAGGTCTCACGCTCAACTTCTTCCGCCTGCGCGAACTGACCGAGGCCGTGATGCCCGGCATGCAGAAGCACGGCTACGGCCGCGTGATCAATCTCACCGGCACGCGCGAGCCGCGCAATCTGAACGCGGCGCATGCGGCCAAGGCCGCGGTGCACGTGTGGTCTAAGGGCTTGTCCAAAGTGGTCGCGAAAGACGGCGTCACCGTCAATTGCATCCAACCGGGAAAATTGCGCAGCGAGCAGATCGACAAGCGCTGGCCAACCGCCGAAGCAAGAAAAGAGTGGGCGAAGAAGGAAGTGCCGATGGAGCGCATGGGCGAGCCGCACGAGCTTGCCGACCTCGCGGTGTTTCTCGCCTCGCCTCGCGCGAGCTACATCACGGGCAATATCGTCGCATTCGACGGCGGCGCGCGGTTCTTCGCGTTCTGACCGCTTAGCGCAGCCTGCGCGCGGTGCGCGCAGGCTGCTTGAAGGACTCGCGTGGCAACTTACGTCAAAGACCGGCTCGCCGAACTCGTGCACGGCATTCGTTATCGCGACCTGCCGCCGGAAGTCGTCGCTGCAGCGAAGCGCGTGATACTCGACACGCTCGCATGCGCGGCCGGTGGCTTGAAGAGCGAACCGGCGGCGATCGTGAGCGGCGTTGCGCGCGCGCTCGGCGGCAGCAAGGAGGCGACCACCATCGGCGATGGCGGCAAAACTTCGTGTGCGCTCGCAACGCTCGTCAACGGCACGTTGATCCGCTATCTCGACAACAACGACTATTACTTCGGCCATGACTCCGCGCATCCGAGCGGCAATCTCGCGGTGGCGCTGGCAGTCGCGGAAAAGTGCGGGCGTACCGGCGCCGATATGATCGTCGCGCTGGTCGCGGCGTATGAAATCCAGCTGCGCCTGTGCGACGTCGTAGCGGCGTCCGGAATTTCCGGGCGCGGCTGGCATCCGGGCACGGACATGCAGTTTTCGAGCGCGGCGCTGGCGGCGCGCCTGTTAAGCGACGATCCGCGCGTGACCGCGCATGCGCTCGCGCTCGCAGGCAGCCACAACAACACTCTCGCGCAATCGCAGCGCGGACATATCCCGATGATGAAGGCCACGGCCGAGGCGACCATCGCGAAAGGCGGTGTCGAGGCGGCGCTGCTCGCGGCCGGCGGCCTCACCGGCCCCGATGAAATATTCGAAGGCGCCGCGGGTTGGGCCGCCACGGTAGCGGGCGAAGTCGATTTCACCGCGCTGACGGCGCCGGTCGGAGAGCGTTACCGCATACTCGATACGTGCCTCAAGCCTTACGCCGCGGTTGCCGGCGCGATGGCGTTGATCCGCGCGGCGGTCGACCTTGCGACGCGGGAACGCCTGGTGATGGCGGATATCGATCGCGTTGTCATCAAACTGCACGCGCTCGCGGTGAAGAAAGCGTCCGATCCGCAGAAGAATTATCCGCGCGACAAGGAAACCGCGGACCACAGCTATCATTACTGTGTCGCTGCGGCGCTGCTCGACGGCGCGTGCGGGCCGGCGCAATTCACGGACGAACGCATCGCTGCCGATGACATCCGGGGATTGATTGCGAAAACCGGACTCGAGGCCGACGCGGAACTGACTGCGTTGTATCCAAAATCGTCCGGCGGCGGGGTGGCCGTCAAAATGCGCGACGGGCGCGAATTGACACGCATGTACAAATACCCGCCCGGCCACCCGCAAAATCCGTTGAGCGACGCCGAGATCGCCGGCAAGTTTCTCGAACTCTCTGACGGCATGCTCGAGGTTTCGAACGCGCAGCGCGTGATCGACGGGGTCGCAGAATTCGAGCGGTGCGAAAACATCGGAGAACTGCTCTCGCACATGGTCGCGGTATGATGCGGCGCGGCTGACAACGGAATAAAGCGGTCAACGGAGGAGGTCGAAGCATGAAACCGGTTACGGGATATCTGATTGCGTCGGCGGCGCTGTGCGCGCCGGCGCTGAGCGGCGCGCAGGCCTATCCCGCGAAAACGATCCTGATGATCATGCCGCTGCAGGCCGGCAGCTCGGTCGACGTCGGCATGCGCATCGTCACCCAGAAAATGGCGGAGAACCTGGGCCAGCAGATCGTGATCGACAACCAGCCGGGCGCGGCGGGCCTGATCGGCACCGAGCGCTTCATGCGGTCGGCGCCGGACGGCTACACGCTGGCGACGCTCAACGACAGCATCCTGACGATGATCCCGAACCTCTATAAAAAAGTGGCCTACGATCCGCTCAAGAGTTTCGCGCCGGTGAGTCTCGTCGCTGGCAATACGTGGCTGCTGGTCACGCATCCGTCGCTGTCGGTGAAATCCGCGCGCGATCTCGTGGCGCTCGCGAAGGCGCGTCCGGGCGAGATCAATTACGCCTCCGGCGGCAACGGCAGCCCGCAGCATATTGCGATGGCGATGTTCGAAGCGGCGACCGGCGCGAAGCTGACGCACGTGCCTTACAAGGGCACTACGCAGGCGACGCTCGACGTCATCAGCGGACATATTCCGGTGATGTTCTCGGCGACATCGCTCGTGATCGAGCAAATCCGCGACGGTAAAATTCACGCGCTGGCCGGCGGCGGTATCCGGCGCCTCGCCTTGCTGCCGAACGTGCCGACGATCGCGGAGTCCGGCGTGCCGGGGTTCGATTTCACGACATGGATGGCGATACTCGCGCCGCTCAACACGCCGAAGGAAATCATCGCCCGCTTGAATTCCGAAATCACCAGGGCGCTGGCGGCGCCCGAGGTGAAAGAGCGCCTCGTCTCGATCGGATTCGAAATCGACGGCTCGCCGCCGGAAAAACTCGCCGCCGTCACCAAGGCGCGGCTCGAACAGATGCAGAAGGTCATCAAGGACGCGGGCATCACCCTCCAATGATGGGCAATCCCGCGTGAGTGAGCCGGCCGTTCCGACGATCGCGGTTTTCACCAAGAACCGTGCGAACCCCGCGTACGCGGCAGCGCGCCTCGGCGCCAAGCGCACCGCGCAGCGCATGGGGGCGCGCGTCGTGCACTACGTGCCGGACAAGCCGGACGACGCGGCGGAACAGATCGCGCTGATCGACGCCGCGCTTGCCGCGCGTCCCGCCGCGTTTGTTTTGGTGCCCGCGCATCCGACCGCGGTCAACGCGGCAATCCGCCGAATTCACGCGGCGGGCGTGCCCATAGTCGGCTTCATCAACCGTTTTGCCGAGCCGCAATACATCGTCAGTTTCGTCGGTTCGGAAGACTATCCGCTGGCATTCCGGGTGGCGACTTATCTCTGCGAGCACTTGAAAGAGCGCGGCAATATCGTGATCGTCGAGGGGCCGCCCGAATCCGTGACCAGCCTCGAACGCGTGCGCGGCTTTCGCGACGCGGTGGAAAAATTCCCCGCAATTCGCATCGTGGCCGCGATTTGCGGCAATTACCGGCGCGACGATACCTTGCGCGCCGGCGCGGAATTACTGAAGTCGGCAGTACGCTTCGACGCGATACTGGCCGCCAACGATGTGATGGCGCTCGCCATGCTGGAAGAGCTGGCCGCCGCCGGCCGCACCAGTGTGGTGACGGGCATCAACGCGGTCCCCGACGCGATTGCGGCGATCAGGCAGGGCAGGCTGCTCGCGACCGCGGATTTCGACGCGATGAAAATGGGTTGCCTCGCGACGGAAGCGGCGATCCGGCATTTGCGCGCTGAACGAGTGCCGGCGGAGATCCTGCTGCCCGTGCAGATCGTTCATCACGCCAACTGCGCGCAGTGGGACAAACCGTTCGGCGAGCGCGCATGTCCGCGCTGGGAAGACGTTGTTTAAGAGCCGTTGCGGTTTCTTTCCCCGTGCATGGCGCAGGGAAAGGGGGCGTCGGATGTCCGCCCCTGGAAATGACGGAAAATACGGACGCGCAACGCCAAGCTGATAAAATCGGCCGACGATCAGCTCGCGCAGCCACGGAGAAAAGCTCATGGACACCACGACACCCGCCGCCCCGACCAAGACGACGAGCCCCGCGCAGAAGCGCACGACCTACAAGGGCGCCGAGATCATGGTCGAGTACCTGATCAAGGAAAAGGTGCCGTACCTGTTCGGCGTGTGCGGCCACGGCAACATCGGTTTTCTCGACGCGGCGTGCAGCGCGGCCGACCGCATCCGGACGATCTCGGTGCATCACGAGCAGGCCGCGGGATACATGGCCGATGCTTATTACAAGGTGAAACACCAGCCGGTCGCGACTTACACCTCGTGCGGCCCGGGTTCGTGCAATATGCCCGTTGCGCTCGCCGGCGCGATGATGGATTCGTCCGCGTTTCTCGCGATCACCGGCAACGTGCCGACGACGCAGTTCAACCGGATGCCGTTCCAGGAAACCGGCCGTTACTTCCAGGGCGACTTTCCGTCGGTGATCCGGCCGCTCGTCAAGAAAAGCTTTCAGCCGACGCGCGTCGAAATGCTGCCGCTCGCGATGAAGCAGGCGTTCGGATTGCTGCGCACCGGCCGGCCCGGCCCGGTCAATATCGACGTGCCGCTCAATATTTTCCAGGAAAGCGCCGAGGTCGAAATTCCGGATCCCGATCCGCTGGTCATGCAGCGCTCTCCCGGCGATCTTGCGGCGCTCGACCAGGCGCTCGACCTGTTGATCGCGGCGAAGCGTCCGGTGATTTTGATCGGGCAGGGCGGCCTCATCGGCGAAGCGACCGAGGTGCTGCTCGCATTTTTGAATGTGATGCGCATACCGGTTGTCACCAGCCCCAACGGCAAGGGCACGCTCGACGAGCTGCACGAGCTTTCATTCGGGCCGATGGGCAGGAACGGTCCGTACGCGGCCAACGAGGCGACGCGCAACGCGGACGTGATCCTCGGTCTCGGCTGCAGTTTCGACGACCGCGCGACCAGCGCGTGGATCAGCGGCTACACCCTGACGATACCGCCGACCAAGCTGATCCAGATCGACAACGACCCGTCGGAGATCGGGCGCAACTACCCCGCGCATCTCGGCATCCTGGGCGACGTGCGCGCGAGCCTCGAAGTGCTGGTGCGCCGCGCGCGTGAAAAAATCAAGGCCGCGCCGAAGACTTACGACGACTGGGTCGGCAAGTTGAACGAGTGCAAAAAAATCTGGGACGACTATCAAAAGCCGTTCGCCGCGTCCGATCAGTCGCCATTGCGCCCCGAGCGCTTGCTCAAGGGGTTGTCGAACGTGATTCCGGAAAACGCGATATTCGCGACCGACGTCGGCGTGCATCACAACTGGGTCGTGCAATTGTGGAAGGCGCGGCGCGCGCGCCACCTGTTGCAGTCGTGGGGATTCGCTTCGATGGGTTTCGCGACCTGCGGCATTCTCGGCGCGAAACTCGCGCAGCCGGAAAGCGCGGCGATCGCGGTGGTCGGCGACGGCTCGTTCCTGATGACGCCGCATATTCTGCTGACCGCGAAGGAATACGACATTCCGGCGGTGTGGGTCGTGTGGAACAACTACGGCTACTGCTCGATCCGCGACATGCAGCTCGGCATGTTCGGCCAGGAACTCGCGACGAGTTTTCAGATCGACAAGACCAAGCAGCTGTTCAGCACGGACTTCGTGATGCTCGCGAAGTCGATGGGCGTCGATGCGGCGCGCGTCGAGCGCGCCAACGATCTCGAGGGCGTGCTTGATACCGCGATCAGGGCCAACCGGCCCTAT
>Ga0265328_10001452_pt1 | contig 10920 bp, 9 predicted proteins | sample 41624metaG_FD_202086 | JGI IMG/M metagenome (GOLD analysis project Ga0265328, IMG submission 202086) | Rhizosphere microbial communities from Carex aquatilis grown in University of Washington, Seatle, WA, United States - 4-16-24 metaG | ecosystem: Host-associated > Plants > Roots > Rhizosphere >...
CGGAAAGCACTGCCTCCCCGTGGCAACGGCGTGGCAAAGCCGCCATCGCGTCCAAAATTCGCATGTAATTACGGTGTGTTACTGCGACCCCAGAGGGATTCGAACTCGAAGACGGTCAATCACGAAAACATCAATCGCGGCGCGGCCTTGCGCTGTTTTGTGAGCGATTCCGAGGAGTTCGTAGAATCCGCGCTGGGGCGCGGCGGGGTGGGGCGTACCGTCGCGTTCCCTGCTGGCATGGCAACGGGATGGCAAAGCCAGCTGCTCGGGATAATGCGGATGGTCGTGCGCGCAACCCTCTCAAGAATCGATGAGCTCGTCGATGGTCGGCCGCGATAGGACGACGCCAGGGCCTTGGTTCGGCCCCCGTACCGCGAGGACCGTCGGGCGACCGAGCAACGGGTCGTCCAGCCGGAGACAGGAGTAAAGCGGACGGAGCTCCCTAGCGCCGATCGTGTGAAAGAGACGTCCTTGCGTGGATACGACGCTGAAACTCGCGTTGGGGTCGGCGAGCGGAAGGCTTGCGATGGGCCCTTTCGCTTCGGCGGAAAGGACGAGCCGCGCTTTGCTGTCCTCGGAGATGACCACCGTCGTCGACTTCGCGATGTGCACCGCCTCAATTAGCAGCCATTCCTTCTCCCATTTCCTTATCTCGTAGGCATGAAGGATGTCGTCTGAAACCTCCGCTCGATTCTCGAGTCGCGTCGGACGCATTTGCATTGCGTGGAAGAGGAACGCTCCTGCATCGCTGAAATCGATGGTGATCTGCCCGCTGCCGACCACTGCGTTTACACCGGCTGAGGTGCTGATCGACGTGCCCCGGGTCGATGTATACTGTACGTCAACGAGGGTTCCCGTCTGCGCCGTGACCGCCCTTATTCCGAGCTCCCGGAGCGACGAAAGGCACCTGAATCGTCCGCCCTTGAGGACGCCGACGTCCCCTACGTTGATGGCCTCGCCCGGCAACCACGTCGCGTAGAAGCCAAGGTTGTGGTGCATTTCGGATTGATATGTCTTCACGGGGCTCCCCATCTCGTTTACCGTCCTTCCGACGACATTTCAGTTCCGAAGCGTCCTAACGTCAAGCAAGAGGGACAGCTTCTTGTCGCTGAAAAGCATCTTCCGTGCAGCGGCGATCGCCGTTTCGAAATCGAGTTGCTTCTCCTTGCGGTCCTCCGCGCTCTCCGCCCCGACGGGGCCGTCCGTCTGGACAGCGCCCGTTGCTTCGAACAGAACGACGTCGCCGAGCTGAATTGCCTGGCGCAGATCGCCCAGGCTCGGCGTCGTCATCGGCCCCTCATCGGGGGCGCGATATCCAATAAGCGCATGAGACGACGTGGCGTCATCGAGAATGATGATCACGGGGAACTGACCGCTTGCTTCGAGGAGCGCCGCGAAGAAGCAGGCGAGGTCGATGCAAGTGGCCCCACGGCTCAACTGGATGAGCGCGGGGGAACGAATCTTCTGGATGCCCGAAGGGAGTCCCGTCCGTGGCTCCGTCTCGTACATGAAGTGTAGCCGGCTGAAACCGTCATAGAGTGCACGGCAAGCCTGCAGGCTGCCCGTCCGATCGCGAGCGGGCGCCGTGCCGTCCTTCCTGAGTTCCAGATGTGCTCGAATCGCTTGGTCCTGGATCCAACCGTCGCTTGGGCGCACGTGCTGCAGAAGCGCGCGCGCGTCTCCGATTTGCCAGAGATTGTCCTTCTGCGGCTCCCAGACGGTGGTTCCAACGGAAGCCATGTCCACCGGTTCCACGAAACCGCGCCGAAAACTCGCGAGCTGCCGGCGGAATTCTACTAGCAGCGCTTCACGGTCCTTCCAGCGAATGATTCCCGTCAGCGTCGGGGTACATTCCGTCGCCTTCGGATCGAACTGGAGCCGTATCGACGGAATGGCGTGCGCGTGCGCAAGGGCAGCGGCAAGGTGGGCTTCCGATAATCGATTGCCCAGCAAAAATACACACAGCTCAGACCGCCACAGCGTCTCGAGCAGGCGCAGGTTGTCGAGGGATCGCGTCCTTCGGCTCGGCAACTCCTGTGTCACGTCGAAGTTCTCGCGACGAAGAAGAGCACCGACATCGGAGCTGACGCTTCGGAGGAGGGCGCTGTCGTCAACTACGAGGGTCGCCCGGTTGGGCACGCGCACGAACTTCAGGGGCGACCCCGGACCCTGGATCGACCCTCGGAATGCGGCGATGGCGCTGGCGTGTCGCTCGCGATGTTCTTCGAGATTGGATTCGTTGAAAGGGATCGTGTCTTCGGGGAATTGGACCGTATGACGATCGAGGATGCTCTGGTCGACGAAGAGAAGACGTGGGACGCGTGCACGTCGTGCGAGGTTTAACTCCTGGCCGATGTACTCGGAGTAGCTGACGCTATCAGTGTCCGAACTGCGGCGCGGGATGACGCCGACGAACCCACTCGTCTCGAACATGTACCTCTCTAGCTTCGCAACGCACCAGATCGTGCTCTTTTGGTCCGCCTGTAGGACCACTCCTTCCGGCCGAAAGTAAGCCTGAAAGTGAGAGTTCAATCCCTTGTCTCGATAGCTGTGGCTAAAGTAAACCTGCATTGCCGACGGTTGCAGGCCATCGTGCCCCAGGAACGGGCGCGCTGCAATCTGGCTTTTGCGGCAATGGGACGCGACGGCAGCGAGCAGGGCAGTTGGCGCCCGTCACTCGCTTGAGCCGTGGGAAATCGGGGACGCCTGGCGTTAGCTGGCAACTGGCCGCCCCGGGCTGCCGCCTGTATCCCCCGCCACCCGCGTGAGCTACCGAAGTTCAAATTGTGGAAACCGTTGCTTGAGACGATCGACGGTAGACCGCCACTTCGGAGTGGTTGGCTTGCAGACGGTGTTCTGGTTGCCGAACAGCCCGATGTCGCCAATGGCCTCTTCTATTGGAAGCGTCTGCAGCCACTTCACCGGAACGAAGTACTCGCAGCGCTCGGGATTGTCGACCCATTCGCGCTGGTACGTTCCGCGATTGGCGACATCCAGAACAGGAACTTGGCCCGTCGGAGTGGCTACCTGGAACGTGGCGGCGGGTTGAGCGCGACCGAGTGCGCGGCCAACTCCGACAAATCCGGCGCCGGGAATTTTGACCCAGACGCGATCGCCAGGACCTAGAAGTTGCAACGTTCTGCTGTACCAGGTCCCTCCGCCACCGGAGATGAATCCGAATTCGACGGCGTCCTCCCACGACCTCGCCGGCCCATGACCGAATGACGCATAGAACTCGCCATTCCACGGCTCCTGGGGTCCGCGTACGGTAGTCACGGCGCTGACCTGAGTATGAACGGGGTCGAGAAGCCAGGATCGGCTGAGGATCTGATCGCTGCCGTGGCTAAATACCTGGAAGCACAGAACGTTGATGGGAATATCTCGTTCGCCGAGGTAACCCACGATTCGTTCGGTGCTGTCATCCAAGGACGCGGCTACGATGACGATCTGATGGCTCTGGTTGAGCGACGTTTCGTCAAGGGATTCGCTGAAACGAGCGCGAAGGTCGTCGGCTAGATTGCGGCCGGGGGCGAACCGCAAATACATAGCGGCGATTTGTTCAGTGGTCAGTGTTGACACCCAACTCGCGTAATCGAGGGATTGGGCAACGACTTCCCGTGGCGTCCGGTCACGTTTGATCTCAATGAGCACCAGCGAGCCATCGGGGGCAACAGCGAGTAGGTCGATCCGGCCCCCCATGCCGGTGTCCTCTTGGCGCCCGATCAGCATCCACTCGTCGGAGAGAATGCGGGGGTCGGAAACGATCATATTCTCCAGCACCTGCTCCTTCAGCAGGGAGGACTCGACCAAGGGTCGCGGCTGGGGGCCGATCTTCCAAAGGGCAGTGCGAATCGGCATGGGACGCGATCAGATTACTTTATCGCCGTCAGCAGGGGGAAGTGAATCCGTCAACGGCGCGGGCAACCACCCACAGAGGCGATTGTTCCTGCGTACCGAGAGAAACGCCACGATGAACATCGGCTAGCGCTCGGCGCTGCCGACGGCGTCCTCGCCGGTGATCACGAGGGGGCGACCGCCGCTGAACGTGTACCCCATCACGTAAAGGTCGAAATGGCCGTTCTCGGACAGTAGGTGTTCGGCCGCTTCCCTCGCCCTTTTGCGGTCGCCATCACCGACCAGCGCTACGGCGTCGATGCGCAGGGACGCGGGCGTCGGCGAGTACCCGAGCATCGGCAAGTAGACCCCTGGCCATTTGGCGAGCAGCAGGCGCAACGTCGCAGCGTAGGCGACGGCCTGCGCCAAGGCGTGAATGGCGTCGCGCGCGCCTGGCTTCTTGACCTCGAAAACTCGGAGGCGTCCGCGGCTCCGCCTGGCGATCACGTCAGCATGTCCGGCGCTGCTTCCCTTCGGGAGACATGGCTCTGCGCCGTGGGCGCTGATCGGTAGTGGAAACTGGAACGGTAACTGACCGAGGCGCACAGGCTGGTGGTGCCAGAGGAAGCGCTGCTTCTCGATGCTTCGCAAGCGGCCCAACTCCACAAGGAAGGCGCTCTCGACGGTTGCCTCGCGCTGTTTCTGTTTGATCCGCTTTGCCGCATCGTCGAGGTACTTCCGGACGCGAGGGTCTCTCCACTCGAGCGGTCCCGGGCTACCACCCCAAAGATCCGTGTGGTTCTTGGCCGGCGCGAAGAGGCGATCCGTGCCTGAATCGAGACGGAGCGTGCCACAACTTTGGCCCGCTATCCGGACGTCCACGTCAACGCGTTTCGTCTTCACGGCGCCCACTGCCAGGTAGAACGCAGCATCCGGCCGCCTGCCGAGTCTTCTCACGTGCTTGTTCAGCGATTCCTTCTCTGCCAAGAGCTGCCGGAATAGGTCCGTCAGATGTTCCGCGCGACGGTGCCCTTCCCCTCCGGCGAGGAGCTCCGCGACTTTCGACACGATGGTGTTGACCGTCATTCCCACTTCAGACCCCCTCATCGCCAAGCGTACCGACGCCGATGATAGTCGGCCCACCCCTGCGGCGTCGATGCGCCGCTCTCCAGGATGCGATCGAAGAGCTGCCGCTGCGACACCATGCAAAACCGATCGGGAGCCGCGAGCGCGCGCTGATGCATGAAGTCGTTCACTGAGATCACGCTCCCTCCGGCGAGAGTGTGCTCGGGCGGGAGAAGCCGATAGCTTTGGTTCGCGTCCGGGCAGACGACGACCGTGCGAGCTTCGATCACGCCGAGCTCCCGCTGCTTCACCGTCCTAAAGCCGAGCAGTAGCGATCGAACCAGCTGGTAGGCCGGGTCGTACATGAGCGACTCCAGCGGAGCCCGGAAACACCCGGATGATCGATAAAGCTCGCCGTACCGCGCCAGCCGTGTCGAAGGTCTCCCGTGCCCAAGAAGCTCGCCACAGGATTCTGTGTACTTCCACTCCACGAAGTATCCCCGGACGGTGCGGTCCGCGGTCCTACCGAGGATCAGGGCGTCGATACTCGTGCACTTCTCCCCGCGGACGAACGGCACCCCCTCCAGAGGTCCTGATACGCCGACCCACTCGAACTCGGCCAGCGCGCGCCGACCCTCGTGCTCGATGGGCACGATGTCGACGATGTCTGGATCGATCGCTTGGAGCAGCGCAAGGAGAGCGTCGGAGTGGCCGACCGCGAGCGGCAGAAGGAAGTTGACGCAGGACACTTGCGAGCTCGCCAGGTGTCGGCTCGGTCGATCTTTTTCGCGGGTATGGGACCACCACACTATCCCGCGCTCTCGGAAGAAATCTGCCGCGCCATGCCGCCCACGGATCGAAGGGAAGAGGTTCTCTTCTTCCCTGCCCCGCGCCAGCACCACTCGGCGCCGAAGGTCATCGACGGGCGTCGTTCCGTGTGTTGTCGCGGTTCCGGAGTGGAACGCGATCTGCCGGGCGTACTCCTCCTCGGCGAACGGGGTGAGCGGGACTGTTACGTAGCTCAAGAACTAATCCTAACCCCCGCGTCTCTTTGACCTTCCCGTCCGCTTCAAGGTCCGCCACGGCAATCCAGGAAGTCTGGAAATACCCGTGGGGCCCCGCCGAGCCGGAGCCGCCCCCATTCCCGGCCGGGCATGGCAAAGTTCGAGGCACCCACCAAACCCCGTTAGAGCTGGGCTAGTCGCCGTCTTCGCGATTTCCGCTGATGGCCTGGATGCGGACGTCAGCGAGTTGTGCTTCCAGGTGCGACTGGAGAAGCTTCTCCATCTCGGACACGTCCACGCGGTTCTGCTTCCACGCGCGATCGGCATGTTCCAGCGCCGCGTAGTAGGGCTTCTTTTCCTCGGCGATCCGCTCCGGAATCGTCTTCGTACCCGGCAAGCGGTACCCGAGCTTCGCGCAGAGAACCAGATATGAAACAACCCGCGATGTTCTGCCGTTTCCGTCCACGAAGGGATGGATCCAGTTCACTCGCCACATGACGTACGACGAGAGATGAATCGGAGACCGGTCAGACCAGTACGACTGCACGTAGTCACACATGTCGTCCATCTCGCGGGGAACGTCCAGATGGTCTGGCGGCGTGTGGCTTGCGGCGGAGATTTCGATCGGAACGTATCGGAAGGCTCCGGGAGCCGGAATCAGCCCGTCTACGGCCAGCCTATTCAGCTCCATGACCGTCGACGATCGTAGTCTGAAGCGCGGACCACTACGCCCCGTGCACTGGTCGATGAGTTCGATCATCCGGTCGAACTGACGAAGTCCGTTTCGGACCTCTATCGAGGCGCGCTCTTCCGGCGTCCTCTCTGGAAGGGGATCGGTCGTTCCCGGTCGGCTGTGGCGATCACTTTCGTCCTTCGTCACGCTCTCTGCCAAGCTTCCGAGCTGCCTCGTCGACCGTGTCTCGGGTGATGATGTCGTTTTCTATCTTCGTGTTTCCGTAGACGAAGCTACGGCGTTGAGCTTCTTGGTCCTGCTTGGTCATCTGAACTTTACGGCCGGCTTCGACAAGGTCTTCCAGCGTCATGATTCGGCTCCTTCTCGACTCGCCGCAGAAGCAGCGAAGGGACTGAACATACGGTTAGGTCGCTGAAGTCGTCAAGTTTCATGGTGCATCCGCGAGCCCGGATTCGCAAACCTTCGCATCGTCCGGAGGCGCGTGACGCCGTGGCGCATGCTATTGGCCAGCCTCGGGTCGACGCCGCCCCCTGCGCGCCGTCCCCCAACCGCGTGTACAATCGCCAGGTCGACGCATCCCTCGACCCCCCAGGACGCTATGCGCTGGATCGCCCCGCCCGCGAAGGACCCCACCACCGGCACCCCGAACAAGCGCCTGTCGGAGAGTGCGGGCGTCCTCAGCGCCAACAGGGGGCTCTGCGGGCGTCACCGGAACTCGGAGCTCTCCGAGGTCGACGAGTGGGTGCGTTCCGACGCCCAGGGGAGGTGAGCGGTGCCATCCGGTAGCAAGAACGCGCCCGAGGCTCGCGCCAGGGAAAAGATCGACGGACAGCTTGAAGACGCGGGCTGGACCATCCAGGACCGAGACGACATGAACGTCTCGCTGCCGGCCGTCGCCGTTCGGGAATTCAAGCTCGATAGAGGGCACGGGTACGTCGACTACCTTCTTTTTCTCGACGGTAAGGCGGTAGGCGTCTGCGAGGCCAAGCCGGCCGGCTTCCTAGTCCGAAACGTCGAGGCGCAGACGAAGAAGTACGTCGTGGGGCTCCCCGACGCGCTGGAGGCGCCGTTTAAGCCGCTGCCGTTTGCGTACATCTCGACAGGCGAAGAGACGGCCTTCATCAACCATTTCGATCCGCATCCGCGCACGCGCGAGGTCTTCTCGTTCCACCGGCCGGAGACCCTCCAGGAGTGGCTCACCGCAGACACCCTCGACGCCTGGATAAAACGGACCGGGGGCTTCTACACAGCGGCGGACGACAGGAAGCCCTCGACGCTGCGCGCCAGGCTTCGTGCAATGCCTCCGGTCGAGCTGCCGGGCCTGTGGCCCAACAAGGTTCGCGCCGTCGTGAACATCGAGAAGAGCCTGTTCGACGACCGTCCCCGGTCGCTCGTCCAGATGGCGACGGGCACCGGCAAGACCCTGCTCGCGGTGACGACACTCTACCGGCTCATCAAGTTCGGCGGCGCGCGGCGAGTCCTCTTTCTCGTCGACCGGGCCAACCTCGGCGAGCAAGCCGAGAAGGAATTCCAGGGGTTCCGTACGCCGGATGACAACCGGAAGTTCACCGAGCTCTACGGCGTGCAGCGCCTTGGCTCGAACACCATCGGCTCGGCCAGCAAGGTCGTCATCTCGACCATCCAGCGCCTCTACTCCATCCTGAAGGGCGAGCCCGAACTCGAGCCCGAGCTGGAGGAGCACACGCCCCTCGACGACGGTCCCGACGTGCCCAAGGAGCCGCTGCCGGTCGTATACAGCAAGGCGATCCCGCCCGAGTTCTTCGACATCATCTTCATCGACGAGTGTCACCGGAGCATCTACTCGCTCTGGCGCCAGGTGCTCGAATATTTCGACGCGCACCTGCTCGGGCTGACTGCAACCCCCGCGAAGCACACGTACGGTTTCTTCAACCAGAACGTCGTCATGGAGTACCCACACGAACAAGCGGTCGCCGATGGGGTGAACTGCGACTACGAGGTCTACAAGATCCGAACCCAGATCACCGCGCAGGGGTCGAGGGTCGAAGCTGGCCCCGGCGTGATGCTCGGGTACCGCGACCGCCAGACGCGCAAGACGCGCTGGGAGGCGCCCGATGAGGACGTGACCTACAGCGGCGAGGATCTCGACAAGAACGTCGTTGCCATCGACCAGATCCGCCTCATCGTCCGAACGTTCCGCGACCGCGTGCTGAAGGAGACCTTCCCGGACCGGAAGGAAGTGCCGAAGACTCTCATCTTCGCGAAGGACGATTCCCATGCCGAGGACATCGTGCGCATCTTGCGGGAGGAGTTCGGCAAGGGGAACGATTTTGCCCAGAAGATCACGTACAAGGTCACGGGTGCGAAGCCGGCTGATCTCATCCAGAACTTTCGCAACAGCTATTTCCCGCGCGTTGCCGTCACCGTCGACCTCATCGCCACCGGTACGGACATCAAGCCGGTCGAGATCGTGGTGTTCATGCGCAGCGTGAAGTCGCGCGTGCTGTTCGAGCAGATGAAGGGTCGTGGTGTTCGCGTCATCAACGCCGACGAGCTGCGCGCCGTCACCCCGGACGCCAGGGCGAAGACCCACCTTCTCATCGTGGACTGCGTCGGCGTGACGGAGCACACGCTCCCCGACACCAGGCCACTCGAACGGAACCCCAGCATCTCATTCAAGGCGCTGCTCGACCACGTCGGGGCCAAGGGGACGAAGGACGACTACCTCTCGTCCCTCGCCGGCCGCATCGCCCGTATCGACAAGCAATGCGCGCCGGCGGACCGGCAACAGGTACACGAGGTCACTGGCGGGCCGACGCTCAGCGACATTTCGGGGGCACTCATCCACGCGCTCGACCCGGACGTGCAAGCGGCCGAGGCCCGGCGAATGTTTGGCCTCGCCGAGGCGAATGAGCCGACGGCCGAGCAGTTGAAGAAGGCGTCGAAACCGCTCAAGGAGGCTGCCATCGCGCCGCTCATGCAGACCCCGGCGCTGCGGAAGCTTCTGATCGAGCTCCGGCACCGCTTCGAGCAGATCGTCGACGAGGTCAGCATCGATGCCCTCGTCGACTCGCAAACCGGCTACAGTGCGGAGGCCAAAGAGAAGGCCCAGGCGCTCGTGCAGTCGTTCGAGGCATACCTGACGGACACAAGGACGAGATTGATGCACTCCAGTTTTTCTATTCGCTCCCGCACCGGAAGCGCCTCCGCTTCAAGGACATCCAGAAGCTCGCCGACGACATCAAGGCGCCGCCCCGGTCGTGGACGCCGGAGAAGCTGTGGCGCGCGTACGAGACCCTGGAGAAGTCCAAGGTGCGCGGCGCTTCGGCTGGCCGGCTCCTCACGGACATCGTGTCGCTGGTGCGGTTTGCGCTCCATCAGGAGGGCGAGTTGGTTCCGCACGTCGAGCGCGTGCAGGCGCGGTTCGAGAACTGGCTCGCCCAGGAGGAGAACGAGGGCCGCGGGTTCTCGAACGAGCAGAAGCAGTGGCTCGGAATGATGCGCGACCACATCGCGACGAGCCTGGAGATGGAGGTCGAAGACTTCGACCTGACGCCGTTCATCGACGAGGGCGGTCTGGCGAAGGCAAGTAGGGTCTTCGGGAAGGAATTGCCGGAGATCGTGGGTGAGCTGAATGAAGTGCTGGCTGCATGACCGCGCCTGAGCTGCCCGCGGGATGGTCAGCCGCAACTCTTCCCGATCTCGTCGGGAACGGGGGCCTCCTCACCGACGGCGATTGGGTCGAGTCAAAGGACCAAGACGAAAGCGGGGCGATTCGACTCACGCAACTCGCGGATGTCGGCGATGGATGGTTTCGGAACCGTTCGCAGCGCTTTCTTCGACCAGATCAAGCCGAGCGACTCGGCTGCACCCTTCTCCGTCCGGGCGATGTACTCATTGCGCGGATGCCCGACCCCCTCGGCCGGGCTTGCGTCTTTCCTGGTTTAACCCAGCCTGCGGTCACCGTTGTCGACGTGTGTATCGTGCGGCTGAATCCGACTGATGTCTCGCCGACGTGGCTCGCATGGTTCATCAATTCACCGTCATTCCGAATTGCGGTGGCGGCGGAGCAGCGAGGTTCGACTCGGAAGCGAATATCGAAAGGCAGCCTATCCGAGTTGCCGCTGCCGGTACCGCCTACGAACGAGCAGGAGCGGATTGCTGACGCCGTCGACAGCTACCTCTCACGCCTCGACGCCGCCGTGGCGACGCTTGAAGCGGCACAGGCGAAGCTGAAGGCGTATCGGGCGTCAGTGCTCAAGGCTGCCGTCGAGGGCCGCCTCGTGCCGACCGAGGCTGCGCTGGCCCGGGCGGAGAGGCGCGAATTCGAACCGGCCCACGTGC
>Ga0265328_10001457_pt1 | contig 10914 bp, 7 predicted proteins | sample 41624metaG_FD_202086 | JGI IMG/M metagenome (GOLD analysis project Ga0265328, IMG submission 202086) | Rhizosphere microbial communities from Carex aquatilis grown in University of Washington, Seatle, WA, United States - 4-16-24 metaG | ecosystem: Host-associated > Plants > Roots > Rhizosphere >...
CGGCTCGAACAGCCGCGCCTGCGCACCGGGCACGAGGCCGGCGCCCGTGTCGCGCACCTCGACGCGCAGCCAGGGCGCGGCAGCGTCGCCGCCGGCGAGCAGCCGCTTCGAGAGCGTCACGCCGCCGTGCGCCGTCTGGCGCAGCGCGTTCATGCCGAGGTTGAGGAGCACCTGTCGCAGCCGCTCGCGGTCCGCGCGCAGTCGCGCCGGCAGCCCGTCACCGAGCGCGTACGTGATCTCGAGGTCCCGCGCGTCCGGATGGGAGCGCAGCACCGCGACCACCTCCTCGAGCAGTTCAGCCGGCACGAAGTCGCTCTCGTGCAGCGAGATCTGGCTCGCGTCGATGCTCGCGACCTCGAGGAGGTCGTTGACGATCGCGAGCAGCGCGCCGCCCGCGCCCTTGATCCGCGCGAGCGACTCGGCACGGCGCCGGTCAACCTCGTCGCGCAGCAGGAGGTCGCTGTAGCCGAGGATCACGGTGAGCGGCGTGCGCAGCTCGTGGCTCATGTGGCCGAGGAAGCGGGACTTCGCCTCGCTCGCGAGCCGTAGCTCCGCGTTCGCCGCATCGAGCGCGTCGCGTTCCGCACGCAGCCGCTCGATGAGCTCGGCGTTCTCGCGCGCGAGCCGGACCTGCTCGCGGGTGTTGCGCGCCGCCCGTGCCGCGGAACCGATCATCACGAGCAGGAACACGAGGTAGACGACGCCGAGCACCTGCCGCGGCCAGAAGCCGGTCGCGATCTGCCACGCCGCCATCGGCACGACGAACGGGATCGCGAACGCCGCGTAGCCGCCGGAGACCGTCGACAAGGCGCTGAAGCCGGCGGCGAGCGCCGCGATCAGCGACATCGCGACGAGCGCCTCGCGGACCGGCTGCCCGACCGGCAGCAGCAGCGTGCCGCCGATGGACCAGATGCCGCCGACGAGTGCGGCGAGCGCGAGCAGCAGCCACAGCCACCGCCGGGCCTCGTCGGGGCTGCGCGGCCGGACGAGGTACGCCCGCCCGGCGAGCACGCGTACGACCGCGAGCACCGCGAGCGCCCCGACCCAGCCGGCGCGACCGGCGACGCTGACCGTCGGACCCATCACGAGGGTCACGACGGTGGCCGCCGGGACCGTCGCCGCGGCCGGGAAATTGAGCAGGCGGCACATCAGTGCCACCCGGTCCGGCAGATACTCGTCGGGCCTGTTCCCGCTCATCGGCCGATTGTGCCCGCGGGGCCCGGCCGCCGATAGGTCGGGCGGCGCCTCAGGCCGCGTCGGTCAGGCGGCCGCTGCGGAAGTCGCGCACCGCCTGCTCGATCTCCGCGACGGTATTCATGACGAACGGCCCGTAGTGCACGACCGGCTCCCCGAGCGGCCGGGCACCGATCACGAGCACCCGCGCGGCCCGCGCGCCGGCGCCGAGCTCGAGCGCGGTGCCGTCGCCGAGGCGGCCGAGCTGCCCCTTGGCCAGCGTCCGGCCGCCGATCGCGACCTCACCCTCGAACACGTAGGCGAGCACGTGGTGGCCGGCGGGCGTCGCGAGCGCGACAGAGGCGCCGGGCTCGAGTCCGACGTCGAGGTAGAACGGCTGGGTCGCCCCGCCGGCGATCGGCCCGGCGAGCGGTGCACCGCCCGTTCCGGGCAGCGGCACGAACTCGCCCGCGATGACGCGGATGGTGGCGCCGCCCTGCACGACCCGTGGAATCCGCTCCGGATCGAGGTCCTGGTAGGCGGCCGGTTTCATCTTGTCGGCCGCCGGCAGGTTGATCCACAGCTGGAACCCGCGCATCCGGCCGGCGACCTGCTGCGGCATCTCGGAATGGATGATGCCGCGGCCCGCGGTCATCCACTGCACGCCGCCGGGCTTCAGGTCGCCGCGGTGACCGAGGTGGTCCTCGTGCAGCATGTGGCCGTCGAGCATGTACGTCACCGTCTCGAAGCCGCGGTGCGGGTGCGAGGGGAAGCCCGCGATGTAGTCCGAGGCGGAGCTCGAGTCGAACTCGTCGAGCAGGAGGAACGGGTCGAGGCCCTGCTCGGGACTGACGACGCGCGTCAGGCGCACGCCGCCGCCGTCCGAGGTCGGTCGCCCCGTCGTGATGCTGTCGATCGTCCGGAAAGACATGGCGTTGCTCCTTCAGGCCGCGCGCCGGGCGGCCAGTGAGTCTATCTCGACCTTGGCGCGATCCAGCGCGGCGTCGCGCGGCGCGGCGCCGAGCGCGAGACCCTCCGCGTACACGACCTCGAGGTCGGTGATGCCGACGAAGGCCAGCATCGTGCGGACGTACGGCACGAGATGGTCGTGCGGCCGGTCGCGGTGCACGCCGCCGCGCGTCGTGACGAGCGTCGCGCGCTTGCCGGCGAGGAGCCCCACGGGCCCGTCGGCGGTGTAGCGAAAGGTCACGCCGGCGCGGGCGAGATGGTCGAACCAGCTCTTGAGCGTCGAGGGGGCGGCGAAGTTGTACATCGGCGCCGCGATCACGAGCTGCGTCGCCGCCTGGACCTCGGCGATGACGGCGTCGGCCTCGGCGACGATCGCCGCCTGCGCGGGCGTCCGGGCTTCGGCCGGCGTGGCGAGCGCCGCGAGGCGCCCGGCGTCGAGATGCGCCAGCGGCTCGCGAGCGAGGTCGCGGCGCACGACGCGGGTGCCCGGGTGGCTCGCGACGAGCTGGGCGACGAGGCGGTCGGCGAGCGCCGTCGAGGCGGCGGCGTCGCCGGCGAGGCTCGAATTGATCTGCAGTACGGTTCCCATGGAGCCCTCGGGGTTGCTGGACGAGGGTTCCTAATCTATATCTGTATATTGGATAATCAACGCAGCAAATCTGCTGAAACCAATCTAATTTCCAGATCTATCATGGCCAAACTGCCCAAAACCTCGCTGGAACAGTGGGCCGTCCTCGCGGCCGTCGTGGACGAGGGGGGCTTCGCGGCGGCGGGCGAGGCGCTCGAGAAGAGCCAGTCCGCGGTCAGCTACGCCGTGCAGCAGCTGCAGGCGCAACTCCCGGTCGCGCTCACCGAGCCCCGCGGCCGGCGCACGGCGCTGACCGAGGCGGGCGCGACGCTGCTGCGCCGCGCGCGCGCCGTGCTCGCCGAGGTCGAGAGCCTCGAGGCGGTCGCGCAGAACCTTGCCCAGGGCTGGGAGGGCGAGATCCGCATCGCCGTCGACCTCATCTTCCCGCCGGCGCTGCTCTACGAGGCGCTCGGCGCATTCGGCCCGGTGTGCCGCGCGACGCGCGTCGAGGTGCTCGAGTCGGTGCTGTCGGGCACCACCGAGGCGCTCTTGAAGCGCGAGGTCGACCTGGCGATCGTCGGCCAGCTGCCGCCCGGGTTCCTCGGCGCGCGGTTGATGGCGGTCGAGTTCGTGCCGGTAGCGCACCGCGACCATGCGCTGCACGCGCTCGGCCGCACGCTCACGCTCGACGACCTGAAGCGCGAGCGGCAGATCGTCGTGCGCGACAGCGGCTCGAAGCGCCGCCTCGACTCCGGCTGGCTCGGCGCCGACCAGCGCTGGACCGTGTCGCACGTCAAGACCTCGATCGAGATGCTGAAGCACGGGCTCGGCTTCGCCTGGATCCCGCGCGAGCACATCCGCGCCGAGCTCGCCGACCGCACGCTCGTCGAGCTGCCGCTCGCCGACAGCGGCAGCCGCGTCGTCAACCTGCACCTCGTCTATGCCGACCGCGACGGCGCCGGTCCCGCGACGCGCGAGTTCGCACGGCTCGTGACCGCAGCCTGCGCGCGCGACGCCGCGCGGCGCCCCGGCGGCTGACCGGCCGCTCAGCCGCCGGCGGCGTCGCGCTCGAGGAGTTCCAGCACCGCGGTGCGCGCCGCCGGCGAGTGCACGAGCAGCGCGAGCACGTCGCCGGGCCGCGCCCACTCGAGCGCGCAGCGCGCCGCCTCGAGCTCGGTGGCCCGCACCGGCAGCGCGGACTCCGGCAGCCCCGCGCCGAGCAGCGCCGCGCGGATGATGCGCGGGATCTCGCCGGGCGCGCGCCCGCGCAGGAATTCCTCGTTCTCCTTGACGACGACCAGGTCCGGCCGGAAGCCCGCCGCGACGCGCGCCACGTCCTCGATGTCGGTGTCCTGGCGGTTGCCGGCGTGGCCGAGCAGCATGCCGAGCCGGCCGGCGCCGCGCAGGTGCGCCGCGACGCCGAGCACGCCGCGCAGGCCCTCCGCGTTGTGCGCATAGTCGACGAGCACCCGCACGCCGCCGACCTCGAAGCGCATCAGCCGGCCGACGTTGTCGGCCGGCCGCGCGCCGAAGTGCGCGTAGACGCCGGCGATCGTCGGCGGCGGCACGCCGAGCGCGACCGCGGCGAGCGCGGCGGCGGCGAGGTTGGCGACGTTGTAGGCGGCGGCGCCGTCGACGCTGAGCGGCATCCGGGCGACGTCGCCGAGGTCGTGCTCGGCACCCGCGAACGCGAGCACGAGCCGCCCGGCGCGGACCCCGGCGGTCGCCCCGCCGCGCCGCCGGTGCCCGGCGAGGAGCGCGTGATCGGCGTCGAGCGCGAACCAGCCGAGCGGCGGGCACCGCCCGTAGCGGTCGGCGAGCCCCGCCGCCTTGGCGCGCAGCAGCGCATCGTCGGCGTTCAGCACCAGGAGCCCGTCGCCCGCGACGGCCGCCGCGACCGCGAGCTTCGCGTCGGCGAGGCCGTCGAGGTCGTGGATGCCGTACTCGCCGAAGTGGTCGGAACTGACGTTCGTCACGACCGCGACGCGCGCCTGCGACACGGCGATGCCGCGCCTCAGGATCCCGCCGCGCGCCGTCTCGAGGACCGCCGCCTCGACGCGCGGCTCCCTGAGCACCAGCCGCGTGCCGGCGGGCCCCGAATAGTCGCCGCGCGCGAGCGCCTCGCCGTCGACGAACACGCCGTCGGTGCAGTTGAAGCCGGCATGCCAGCCGTGCGCGCGCGCGCACGCGGCGACGAGGCGGACGGTGGTCGTCTTGCCGTTCGAGCCCGTCACGAGCGCCGTCGGAATGTCGCCGAGCGCGGCCCACGCGACGTCGCCGGCCGCGGGCAGCCCGGCGAGCGCGTAGCTCCGCCCGTGCGCCCCGGCGCCGAGGGTCAAGAGCTCCTCGTCGAGCAGGTGCGGCAGGCCGCGGGCCTGTGCCTCGGCCACGAGCGCCGCCAGCGGCGGGTTCGCCTCGCGACGCGCGAGGCGCTCGAGGCGCTCGAGGGCCGCGGCGTCCTCGAGCACCGGCGCGATCACCGCCGCCGGGTCGGCCGCGTCCGCGAGCGCCGCGGCGAGCATCGCGCGCTCGAGGCCGCCCCAGTGCGCCGGGTCGCGCGCGTAGAGCGAGGCGCAGAGCGCCCACTCGTTGACCTCGGTCGCGGTGAACAGCTGGTCCGGCGGCGCCGCGAGCGCGAGCGAGGCGCCGTGCGCGTGCGCGCGCACGACGAGCGCCCGCGCCGGCCAGCCGAGGCGGGCCCGCGCGCGCTCGACCCGCGCGCGCCAGCCCGCGAGCAGCGCCTCGTCGGCGACGATGCCGACCACCTCGAGCACCGCACCGGTCGCGGCGAAGAACAGGTTGCTGCCGGTCAGGCGCCGCGAGTCGTCGAACGGCAGCTCGACTTGCACGTTCAGTCGTCGCTTTCCGGCGCGAGCCGCACGCCGCGCTCGTCGCGGATCAGCCCCTCGAGGCTCATGGCCGCCGCGCCGGCCTCGCCGCCGCGCGGCGCCGGCTCGGTCGCGTACGCGGGCGACGGCGCGGCTTCGTCGCCGCGGCGCCCGCCGCCGGCGGCCGGCGCGGCGCCGGCCGGCCGGAACTTCGTCACCTGCTTCCACGACCGCACCAGCGCGTCGGCGAAGATCAGCACGAGGTCCCCGGGCTGGCCCATGTGCAGCGCCGCCTCGATCGCCTCCTGCTCGTCGGGGATCACCGAGATCGCGTCGGCGGCGACGCCGGCGGCCTTGAGCGCCGCCGCCTGGATCCGCGGCACCTCGTCGGGCGCGCGGTCGCGCAGGTTGTCGTCGCGGCGGCAGACGTAGTGGTCGAAGCGGCCGGCGACCGCCTCGGCGATCGCGACGAGGTCCTCGTCGCGCCGGTCGCCCGGCCCGGCGAGCACGACGATGCGCCGGCCGCCGACGTCGAGCCGCCCGGCGAGGTCGGCCATCGCCGCGACCGCGTGCGCGTTGTGGCCGTAGTCGAAGAGCACCTTGAACGGGTGCTCGTTGAACACGTTCATCCGGCCCGGCGCCTGGAAGAACGTCGAGTCGAAGGTCCTGAGGCCCTGCCGGATCGCGTCGAGCTTGATGCCGAGCGAGAATGCCATCGCCGCCGCGAACATCGCGTTCTGCACGTTGTGCATCGCGCGGCCCTCGAGCGTCGCCGGGATCAGGTGGGTCCACAAGAGCGGGATGTGCCCGCCGCGGTCGTAGAGCGCGATCATCTGGCCGTTGACGCCCGCCTCGAGCGCGCAGGCACGCCCGCCGGCGCGGATGTGCTCGCGCACCAGCGTGTGCTGCGGGTTGAGCGTCACGTAGCAGATGTTCTTGGCCTCGGTGTAGCCCGACATGCGCAGCACCAGCGGGTCGTCGGCGTTCAGCACCGCGCAGTCGGTGGCCACCTCGACGACGATGCGCTTGACCTCGGCGAGCTGCTCGAGCGTGTCGATGCCCTTGAGGCCGAGGTGGTCGGCCTGGACGTTGAGCACGGCGCCGACGTTGACCTCGTTGACGCCCATGCCGGCGCGGATCAGGCCGCCGCGGGCGGTCTCGAGGACCGCGATGTCGATCTGCGGATCGGCGAGCACCATGCGCGCCGAGACCGGGCCCGTCATGTCGCCCTGCACCGTGCGCTGGCCGTCGATGTAGACGCCGTCGGTGGTCGTGAGGCCGGGCGTGTAGCCGGCCATCTTGGTGATGTGCGCGAGCATGCGCGAGGTGGTGGTCTTGCCGTTCGTGCCGGTGATGGCCGCGATCGGCACGCGCGACGGCGCGCCGGGCGGGAACAGCATGTCGATCACGGGCCCGGCGACGTCGCGCGGCGTCCCCTCGCTGGGCGCGACGTGCATGCGAAAGCCCGGCGCCGCGTTGACCTCGCAGATGCCACCGCCGATCTTGCGGTAGCTCTCGGCGATGTTCTTCGACAGGAAGTCGACGCCGCCGACGTCGAGGCCGATCGCGCGCACCGCGCGCTCCGCCATCTCGCGGTTGTCGGGGTGGATGATGTCGGTGACGTCGGTGGCGGTGCCGCCGGTCGACAGGTTCGCCGTCGAGCGCAGGTACACCGACTGGCCGGGCGGCGGCACCGACGCGGGCTCAAGGCCCGCGGCGCCGAGCATCTTCTCGGCCTGCGCGTCGAGCTCGAGCCGCGTCAGCACCTTCTCGTGGCCGACGCCGCGGCGCGGGTCCTGGTTCACGATCTCGATCAGCTCGGCGATCGTGTGCTCGCCGTCGCCGACGACGTGGCCCGGCGTGCGGCGCGTCGCGGCCACGAGCTCGCCGTTGACGACCAGCAGGCGATGGTCGTCGCCCTCGAGGAACGACTCGACGACCACGGAGCGCGAGTGCTCGCGCGCGACGGCGAAGCCCTGCGCCACCTCCTCGTCGCTGGTCAGCCGGATCGAGATGCCGCGCCCGTGGTTGCCGTTGTAGGGCTTGGTCACGACCGGCAGGCCGATGCGGCGCGCGGCGCGCACCGCCTGGCCCTCGCTCTGCACCAGTTCCTGCTTCGGCACCGGCAGGCCGAGCGTCGCGAGGATCTTGTTGGTCTCCTCCTTGTCGCTCGCGAGCTCGACCGCGATGTGCGGCGTGCGGCCGGTGACCGTCGCCTGGATGCGCTGCTGGTACTTGCCGTGACCGAGCTGCACCAGCGACTGGTCGTTGAGGCGCAGCCACGGGATGCGGCGGCCCTCGGCGGCGCGCACCAGCGACATGGTCGACGGGCCAAGCGCGCGGCGCTGCGCGAAGCGGATGAACTCGTCGCGCGCCTCGGGCCAGCTCCAGCCGTCCGGCACGGTTTCCGGCGGACGGATCGCGTCGGGCAGCAGCGAGCACAGGAGCCGCAGCGCGAGCTCGCCGGCCGCGATGCCCTCGTCGCGCTGCTCGTACTCGTAGACGACGGTGTAGACCCCCGGCGCGCCCGCGCCGCGAGTCTTGCCGAAGGTCACTTCCTCGCCCGCGATGTTCTGCAGCTCGATCGCCACGTGCTCGAGGACGTGGCCGAGCCAGGTGCCCTCGTCCTCGCGCATGCGCCGGTAGAATCCGCCCGGCTCGTTGTAGGAGCAGCCGTGCTCGGCGAGGCCCGGCAGCGCCGCCGCGAGCGCGTCGACGTAGGCGGGCCCGAGCCGGCCCGTGGGCCAGGCCTCGAGGCTGCCGAGGTCGAGCTCGAGCCGGATGACCGGGAAGTGCGCGTGCAGTGACGGACCGACGTAGACGGAACGATCGAGGATGCGCATGGGGGTTGCTGCTCAGTCGCTCTGGGGTTGTCGTTCGGCGGCCGCGGCGCCCATCGCGCACCGCGTTCCCGCATCAATCGGTTCGGCGCGCGGCGCGGGCCCGCGCGGCGGCAATCACTCCTTGGGCTGCACCAGCGTGCCGGGCGTCGCGACGCGGGTGTGCAGGTTGAAGGTCGCGCCCGCGACCAGGATGTGGAGCTTGAGGCCCAGCATGCAGACCGGCTGGCCCTCGCTGACGGCGTCCATCGACGAGTAGCTGACGTCGGCCCCGTCGACGATCGTCACGCCGCCGCTGCCCTCGACCTCGACCGTCTCGTCGGGCCCGATGAACGCGGCGGTGTCCTCGTCGAGGCCGATGCCGACCGCGAACGGGTTGTAGGCGAGCGCGGTCAGCAGGCGCCCGAGGCGGTCGCGCTGGCGGAAGTGCTGGTCGATGATGAAGCGGTTCGTGAGGCCGAGGCCGGGGGCGAGCCGGACGCTGCCGGAGATCACCGAGGAGCCCTCGTCGCCGAACGCAATCATGTGCTCGGAGAGGATGCTCGCGCCGGCGCTGGTGCCGCCGACGGTGACGCCGCGGGCGTTGCGCACCCGGATCAGCTTCGCGACCGGCGTGCCGCCGAGCAGCGTCGAGAGCCTGAGCTGGTTGCCGCCGGTGAAGAAGATGCCGCTCGCCTCCTCGAGGCGCCGCAGTCGCCCGGGCTCCTGGCAATCGCGCCGCGTGTCGAAATCCATGACCGTGACGCGCTCGGCGCCGATGTCGGCGAACAGCTTTTCATAGCGCGGGCCGGTCTCGTTCATGCGGCTCGCGGTCGGGATCACGACGATGTCGGCTTCGCGGCCGCCCGAGACGCGCACGAAGCGCTCGAGGATGTGGCGGTCGTTCTCCTTGTTCTCGGCGCCGCCGATCGGAATGATCCAGCCGCGCGTCTCGCCGTCGGGAACTTTGCTCGGCATCCCGGGATGCTCCTCGTAGCCTAGGGTTCGAAGGTGCCGCGACGGACGGTGGCGCCGTTCCGCAGGTGCACCTCGCCGCGAATGATGACGGTCCGCGCCGCGCCTGTCGCGTCCAGCGCGACGAAGTCGGCGTCGGCGCCGACCGCGATCGTGCCCTTGCGCGGCAGGCGCAGCAGCCGCGCCGGGTTCGACGTGAACGCCGGCAGCGCCACCGCGATCGGCATGCCGCGGGCGAGCAGCTCGCTCAAGGTCGCGAGCAGCGCCCCGGCCGTGCCGACGTCCATGCGGCAGACGCGCCCGTCGGCGTCGAAGCAGGGCAGGCAGCCGCCGGCGTCCGAGCTCACGGTGATCCGCTCGGGTGGCGCGCCGCTCGCCGCGTAGCGCAGCAACGCCTCCGCGGCCGTGTACGCGTCCTCGCCCTCGGCGACCGGGAACGCGGTCACGTCGACGGTGCAGCCCGCGCGCGCGAGCGCGACGGCCTCCTCGAACAGCGCCCGCCGGCGGTTGACGTGGGTCGGGTTCCAGACGCGCGCCGGCAGTTCGCTCTCGGCGAGCGCGCGGCGCACGAGCTCGAGGCCGCGCGGCCCGTCGCCGAGGTGCAGATGCAGGATCCCGGCCTTGCCGGTCATGAGGCCGGCGACGTGGGCGTCGGCCGCGAGGCGCAGCAGCTCCGGGAAGGTCGGCTGGCTCGAGCGGTGGTCGCTGATCGCCACCTCGCCGATGCCGACCAGCGCGTCGACGAATACGAGGTCGCCGCGGGTGCTGCCGGTCAGCGTCGCCGGGGGCAGGTGGTAGCCGCCGCTGTAGCCGTAGGCGTTGAGACCCTCCTCGCGCAGCGCGTAGAGCGTCGCGAGCAGTTCGCGCGGGCCGCGCGCGACGTCGTCGGTGCCGAGCAGGCCGACCACGGTCGTGACGCCCGCGGTCGTGAAGCGGCTGAGCGCGACCGGCGGCACGCGGGTGCGAAACCCCGCCTCGCCGCCGCCGCCCGTCACGTGCACGTGCGCGTCGATGAGGCCCGGGATCAGCCGCGCGCCCTCGAGGTCGATGACCTCCGTCCCGGCCCGCAGCGCCGCCGGCGGTTCCGGCAGGTCGCGACCCGGCCCCATCCACAGCAGCCGGCCGCCGCCGACGAGCAGGTTCAGCACGCCGAGGGGGCGCGGGGCGAAGACGTCGGCGTTCTGGAGCAGCAGCATAGGGTGGGAGGTCTTCGCCCGATCATGCCCGACAACGGGCCCCGGACCCAATACACACCGACCGCAGGATCCGGGTCGTGCGGCCCACCCGGCCGCCGAGGCCGTTTCCCCGGCGCCCGCTGCGGACGCCCGCGCCACGGCGACCCGGATCCGGCGTCGCCCGGGCGCCCTGGGGTAGTCGCCTCCTTGACAGCGGCGCGCGCCGGCGCCGAGAGTCCTTGCCTCGCGATTGCGGATCGGATCGAGAATCCACCCAGGGGGAATCGCAATGTCACTGCCAAGGATTGTGGTCGCTTGCCTGTTCCTGCTCCCGGTGCTCGCCGGCGCCGCGCCGCCGGCGCAGCTGCCGACGAAGCTGGTCGAGAAGTACCCGGACCGCCAGACGC
>Ga0265328_10001458_pt1 | contig 10911 bp, 11 predicted proteins | sample 41624metaG_FD_202086 | JGI IMG/M metagenome (GOLD analysis project Ga0265328, IMG submission 202086) | Rhizosphere microbial communities from Carex aquatilis grown in University of Washington, Seatle, WA, United States - 4-16-24 metaG | ecosystem: Host-associated > Plants > Roots > Rhizosphere...
TATGGCCCCGTGACGACCGACAGCGACTCGCCGGTCGTGAAGAACTGCCCGCCGGCGACGTAGTGCAGGCTCCGGAGCGATTCGTCGCCGAAGTGCCAGCGACCGCCGCTGAACACCCGGTCGTCGGCCGAGGCCGCGACGACCTCGGCCAGGAAGAGGTCGTACTTCTGCTCGGTCGGGCGCTCATCGAGCACCCGGCACTCGAGCCAGGCGATGCAGCCCGCGACGAGCGGCGCCGAGATCCGCGCCGCCGGCAGCGTCCCGATGCCGAATCGCGACCACTTGTCGACCTCCCGGCCGCTGGCGGTCCCGACGTCGACGACGGCCTGGGCGAGCGCGCGCGGCGGCACGTTGAGGGCGAACTCACCGGAGGCATTCACGAGCTCGCGGGTCAGCGTATTGCGGTCGATGACGACCGCGACCTTTGGCGGATCGAAGTCGAGCCCCATCGCCCAGGCGGCGGCCATGACGTTGCGGCGCTCGCCGGCGCGACTCGAGACCAGCGTGACCGGCCCGTGGTTGATGAGCAGGTAAGCCTTCGGGAGCGGGACGTCGACGCGCATGCGGCACCTCGGGCGGGCGGGGCGGGGATCATGCCACTGCTGCCGGCGCGTCGCGCGATTGCGTAGGATCCGCTGTCGGCGGCGGAGGAGGGCGCAGTGGACACGACCGATGCGAATCGCGACTCCCGCCTGCCGCCGCCACTGCTCGATGCCTGGCGCGCGACGCGCTACGAGGTCACGGGCGCCGCGCCGCCCTTCGCGCTCACGGTCGACGCGCCGAGTGCGGAGCTCGCGGCCTGCCATCTCGCGTACGGTGTCGGCTGCTCGGCATTCATCACCGCCTGGAATCCCGGCGCGCGTCCCGCCGCGGCAGACGCGAACGCGCGGGCCGGAGCGGCGCTCGAGGCCGCGCTGCACGCGCGCGGCTACCGGTTCCTCGCGGGGCGCAGCGTCGACCCCACGGGCCGGTGGCCCGCCGAGGTGAGCGTGCTCGCGCTCGGCCTCGGGCGGGCCGAGGCGTCGGCGATCGCCCTCGCGTTCGGCCAGGCCGGACTCGTCTACGCCGGGGCAGACGCGGTGCCGCGGCTCGTGCCGCTCGCGTGAGGCGGGCGGCGTTGCGGTAGCATGCCGGGCCGGCAGCGCTCGCGGGGAGCGCCGGACCGCCGAGGACTCGTCCGATGACGACCTATGTACTGCCGCCCGTCGTGCCGTCGGTCGCGGTGTCCGCGGATTCCGGCCGCTTCCCGGTGCGCCGCATCTACTGCGTCGGCTTCAATTATGCCGAGCACAATCGCGAGATGGGCCGGGACCCGACCAAGGAACCGCCGATCTTCTTCAGCAAGCCCGCCGATGCGTTGCTGGCCGACGGCGCCGACCTACCCTATCCGCCGCGCACCTCGAATCTGCACTACGAGGCGGAGCTCGTCGTCGCGATCGGCACCGCGGGGCGCCGCATCGCCGCGGCCGATGCCCTCGGTCATGTCTACGGCTACGCGGTCGGCAACGACTTCACGCGGCGCGACCTGCAGGCGGCCGCGAAGGACAAGGGCCGGCCCTGGGACACGGCGAAGGGCTTTGACGGCTCGGCCGGCATCGCCCCGATTCACCCGGCGGCGCGCCTCGGCCATCCGCGCCGCGGCCGCATCTGGCTCACGGTCAACGGCACCGAGCGACAGCGCGCGGACCTCGGCGACATGATCTGGGACGTGCCCGGCATCATCGCGGAGCTGTCGACCTTCTTTGAGCTCAGGCCCGGCGACCTGATCTACACCGGCACGCCGGCCGGCGTGGGTGCGGTGCGGCCCGGCGACGTCGTCGTCGCGGGCATTGACGGACTCGGCACGCTGACGAACCGCATCGTCGGCGAACAGACACAGACGTAAAGCGAAGGGGACGATCATGACGTGGCAGGGCGTATATCCGGCGGTGACGACGCAGTTCCGCGCCGACGAGTCGATCGACCTCGAGTCGACGCAACGGCTCGTCGTGCAGCAGCTCGACGACGGCGTCGACGGCATCATCGCGCTCGGCACCTGCGGCGAGAACGCCTCGCTCACGGCGGAGGAGAAGCAGTCCGTGCTCGCGGCGCTGCGGGAGGCGATCGGCTCGCGCGCGCCGCTGCTCGCCGGCGTCGCCGAGACGACCACCGCCGGCGCCGTGCGCTTCGTGCGGGCGTCCGAGAAGGCGCGCGTCGACGGCTTCATGGTCTTGCCGGGGCTGACGTACTCGTCGCAGCCGAACGAGACGGTGCACCACCTCAAGGCCGTGGCGGCGGCGACTTCGCTGCCGTGCATGATCTACAACAATCCGAACGCCTACCACGTCGACATCACGGTCGACCTGCTCGCCGAGCTCGCGCCGGTGAAGAACATCACGGCCGTCAAGGAAGCCTCGGAGGACGCGCGACGGATCACCGATCTCGTCAACCGCGTCGGTGACCGCTACGCGATCTTCGCGGGCGTCGACGACTTCGCACTCGAGGCCGTGATGCTGGGTGCCGTCGGCTGGGTCTCCGGGCTCACGAGCGCGTTCCCGCGCGAGGCGGTCGCGATGTTCCGGCTGGCCCGTGCCGGTCGCTACGCCGAGGCGCTCGCGATCTACCGCTGGTTCATGCCGATGCTGCACCTCGATTCGATTCCGACCCTCGTCCAGTGCATCAAGCTCGTCTCCGCGCTCGTCGGTCGCGGCACCGAGCAGACGCGCGCGCCGCGCCTGCCGCTCACGGGCGACGCGCGGGCCCACGTCGTGCGCATCACCGAGGCCGCGGCCAGCCACCGGCCGAAGCTGCCCGCCTGAGCGGGGAGGGCGGATGCGTGCAGACGTCCTGATCGTCGGCGGCGGGATCGCCGGAGCGTCGGCCGGGTACTTCCTCGCGCCGCACATGCGCGTCGTGCTGGTCGAGCGCGAGTCCGGCTTCGGCTACCACAGCACCGGGCGCTCGGCCGCCGAGTGGACGGCGGTGCACTACCTCGGGCTGATGCGCGCGATCGTGCTGTTCGGCAAGTCGTTCTTCGACGCCCCGCCGGCGGGCTTCGCGACGGTGCCGCTGTGCCGCGCGCGCGGCAACATCATGTTCGCGCCGCCCGGCGCCGAGGCCGCTGCGGAGGAGTTCATCCGCCACGCCGGGCCGCTCAACCCGGCGCTTCACGAGATCGACGCCGACCGCGCGCTCGCGATCGTGCCGTTCCTGCGGCGCGAGGTGCTCGCGCGCGCGTTCTACGACCCGGACAACGGCGAGATTGACGTCGACGCGCTTCATCAGGGCTTCCTGCGCGGCATCCGCAGCGCCGGCGGCGTCACCCGCGGCGGCGTCGAGTTCCACGGCGCCGAGCGGCGCGCCGGCGGCTGGCTGGCGCGCGTCGGCGACGAGACGATCGAGGCGGGCACCGTCGTCAACGCGGCCGGCGCCTGGTCCGACGTCGTCGCGGCCCGCTCCGGCGTCACGCCGCTCGGCCTCGAGCCGAGGCGGCGGACGGCGCTTACCTTCGACCCGGGCACCGACGTCCGCGGCGTGCCGCCTGTCGATGACATGTCGACGGGCTTCTACTTCAAGTCGAACGCGACCACGCTCATGGTGTCCCCCGGCGACGCGACGCCGAGCGCGCCGTGCGACGCGCAGCCGGAGGAACTCGATGTGGCGACCGCGGTCGACCTCTTCGAGCGCTACACGACGCTCGAAATCCGCAAGCTCGCGAGTCGTTGGGCGGGACTGCGCACGTTCACCACCGACTCGCAGCCGGTCGCCGGCTTCGCGGCAGACGTGCCCGGCTTCTTCTGGATCGTCGGCCAGGGCGGCGGCGGCATCATGAGCTCGCCGGCGCTCGGCGAACTCGCAGCGACGCTGGTTCGCGGCGCCCCGTGGCCCGCCCGCGCGACTGCGCTCGGCCTCGAACCCGCGCTCCTGTCCCCATCGCGCCTCGGCGTCGCCGGCTGAGGAGCGCGCCGTGGCCGCGCCGCTCGAGCGCAATGCGGGCTGGCTCGGGCGCGGCGAGGCGTGGCAGCAGCTGGAGACGCCCGCGCTGTGCATCGACCTCGCGGCGCTCGAGTACAACCTCGACCACCTCGCACGCTGGGCGCGCGGCACCGGCATTGCATTGCGGCCGCACGTCAAGACCCACAAGTGCCAGGCGATCGCGCGGCTGCAGCGCTCCGCCGGCGCCATCGGCGTGAGTGCGGCGACGCTGGCCGAGGCCGAGGCGATGATGGTGGCCGACGTCGGCGACGTCCTGCTGACGTCGCCCGTGGTCGGCGCCGCGAAGCTACGCCGGCTCGGTGCGCTCAACGCCGCCGCCGCCGGCCGGCTGCTGGTGGTCACCGATACGCCGGCATCGGTCGCCGAGCTCGAACAGCTCGCGGCGGCCGCCGGTCGGCCGCTCGGCGTTCTCCTCGAGCACCACGCGGGTCAGGGGCGCTCCGGCTGCGAGACGCTCGCCGAGCTCGAGACGCTGGTCGCTGCGATCCGCGCCGCGCCGCACCTCAGGCTGCGGGGCCTGCAGCACTACTTCGGCCATCTGCAGCACGTGCCGGATCCGGCCGAGCGCCGCGCGCGCGTTCTCGAGGCCACGACCGCGGCGGGGCGGATCGTCGAGGAGCTCCGTCGCGGCGGCGCGCCGCTCGACATCGTCTCCGGTGGCGGCACCGGGACGCTGCTCGCCGCCGCAGAGAGCGGCCTTTACACCGAACTTCAGGCGGGGTCCTACGTCTTCATGGACGCGCAGTACGAGGACGCGCTCGCCGAGGACACGACGCTCGAGTTCCATCCCGCGCTCTACGTCGCGGCGCGGGTCACGAGCGTGCAGTCGGCGGCGAGCCGCGGCTACGTGACGGTCGACGCCGGCCAGAAGGCGCTGTCGATCGACGCGCCGGGCCCGCGGCCGCGAGGCGCGGCCGGCACGGGGTACGCGTTCTTCGGCGATGAACATGGCCGCTGGCTGCTGCCGCCCGGGGCGCCGGTGCCGCTGCGCGGCGCGCGCGTCGACCTCACGCCCGCGCACTGCGATCCCACCGTCGTGCTCCACGACGCCTACCACGTGTTCCGCGGCACCGAGCTCGTCGCGATCTGGCCGATCGACGCGCGCGGCTACTGACGTCCGTCGGACTCGTAGACCAGGATCGCCGCGGCGAGGTCCTCGAGTGCGGCGCCGACCGACTTGAAGACGGTGACCTCGCTGTCGCTCTGCCGGCCCGGATGCTCGCGGCGGCACAGCCCGTGGAGGTCGACCACGGCGCCGGCGTCGAGCGCGCCGTGCGCGATCGGCACGACGAGGTCGCCGGCCTCCTTCAGCGCGCCGTCGCGGGTGTCGGCGAACACGCGGGCCTTGCGGATCAGCGCGTCGTCCGCCTCGCGCATCGCGGGCGTGTAGCCGCCGACCAGGTCGACGTGCGTGCCCGGCCGGACCCAGTCGCCGCGGACGAGCGGCTCGGTCGCGAGCGTCGCGCTCGCGACGATGTCGGCTGCGCGGATCGCCGCCTCGAGCTCGGGCGCAGGCACCGCGGCGACGCCGTCGCGCGTGAGGTCGGCGGCGGCGGCGGCCGCGTGAGCGGCCGACCGCCCCCAGACCAGCACGCGCTCGAGTGCGGGCCGGGCGGCGGTGTGGCAGCGCGCGAGTTCGCGCGCGATCCTCCCGGTACCGAGCACGAGCAGCGTGCGGGCATCGGTGCGCGCGAGAAAACGTGCCGCGAGCGCGGAGGTCGCGGCGGTCCGCTTCGCCGTGAGCTCGCCGCCGTCGATCATTGCGAGCACGGCGCCGCTGTGGCCGTCCATCAGCAGGTAGCCGGCCGACACGGCCGGCAGGCCGCGGCCCGAGTTGCCGGGGAAGACCGTCACGAGCTTGATGCCGAGGTACTCGCCGGCGCGCCAGGCGGGCATCAGCAGCAGCACCGCGTCGGGCTCGCCCGGAACTCCGATCGTGTGGTGGTGGCGCGTCGGCGCCGTGCAGCCGTCGCGGAACATCCGCTCGAGAGCGGGCAGCAAACGGGCGGGGTCGAGTCGCGCGGCGACCGTGGCGGCGTCGATGATCTTCATCGATGGATTATCGCACCGCGGCCGCGAAGACGGACGGCCCCGTGACGCCGGCACTGGCGCACCCGGCCGCGATCGGTCAGGATTTCCGGCATGGTCAAGGACAGGCGGCTCCGGCCGCGCAGTCTCGGTATGGGGTGGGCGAGCACGGTCGTGGTCGGCAGCATCACCGGCATCGTGCTGACTGCGGACTGGCTGCCGGCCCGCGTCGCAAGCCACTTCGGCGCGAACGGGCTCGCCAACGGCTACATGGCCCGCGACGTCTACCTGGCGTTCGCGATCGGCATGGTGGTCGTGCCGCCGGCGCTCGTCGGGCTCGCGATTGCGCTGTCGCTGAAGTATTTCCCGCAGTTCCTGAACCTGCCGGACCGCGACTACTGGCTCGCGCCGGAACGGCGCGCCGGGACAACCGAGTACCTGAACGGGCACTCTGCATGGCTGGCCGCGCTGCTCGGCCTGTTCGCGCTCGGCGTCCACCTGCTCGTGGTCCGCGCCAACCGCAGCGTTCCGCCGCAGCTCGAGACCGCGCCGTTCGTCGTGCTGCTGATCGGCTTCGGCATCGTCACCGTGGCCTGGATCGGCGCGCTCGCGCGGCGCTTCCGCCGCGACTGAGCGCCCGGCTCAGGCCGCCTCGTCCGGCGCGTAGAGGCCGTAGCGCACCAGATTGATGAACACCGGATCGCCAACCGCGACGCTTTCGCGCCGGAAGCGCTCGCGCTCGAACTCGGCGACCACCGGGTCGCGATTCCCGCCCTCGAGAGCGACATCGACGTGGACGAGTGGCCCGACGACCCGGACCGCGACCACCCGGCCCGGCCAGCCCGGGCCGGTCCGGCCGATCGCGACGTCCTGCGGACGCACGACGACCGCCAGCCGCGCATCCGGGCCGGGGGAGGACGTCGGCGGCAGTGGCCCGATCGTAAGCTCGCCGCCGCGGCGCTCGGCCGGCAGCTCGTTCGAGGAGCCGACGAAGCGGTGCACGAAGCCGCTGCCCGGGCGATCGTAGATCTCCTCGGGGCTGCCGCGCTGCTCAATTCGGCCCCTGTGCATGACGACCACCGCGTCCGCGACCTCGAGCGCTTCCTGCTGGTCGTGCGTGACGAACAGGCTCGTGAAGTGCAGCGCATCGTGCAGGCGCCGGAGCCAGCGCCGCAGCTCCTGGCGGACCTGCGTGTCGAGCGCCCCGAACGGCTCGTCGAGCAGCAGCACCTGCGGCTCGAGCGCGAGCGCACGCGCGAGCGCGACTCGCTGGCGCTGGCCGCCCGATAGCTGCAGCGGCCGGCGCTCCGCCGCCCACTCGAGCTGCACCAGCGACAGGAGCTCCTCGACCTTAGCGCGTATCGCGGCGGCCGGCGGCCGCTCGCGCCGCGGCCGCACCGTGAGCCCGAAGGCGATGTTGTCGAACACCGTCATGTGGCGGAAGAGCGCGTAGTTCTGGAACACGAAGCCGACGCGGCGCTTCTGGACCGGGAGGTCAGTGGCCTCGCGCCCCTGCAGGAACACGCGGCCCGCGTCCGGCGTCTCGAGGCCCGCGATGATCCTGAGCAGCGTCGTCTTGCCGCAACCGGACGGTCCGAGGATCGCCACCAGCTGGCCGGTGGCGACGTCGAGGTCGATGTCCGCGAGCGCGACGAACTCGCCGAAGCGCTTCTTGATGCCGTGGACCGCGATGCTCATGGGGGCTCTCCGACGGGGTCGGGACTCAGGGGAGGGGACCGGGCAGCGGCTTGCGACGCAGCTCCGGCGCCTGTCGCTCGAGCGCCGCGCGTGCGACCAGGGTCACGAGCGCGAGCAGCGCGAGCAGCGAGGCGACCGCGAAGGCGGCGGTCGCGTTGTACTCGTTGTAGAGGATCTCGATGTGCAGTGGCATCGTATTGGTGAGGCCGCGGATGTGGCCCGACACGACGGACACGGCGCCGAACTCGCCCATCGCCCGGGCGTTGCACAGCAGTACTCCGTAGAGGAGGCCGAAACGGATGTTCGGCAGCGTCACCCGCACGAACGTCTGCCAGCCGGTGGCGCCGAGCGACAGCGCCGTCTCCTCCTCGTCGCGGCCCTGCGACTGCATCAGCGGGATGAGTTCGCGCGCGACCAGCGGGAAGGTCACGAACACCGTTGCGAGGACGATGCCGGGGACCGCGAACATGACCTTGATGTCGTGCGCCGCCAGCCACGGACCGAACCAGCCGTGGGCGCCGAAGAGCAGCACGTAGATGAGACCCGAGATCACCGGCGAGACCGCGAATGGCAGGTCGATCAGCGTCACGAGCGCGCTCTTGCCCCGAAACTCGTACTTGGCGACCGCCCACGCGGCGGCCACGCCGAACACGAGGTTGAGCGGCACCGCGACGAGCGCGACGGTCAGCGTCAGCCGGATCGCGGCAACCGCCATCGGGTCGACGAGCGCGGCCCAGTAGGTCGCGAGCCCGTGTGCCAGCGCCTGGCCGAACACGATCACGAACGGCAGGATGAGGAACAGCACGAGGTAGATGAGCGCCGCGGTGATCAGCAGCGAGCGCGCGAGGCCCCGCACCGGCCGCCGCGGCCGCACCGCGCCCGGCGCCGGCGCGCTGCCTGGCCCGTCGCGTACGATGCTCACGCGCCACCCGGTCCGAGCCGGCGCTGCGACCAGCCCTGCAGCGCGTTGATGCCGAGCAGCACGAAGAACGAGATCAGGAGCATCACGACCGCGATCGCGGTCGCGGAGGCGTACTCGTACTGCTCGAGCTTGGTGACGATGAGGAGCGGTGCGATCTCCGACACCATCGGCATGTTGCCGGCGATGAAGATCACCGAGCCGTACTCGCCGATCCCGCGCGCGAACGCGAGCGCGAAGCCGGTGAGCAGCGCCGGCCACACCGTCGGCAGCACGAGCCGGATCACGATCTGCGCGCTCGAGGCGCCGAGCGTCGCGGCCGCCTGCTCGACCTCGCGGTCGAGGTCCTCGAGCACCGGCTGCACGGTGCGCACGACGAACGGCAGGCCGATGAACACGAGTGCGACGACGACGCCGAGCGGCGTGTAGGCGACCTGGACGCCGAGCGGCGCGAGCAGGCCGCCGATCCAGCCGCCCGGGGCATACAGTGCGGTCAGCGCGATGCCGGCGACCGCCGTCGGCAGCGCGAACGGCAGGTCGACCAGTGCATCGATCAGGCGGCGGAACGGGAACTCGTAGCGCGTGAGCACCCAGGCGACCAGCAGGCCGGCGACGGTGTTGACGAGCGCCGCGAGCGCCGCGGCGCCGAACGAGAGCCGCAGTGACGCGAGCACCCGCGGCGAGGTCACCACGCGCCAGAACTGCGGCCAGCCGAGCTCGGCGGTCTTGAGGAAGGTCGCGCCGAGCGGCAGCAGCACGATCAGCGACAGGTAGAGGAGCGTGTAGCCGAGCGTGAGTCCGAAGCCCGGCAGCACGCGCCGCGGGCGGCGCGCCGGAAAAGGGATTCGGGATGCGGTGGCAGCCATGCCGGGACGCTCAGCGGTGCGCGTAGATGCGGTCGAAGCTGCCGCCGTCGGCGAAGTGTGCCGCCTGGGCGGCACTCCAGCCACCAAAGGCCCCGTCGATCGTCACGAGCTCGACCTTCGGGAACCGGCCTGCGTAGCGTGCGGCGATTTCCGGGTCACGGGGCCGGAAGTAGTGCTGTGCCGCGAGTTCCTGGCCTTCCTTCGAATAGAGATATTGCAGGTACGCCTCGGCGACGGCGCGCGTACCGCGGCGGTCGACGACCCGGTCGACGACGGCGACCGGCGGTTCGGCGAGGATGCTCTGCGCCGGAACGACGACCTGGACGTGGTCGGCGCCGAGCCGCCGCACGGCGAGCAGCGCCTCGTTCTCCCACGCGAGCAGCACGTCGCCGATGCCGCGCTCGACGAAGGTCACCGTTGCGCCGCGGGCGCCCGAATCGAGCACCGGCACGTTGTGGTACAGCGCGCGCACGAAGGCCTCGGCCGAGTCGTCGGAGCCGCCCGGCTGGGCGCGCGCCCAGGCCCAGGCGGCGAGATAGTTCCAGCGGGCGCCGCCCGAGGTCTTGGGATTCGGGGTGATGACGGCGATGCCGGGACGGGCGAGATCGCCCCAGTCGCGGATGCCCTTGGGATTCCCCGCGCGGACGAGGAACACGACGGTGGACGTGTACGGCGCGCTGTGGTCCGGCAGGCGTGACTGCCAGTCGGCCGGGACGAGGTTCGCTTGCCGCGCGAGCGCGTCGATGTCGTACGCGAGGCCGAGCGTGACGACGTCTGCCTCGAGGCCGTCGATGACCGCACGCGCCTGCTTGCCGGAGCCGCCATGGCTCTGGTTGATCACCACTGTCTCGCCGGAGCGCCGTTTCCAGTCCGCGGCAAATGCCGCGTTGAAATCGTCGTAGAACTCGCGGGTCGGATCGTAGGAGACGTTCAGCAGCGTGACCGTCGGCCCGGCGGAACGCACGCCGCACGCCGCCAGCGCGAGCGCGAGCAGACCGGACACCACCAGAGCCGCGGCAACCTTCGTGCGCATCGAACCGGATCCTCCTGGGGGCTAAGCATGCCAGCCCCCGGGGCCGTCGCGGCTACACGGCGGCAAAATCGCCGCCGCGCCACGCCGGCGGGCCCGGTGCGGGGGTCAGCCGCCCAGTTCGGCGGCCGGCGCGGCCGGCCGGAACGCAGTTGTGCGAACATACCGGACCGGAACGGACGATCGACGGCCGTTCCTGACCAGAGTACCGCGGTGACAGCGAGAACCAGCCGGGCCCGGCTCACGCACCTCGAGCGGCTCGAGGCCGAGAGCATCCACATCCTGCGCGAGGTGGTCGCCGAGTGCGACCGCCCCGTGATGCTGTATTCGATCGGCAAGGACAGCTCGGTGATGCTGCACCTCGCCGTCAAGGCCTTCCACCCCGCGCCGCCGCC
>Ga0265328_10001462_pt1 | contig 10904 bp, 9 predicted proteins | sample 41624metaG_FD_202086 | JGI IMG/M metagenome (GOLD analysis project Ga0265328, IMG submission 202086) | Rhizosphere microbial communities from Carex aquatilis grown in University of Washington, Seatle, WA, United States - 4-16-24 metaG | ecosystem: Host-associated > Plants > Roots > Rhizosphere >...
CGGTGGACGCTACGTGGACATCAAACCGAAGCCGCGCAAACGCGCTTAGTAACAGCGATTCGCGGCCCTATCGGAGACGGACTCACCCGCGCGTGGAGGCTCGGTGGACGCCGAGGCTTGTTCTTGTCGCCGCTCCCGACAACCAAGGGAGCTGATCAGCAGGAACTTCCTGAAGCCCTCTAACGGACTCGAACCGTTGACCCCCTCCTTACCATGGAGGTGCTCTACCAACTGAGCTAAGAGGGCTGGAGGAGACACTCTACCGGCCCGGTCGAGCGTCGTCGTACAGTCGGCAGAGGGTTGTCTACCGCTTGGGCAGAGCGACGCCGAGCACGCGCCAGCCGAGCCGCACGCGCACGCTGTACAGCCTCGACTGGCTCTGGGCGTGCATCCTGAACGTCAGGCGGTAGACGCCGGGCAGCTTGATCTTCAGGTGCGGCGGGACCCTCAGGGTCAGGGAGTTCGCACCGGCCTTCAGCGTCCGCGACCACGTCGCATACGTCGTGTGGACCTTCCTGTATCTCGTCAGCGAGATGGTCGCCTTTGCGGCGATCGTCGTCAGGATGTGGGGGGTGAACGAGTGCCTGATCGCGAGCGGGATGCGGCGGGACGTCTTGACCTTGACCACGAATGCGGTGGACGCCGGCTGGTCCGGTGGAACGTCGACCGGGACCGGGACCGGCGCCGGCGTGGCCGGGAGCGGCGTCGGCGGGGCTGGGAGGGGTGCCGGCGTGGCCGGGGTCGGCGTCGGCGGGGCTGGGAGGGGCGTCGGCGTGGCCGGGGTCGGCGTCGGCGGGGCTGGGAGGGGCGTCGGCGTGGCTGGGAGGGGCGTCGGCGTGGCTGGGAGCGGCGTCGGCGTGGCTGGGAGCGGCGTCGGCGTGGCTGGGAGCGGCGTCGGCGGGGCTGGGAGGGGCGCCGGCGGCGTTGGCGCCTGCGGCGCCGCGCGGTCGACCGTCACCGTGTAGGTCCTGGTGGTCGTGCCGTCGGCGGCGGTCACCGTGATCGTGACCGTGTTGCTGCCGACGGCGAGGTTGGAGGCGCCGCTGACCGCGGCGGTGGCGCCGGGGTTCGTGCCCGCGCCGACGACGAGGTCGGTGGTGGCGTTGTCGACGCTTGCCGAGTAGGCGGTCGTGGACGGGTCGAAGGCCGGCGAGAGCGTGCCACTCGAGAGCGACAGGCTCGTCAGGTCGGCCGTCGGCACCGGCCCGCTGTAGGAAGAGAAGTTGTCGATCAGGAACCCTTGCCCCGAAACCGACGGGACGGGCGTCCCGGCGACGCGAAACATCATCGAGTCGACGGGAGCCGGGATGCCGCCGGCCCAATCGCGGTAGTAGTCCTCCCAGGTCGTCCCGGTGTGGATGAGCGCGCCGTCCAGGTACACCTTCACGACGTCGTTCGAGGGGCCGTCGACGAACTGCAGCGTCACCTTCACCGTGTGCGGCACCGTACGGTCGAGACCGCTTGCGATCGGAGTGGTCACGAAATCCATCAGCGCGTGCTGGTAGTCCTCGAAGTTCAGCTGAAGGCCCGCCGGGGTATCCGTCATCTGCAGCCAGCTCATGCGAGACGGGTCGCCCCGGTCTGCGCTCGCGACCACCGAAAGGCCCGGCTGCTCGCTGCCCGGCACGGTCGAGGCAAAGTCCCACTGCGCCTCGAAGAACGGTTGGCGCGTGCCGCCGGAGTATGTGCTGGTGGACGCCGACGTCTCTCCGGCCTCATCGGTCAGGGACGGGGAGAAGGTCTGGTCGTTGAAGCTGCCGCAGGCGATGGCATTCGAGATGCGCAGGCTCTGGGTTCCGAAGCTGGGATAGCCGTACGTATTCGAGACCACGCCCTCGTCGTAGACCGGGCAGAACGACGACCCGTGTCCGCTCGTCCAGCCGTCTTGGCCGTTCACGGAACCTGTCGCGAAGCTCTCGAAGTCGACGGTCGGAGGGCCGATTGCGAGACCCGAACCGCCCGTTGCCCCGGCCAGGCCGGCAATGAAGAGCAACAGCACGAGGACTCGCCCGAAGAGGGGTGTGGCCACGTACACACGATCGGGGATCCTCCGATGGTTTCGGGGGCACGTGCGGTATGCGAAACGTATGACCGCCGGCTCACCCTCCTGGGATTTCCGTACGAGAACGCCCGCACCGCGATCGGTCTCGACGTTCCGCCACGGCTGGCACGCACCGCAGGCGCCTGCCGCGCACTGAGACGGGTTATCGTCGGCCGTGATGCGCGCCCGCCGCACGCTCACGGTCGTCGGCTGCCACGCCGGCGGCGAGATCGGCAACGTCGTCGTCGGCGGCGTGCTCCCGCCTCCGGGCGCGACGGTGTTCGAGCGGATGCAGGCGCTGCGCGCCGACGACTCGCTGCGCCGGCTGCTCCTGCGCGAGCCGCGCGGCAGCGTCGCCGTGCACGCGAACCTGATCGTGCCGCCGTCCCGGCCGGACTGCGACGCCGGCTTCATCATCATGGAGCCCACCGAGTATCCGGCGATGTCCGGCTCGAACACGATCTGCGTCGCGACCGTCCTGCTCGAGACCGGCATGGTGGAGATGCGCGAGCCGGAGACGACGCTGCGGCTCGAGGCGCCCGCGGGCGTCGTCGAGGTGCGCGCCGCCTGTCGCGACGGCCGCTGCGAGAGCGTCGAGCTGACGAACGTCCCCTGCTTCGCCGACCGTCTCGACGCGCCGCTCGAGGTCGACGGCCTCGGCACGCTCACCGTCGACGTCGCCTTCGGCGGCATGTGGTACGCGATCGCCGACGCGCACGCGCTCGGCTTCGCGCTCGAGCCGGCCGAGGCGCGCGACCTCTCACTCGCCGGCGAGCGGATCCGAGCCGCGGCGCGCGAGCAGCTTCCGTGCTCGCACCCGGAGAACGCCGAGATCGCCGGCGTGAGCATCGTCCAGATCGCGGAGCCGTGGCAGGGCATCGGCGCCGTCACGAAGAACGCCGTCGTCGTCGCGCCCGGCCGGCTCGACCGTTCCGCAACAGGCACCGGCCTCTGTGCGCGCATGGCGGTGCTGCACGCGCGCGGGTCGATGCACGCCGGCGACGCGATGACGCACGCCTCCGTGCTCGGCTCGACCTTCGACGGCCGCATCGTCGCGGAGACGACCGTCGGCGGCCGCGAGGCGATCGTGCCGGCGGTCCGGGGCAGCGCCTGGATCACGGGCATCACGCAGGTGCTCGTCGACCCGGCCGACCCGTTTCCGGAGGGCTACCTGCTCTCGGACACGTGGCCGGGCGGCGACACGCAGTGACGGTGCGCGTCGAGGAACTCCTCGACGGCTGCGGCGAACCCGTCGATCTCGCCTTCGCCGAGCGGTAGCGAGAGCGCGATGAAGCCGCGGCGCGCGTACGAGTAGCCGCGCTCGAGCAGATGCAGGTGCAGAAGCGTGCGCAGCTCGTCCGCGGCGGGCAGGTCCGAGATCCGCCGCACGGGGCCGCGGGCGAAATGGAGGCCGACGAGCGAGCCGTATCCGGTGGCGACGAACGCGAGCTCTTCGCGGGCGGCGAACGCGTTCAGCCGATCGCGCAGCCGGTCGCCGAGCCCGTTCAGGCGCTGCACCTCCGCGGCGGTGTAGACGCGGGTGAGGCCGGCCACGCCTGCCGCCATCGTCAGGACGGCGTTGTTGAACGTGCCCGCGTGGGGGAGGGCGTCGGGCCGGGCAGGGTCGAAGCGGCTCATCAGGTCGGCGCGCCCGCCGAACGCTCCGAAGGCGAGCCCGCCGCCGAGGTACTTGCCGAGCGTCGTCAGATCCGGCGTGATGCCGAGCGTCAGCTGCAGCCCGCCGGTGGAGAGCCTCGAGGTCATGATCTCGTCGAAGACGAGCAGCACGCCGTGCGCCGAGGTCGCGTCGCGCAGCGCCTGCAGGAACGCGGGCTCGCCCGGAATCGCGCCCGCCGAACCCTGGAGCGGGTCGACGAGCACCGCGGCGAGCTCGTGCGCGTGCTCGGCGATCAGGCTCGTGGCCGTCTCCTCGTCGTTGTACGGAGCGACGACGAACGGGAACGGCGCGTTGATCGGCGAGCCTTCGGCCGAGACGAAGTAGAAGACGCCGCCGTGGTAGCCGCCCTCGAAGACCATGATCTTCTGCTTCCCGGTCGCGACCCGTGCGAGCGAGAGCGCGAACAGGTTCGCCTCGGTGCCCGAGTTGCAGAACCGCACGAGCTCGAGCGACGGGAAGCGCGCGCAGATCGCCTCCGCCAGCGCCAGCTCGTGGCGGTTCGGCGCCCCGAAGACGAGCCCGTCGGCGAGCGCGTCCCTGATCGCCTCGAGGATCACCGGATGCGAGTGGCCGTAGAGACCGGCCGTGTACTCGCCGAGGAAGTCGAGGTACACGTGCCCGTCGGCGTCGGTCAGCCGCGCGCCGTCGCCGCTCACGATCGTGAGCGGGAACGGCGGCACGTGCAGGACCGTGCGCGTATTGCCGCCCGGCATGACGCGCGCCCGCTCGCCGTGCAGCCGGCGAGACTCGGGGTTCGCCTCGACGTAGCGGCGCTCGGCCTCTGCGACGAGCGCGGCCAGATCGGCATCCGCTATTACTTCCGCCATGTGTCGCAATATTCGCACGCTCCACAACTTCGAGCCGCCGACGACGCAGGACGAGATCCGCGCGGCGGCCGTGCAGTACGTCCGCAAGGTCAGCGGCATGCAGAAGCCGTCGCACGCGAACGAGGCCTCGTTCGAGCAGGCGGTCGACGACGTCGCCGCCGCGACCGAGCGGCTGCTCGCCGATCTCGTCACCGTTGCACCGCCGCGCGACCGAGAGGTCGAGGCGGCACGCCGCCGCGCCCGCGCGGCGGACCGTTTCGGCCGCGTCGCATAAGGGGGGAATCGCCATGGCAGGGACAGGCACGCCCGTCGTGTTCGTTCACGGACTCTGGCTGCACGCCGACTCGTGGGGCAACTGGGTCGACCTCTTTCGGGAAGCCGGCTACACGCCCCAGGCGCCCGGCTGGCCCGGCGACGGGGACACCGTCGAGGACACCCGGAAGCAACCCGACCGCGTCGCCGGCTACGGGATCGGCGACGTCGTCGACCACTACGCCCGCGTCGCCGGCCTGCTCGAGACCAGGCCGATCGTGATCGGCCACTCCTTCGGCGGCCTCATCGCCCAGCGGCTGCTCGGACGGGGCCTCGCCGCCGCCGCCGTGGCCATCGACCCGGCGCCGATCAAGGGCGTCATGACCCTGCCGCCGTCGGCGCTGAAGGTCGCCGGGATCGCGCTGCGCAACCCGGCCAACCGGAAGCGCGCCGTCGCGCTCACCGCGAACCAGTTCCGCTACGGCTTCGGCAACGCCGTCTCCGAGGCGGAGTCGAACGAGCTGTACGAGCGCTGGACGATCCCCTCACCGGCCAAGCCGCTGTTCGAGGCGGCCGTCGCCAACTTCGCGCCGGGCTCGCCGGCCAAGGTCGACACCGGCAACGCGACGCGCGGGCCGCTGCTGATCACCGCGGGCGGCAAGGACCACACCGTGCCGGCCGCGATCAGCCGGGCGACGCTGAAGCTGTATCGCAAGTCGCCGGCGGTGACCGAGCTCGAGGAGTTCCCGGGCAAGGGCCACTCGCTCGTGCTCGACAGCGGCTGGCGCGAGGTCGCGGACGCCGTCCTCGCCTGGCTCGAGGGCCACTCCTTGTAGCCTCGGCTCCGTAGTTTCCCGCAGGCCGGCTGCGGCGTCGTCCGGATGCAAAGGCCGGTGGGAAGCGCTGTGTGTGTGAGCGTATGCGGCGAGCGGCCCTCTGCGGTGTCGGTTTCCTGATCCTCGGTCTCGCGTGCGGCTGGTCCACCCAGGCGTCCGCCCGCACGACGCAGGCGCCGAAGCTGAACGCCGCGGATCCGATCACGGGCAGCTGGCTGCTGACCTCGAGACGATCGGATCTCCCGTCGATGCCGCTGCACACGATCGCGGTCGCGGGGGACGGATTCGACCTCGTCACGACCGTGCCCTACAAGTCCGGCGCGCCTCAGGGCGTCACGTTCTCCGTTCTGGAGCGCGCGTCGGCCTGGGACGACAACCCGCAGTGCACGATGACCGCCGGGATGGTCATCGGCCACTTCCGCTACACGGGGACGGTCTCCGGCATTCGCGAGTACACCGGCCAGCTGCTGAAGGCCCAGGTGCCGGGCGCCTGTGCGCTCGTCGGCTTACAGGGCCCCTACTACGCTCACCTCGCGCAGTGGTCCGACTCGACGCAGACCCCGCCGCTCGCGGACGGTCCGTACAACCGCCTCTGCATCGACGACTCGCCCGGCAACGGGTGCTACGTCGCCTTCGACCGGAAGGGCGGCACCGCGGCGCCGGCGACCACCCCGGCGGCGCCCGTCAAGGCGCCTCTCACCGGGCTCGTTCCCCGGAACCCGAAGATCCCACCCGACAAGCGCTTCAAGAGCGACCACACGGCTCCGACGGTGAAGGCCGTGGCGAGCGCCGGCACGCGCGGGAGCACGTTCTACCTCCAGTACTACGCGAAGGACGACCGGGGCTTCGCCGGCGAGACGTACGCGATCTTCAGCGGCACGAAGCTGCTCAAGAAGTGGGGCATCCTCGCGGGCGAGCGGGACGGGCGGCTCCAGCGCGGCCCGGCCACGCTGCCGTCGACGATCAGCGGCTCGCTGACGTTCTGCGTGGGAGCGCAGGACCTCAACGGCAATCGCAGCCGCTGGAGCTGCGCGCCGCTGACGATCAGCTAACCCGTTCGTCGAGGTAACGGGCGATCGGCCACGCGCCGTCCGTCGTGTTCGAAATCACCGTGTGCGTGACGCCGGAGCGTGGGTCGTGCACCGTGCGGAAGGAGACGCCTGCGTCGCAGCCCTCCAGCAGTACCGCGTCGGTACACGCGTGCAGCCAGAAGCCGAGGCCGTAGCGCATCGACTGTGACGGCGCCTCGCTGCGGGCGCGCACCATCTCACCGACCCAGTCCGTCGACACGATCCGGCCGGCGAAGAACGCGCGCCAGAGAGCGCTGACGTCGGCGGCAGTGGTGTAGATCCCGCCGTCTCCGCTGCCTCGCACCGGAAGATGGAAGACGTTCGCCCTCCACACGCCGTCGATCATCAGGTAGCCGAGCGCAGTGTTCCCCGGCAGCTCGTCGGAGCGCAGGAACGCCGTGTCGTTCATTCCGGCCGGCTCGCACACGCGCCGCAGCACGAGCTCGTGGAACGGCACGCCGCTCGTCCGCTCGGCGATCAGCGCCAGCAGGACGAAGCCGCTGTTGCAGTACGCGAAACGCTCGTCCGGAGCGAACTTGCTCGCGTGCCCGTCGAGCACGGCGACGTACTGCTCGGTCGTCGCCAGCTCGTGCACCGGCAACGGCATCAAGTAGTCGGCGAGGTCGTTCTCGGCCTCCTCGTCGAGGTAGTCGCCGATGCCCGACCGGTGCGAGAGGAGCAGCTCGACCGTCACGTCGTCGCCGACGAGCGGAAGATCGCGGCCGAGCGCCGAGCGCGCCGGCGTGGAGAGCTCGAGCAGACCGTCCTCGATCAGGCTCACGACGGTGAGCGCAGTCAGGCCCTTCGTTCCGCTCGCGATCGCGAAGCGCGTGTCGACCTCGTTGGGGATCTCGTAGCCGCGATGTGCCAGGCCGTAGGCCTTCGCCAGCTCGATCCCGTCCGCACCGTCGACGCGTACCACGCCGGAGAACGCCGTCTCGGCGGCGATCGCATCGAGGTCGTTTTCCAGGGTGGTCAAGTGTAATCGCCGTCAAGCGTCCATACGTCGGTTCAGCGGCAGTGTGCTCTGCCGTAGGCTTCGCCGATGCAGCGCTGGGAATACAGGGTCGTGTCGCTGCGAGATCAGCACTACACGGCGGCGCTCAACGAGTTCGGCCGCGAGGGCTGGGAGCTCGTCGGCGTCACGTCGGAGGCGGTCGCGGCCACGAGCCCGGAGCGGGCTGGGGCCTTTCCGCTGCCGCGTGCTCTCGGCCGGCTCGAGGAGGCCGCGGGCAAGTTGACCAAGCTCGGCGCATCCGACCCGGCCGACGAGCCTCCCACGGGTGCGGCCTCGAGGCTGCTCTGGGTTTTCCGCCGACCACTGAGTGACGACTGAAGCGCGGCCGGCGAGCCCGAGCGGCATCCGGTCGACCAGGGCTGTGAACGCGAGCCAGTTCGGGCGTGCGTAGTTCTCCCGCACGGGTGTGCGCGTCGTTGCCGATGGGTTGGAGTGGGCGGGGTGCGAGCCTGGTGCTGTGCTGACATTCGCACCCGCCGGCGGGCGTTGAGGAGGTCGCGGTGACGATCGTGGCCGCCGAAGGGGTGCCGGCTCGAAGTGGTCCGGACGTGGACGGGATCCTCGAGCGATTCCAGCCCGTCAGGGCTGATGACCTTATTCCACTCCTCCAGCAGATCCAGGACGAGTACGGGCACCTGCCTGCCGAAGTGCTGCATCACGTCAGCGAGCGCACCGGAATCCCGACGAGTCGCATGTACGGCGTGATCACCTTCTACTCCCACTTCCATCTGGAGAAGCGCGGACGGCACACGGTTCTCGCGTGCCGGGGCACGGCCTGCCACGTTCGCGGCGGCAAGCGCGTGATCCAAGCCGCGGAGAGCTACCTGGGCCTGGCCGATGGTGAGACCAGCGAGGATCTCATGTTCACCTTCGAAACCGTGGCCTGTCTGGGCGCTTGCGCGTTGTCGCCGGTGGTCGTCGCCGACGGCATGTACTCCGGCAAGGTCACTCCCGAGCGTGTCGAGCAGATGCTTCGATCGATCGAGGCCGCGGAGTCGGCGGGATAGGGACCTGAGCTGATGCAGCCGAGCGAGTCCGTCGAATCTTTCCGTCAGTGGCAGGAGGAGCTCGCCTCCCGGCTGGATCCCGAGGCGAAGGTTGTGACCGTCTGCGGCGACACCAACTGCCGTGCCTTCGGTTCCGAGGGGATACGGGAGTCCTTCCAGAACGAGATCGACCGGCGCGGCCTGCAGGACCAGGTGTCGGTGAAGACCACCGGCTGTCATGGTTTCTGTGAGAAGGGGCCTGTCGTCGTGACGCTTCCCGAGCGGGTGTTCTGCCCCAGCGTGCGATCCGAGGATGTGCCGGAGATCCTCGAGCAGACCGTGCTGAACGGCGAGCCGGTAGAGCGGTTGCTCTACGAGGATCCCGCCACCGGTTCCAGGATCGCTCACGACCACGATCTGCCTTTCTACAGCCGGCAGCAGCGTCAGGTGCTCCGCCTGAACGGGATCCTCGCCCCCCTCGACCTCGAGGACTATGTCGCGCGCAACGGCTACGGGGCGGCGGTCAAGGCCTTGTCGGAGATGACCCCGGAACAGGTCATCGACGAGGTGCGCGACGCGGGCTTGCGTGGGCGCGGCGGCGCGGGCTTCCTGACCGGGGTCAAGTGGGGTTTCTGCCGCGAGGCCGAGGGCTCGCCGAAATACCTCATCTGCAACGCCGACGAAGGCGACCCTGGCGCCTTCATGGACAGGAGCCTTCTGGAAGGTACGCCGCACGCCATCGTCGAAGGGATGATGATCGCGGCGTTCGCGATCGGCGCCTCGCACGGGATCATCTACGTTCGCGCCGAGTACCCGACGGCGGTGCACCACTCCGAGATCGCCGTGGAACAAGCGCGCGAGGCGGGACTCCTGGGCAACGACATCCTCGGGACCGGATTCGATTTCGACATCTCCATCCACCGGGGAAGCGGCGCGTTCGTCTGTGGTGAGGAGACGGCCTTGATCGCATCGCTCGAAGGTCGACGAGGGATGCCGCGCCCACGCCCGCCCTTCCCCGCCGTGAAGGGCTACTGGGGCAAGCCGACCAACATCAACAACGTGGAAACTCTGGCGAACGTCCCGCTCATCGTCCTGAAGGGCAGCGACTGGTACCGCGGTATCGGCACCGAAGGCTCCAAGGGAACGAAGATCTTCGCGCTGGCCGGCAAGGTGAACAACACCGGCCTCGTCGAGGTTCCGATGGGAACCACCCTTCGCGAGATCGTGTTCGGGGTCGGCGGCGGAATCCCGAACGGGCGGCATTTCAAGGCCGCGCAGATGGGAGGACCGTCGGGCGGATGCGTCCCGGCCCGGTACCTGGATCTGCCGATCGACTACGACTCCGTCAAGGAAGCGGGCGCGATCATGGGCTCCGGCGGCATGGTCGTGATGGACGAGTCCAACTGCATGGTGGACATCGCGAGGTTCTTCACGGAGTTCGTCAAGGACGAATCCTGCGGCAAGTGCGCGCCATGCCGGATCGGCACCCGACAGATGTACGACATCCTCGTTCGTATCACCGAGGGCGAGGGCGAGCTGGAGGACATCGATCGGCTCGAGAGGCTGGGCAAGGCCGTCACGGAGGGGTCGCTGTGCGGACTCGGCCAGACCGCGGCGAACCCGGTCCTGTCGACCATCCGCCATTTCCGCGACGAGTACGTGGCGCACATCGTCGAGAGGCGTTGCGCGGCGAACTCCTGCAAGAAGATGGTGGGAACGAGCTGCGTCGCGGCCTGTCCCGCCCACGTCAACGTGCCGGAGTACGTGGCCCTGATCAAGGAAGGCCGGCCTGCAGAGGCGCTCGAGACGATCCGCCGTCGAAACCCGTTCCCGTCCGTGTGCGGCCGCGCGTGCGACCACCCCTGCGAGATGTTCTGCCGACGCGCCGACCTGGACGAGGCGGTCGCGATCCGCAACCTGAAGCGCTTCGCGAGCGATGAGGTGAAGGAGGTCGGCACACCGCCCGTCTGGAAGGGGCCGCGCGAAAAGCGAGTCGCGGTGATCGGGGCGGGACCGGCTGGGCTCACGGCGGCGTACTTCCTGTCCTTGATGGGCCGCGAGGTGACCGTCCTGGAGAAGGACGAGACGATCGGCGGCGCGCTCATCACCGGCATCCCTGCCTTCCGTCTGCCACGTGACGTGCTGACGCGCGATGTCGAGTACATCCGCCGCGCGGGTGTGACGATCGAAACGGGT
>Ga0265328_10001464_pt1 | contig 10898 bp, 7 predicted proteins | sample 41624metaG_FD_202086 | JGI IMG/M metagenome (GOLD analysis project Ga0265328, IMG submission 202086) | Rhizosphere microbial communities from Carex aquatilis grown in University of Washington, Seatle, WA, United States - 4-16-24 metaG | ecosystem: Host-associated > Plants > Roots > Rhizosphere >...
CCGTGCCGCCGTGCCGCGCGGCAGAGGGGGACTTCCATGGCCACGTCGCGCTACCGTGACGCCTACCAGCGTTCGCTGACCGACCCGTCCGGCTTCTGGGCGGAGGCCGCCCTCGAGATCCACTGGGACCGCCGCTGGGATCGCGTCCTCGACGACTCCCGCGCGCCGTTCTACCGCTGGTTCCCCGGCGGCCGCCTCAACACCTGCTACAACGCGCTCGACCGCCACGTCGAGGCGGGCCGCGGCGAGCAGGCGGCGCTCATCTACGACAGTCCCGTCACCGGCACCGTGCGCCGGTTCAGCTACCGCGAGCTCACCGACCACGTCGCGCGCTTCGCCGGCGCGCTCGTCGCTGCGGGCGTCGGCCGGGGCGATCGCGTCATCGTCTACATGCCGATGGTGCCGGAGGCCGTGATCGCGATGCTCGCCTGCGCGCGCATCGGCGCCGTGCACTCGGTCGTGTTCGGCGGCTTCGCGCCGGCGGAGCTCGCGAAGCGCATCGACGACGCGCAGCCGGTGCTCGTCGTATCGGCCTCGTGCGGCATCGAGGGCCAGCGCGTCATCCCGTACAAGCCGCTCCTCGACCAGGCGCTCGGCCTCGCGACGCACCGGGTCCGCCGCTGCATCGTGCTCGCGCGGCCCGAGGCCGCGGCCGAGCTCGTCGCCGGGCGCGACGTCGACTGGCAGGCGGCGGTCGCCGCGGCGAGCCCCGCGCCCTGCGTGCCGGTCGAGGCGACCGATCCGCTCTACATCCTCTACACGTCCGGCACGACCGGAAAGCCCAAGGGCGTGGTGCGCGACCATGGCGGCCACGCGGTCGCGCTCGTCTACTCGATGCGCGCGGTCTACGACGTGCGGCCGGGCGACGTGTTCTGGGCGGCGTCCGACGTCGGCTGGGTCGTCGGCCACTCGTACATCGTCTACGCACCGCTGCTCACGGGCTGCACGACGATCCTCTACGAGGGCAAGCCCGTCGGCACGCCGGACGCGGGCGCCTTCTGGCGCGTCGTCGGCGAGCACCGCGTCAATGCGCTGTTCACCGCGCCGACCGCGTTCCGCGCCATCAAGAAGGAGGACCCGGAGGGGAAGCTGCTCGCGGGCCGCGACCTGTCGAGCCTGAGGACGCTGTTCCTCGCCGGCGAGCGCTGCGACCCCGACACGGTGCTGTGGGCCGAGGCGCGGCTCAAGGTGCCGGTCGTCGACCACTGGTGGCAGACCGAGACCGGCTGGCCGGTCGCGGCGAACTGCCGCGGCCTCGAGCCGATGCCGATCAAGCCGGGCTCGGCGAGCGTCGCGGTGCCGGGCTACGACGTGCAGGTGCTCGACGACGCGGGCGCTCCGGTCGGGGCCGGGACGATCGGCAACATCGTCATCCGGCTGCCGCTGCCGCCCGGCACGCTGCCGACGCTGTGGCACAACGACGCGGGCTACCGCGAGGCCTACCTCAGCCGCTACCCGGGCTACTACCTGACCGGTGACGCGGGCTTCATCGACGCCGACGGCTACCTGTCGATCATGTCGCGCATCGACGACGTCATCAACGTCGCCGGCCACCGCCTGTCGACGGGCGCGATGGAGGAGGTGCTGGCGGGCCATCCGGACGTCGCCGAGTGCGCCGTGATCGGTGCCGCCGACGCGCTCAAGGGCCAGCTGCCGGTCGGGCTCGTCGTGCTCAAGGCCGGCGTCAGCCGGCCGCACGAGACGATCGTCGCCGAGCTCGTCGATCGCGTCCGCCAGCAGATCGGCGCGGTCGCGGCGCTGAAGCACGTCACGGTCGTCGCGCGGCTGCCCAAGACGCGCTCGGGCAAGGTGCTGCGCGCGACGATGCGCGCGATCGCCGATGCACGTGACTACAATGTGCCGGCGACGATCGATGATCCGCGGATCCTCGACGAGGTGACGGACGCGCTCAAGGCGCTCGGGTACGGAACGGGCACCTAGCCTGCCGGCGCCGCGGCCCGCCGCGGCGCCGCACCCCGCGAGGCCGCGCGCCCGGCCCGTGCGGGCGTCCACTCCCGAGGCGACGGACCGGCCCCACGCGTGCGACCCACCAATCTCAAGGCGATCGGCCTGATGCTGACCGGTGTCTTCGTGTTCTCGCTGATGGACGCGGGACTGAAGGGCCTGTCGACGCGCTACCCGGCGATCGAGGTCACGACGCTGCGCGCCGCGGCCTCGCTGCCGTTCCTGGTCGCGTGGCTCGCCTGGACGCGCGCCTGGAACAAGCTGCGCGTCGAGAACGGCGCGCTGTACCTCGTCCGCGTCGCGCTCGGCATCGCGATGCTCGTGACCTTCGTGTACTCGGTCTCGGTGCAGCCGCTCAGCGACTCCTACGCGGTCTTCATGAGCGCGCCGCTGATGGTCGCGGCGCTGTCGCGCATCGCGCTCGGCGAGCGCGTGCCGCCCCGGCGCTGGCTCGCGATCGGCGTCGGACTCGTCGGCGTCGTGATCGCGCTGAAGCCGCGCGGCGCCGGGCTCGTCTCCGCCGGCGGCCTCGCGGCGGCGGCGAGCGCCGCCTGCTACGCGCTGTCGGTGCTGTCGATCCGGGTGCTCGGCCGCACCGACTCGAACCAGGCGATGGTGTTCTGGTACGTGCTCGCGCTCGCGGCCGTGTCGGGCGGGCTCGCCGCGCGCGGCTGGCAGCCGGTCGCCGCCGGCCACTGGCCGCTGATCGCATTCATCGGCATCACCGGCGCGCTCGGCCAGTTTCTGCTCACCGCCGCGTTCCGGCTGGCGCCGCCCTCGACGGTCGCGCCGTTCGAGTACTCGGCACTGATCTGGGGCCTCGCGCTCGACTTCGCGGTGTTCGGCCTCGTGCCGCTGCCGCGCGTGCTGCTCGGCGGCTCGATCGTGATCGCGGCCGGCGTGTTCGTGATCTGGGACGAGCACCGCGCCGGCGCCAGCCCGCTCGCCGCGACCGAGCGCTAGCAGACGGCTCGGCGGCGATCAATCACACCGAAGGCGGGCGGCGCCGGGCGCCGCGCATGTCATGATCGGAGCCTCGGGGAAATGGGCGGAGCGAGGTAGACCCATGGATGCCGGCAGCGCCTTCGTCGCGGCGCGCGATCAGCTGACCGCCACCGCGTCCGACTACGCCTTGGCGTGCGCCCGGTTCCGCTGGCCGGCGCTCGGCGAGTTCAACTGGGCGCGCGACTACATCGACCGGATCGCCGCCGGCAACGGCCGGCCGGCGCTCAAGGTCATCGACGACGCCGGCCTCGACCTCGAGTACTCCTACGCCGAGCTCGCGCGCCGCTCGCACCAGGTCGCGAACTTCCTCAAGGCGCACGGCGTGCAGCCGGGCGATCGCGTGCTGATCATGCTCGGCAACGTCGTGCCGCTGTGGGAGACGATGCTGGGCGTGATCCGGCTCGGCGCCGTCATGATCCCGGCGACGACGCTGCTGCAGCATGACGACCTCGCCGACCGTCTCGAGCGCGGACGCGTCAAGGCGATCGTGACGGACGCGGCGCTCGCCGGCCGCTTCGACGGCCTCGCCGGCGCTCCGATCCGGATCGCCGTCGGCGGCGCCGCGCGCGGCTGGGCGCCGTTCGAGGACAGCCGGCAGGCGGCGGCCGTGCACGTGCCCGCGGCGCCGACCCGGGCCGACGACCTGATGCTGCTCTACTTCACGTCCGGCACGACCGCGAAGCCGAAGCTCGTCGCGCACACGCACGCGAGCTACCCGGTCGGCCACCTGTCGACGCTCTACTGGCTGGGACTCCGGCCCGGCGACGTGCACCTGAACCTGTCCTCGCCGGGCTGGGCCAAGCACGCCTGGTCCTGCCTCTTCGCGCCGTGGAACGCCGAGGCGACCGCGGTCGCGTACCAGTACGAGCGGTTCAGCGCGAAGGCGCTGCTCGACCAGCTGGTGCGCGCGCGCGTCACCACCTTCTGCGCGCCGCCGACCGTGTGGCGGATGCTGATCCAGGAGGACCTGCGGCGCTGGAAGGTCGTGCTCCGCGAGGTCGTCGGCGCCGGCGAGCCGCTCAACCCCGAGGTCATCGAGCAGGTGCAGGCCGCGTGGGGGCTCACGATCCGCGACGGCTTCGGCCAGACCGAGACCACCGCCATGGTCGGCAATTCGCCGGGGCAGCCGGTGAAGCCCGGCTCGATGGGGCGGCCGCTGCCCGGCTACCCGGTCGTGCTCGTGTCGGCCGACGGTGCGGTGGGCGAGGAGGGCGAGATCTGCCTCGACCTCGCCGCGCGCCCGGTCGGGCTGATGCAGGGCTACCTCGACGACGCGCCGCGCACCGCCGAGGCGATGCGCGGCGGCTACTACCACACCGGCGACGTCGCCTCGCGCGACGCCGACGGCTACCTCACCTACGTCGGCCGCATGGACGACGTCTTCAAGTCCGCCGACTACCGCATCAGCCCCTTCGAGCTCGAGAGCGTGCTGATCGAGCACCCGGCGGTCGCCGAGGCGGCGGTCGTGCCGAGCCCGGACCCGGTGCGGCTGGTCGTGCCGAAGGCCTACGTCGTGCTCGTCGCGGGCTCGCTGCCGGACGGCGCGACCGCGCGCTCGATCCTCGCGCACGTCCGCGCCCGGGTCTCGCCGTACAAGCGCGTGCGCCGGCTCGAGTTTGCCGACCTGCCGAAGACGATCTCCGGCAAGATCCGCCGCGTCGAGCTCAGGCGTGGCGAGCTCGACCGGCCGCAGGGTGGTGCACGCCGGCCGGGCGAGTTCTGGGAAGAGGACTTCCCCGAACTCAAGTCCGGCGCGCCGGGCTGACGGCGCAGGTTCCGCCGATGCCGTCCCGCGCCGCGCCGATCGTCCGCTTCCGCTCGGCGGGCACGGGCGTCGTGGCCGCCGCGGACGCGATCGCGGCCGGCGCCGGCGGCGCGGCACTGACGGTGCTCTTCGCCTCGAGCCACTACGACCTCGCCGACCTCGGGCGCGCACTCGCCGCGCGCGGCGTCAGGCACGCGGTCGGCGCGGCGACCGGCCGGGTGATCGGCACGCACGGCGCCGAGGCCCACGGCGTCACGGGCTTTCACCTGCCGGCCGGGCGCTTTGCCGTCGCCGAGACGCTGATCGAGGACGCCGCCACGCTGTCGCTCCCCGAGGCGCGCGAGCGCGTCCAGAACCTCGGCGCGTCGCTCGAGCGCAGTGCGGGCGCCGGCCTGCCGAACCGCTTCGCGCTCCTGCTGGTGGACGGCGCGGCGCGCTGCGAGGAGCGTCTCGCCGCGATGCTCGGCATGGAGCTCTCGGGAATACCGCTGGTCGGCGGGTCGGCCGGCGACTTCTTCTTCAACCCGCCCGGGCGCAGCCCGGACCCGGTACCGCTGCTCCACGGCGGCGTCGGCTATCGCGGCGCGGCGCTCTTGTGCCTCGTCGCGACCAGCGCACCGCTCGCCGCCTACTGCCACACGCACTACGTGGCCGGCGAGCACAAGGTCGTGATCACCGACGCCGACCCGCCGCAGCGCATCGTCCACGAGATCGACGGTCGCCCGGCACTCAAGGTGTACGCCTCGCTGTGCGGGTTCAGGCGCACGACGGGGCTCAGCGGCGAGGACTTCGCGCCGCACCCGCTCATGATCCGCATCGGCGGCCAGCACTACGCGCGCGGCATGCAGCGCGTGGTGGACGGCGGCTCGCTCGAGTTCGCCTGCGCGATCGAGCGGGGACTCGTGGCCGCCATCGGCCGGCCCGGCGACATGGTCGCGAGGCTCGAGGAGCTGTTCGCGACGATGCGCGCGCGGATCGGCGTGCCGGAGCTCGTGATCGGCCTCGACTGCGCGGCGCGCACCGTCTCCATGGAGCGCCAGGGCCTGACCGCGCGCATCGCACCGCTTTTGACCGGGCATGCGGTGACCGGGTTCGCGACGCTCGGCGAGCAGTACAACACGATCCACGCCAACAACTCGTTCACCTGTCTCGGCCTCGCCGCCCCGCCATGAGCCCGAAGCCCCCGCCGCGGCGCCGTGCTGCCGCGCCCGCGCGCCCGAAGGCGAAGCCGGATCCGCGCGTGCGGCGGCTCGCCGCCGCGAACCGGGCGCTGCGCAAGAGCGTCGGCGCGCTGATGGAACGCGTCGAGCGCGCGGTCGACGACCAGGGCAGCGCGTTCTCGTGGTTCCAGGCCGCGGCGACGCTCGAGGAGACGGTCCGCCAGCGCACCCAGGAATACGAGCAGCTCAACCAGCGCCTGACGCGCGAGCTCGAGTCGCGCCGCGAGATCGAGCTCGCGCTCAAGCAGGCGAAGGCGCAGTCGGAGCTCGCCAACCAGTCGAAGACCCGGTTTCTCGCGGCGGCGAGCCACGACCTTCGGCAGCCGCTCTCGTCCGCGCTCCTCTTCCTCGAGTCGGTCGACACCGCGGCGCTCGGCGACCGCGATCGCGACTACGTCCACAAGGCGCAGGTCGCGCTCGCCTCGGTCAGCAACCTGCTCGGCACGCTGCTCGACGTGGCGCGGCTGGACTCCGGCTCGATCGAGCCGCAGTACGCGCACTTCCCGGCCGCCGCCGTGCTCGACCGCATCGTGCCGGAGTTCGAGGGCGTGGCGCGCGCGGCCGGGCTCGAGCTCGGCTACGTGCCCTCGGGCGCCTGGGTCCGCTCGGACATGTACCTGCTCGAGACGGTGCTCAGGAATCTCATCAGCAACGCGATCCGCTACACGCCGCGCGGCCGCGTGCTGGTCGGCTGCCGGCGGCGCCGCGACGGCCTCGAGATCCAGGTCCACGACACCGGTATCGGCATCGCCGCGGAGCACCTCGAGGCGATCTTCGACGCGCACTATCAGGTGCCCGCGGCCGGTCGCGCCCGGGCCGCAGGCACCGGCCTCGGCCTCTCGATCGTCGACCGGATCGCGAAGCTGCTGTCGCTCGAGCGGATCGTGCACTCGGTCCCGGGCCGCGGCTCGCTGTTCGCGGTGCGCGTGCCCTACGGCCGGGCGCCGGCGCGCCTCGCGCGGCCGGCGCGCGGCGCGACGCCGGGCGGCACGCTGCGGCGGCGGCCGCTCGCGATCGCGGTCATCGACGACGACGCCGACATCCGCCAGGGCCTCGCCGCGACGCTGGCGAAATGGGGCCACCGGCCGGTGGCCGCGGCGACCGCGACCGACGCGGTCGTACAGCTCATCGGCGGCGACCTCACGCCCGATCTCGTGATCAGCGACTACCACCTGGCCGGCGGCGTGAAGGGCGACGCCGCGATCGAGGAGGTGCGGCGCGAGTTCGACCGCGCGCCGCCGGCGGTCGTGATGACGAGCGACCCCGACCCGGCGCTCAGGCGCGCGCTCGAGGCGCGCGGGCTCACGCTGCTCGCGAAGCCCCTCAACCTCGCGAAGCTGAGGACGATGATCGAGCGGATCGCCGCTCAGTGACCGGAGTGCTTGGCGAGCAGCCGCCCGGCCTCGATGACGGCCTGGACGCGGTTGGTGACGCCGAGCTTGCGGAAGATCGACGACACGTGCGCCTTGACCGTGATCTCGCTGATCGCGAGCTCGCGCGCGATCTGCTTGTTCGACATGCCCTGCGACAGGAGCTCGAGCACGCGGCGCTGGCGGAGCGTCAGCTCGTCGCGCGCCGCGGCCGGTTCCTCGCGCGACTGCGAATGAGACTCCCTCAGGGCGGCGACCACCTCGGCCGGCATGTACGTGCCGCCGGCGAGGATCGCGCGGATGGCGTTGATCAGCACCTGCCGCGGCGCGGACTTCGGCACGTAGGCGTTGGCGCCGCCGAGGATCACGTCCTGCATCGTGCGCGCGTCGTCGACCGCCGAGATCACGACCACCGGGGTCAGCGGCGCGACGCGCCTGAGCGCCGACAGGCAGCTGAAGCCGGACGCGCCCGGGATGTTGAGGTCGAGCAGCACGAGGTCGAAGGTCTGGTCCGAGGTCACGGCGGCGAGCACCTCGGCCTGGGAGGCGGCCTCGCGGATCTCGGCGTCGGGGCAGGCCTGCGGCACGACCGCGCGCAGCGCCTCGCAATAGAGCGGGTGGTCGTCAGCGATCAGGACGCGCTTGCCGGTCATGGCGGTCTCGGTCACCGGGTGCCGCCCGCGCCGCGGCGGCGCGCCGGCGTGGGTTCCCCGCTACATACCAAAGTATGAGACTCGTGCTTCGAATGACTTATACACGACCCGGGTCGCTACCGGGATACTCGGGCTGCCGGGCACCGTCTTGCCGCGGGGCCGGCGAGCGACCGTTCCGTCGATGTCGGAAGCACGATCCGCAGGCGTATATTCCAGAGCCGGCGCCGGTGCGGCCGGCGTCGACGACGGCGACACGCGTCCTCGAGAACGCGGTCCACACGAAACAGGGGAAGACACGATGATGCTGAACAGCTTGTGCCGGCCCGCAGGCCGCATCCCGACCGCGCTCGCGGCCGGCCTCGGCGTGCTGCTCGCCTCCGGCGCCGCAGCCCAGACCGCGCCCGTCGATGCGGGCGCGATCGAGGAGGTCGTCGTGACCGCGCAGAAGCGCGTCGAGACGCTGCAGAGCGTGCCGGTCTCGGTGACCGCCCTGACCGCGAGCCAGCTCGGCGAGATGAAGATCGACTCGCCGTCCGACCTCGCGTCGCAGATCCCGAACCTGCAGGTCAACGGCATCGTCGGCGAGGGCTCGCCGCTCTTCTCGCTGCGCGGCATCTCGATGTTCGACTACAGCCTCAACCAGTCGAGCCCGGTCGCGAGCTACATCGACGAGGTCTACAAGGGCAACTTCGTGCTGTTCGGCGTCGAGATGTACGACCTCGAGCGCGTCGAGGTGCTGCGCGGCCCGCAGGGCACGCTGTACGGCAAGAACACGACGGGCGGCGCGATCAACTTCATCACCAAGAAGCCCGGCTTCGACACCGAGGCCGAAATCAAGGTCGGCGCCGGCAACTACGGCCGCCAGGAGGCCGAGGCCGCGTTCCAGACCGGCCTCGTGCCGGACCGCCTCGCGCTGCGCGTCGCGTTCACCTACACGAAGGTCGACGGCTTCGTCCACAACGTGCTGGCGGGCCACCCCGACCTCGAGGGCACCGACCAGTACGGCGCGCGCGTCAGCCTGTTGTTCAAGGCGAGCGACAACCTCGACTTCTCGCTGCGCTACTCGATGAGCCGGCAGGACCCGTACAACTACGCGATCATCGACGGCAGCGTCGGCGCGGCCGGCGTCGGCTTCACCGGCTACTACCGCACCATCGACGGCACGGCGACCGGCAAGCCGCTGGCCGACGACCAGGTCGCGCAGAACTACACGCCGAAGCGGCACCAGTCGAACGACGCGCTGGCGCTGACGACCAACTGGAAGCTGTCCGACGCGCTGCAGCTGACGTCGATCACGTCGTGGGACCAGGGCTCGCTCTTCAACCCGGAAGGCACCGACGGCTCGCCGCTCAACATCTGGAAGATCCCGTACACCGGCAACACCCACCAGGTCACGCAGGACCTGCGGCTGACGACCACCGACAACGGCCCGCTCAGCTACATCGTCGGCGCCTACTACCAGCACGAGACGATCTTCAACTCGACCGAGAACCAGATCTTCACGGACCCGGCGTTCGCCACGACCGGCGACTACAACGACTGCCTCAACAATTCGACCGGCGGCTACAGTGCGGGTGCCTACATCAACCTGAGCTGCATATACCACAACCAGTTCGACCAGATCCGGAACAGCTGGGCGGCGTATTCCGACGGCGGCTACAAGATCTCAGACCTCGTCAAGCTGCGCGCGGGACTGCGCTACAACCACGACAACGGCGCACAGAAGAACATCCTCGACCAGCTGCGTGGCAGCGACAACGTGCCGATCGCGAACCTCGGCTTCTTCGACACGACGTACAGCGGCAACCCGGGGCCGACGTTCTACGTGCCCGGCTCGCCGGGCTACGACGCGGCCGTCAACGCGACCCGCCGCCAGGACCTCCACAACACGGCGTTCACCGGCCGCCTCGGCGTCGACGTCACACCCGCGAAGGACACGCTGCTGTACCTCAACTACAGCCGCGGCTACCGCTCGGCGGCGTTCAACGCGCAGTTCCTGTTCACGCCCGAGGACCTGACGACGGTCAAGCCGGAGACGCTCGACGCCGTCGAGGCCGGTTTCAAGACCGGCTGGCTCGACGGCCGGCTGACCTTCGACGGCGCGCTGTTCCACTACCAGTACAAGAACCAGCAGTTCATCGACGTCTACATCACCGGTCAGCAGCCGCTGATCAACCTGCCGAAGTCGAAGATCGACGGCGCCGAGTTCGAGCTCGTCACGCGTCCGGTGCGCTCGCTCACGCTGCGCGCCGGCCTCGGCATCCTCGAGACCAAGATCCAGGAGGCGATGATCCACTCGAACGTGTCCACGGGCCTGCAGGACGTGTCCGGCAACAAGCTGCCGTACGCGCCGTCGGTCTCCGGCACGCTGTCGGGCGACTGGGACGCGGCGAGCTTCGGCTCGATGACGCTGCGTCTGCACCTCGACGGCAACTACGCCTCGAAGCAGTACTTCGAGCTGCGCAACGAGGACCGCATCGCGCAGGACGCCTATACGATCCTGAACGCGCGGGTCATGCTGCGCGGCGACAAGTGGGAAGTCGGCGCCTGGGGCCGCAACCTCGGCGACAAGTTCTACCTGACCAACGCGGTCGACGTGCAGGGCTTCGGCTTCGACTACCGCCACCGCGGCGTGCCGCGGATGTACGGTGTCGACGCCAGCTACCACTTCTAGCGCGGCGCGGCCGGTGGAGGCGAGGCGATGACGGCCGAAGCGGCGCCCGCTCCCAGCTTCGTGTCGGGTGCGAGCGCCGCGCCGCTCCTGTACCGGACGATCGACGGGGTGCTGCGGGCGGCGCTCGCGGGCGGCGCCGACCGGCTCGCGCTCGTCGTGCCGCATCAGGGGGTGCGCTACAGCTACCGCGACCTCGACGCCGCGGTCGAGCGCGTCGCGCGCGGCCTCGTCGGCTGCGGCCACAAG
>Ga0265328_10001466_pt1 | contig 10894 bp, 10 predicted proteins | sample 41624metaG_FD_202086 | JGI IMG/M metagenome (GOLD analysis project Ga0265328, IMG submission 202086) | Rhizosphere microbial communities from Carex aquatilis grown in University of Washington, Seatle, WA, United States - 4-16-24 metaG | ecosystem: Host-associated > Plants > Roots > Rhizosphere...
CAAAGGCGGCGGGCGGCCGGACTTCGCGCAGGCCGGCGGAACCGATGCGAGCGCCCTCGACCCGGCGCTCGCACTCGTCCCTGAGTGGGTCCGCGAACGGCTGTCTAAGAAGAACCCCTAACCTGAAAAAATTATTGATAATCAATAATTTGTCGGCTGTCTAATCCCAGCGTCCTGTTGCTATGCTTGGCCCTCGTTGAAGAGCGGAGGGGCCACCCGGCAACTCCTTGGAGGGGTAGACATGTTGATCCTCACACGCCGTGTCGGCGAGACGGTGATGATCGGCGAGGACATCACCGTTACCGTGCTCGGTGTGAAGGGCAACCAGGTCCGGATCGGTGTGAACGCGCCGCGTAACGTCGCCGTTCATCGCGAAGAGATCTTCGAGCGCATCAAGCGAGAGGAGGCCGGAGAAGCCCGGGAGGGCGACGACGGCAGCGACACCGAGCCGTCCCAGATGGTTGGCTCGTACGGACGGCCCTAGGGGCCCGGGGCGCACGGATCCGCGCTCCCTGATTCCGCATTCTTTGACCGGCCTTCCCGCCCCCCAGTATCATCCTGCCTCCCGGCGAACCGCTGCCCGGAGAGATGGCCGAGTGGTCGAAGGCGCGCCCCTGCTAAGGGCGTATGGGCCAAAAGCCCATCGAGGGTTCGAATCCCTCTCTCTCCGCCAATTCCCAGCCCTGCCGAGCGCGCGCGGATCGCCGTCGCCCCGGCGCGGCGCTGCGTCGCCCCCGGCGCGCTGCGCACGGCAGGCCCGCGGGTGAGCCGCCGGGCCGTCGTCCGCCCGAGTCGGCGGCCCGGTTGGCGCTCGGTCCACCCGCGATGACGCCTTCGCCCATCGGCATCGTCGCGTGCTCGGCGGAGGGCGCCGCACTCTGCTACCGGACGATCTGCACCGAGGGGGAGGCGCTGCTCGGCAAGCATGCGCACCCCGAGATCGCGCTGCACGCGCACTCGCTCGCTGCCTACGTCGCCTGCCTCGAGCGCGGCGACTGGCCGGGCGTCGGCGAGCTGATGCTCGCGTCGGCGGACAAGCTCAGAGCGGCCGGCGCGAGCTTCCTGATCTGTCCGGACAACACGATCCACGCGGCGCTGCCCCTGATCCGCACGCGCTCGCCGCTGCCGTGGCTGTCGATCGCAGACGTCGTCGCCGCGCGCGCCGCCGAGCGCGGCTTCCGCTGCGTCGGCCTGACCGGCACGCGCTGGCTCGTGGCGAGCGACGTGTATCCCCGCGCGCTCGGCGAGCGCGGCATCCGGCTCGTGCTGCCCGCCGTCGCGGAGCGCGACGAGATCAGCCGCATCATCATGGACGAGCTCGTCGGCGGAATTTTCAAACCGGCGTCGGTCGCCTGCGTCGAGCGCACCATCGCGCACCTCAAGGAGCAGGGCTGCGACGCCGTGGTGCTCGGCTGCACGGAGCTGCCGCTGATCATCGGCGACGCCAACTCGCCCTTGCCGACGCTCGACTCGACGCGCGAGCTCGCGCGGGCGGCACTCAGGCGGTCGATGCACGACCGGAGCTGACGGCCTGGCGGATCTGGACCGCGGCCCGGACGGCGGCCAGCCTCAGCGGTCGAGCCTCAGGAACGACGGCTGGCGGGGCAAGCGCAGACTCGCGAGGAACGTGACCGCCAGCATGGCCGTCACGTAGCCGAAGAACAGCGACTCGTGGCCGAAGGCCTTGAGGCGCAGCGCGACGTATTCGGCCGAGCCACCGAATGCCGCGTTGGCGATCGCGTACGACAGCCCGACGCCGACCGCGCGGACCTCCGTCGGGAACATCTCGGCCTTCACGATGCTGGCGACCGAGGTGTAGAGGCTGACGATGGCGAGCGCGAGGCTGATCAGCAGGAACGCCCCGACCGCGTCGGACGTGCGCTCGAGCGCCAGCATGAGCGGCACGGTGCAGGCCGTGCCGAGGGCGCCGAACCAGAGCATGTTCCGCCGCCGCCCGATCCGGTCCGAGAGCGCGCCGAACAAGGGCTGCATCAGCATGAACGCGAACAGGCACCCCGTCATGACGCCGGTCGCGACGCGCACCGGCATGTGCCGGGAATTGACCAGGTACTTCTGCATGTAGGTCGTGAACGTGTAGAACGCCAGCGACCCGCCGGCCGTGTAGCCAAGGACGGTGAAGAACGCGGCCTTGTGGTGCCGGAAGATCTCCCGGACGCTGCCGGCGTGGCCGCTGGCGCGGGACGCGGCCGTGGACGATTCCTCGAGCCGGCGGCGCATGACGAGCGCGACGACCGCCGCCGCGGCGCTCGCGACGAACGGCAGCCGCCAGCCCCAGGCGCGCAACTGGACGTCGTCGAGGAACTGCTGCAGCACGACGATGATGGACACCGCGAGCAACTGCCCGCCGATCAGCGTCACGTACTGGAATGAGGAGTAGAACCCGCGACGGCCGCGCAGCGCGACCTCGCTGAGGTAGGTGGCGGTCGCGCCGTACTCGCCGCCGACCGACAGGCCCTGGATCAGGCGGGCGCCGAGCAGCAGCGCGGGCGCGAGCACGCCGATGGTCGCGAAGGTCGGCAGGCACGCGATCAGGAGCGACGCGCCGCACATCATCACGACCGAGGCCACGAGCGCGCGCTTGCGGCCGCGACGGTCCGCGATGCGCCCGAAGAGCCAGCTGCCGACGGGCCGCATCACGAAGCCGGCGGCGAAGACGCCGGCGGTGTCGAGCAGCTGCGCGGTCGGGTCCGAGTGCGGGAAGAAGGCCGGCGCGAAGTACACCCCGCAGAAGGCGTAGACGTAGAAGTCAAACCACTCGACCAGGTTGCCCGAGGAGGCCGCGACGATGTCGACGATGCGCCGGTGCCGCTCGGCGGCGCTGTAGGGCGCGCCGGCCGTGTCGGTCGGTGGGCCGGTCATCGGGTGGGGCTCGCGTTCACGGTGGCGGTCCGCTTCGGCTGTGACGGCGCGTCGCGGGTCTTCGCCCGCGTCCGCCCGGCCATCCTAGCAGGGGCGCCGACCGTCGCCGAAGGTGCCGTCCCGGGCCGGCCACGACACCGGGTGCGGCCGCGGCGCAGCGGGTGCTAACCTCCGTCCGGTCGGGGCCGTGCCCCGCCCGGGGGAGCAGCAGCGATGACGCCGACCGCGGATGCCGCCGGGCAGCGCATCGACCACCGCCACCCACTGCCGGTCCGGATCTGGCACTGGGCGAACGCCGCCGCGATCCTCGTGCTGATCGCGAGCGGTTTCCTGATCTTCGACATCCACCCGAGCCTCTACTGGGGCGACGACGGGCACGCCGGCCTCCCGGCGCTCGCGTCGCTGACGAGCCCCAACCTCGACCAGCCGAAGCCGACGATCGAGCTGCAGATCGGCCGCTGGCGGCACGACGTCACCGGCGTCATCGGCACCGTCGTCGACGAGGGCGACAGCGGCAAGTACCTGCTCGTGGCCGCGCCCCCCGACGACTGGGAATTCGGCGCGACGCGGGGCTGGCACTTCCTGTCGGCGTGGATCGTCGGGCTCAGCGTTCCGCCGTACCTCGTCTATCTGGTCGCGAGCCGGCGGCTGGCGCGCCGGCTGCTGCCGACGCGCACGGAGCTCGGGCCGCGCAGCGTCGCGCGCGAGCTCTGGCAGCACCTGCGCCTGCGGCGTGCGCGCGGCGAGGCGGCCGCCCGGTACAACGTGCTGCAGAAGCTCGCCTACCTCGGGGTACTGTTCGTACTGCTGCCGGTCGCAGTGCTGAGCGGCTTGACGATGTCGCATGCGATCACGGCCGAATTCCCCGGGCTGTTCACGCTGTTCGACGGGCGACAGTCGGCGCGCACGATCCACTTCCTCGCGGCGCTGCTGCTGTCGGTGTTCCTCGCGACGCACCTGTTCCAGGTCTGCGTCGCGGGATTCCGCAACCTGATGCGCTCGATGATCACCGGCCGCTTCGTCGTCGACACCCGGGAGCACCCGTGAGCCACCCGCTGACCCGCCGCACCGTGCTCGGCGGTCTCGCCTCGTCCGGCCTGCTGCTCGGCGCGTGCGGCCGGCTCGACAACGCGACGCCGTTTCGCCAGCTGCTCGCCCTCTCGGACCGCTTCACGCTGAGTGCGGAGCGCCTGGTGCTCGCGAAGCGTCCGCTCGTGCGCGAGCTCTCGGCGGCGGAGATCTCCGCGGTCTTTCCGACGAATGGCACGACCAAGCCGCGGGGCGACGCGTACGCGCGCCACCTGGATACCGGCTTTCGCGACTGGCGTCTGCGTGTCCACGGGCTCGTCGAGCGGCCGCTCGGCCTGTCGCTCGAGGAGCTCCGGGCGCTGCCGTCGCGGTCGCAGATCACGATGCACAGCTGCGACGAAGGCTGGAGCGCGGTCGGCCGGTGGGCCGGCGTGCCGCTGGCCCGCGTGCTCGACCTGGCGGGGCTGAGGCCCGGCGCGCGCTTCGTCGTATTCCACTGCATGGACAGGGTCGAGCAGGACGGGAACTACTATTACGAGAGCATCGACCTATTCGACGCCTTCCACCCGCAGACCATCCTGGCCTACGGCATGAACGGCCGGCCGCTGCCGGTCGGCTACGGCGCGCCGCTGCGCCTGCGCGTCGAGACGCAGATCGGCTACAAGAACGCGAAGTACGTCGAGCGCATCGAGGTCGTCGACAGCCTCGGCGCGATCGGCAAGGGACGCGGCGGCTGGTGGGAGGACTTCGACCACGCCGTCTGGTTCGCCGGCCAGTAACCGATCGGCTGCCGCTCCGGCCACGGCCGCGACGCGTCCCGGGCGCAGCGCGCTGGCCGCTTTCGGGGATCGACCCGCCGGCGCCGCTGTCAGCGCCCGAGCAGCTCGAGCGCCGCCGTGCTCATCGCGACCACGCCCGTGCGCAACGTCGGCGCCGGGACGGGCGCAAAGAGCGGCGAGTGCGGGCTCGGGACCGGCGTGCCGCTCGCCTTCGCCGCCGCGAGCGTCTCCAGCGAGTTCGCCCCGACCCAGAACATGAACACCGGGATCTTGCGGTCCAGCCCGAAGTCGCCGAAGTCCTCGCTCGCCATGATCGGCGGGAAGTCGCGCACGTTGTCGGCGCCGAGCGCGCGCTGCAGTGCCGGCCGCAGGCGCTCGGCGATCTTCGGGTCGTTGTAGAGCGCCTGCGCGGACTCGTCTTCGAGAACCGAGACCAGCGGCAACCGGTCCTCGGGCATGCCGGCGCCGAGCGCCGCCGCACGCGTGATCCGCGCGACGGCCTGGATGACGTGGTCGCGGACCTCTGCCTTGTAGCTGCGGATGTTGAGCTCGAGCTTGACCTCGTCGGGGATGATGTTGCGCTTCAACCCGCCGTGGACCGTGCCGACCGTGACGACGGCCTGGTCGAACGGCGAGATCTCGCGGCTGACGATCGTCTGCAGCTGCATGATGATGTTCGCGGCCAGCACGACCGGGTCCTTGGCGTCCTGCGGCGCCGAGCCGTGACCGCCGACCCCGCGCACGACGACGTCCATCTGGGTCGAGTTCGCGAGCGCGTAGCCCGGCGTCAGGCCGATCGTGCCGGCCGGCAGCGAACCGTGGTCGTGCAGCGCCAGCGCGAGGTCCGGCTTGGTGAAGCGCTCGTAGACGCCGTCGCGCAGCATCGCCTCGGCGCCGCCGATCGTCTCCTCGGCCGGCTGGCCGACCAGCATCAGCGTCCCGTGCCAGCGATCCCGGAGCTTCGCCATCACGCGCGCGACGCCGATCAGCGAGGTGACGTGGATGTCGTGCCCGCAGGCGTGCATGACCGGCACCTCGACGCCGGCCGGGTTCTTGACGCGGCGCTTGCTCGCGTAGGGCAGGCCGGTCTTTTCCTCGACCGGCAGGGCGTCCATGTCGGCGCGCACGAGCAGGGTCGGGCCGGGGCCGTTGCGCAGCAGGCCGACGACGCCGTAGCCCTTCAGGCCCGGCAGGTTGTACTTGCCGATGTGGTCCGTGACCGCAAAGCCGGCGACCCGCAGCTCCTGCGCGAGGTCCGCGGAGGTCTTCTCCTCCATACCCGACAGCTCGGGCGACGCGTGCAGCGCCTGGTAGTAGCGGATCAGCGACGGCAGCTCGTGGTCGACGATCGCCTGGACGTCGGCGTCGTTGTCGGCGGCGCTCGCGACGGGTGGCGCCACGAGCGCGAAGAGCGTGCACAGCCAGAGTATCCGGCGCAGCGCGGACGGTACGGCAGAACGACGGTCGCAGGTCATCGGTGAGTCCCCCTCGTGGCCAGGAGCCGGGCGCGCGGGCGTCAGCCCCAGGGCGTGTCCGGCAGCGCGCGGAACGCCTGCCGGAGCGCCTCGCTCCAGCTCGAGCGCACCATCTTGAAGTAGTCGTCGTCGGCAGTGATGTTGAGCCGCAGCTCGGCGTGCAGCGTGTCGCGACGGTACAGCGTCAGGTCGAGCGGCGGCCCGACCGAGAGGTTCGAGCGGATCGTCGAGTCCATCGAGATCAGCGCGCACTTGGCGCCGTCGCGCAGCGAGGTCTCCGGGCGCACGATCCGGTCGATGATCGGCTTGCCGTACTTCGACTCGCCGATCTGGAAGTAGGGCGTCTCGCGGGTCGCCTCGATGAAGTTGCCGGCGGCGTACAGCTGGAACAGCCGCGGCGGCTCGCCGCCGATCTGGCCGCCGAGGATGAAGTTCGACGCGAACTCGATGCCCTGCTCCTTGAGGGCGGCGGCATCGCGCTCGTGGATCCGCCGGATCGCGTCGCCGACGCAGCGCGCGGCCTCGAACATGTTCGGCGCGCTGTACAGGTTGAGGGCCGGCTCCGGCGCCGCGAGGCGCTCCTTCAGGAGGCTGACGACGGACTGCGTGACCGCGAGGTTGCCGGCGGTCAAGAGCACGAGCACCCGGTCGCCCTTCGACTCGAATACGGTGGACTTGCGGAACGTGCTGATGTTGTCGACGCCCGCGTTGGTCCGCGAGTCGGAAAGGAATACGAGTCCCTCGTCGAGCAGCAGGCCGACGCAGTAGGTCACCGGGTGTCCTCGTGTGGGGCGGAAGCGCGCATGTTATGCGCCCGCCGGCCCGCGCGCCATGGATTACTGCTGCTGCGCCGAGGCGGCCACGACCACCGAAACGTGCATCGCCTCGCCGCCGCCGCCGCTGCGAACGCCGCGTATCGGCGCGGCATCGCGGTAGTCGCGTCCGATCGCGAGCCGGCAGTGCCGCTCGCCGGCGAAGGAATCGTGCGTCAGGTCGATGCTCAGCCAGCCCTGGTCCGCGCCGAGCCAGGCCTCGGCCCACGCGTGGCTCGCGACCTCGCCGGGGTCGCCGGTGTAGAAGTAGCCGCTCACGTAGCGCGCCGGGATGCCCGCCGCGCGACAGCAGGCGATGAACGCGTGCGCCTGGTCCTGGCAGACGCCCTCGCCGCGCTCGAGCACGGTCGCCGCGTCGTCGCTGACATCGGTCACGCCGCGGACGTAGCGGATCGCGCCGTTGAGGGCCGAGGCGAGCCGCACCAGCCGGTCCCGCAGCGGTGCGGATCCGGCGAGGCCCTCGGCGGCGAACTCGCGGAGCCGCGCGTCGGCGCGCGTCAGTGGCGTCGCCGCGAGGTACGCGAGTGGCGCGAGCGGGCCCTCGTCCGGCAGCATCGCGCCGCCGCCGGCGCCGACGCCGGTGTCGACCACGCCCTGGACGACGATCGAGACCTCGCGGTGGGACTCCTCGTACGTCAGCAGGTGCGTGACGTTGCCGTACGCGTCCTGCTGCTCGACGCAGCGGCCGGGCGCCGTGATGCGCCAGCTGAGCGCGCGCTGGCCGGCGTCGCTGCGCGGCGTCAGGCGCAGGCTCTGGATCGAGTACTTGACCGGGTGTTCGTAGCGGTAGGTGGTCGCGTGGCGGATGTAGAGCTGCATGCGGGGGCGCTCCTCGAGCGTCAGTAGGGGGTCGCCGGCACGAGAAAGTCCTGCGCGATCCGTTGGCCGAGGTCGCCGATCCGCCCGAGGAAGGCGTCGAGAAACTCGGCGAGGCCCGGCGCGAGCAGGTGCTCGAGCCGGCCGAACCGGAACGTCGACTGCAATTCGCCGGCGCGACGCTCGGTCTCCGCCGACTGGTCGTTCGCCACGGCGCAGAGGTTGGTGTAGATCTCGTTCGTGCAGCGGTGCAGCGAGCGCGGCAGGTCGTCGCGCAGCACCAGCAGCTCCGTGACCCGCCACGGCGTCACCGCGTCGCGATACACCTTGCGGTAGACCTCGAACGCCGACAGCGACCGCAGCAGCAAGGTCCAGACGTAGGCGTCGGGGCCGGCGGGGTCGTCGACCGGCGCATAGCCGGGCCGGGAGCGCGCCAGGAGCATGCGCGCGGTCGCGTCGGCGCCCTCGAGGAACGTGCCGATGCGGGTGAAGCGGAAGGCCTCGTCGCGCAGCATCGTGCCGAGCGTCACGCCGCGGGACAGATGCGCGCGGTAGCGCACCCACTCCAGGAAGTCGCCGATTGCGCCGTCGCCGGTGTCCGGCTCGACGCCGCGGATCTCGAGCCAGGTGGCGTTCAGCGTCTCCCACATCTCCGACGTGATCGTGCCGCGCACCGCGCGCGCGTTCTCGCGCGCCTGCCACAGGCACGAGACGATGCTGCCGCCGTGGTCGCGGTCGAAGGCGAGGAAGCGGAACGCAGTCGCGGGACTCAAGCTGCCGTGCCGCGCAAGGTAGGCGTCGAGCACGCCGAGCGAGCCGAGCGTCGCCCGCCAGTCGCGCGCGACGACGTCGGCGGTATGCGGCAGGAGGGCGTGCCGGTAGTGCGCGTCGAGGATGCGCGCGAGGCCCTCGGCGCGCTCGATCTGGCGCGACATCCAGAACAGGTGGTCGGCGGTCCGCGACAGCATCAGCGCTCCAGCACCCAGGTGTCCTTGGTGCCGCCGCCCTGGCTCGAGTTGACGACCAGCGAGCCGTCGCGCAGCGCGACGCGTGTCAGGCCGCCCGGCACGATCGTGATCTCGCGGCCCGACAGCACGTACGGCCGCAGGTCGATGTGGCGCGGCGCGAGGCCGGCTTCGACGAAGGTCGGGCAGGTCGAGAGCGCGAGCGTCGGCTGGGCGATGTAGCCGGCGGGGTTGGCGATGATCCGCTGGCGGAAGGCGTCGAGCTCGGCGCGGGTCGCGGCCGGGCCGATCAGCATGCCGTAGCCGCCGGCGCCGTGGACCTCCTTGACGACGAGCTCGTCGAGGTGCGCGAGCGTGTAGGCGAGGTCCTCAGGCCGTCGCAGCACGTAGGTCGGCACGTTGGCGAGCAGCGGCGTCTCGCCGAGGTAGAAGCCGATCATGTCGGGCACGTACGGGTAGATAGACTTGTCGTCGGCGATGCCGGTGCCGATGGCGTTCGCAATCGTGACCCGCCCGGCGCGGTACACCGACAGCAGACCGGGCACGCCGAGCATCGAGTCCGGCTGGAAAGCGAGCGGGTCGAGGAAGTCGTCGTCGATGCGCCGGTAGATCACGTCGAGCCGGCGCGGGCCGCGGGTGGTGCGCATGTACACGGCGTCATCGCGCACGAACAGGTCCTGGCCCTCGACGAGCTCGATGCCCATCTGCTGCGCGAGGAACGCGTGCTCGAAGTAGGCGCTGTTGTGCGCGCCGGGCGTCAGCAGCGCCACCGTCGGGTCCGCGACTCCGACCGGGGCGACGCTGCGCAGGTTCTCGAGCAGGACGTCGGGGTAGTGCTCGACCGGCGCGACGGAGTGGCGGGCGAAGAGCTCGGGAAACAGCCGCATCATCATCTTGCGGTTCTCGAGCATGTACGAGACGCCCGACGGCACGCGCAGGTTGTCCTCGAGCACGTGAAACTGGCCGTCACCGCCACGCACGACGTCGATGCCGGCGATGTGCGCATAGATGCCGCCCGGCACGTCGATCCCCTGCATCTCGGGCCGGTACTGCGCGTTGCACAGGATCAGCTCGGCGGGCACGATGCCGGCGTGCAGGATCGACTGCTCGTGGTAGACGTCGGCGAGGAAGGCATTCAGCGCCCGCACGCGCTGGCGGAGGCCGGCCTCGAGGAACTGCCACTCGTCCGCCGGCAGGATCCGGGGCACGACGTCGAACGGGATCAGGCGCTCGGTGCCCTCGTCCTCGCCGTACACCGCGAAGGTGATGCCAACGCGGTGAAAGAGCGAGTCGGCCTCGGCGCGCCGGCGCGCCAGCCGGTCCGGCAACTGCGATTGCAGCCAGGCCCCGTAGCCGCGGTAGTGGGCACGGTGCGATCCGTCCGGCAGCAGCATTTCGTCGTAGGCGTGTGGTGGCATGAACCCGGTGTCCGTGGCTCATCGCCAGCGCGAATCGTGCCAGCGGCGGCGACCGGACAATCAGCCACTTAGCGGCCTCAACCCGGCCCGGCTGCACCATTGCGGGGCGATGGCGCCCCTTTTTCGTGCAGCGGAGTCAGGCGAGGCGCGCGCTGAGCCAGCGCGCGACGTCGGCGATTTCGCGGGCCGAGACCTCGTGAGCCATCGGGTACGTGTGCCACTCGACCGTCTGGCCGCCCGCGACCAGCGCGTCGCGCGCCGCGACGCCCATCGACAACGCGACCACCGCATCCTCGGTGCCGTGGCACATCAGCACCGGAAGCGCACTGCCCGCCGGCGACCGCTGTGCAATCGTCGCCGCGGCACGTGGCAGGTAGGTCGACAGCGCGACGATGCCGGCGAGCGGCTCCGTCGCGCCGAGCCCGGCGTGCAGCGCAACCGCGCCGCCCTGCGAGAAGCCGGCGATCACGATCCGTTCCGCGGCGATGCCGAGCGCGCGTTCGGCGGCGACCAGCACTGCGACGCGCGCCACCGACTCCTCGAGGCCGGCGGCGTCGTCGCGGCCCGCGGCAGTGAGGGCCGTGATGTCGTACCACGCGCGCATCGCATAGCCGCCGTTGACGGTCACCGGCCGCACGCTTGCGTGCGGGAACACGAAGCGGATCGCCAAGGCCGGCGCCAGGCGCAATTCCGGCACGA
>Ga0265328_10001470_pt1 | contig 10858 bp, 7 predicted proteins | sample 41624metaG_FD_202086 | JGI IMG/M metagenome (GOLD analysis project Ga0265328, IMG submission 202086) | Rhizosphere microbial communities from Carex aquatilis grown in University of Washington, Seatle, WA, United States - 4-16-24 metaG | ecosystem: Host-associated > Plants > Roots > Rhizosphere >...
GGCGGTGAGCTCGCCCGCCACCACTACGATCACGAGCTGCCCACGCTGGTACTCGAGGGCGGCAACCTGTTCGCGATCCCGGCCAAGGCGCAAGGCGCGCCGACACGGCTCGTCGGCCTGACCTGGATCGAGGAGGGGCAGTCGATCCTGACGCGCCCGGGTTCCGACATCCGATCACCGGCTGACTTGAAGGGCAAGCGGCTCGCGCTGCCGGCGTTCCGCCCGGCCGACATCGCGGAGAACAAGCGCGGTCGCAGCATCGCGCGCGGCATGAGCCTGCAGGGCTATAAAGGCGCGCTGGCGTCGGCGGGGCTGACGCTCGACGACGTGCGGCTGGTCGAGGTCGGCGGCGAGCTGCTGAACGGCGCCGCCAGCGCTCCACGCGAAAACCAGGGGCGGTTGTGGCAGGGACTGGAGCCGCTCTTGAAGGGAGAGGTCGACGCCATCTACGTCAAGGGCGCCGCAGCCGCCGAGGCGGCGCGCAAGCACGGCGCGGTGGTCGGCATCGATCTCGACAAGCTCTCCGACCGCCGCTTTCGCGTCAACAACGGGACGCCGCGGCCCATCACCGTGCACGAGCACTTCCTGGAGAACCACTTCGATCTGCTGGTGCGCTTTCTCTATCAAACCCTGCGCGCCGCCGAGTGGGCCAAGACGAACCTCTCCGGCGTCTACGAGATCCTGCAAGGCGAGACGCGCGCTGGATCGGAGGGGGTGAAGGAGGCCTATCGCGACGGATTCCACCTGTCGCTGGCGCCCGACCTGTCGCGCGAGCGCGTCGAGCTCTTCCGGCGCCAGAAGGACTTTCAGTTGATCCACGGCTTCCTCGATCGCGACTTCGACTACGACGCGTGGATCGACTTCCGCCCGCTCGAGGCAGCCCACAAGCGGCTCAAGGCCGAAGGACATTCCGCGGCCGCCTGATCGATCGACCTTCCGACCTTCCGACCTTCCGACCTTCCGACCTTCCGACCTTCCGACCCTCAAACCCTGGAGATCGCCGATGAGCAAGCTCGAGAAACTCTGGTACACGCGTTGTGGAGTGCCCACGCCGACGGGCATCGCCGTCCAGCTCGGCTGGATCGAAGAGGAGTTCGCCAAGGACGGAATCGCGCTCGACTCGGTGCTCGACAACGCCGATCCCAGCGTGCGGGAGTCGCACTACGATCACAAGCTGGACAACTCCTTCCGCCAGGGCGGCAGCATCCCTGCGATCTGGGCTCGCGCCGCCGGCCGCGACACGCGCCTGCTCGGGTTGACCTGGACCGAGGAGTCGCAGCTGATCCTGGCGCTGCCCGATTCGAAGATCCGATCGGTCAAGGATCTGAAGGGGCGTCGCCTCGGCATCGCCACGCGGCCCAAGGACAAGATCGACTTCTGGCAGGCGACCACGCTGCGGGCCTACCTGCTGGCGCTCGAGACGGAAGGGCTCGGTATCGACGACGTCGAGCTCGTGCACATCGTGCGCGAGCAGGGATCGTTCGAGACGCCGCGGAGTGGGCGGCAGGGTTTTCCCGACGGTTCGACCGCGCGCACAGCCTCGGCTGATCGCTCGCAGGAGGCCTCGGCCCTGCGTGACGGCAAGGTCGACGCCATCTTCCACAAGGGGGCGCGCGGTGCCGAGCTCGCGCACGAGATCGGCGCGCGCACCGTCTTCGACGTCTGGAAGCATCCCGCCACGCGCGCCCGGGCCAATAACCACTCGCCACGGACGCTGACCGTGGACGGCCACTTGCTGGACAACGACCCCGACGTCGTCGCGCGGATCGTCGGCCGCGTGCTGCAAGCCGGCCAGTGGGCCGCCGACAACCGGGCCGACGCGATCGCTTACATCGCGCGCGAGACCAGCTCGACCCCGAAGTGGGTGACGGCGGCCTACGGCCCCGAGGTGCACGAGCACCTGCGGACCGACCTCGATGAGTCCTCGCTGAAAGCGCTCGGCGAGTTCACGACCTTCCTCTTCGAACACGGCTTCTTGCCGCGGGACTTTGACGTTCAGGCGTGGGCCGATCCACGCCCGCTCGCCGCGGCCAGGAAGGCATCGGAGTCGGACCTCGCGGGGGCGGCAAACGTTGCCTCTCCTCAGAAGCGCAAGGCTGGCGTGCGCGCGCCAGCGGCGACGTAGTCGGCGCCGGCGGCCGCCCTCGAGAGAACCGTCATGTCCAAGAGGAAACGACAGCTGTCCTTGTCCGTGTTCGTGCAGCTCTACGGAACCCACGCTCACGCCTGGCGCCGGCCCGGCATCCCGGTGGGCGGCAACCGGGAGCTGACCCGGTGGGCCAGCATCGTCCAGCTGCTCGAACGGGGAAAGTTCGACTTCGCCTTCTTCGCGGACTTCGTGGGCAACGGGGGCGACGGCGGCGAGCGAATCGGGCGCCACCCGCGGGGCGGCGGCTTCGAGCCGCTCACTCTGGTGGCGGCCTTGTCCACGCTGACCAGGAAGATCGGCCTCGTCGCGACGGTCAACACCAACTTCAACGAGCCCTACAACCTGGCGCGCCGGCTGGCGTCGCTGGATCACCTCACGGGCGGCCGCTCGGGCTGGAACATCGTCTCGTCGCTGTCCGAGGGCGCCACCAAGACCTTCGGGGTGCGCGAGCCGCTGGATCACGACGGGCGCTACGAACGCGCCGGCGAGTTGGTCGACGTGGCCAAGCGGCTCTGGGACAGCTGGGACGACGGCGCGTTCGATCATCCGAACCAGGAGAGCGGCGACTTTCTGAATTCGCAGAGCGCTCACCCCGTTCATCACCACGGCAAGCACTTCTCGCTGGACGCGCTGCTCGACATCGCGCGGCCGATCCAGGGCTACCCGGTCTTCTTCCAGGCCGGCAACTCCGACACCGGCCGCGAGTTCGCCGCGAAGCACGCCGAGGTGATCTACGCCGCGGCGCAGACATTGGAAGAGGCCAAGTCGTTTTACGCCGACGTGAAGGGGCGTCTGGCCAAGTACGGGCGCGAGCCGGATCACCTCAAGGTCACGCCCGGCCTCTTCTTCCACATCGGATCGTCGCGGCAGGAGGCGCAGGAGAAGTACCTGTCGTTCCGCGAAGCGGTGGATCTGTCGGGCCGCAAGCAGTTCTACGGCGTCGATCTGTCCCAGTGCTCGCTCGATGATCCGTTGCCCGAGGGTCTGCCCGAGCCGGTCAACGGGCGCGGGCGCTGGCGCCAGCTCGTGGCGCTGGCGCGGCGCGAGAACCTGAGCATCCGCGAGCTCATCTTGCGCTTCAGCGTCGTGCAGGGACATCGCATCGTGGTCGGCACGCCGGTCGACGTCGCCGACCAGCTGGAGGATTGGTTCGTCAACGAAGGCGCCGACGGCTTCAACCTCAAACCGTCTTTCCAGCCCGACTCGCTGGAGGACTTCGTCAACCTGGTCGTGCCGGAGCTGCAAAGGCGCGGCATCTTCCGCACCGAATACGCGGGCACGACATTGCGCGACCACCTCGGCCTGCCGCGCCCGCAGGATCAGTCGGCGCGCGCAGCCGGCGCGCGCTCGGCGGGGTAGCCCTTTCGCGCAATCGAACAAGGAACCATGGCAGACGACAAGACGAGACCCTTCACCAAGGCCAGCGATTTTCCCCCGGAGGTGCTGAACCTCTTCGACAAGTACGTCCACAACCTCATCGACCGGCGCGGGTTCCTCGAGGGCGCGGCCAGGTTCGCGGTGGGCGGGCTCACCGCGGCGAGCTTCCTCGATGCGCTCAGCCCCCGCTTCGCCGAAGCCCAGCAGGTCGCCAAGACCGATCCGCGCATCGAGGCCAAGTACGTCGAGTTTTCCTCGCCGCACGGCTACGGCAAGGGGCGCGGCTACCTGGTCGTCCCGGCGGCCGCGGCAGCCAAGCGGCCCGCGATCGTCGTGGCGCACGAGAACCGCGGCCTCAACCCGCACATCGAGGACATCGCGCGGCGGCTGGCGCTCGAGGGCTTCGTGGCCTTCGCGCCCGACGCGCTCTTCCCGCTCGGCGGATATCCCGGCGAGGAGGACAGGGCGCGCGAGCTCTTCACCAAGCTCGATCAGACGAAGACGCGCGAAGACTTCGTCGCCGCGGCCGGCTTCGTGCGCGCCCTGCCTCAGGCCAACGGCAAGCTGGGCGTGATCGGCTTCTGCTACGGCGGTGGCATCGCGAACTTCCTCGCCACCCGCCTGCCCGACCTCGGCGCCGCGGTTCCCTTCTACGGCAGCGCTCCGCCGGCCGACAAGGTCCCCGCGATCAAGGCGCCGCTCTTGCTCCACTTCTCCGAGACCGACGAGCGGATCAACGCCTCCTGGCCCGCCTACGAGAGCGCGCTCAAAGCTGCCGGCGTGAAGTACCGAGCGTTCCACTACCCGGGGACACAGCACGGCTTCAACAACGACACCACGCCGCGCTACGAGCCGGCCGCAGCCAAGCTTGCCTGGCAGCGCAGCGTCGACTTTTTCGGGCACACCTTGCGCGGCGGCTAGCGCGCGGCCTGCCGACGCGAAGGCCAAACTTGCTCGGAAAGCCGCGCCCCACCGGCGACTACGACCAGAAGGCCAAATCAAGGTCACGCTCAACTCACTTTTCGGGTCTCGCCAAATGTTGGCGTGCGGTTCGGGATCTTGAAGGTCAAGCTTCCGAGCCAGAGGAGAACCACATGTCGAAGTTCGTTGTTGCTGGAGTGACGGGTCACGTCGGTTCCGTCGTCGCGCGCGATCTGATCGCCGCCGGCGACGCGGTCACGGTCATCGTCCGTGATTCGAAAAAGGGGGCCGAATGGTCGTCGCGCGGCGCCCACGTCGCGGTCGGCTCGCTCGACGACGCCGAGTTCGTGGCATCGACGGTGAAGGGCGCCGACGGCTTCTTCACCTTGATCCCGCCGCACTACGCGACCGGCGATATCTACAGCGCGCAACGGAAGAGCGCCGACGCGCTCGCGGCCGGCATCAAGCGGGGCGGCGTGCCGCTCGTGGTGCTCCTGTCCTCGGTCGGTGCCGACCGCGCGGACAAGAACGGCCCGATCAAGAGCCTGCACTACGCCGAAAACAAATTTCGCGACACCGGAACGAAGCTGGTGGCCGTCCGCGCCGGCTCGTTTCAGGAGAACATCGCCGGCGCCATTGCCGCGGCGAAGAACGCCGGGATCTTTCCCAACTTCCTGCCGTCGGCCGACATCCCGGCGCCCCAGGTGGCCACCCAGGACGTCGGACACGCCATCGCGAAGGCGCTCCGGTCACCGCCCGCGCGCAACGAGGTCATTGATGTCGTGGGAGCGGCCTACTCGTCGCGGCAGCTCGCCGAAAAGATCGGCAAGCTGCTCGGCAAGACGCTGCCGGTCGTCGACATCCCCGCCGCAGGCCACCTGGCGGCGCTGCAGCAAGCGGGGGTGCCGCCCGACGTCGCCGCGGCGTTCACCGAGATGTACGCCGGCTTCTCCGCCGGCCTGCTGACGCCCAAGGGCGACCGCACGGTCCACGGCACCACGCCGATCGACGAGGTCCTCCCGGCGCTGGTCGGCTGAAGCTGAGTTCCATCGACTCCATCATTTTCGATCTCGACGGAACACTCTGGGACACCTGCCGGGCGTGCGCCATCGGCTGGAACAATGTCCTGCGAAGGCACGCGATCCCATTCAGGGAGATCGTCGCAGACGACGTCCGCGGCGTCGCGGGACAACCCCACGAGGTCTGTATTCGAAGCGTGTTTCGAGACCTGAATGAAGAGCATTTGCAAGCTCTGATTCACGGGACGATGGAAGAGGACAATCGCGTCATCTCGGAGCTGGGCGGAGAGCTCTACGAAGGTGTGCCCGCGGGGCTCGGCAAGCTGAGCGCCAAGCTTCCCCTGTTCATCGTCAGCAACTGCCAGGCTGGGTACATCGAGACGTTCCTCGACTGGTCGACGCTGAGGCCACTGTTCAAAGACTTCGAATGCTGGGGCAACACGGGCAAACCCAAGGCAGACAACCTACGCGCTGTGATCGACCGAAACGGATTGCGCAGCCCCATCTACGTGGGCGACACCGAGGGCGACCAGCGGGCCGCCCGCGACTGCCGCATTCCCTTCATTCACATGCGCTATGGCTTTGGCGCGTGCGAAGCGCCCGACGTTTCCTTCGAGACCTTTGGTCAGTTCGTCGACGCGCAACTGTGAGGAGGAGGCGCATCCGCCGCCGCGCGCCGCTGAGCCTCGCCGGCCAGCCACAGGGCGACCGCGGTCCAGGCCGCGGCAACGGGAACCGACAGCCAGGCGATCGCGCTCGTGGTCAGGCCCAGCGCGCGCAGCCCGCCGAAGGCGGACGCGGACGCGCTGTCGCCGATGCGGTGGACCAGCGTGTCGATCACGTTCTTGGCCCGGTACTTCTGCTCGACGGGGATCGCGTTGAACAGGGTCTCGCGCGCCGGCTTGCTGAGCGCGTACTCGCCGGAACGACGAAGCAGACCGAAGGCCAGTAACACCGACAGCGTCGGATGTCGGGCGAAGACCGCGAAGCCGATCACCGACACGGCCGGCAGCGCCGCCAGGACGAACCGCAGTCCCAGCCGCGACATGAGCAGCCGAAAGGCGAATATCTGAAGGAGCAGCGCGGCCACGTTGACCGCCAGGTCGACCCGCGCGAGGAGCTGCGTGCGCGCGGCGCTGTCGGCGACGGTGCGGGGCATGATCTGCGCGGTCTGGAAGTAAAGAAAGGTCGACAGCAACGCGTAGGCGAACAGGAAGGCGCAGATGCCGAGCAGGTACGGCGTGCGCAGCACGTCGACGATCCCGCTCCACAGGCCGCCGCGCATGGGCTGGCGCGCGTCGGTATCGCGGGCGTCGTTCGCCTCCTGGCCGGCGCCGGCTGCCACGCCTGGCGGCGCGTCCGCGCGTCGCGGGTGGCGGTGGGCCCAGGCGCGCAGGCGCACGATGGCGACGATCGCCAGCCCCAGGAGCGCCGCCGACACCAGCATGAGCCACCGGGCGCCGATGATCCGAACCAGCTCGCTGGTGAGCAGGGGCCCCGCCAGCGCGCCCACCGTCCCGCCCGCCGCGATGAAGCCGTAGAGGCGGCGCGCCTGCTCGGTGTCGAAGATATCGGCCATGAAGCTCCAGAACACCGAAACGACGAACAGGTTGAAGACGCTGACCCAGACGTAGAAGACCCGCGCGGTGGCGGGGCCGCCCGCGCCGTCGGCGCGCATCGCGACGAAGAACACGAACAGGTTCAGCACGCAGAAGGCGTAGATCCAGGGCAAGAGGCGCTGCGGGGAGAACCGGCGCGTCAACCACCCGAACGCGGGCACCAGCCCCAGCATCGCGCCGGTCGCCGCGTAGAACAGGACCTGCAACCCGTCCGGACCGACCTGCATGGAGATCTCGTCGCGGATCGGACGCACCACGTAGTAAGAGGCCAGCACGGCGAAGAAGTAGACGAACGCCCACAGCGCGGCGGGGAGCTCGGCGGCGCGAGCCCTGGTCAGCCGCAGCGCGATGTCGACAGGCAAGACGGCGGCTCGCTTTCGCGGATCATCCTCCCCCTCCCTGCGATCGCGGTCAACGGGTAGACGCGCGCGTCTCGTCTACGGAACCTTCGCCGAGACGGAGCCCGTGACCGCCGTCTTCTATAGCGCACACATATTCGGCAATCGAACACCCACCCTGGCCCGCGCGGCGCTGAACGCGATCTTCTGACCGGTCGGAACATACGGCTTGCAGCCGGTGCTGGCAATCACGGCGCAATCCCCGGTATCCACCGGCGGCGCAATCACCATCAACGAGAGGATCACGTGCACAGCGGCACCGCGCTCAACAGGGCCGCCATGGTCGTCATGGCGATGGGCCGAAAGCGGAGCAGGCAAGCCTGACGGATCGCCTCGAGCGCCGACTTGCCCTGCGCGCGCTGCGCCTCGAGCGCGAAGTCGATGATCATGATCGCGTTCTTCTGCACGATCCCGATGAGCAGGATGATGCCGACGATGGCGATGACGCTGAGCTCGTTGCGCGTGAGCAGCAGTGCCAGCAGCGCCCCCACGCCGGCGGACGGCAGCGTCGACAGGATCGTCAGCGGATGAACGAAGCTCTCATAGAGGACGCCGAGCACGATGTACATCGTCACCAGCGCGGCCAGGATCAGGTAGAGCTCGTTGTCGAGCGCGGCGCGGAACGCCAGCGCTGCGCCCTGAAAGCGGGTCTGCACGCTCGCCGGGAGATTGAGCGCGTCTCGCTCGGCCTCGATCGCGGCCACGGCATCGCCGAGAGAATGGCCGGGGGCCAGGTTGAACGAGATGGTTGCCGAGGGAAACTGCATCTCCCGGCTGACCGCGAGGGCCGCCGGTGCTTCGCTGACCCGGGCGATGCTCGCGAGCGGCACCTGCCGCCCGCCGCTCGACGTCAGATAGACGTCCTCGAGGGCCGCCAGCCCCGACGCGCGCGCCGGACGCGCCTCGAGCACCACGCGGTACTGATTGGTGGGGGTGAAGATCGTGGTGACGAACCGCTGGCCGAAGGCGCTGTAGAGCGCGTCGTCGACCGCCGCCAGGGTGATTCCGAGCTGCCCGGCGCGATCGCGATCGACCTCGACGAATGCGCGCAGCCCGCCGGCTTGCAGGTTGCTGGTCACGTCGGTCAGCTGCGGCAACGCTTGCAGGCGCTCGAGCAGCGGCGGCACCGCTTGTTCCAGCGCCGCGCCGTCCAGGCTCTCGACGAGGTACTGGAACTGCGTTCGGCTCACGCGGTCCTCGACGGTGAGATCCTGCACCGGCTGCATGAACAGGGTGACCCCGGGCGCGGCGCGCGACGCGAGCTGCAGGCGGCGGATCACGTCGGTCGCGCTGATCTTTCGTTGCGCGAAGGGCTTGAGGTTGATGAGCAGGCGGCCGCTGTTGAGCGTGGTGTTGACGCCGTCGATGCCGACGATCGAGGACAGGCTCTCGACCGCCGGATCGCGCAACACCACGCGCGCCAGCGCCTGTTGCCGGTCGGCCATCGCCGCGAACGAGACCGCCTGGTCGGCCTGGCAGACGGCCTGTATGACCCCGGTGTCCTGCGCTGGAAAGAACCCCTTCGGTATCCGCCACGCCAGCAACAACGTGAGCAGCGGCATGGCCACCGACACCGCCAGCGTGCCGCGCGGTCGCGCGAGGACCCACCCGAGGACGACGCCGTAGCGATCGACGACGCGATCGAAGACCCGTCCGCCGGCCCGCTGAAAGCGGCCTTGCTCGTGCGCGGGCACGTGGCGTAGCAGGCGCGCGCACAGCATGGGCGTGAAGGTCAGCGAGACCGCCGCCGAGATCAGGATCGCGACCGCGAGCGTGATGGCGAACTCGCGGAATAGCCGGGCCACGACGTCGCCCATGAACAGCAACGGAATCAACACCGCCAGCAGCGAGAACGTGAGCGAGATGATCGTGAACCCGATCTGTCGCGACCCGATCAGCGCCGCCCGGAACGGCGCCCTGCCATCCTCGATGTGACGGGCGATGTTCTCGATCATCACGATCGCGTCGTCGACCACGAAGCCGGTCGCGATGGTGAGCGCCATCAGCGTCAGGTTGTTGATGCTGAAGCCGCAGAGGTACATGACCCCGAGCGATCCCACCAGCGACAGCGGTACCGCCAAGCTGGGGATCAGCGTCGCCGACAGCGTTCGCAAGAAAAGGAAGATCACCATCACCACGAGCGCGACGGCCAGCACCAGGTCGAACTCGACGTCGCTCACCGAGCTGCGGATCGTGCCGGTCCGGTCGGTGAGCACCGCGACGTCGACCGCCGCGGGCAGACCCGCCCGCAGCTCGGGCAGCAGCGCGCGGATGCGGTCCACGACCTGGATCACGTTGGCGCCGGGCTGCCGTTGAATGTTGACCAGGATGGCCGCTCTCTCGTTCACCCACGCCGCCAGGTGGGCGTCTTCCGCGCCGTCGTCGACCGTGGCCACGTCCCCGAGCCGCACCGGCCAGCCGTTGCGGCTGGCGACGATGAGCTGCCGATACTCGGACGCCTTGATGAGCTGACCATTGGTCTCGAGCGCGTACGCGAGGTCGACACCGTCGAAGTTGCCCTTGGCCTGGTTCGAGCTCGCCGCCCCGATGGCGGCGCGCAGCTGATCGAGACCGATGCTGTACGATGCGAGCATGCGCGGGTTGACGCGGATGCGAATCGCTCGGCGCTGACCACCGCCCAGGCTCACCAGTCCCACGCCAGAGACCTGCGAGATCTTCTGGGCCATGCGCGTCTCCACCAGATCCTGCACGGTGGTCAGCGGCAGCGTGTCGGAGCTGACCGCGAGGGTCAGGATGGGCGCGTCGGCCGGATTCACCTTGTTGTAGATGGGCGGCCCGGGCAGATCGGACGGCAGAAAGCTGGCGGCCGCGTTGATGGCGGCCTGAACGGTCTGCTCGGCGATGTCGAGGCTCATGTTCAACGTGAACTGCAGCGTGATGACGGCCGCGCCGCCGGAGCTGCTCGACGACATCTGCGTCAGCCCCGCCATCGCGCCGAACTGCCGCTCGAGCGGCGCGGTGACGGACGTGGCCATGACCTCGGGGCTCGCCCCGGGGTAGTAGGTCACGACCTGGATGGTGGGGTAGTCGACCTGTGGCAGCGCGGCTTGCGGCAACAGGCGATAGGCGAGGATGCCGGACAGCAGCACCGCGATCATCAGCAACGACGTCGCGACCGGCCGCTCGATGAAGATGCGCGAGGGGTTCATGGCGCGGGCGCGCGGCGCTCGGCGAAGCGTCGACCCCTTGGCGCCGGGGACGACGACGGCGGCGCGGAAGCGCCGATCACCTGCACCTTGGCCCCCTCGCGAAGCTTGTCGGCGCCGTTGATCACGACCTCGTCGCCGGGAGCCAGCCCACGCTCGATGGTGACGTCGTCACCGTCGGCCGGACCGAGCGCGACCTGCCGCACGG
>Ga0265328_10001473_pt1 | contig 10850 bp, 10 predicted proteins | sample 41624metaG_FD_202086 | JGI IMG/M metagenome (GOLD analysis project Ga0265328, IMG submission 202086) | Rhizosphere microbial communities from Carex aquatilis grown in University of Washington, Seatle, WA, United States - 4-16-24 metaG | ecosystem: Host-associated > Plants > Roots > Rhizosphere...
CGAAGCGCGCGACAAGTGGGTGCCTGCGATCGCCGAGCGGCTCCGCGCCGTGGGTCTCGCGCCGGCACAGCCCACCCCGGACGACGCGTCCGAGCCTGGACCGACCAGCGCGTTCGTGGCTCGGCCGATGCCCGACGGGACGATAGCGATCGACGTCGGAACCGGGGTGAGCATCAGCGAGACCAAACATGGGTGGCTCGTCGAGCCGATCCGCGACAAGAAAGACGAGCCCTTCGACCCGAACAAGATCGTCGCAGACGCGGTCGGCAAGACATTCGCCTACGCGCAGCACAACTCCCTCGAGATCGCCCGCGCGGTGCGCGATCTGGTCACCGGCATCAGCCGTGTGGTGTTCGTCTTCTTCATCACGCTGATGCTGGCCGCATACCTGATGTTCACACGGGAGCGCATCATCGGTTTCTTCCGTTCGCTCGTCCGTCCCCGCGCGCGCGACAACTTCGATGCGCTTCTCTCGCGCGTCGACGAGGGGCTCTCCGGTGTCGTTCGTGGGCAGCTGCTCATCTGCCTCATCAACGGCGTGCTCAGCGCGGTCGGGTTCGCGATCGTCGGCCTGAAATACTGGCCGGTGATGGCCCTGGTGAGTGCCGTCTTTTCGCTCATCCCAATCTTCGGCTCGATCGCCAGCGCCGTTCCGGCGGTCGCCATCGGCCTGACCCAGGGGCTGGGAACTGCCTCCTTCGTCCTCTTGTGGATCATCGGCATTCACCAGCTCGAAGGGAACCTGCTCAACCCGAAGATCATGGGAGACTCGGCGAAGATCCACCCGGTGCTGGTCATCTTCTCGCTCCTTGTGGGCGAGCACTTTTTTCAGGTCGTCGGTGCGCTGCTCGCGGTGCCGGCGATGTCCATCGCGCAGAGCCTGTTTTTGCACTTTCGTCAGACGATTACCGCAAACGACCCCGAGTTCGAGGCCTGAGGCACTTCCTCCTGCGCTCGTGAATCATCCAGGGTAGATTCGGTGGTGCCAATGGACTTCGAGCTGACTGAAGAGCAGAGAATGCTCCGCGACGTGGCACGGGAGTTCGCCCTGAGAGAGGTGGCCCCGAAAGCCGCCGAGCTCGACAAGACCGGCCGGTGGCCAAGCGAGATCGTGGCCAAAATGGCCGAGCTCGGGCTTTTGGGGGTAGCCATTCCGCAAGAGTACGGCGGCGCCGGGATGGACACGCTGTCGTACGCGCTGGCGATGGAGGAAGTGAGCGCCGCCTGCGCGAGCTGCGGCGTCATCATGAGCGTCAACAACTCGCTCTTTTGCGATCCACTGTACAAGTTCGGAAGCGAAGATCAGCGAAAGCGCGTTCTGACCCCGGTGGCTCGGGGAGAGAAGCTCGGCTGCTTCGGACTGACCGAGCCGATGAGCGGATCGGACGCGCAGACGATGGTCACCAGCGCCGAAAAGACGAGCGGCGGTTGGGTGCTCCACGGCGCCAAGAACTGGATTACCAACGGACCGCATGCCGACTGGATCCTCGTCTTCGCGGTCACGGACCGGGGCGGTTCGGGCTCGGGTCCCGACGCGCGCCCCAGGTTGAAGCACACGGCGTTCCTCGTCGAGCGTGGAACGCCTGGGTACACGCAGAACCCCATCGACCACAAACTGGGGATCCACGCGGCACACTCGTGCACGGTCTTTTTCGACAATTGCCGAGTGCCTGACGACAACGTCGTCGGCTCCGTCAATGGCGGCTTCAAAGTGGCCATGGCGACTCTCGACGGCGGGCGGATCGGGATCGCATGCCAGGCGATCGGCATCGCGCGGGCCGCGTTCGAGACGAGCGTGGCCTATGCCAAGGAGCGTCGGAGCTTCGGCGTGCCTATCGCCCAGCACCAGGCCATTCAGTTCATGATCGCCGACATGGCAACGCAGATCGACGCGGCGCGGCTCCTCGCGTGGCGCGCAGCAGCGATGAAGGACGAGGGACTGCGCCACAGCATGGAGAGCTCGATCGCCAAGCTCTATGCGAGCGAAATGGCGACGCGCGTCACCCACAAGGGAATCCAGATCCACGGTGGCTACGGCTACTCGACCGAGTTCCCCGTAGAGAGGCACTACCGCGACGCGCGAATCACCGAGATCTACGAAGGAACGAGCGAGATCCAGCGCATCGTGATCGCCGCCAACCTGCTACGCTGATTTGCCATGCGAAAGGTCACGTCGCTCTTTTTGATCGGGACGGCGATGGGGTGCGGGGGGGCGGAGCCACCTCCCAAGCTCGCCGAGCCTGCCCGCGAGCCGCCGCAAAAGGCGGTACCTCTGTTCGCCAAGACGTCGCAAGAGCTCGGCGGCGTCGACCCCAAAGCGGTCAAGAGCGCGTTCAGCACGCTCAACGACCGGTTCATGGACTGCCAAAAGCGCGCGCTCGACCGCGTCGAGCTTGTCGCGGGGAACGTGAAGTTCTTTCTGCGCATCTCCTCGGACGGGAGCGCGAAGTGGGCCTACCTCGAAGACAGTGAAATCGGCGATCGCCAGACGGAGAAGTGCCTGGTCGACGTCGTCATGGGAGGGCGCTGGCCGAAGCCCGACGCCGGCGACGCCGAAGTGCGCTACGCCATGGAGCTGCCGCTCCAGGCCGCCCGGCCGCCCGCCGATTGGAGCCCGGACAAGATCGCGGGGGCGCTGGGTCGCAACGGGGAGGCCATCGACAAGTGCAAGGTTGGCGCGGGATCGACCTTCCGCGCGACGATGTACGTGGGGCCGGGCGGCAAGGTTCTCTCCGCCGGCGTGGCGATGTCGAGCAAGGATGGCGAGGAGAATGCCAACTGCCTGGCCAAAGCCCTGGTGAAGATGAAGGGGCTCCCCTCGCCGGGAAGCTGGCCCGCGAAGGTGACCTTCCCCCTCTAGGCGCGCGTGTTCGCCCTCTCCGAGACCGAGCGCCACGTGCAGCGCACGGCCCGCGACTTCGCAGCGCGCGTCATTGCCCCAAAGGCGGCGGAGATCGACGCGAGCGAGGCTTTTCCGAGCCACATCCTCCGTGGCCTCGCAGACCTCGGGCTCATGGCGATCAACGTTCCAACGGAGCTTGGCGGCGCTGGCGCCGGCGTGATGGCCTACGCCCTCGCCATCCAAGAGATCGCGCGCGCGTGTGCCTCGACCGCGGTGATGACCAGCGTGACCAACATGGTATCCGAGACGATCGCCCGCTTCGGAACCCACGCGCAGAAGGGGCTGCACTGTCCGAAGCTCGCCAGCGGGGAGCACGTGCTCGGTAGCTTTGCGTTGAGCGAGCCCGACTCCGGGAGCGACCCAGGCGCGATGCGGACGACCGCGCGGCGCGACGGCGCCCAGTGGGTGATCGACGGCGCCAAACAGTGGATTACCGGAGCGACTTACGCCGGCGTCTTGCTCGTCTGGGCGCGGACCGCGCCAGCCGAGACCGGTTCGAGAGGACTCTCGTGCTTTCTTGTCGAAAAGGGGACCCGCGGGCTGCGCGTGGGCCCCCCCGAAGACAAGATGGGCATCCGCGCCTCGAACACGGTACCGCTCGAGCTCGACGCGTGCCGGGTCCCAGCCGACGCGCTCCTCGGCGACGAGGGCGGCGGCTTCAAGATCGCCATGGAGGCTCTGGACGGAGGGCGCATCGGCATCAGCGCGCAGGCCATCGGAATCGCCCGCTCCGCGCTGGCCGAGAGCATTGCGTACTCGAAGGACCGCCATGCCTTCGGCGGCGCCATCGCCTCGCAGCAGGCGATCCAGTGGAAGCTCGCCGACATGCAGGCGCATATCGATGCGGCCGAGCTGCTCGCGATGCGCGCGGCCCGCCTCAAAGAGCGGGGCGGTCGGTACACGCGCGAGGCGGCGATGGCGAAGCTCTTTGCGAGCGAGAGCGCGGTTCGTATTTGCAACGACGCCGTGCAGATTCACGGCGGCTACGGGTACATGCGCGACCTGCCCGCCGAGCGTCATCTGCGCGATGCCAGAGTCACGACGATCTACGAGGGGACGAGCGAGATCCAGCGTCTCGTGATCGCGCGCGGCGTGCTGGAATGATTGGGGCGTCGCTTCCACCCGCGAGCTGCTTAGCGCCTTCTGGGCCGCCGCATCGCGACGACATCGGCGTGCGGCGATGGGTCGAGCGGCGGCAGCGCTAGAACCAGGCGCTCGATTCGAGGGAGGGCATCGAGCGTTGCGCGCTCGGCGCGAAGCTCGTCGGGTGGCTCGCCGAAGACGAGCACGAGCAAATAGATTCCCGCAAATGAGTGAACGATGAGCGGAGCGTCCCCGTCGCGCTCCACATGCCGCACGTGCTTGCCTTTTCGGAGCGCCGCCAGCTCCGGGAGACGACGTACGGCCTCGAGCGCCCGGCGCGACGCCACGGCAACCGCCGGCTCGGGCTCGGCAATGATCCCTTCGACGCCCTCCGCCGCCGCGTCAGTGAGAGACGTGTTCGACGCCCGCGGTGGCAACGGGATCGCGCCCTGCGGCTGAGCGGCGCCCCACTCGACAGGCGAGTTCGCGTCGATGACGATCGCGTTGAGGGCCGCCGCTCGTGCGCAGAGCGCCGTGAGCTCGCTCCTCAGTGCGTCTGCGACGGGAGGATGCGAACGGCTGCGCCGCGACCCGTCGTTTTCCGCAACGGCCTCGAACGTGCCGGCAAGCATCTCCAGCCGGCGCTGGCTGGCCTCCGGATCGGGCGGGGGCGAGGCGAATCGCACGCCAATACCTCGTCCGTCCGGCATGCGAACACGCAGCTCGCACGGGTCGGCGGCAACCTTTTCGAGCTCGTCATCCAGGACGCGAGCATCGTCAGCGCCAAGCTCCCTCCGCACCAAAGCGAGAAAGCGATCGAGGTCGGATTGCACCGCTGTCGTTTCTACCACGGATCATCATCACGGCGTGCCGCCTGCTGTGACGCGCGGCGCACGGGGCGGACCCGCTCCCCGCACCACAAGCCCATCATTCCTTTGAACCAGCCCTCGGATCGTGGACGCTCGGCAGGGGACCGTCGACCCGTCGAACCAAGCCCAACCCATTCGCGACAAGCGATTCAGAGGCTCCGATGGCCTGGGCCCACGCTTCGAATCGATCTCGCGGAACGCCTGTCCATCGGAGGTCCTCGAGCGACTCCCGCAGCGGAACCGTCTGCACGAGCGTGGCGAGTCGCCGATAGAGATGCGCGCTCTCGAGGTTTGCCGACAGGCTCGCCGCGAGCGAGCTGGCGCCTCGCAGAGCGGGCCTCCAGGTGGACGCGTGGAGCGGAATGTTCTCGAGGCGGCCGTACTCGCGCAAAAGCGCTGCCGCGGTCTTCTTGCCGAATCCGGGGATCCCGGGAATCCCGTCCGCGGCGTCGCCCACCAGCGCCAGGTAGTCGGGGACGCTCCCCGGCGCGATCCCGCGCGCCGCGAGGAGCGCATCTTCGTCGATCACCCGACCGCGCATCCGGTCGACTTGCACGATTCGAGCTCCACGCAGGCACTGCCCGAGATCCTTGTCGGGAGTCAGAATTCTCACTTGGTCGACAACCTGCCAGAAACGCGACGCGGCCGTCGCCAACGCGTCGTCAGCCTCCCACTCGTCCATGGACCAAACGGTGATGCCGAGAGCCCGCATCGCCGTTTCGACCGGCCCGAACTGCGCGAGAAGGTCCGGCGAGACGCCTTCGTCGCTCTTGTAGCCGGCAAAGAGGTCGTTGCGAAACGAACGGATCGGGTTGTCGAACGCGATGGCGATATGGGTCACCTGTTCTTCGGGGTCTCGCAAAAGCGAGAGCATCGACCAGACGACACCGAGGGTCGCTTTTGCGTCGCGCCCACTGGAGTCCGCCTGCGCAGGTCGCTTGGAGAAGTGAGCGCGAAAGAGCTCATAGGTTCCGTCGACGAGGTGCAAGCGCACGAGCGCCTCCGGGCATAGCATCCCTGCCATCGCCCGTCCGGCCTGTGGTCGTTCGTGGGATGCTGGTCGGCGGTCGGGAGCCTCGCGACAAAGGCGATGGAACGGTCCTCGACCGCCGCTCGTTCACCCAGAGAACCGCTTGGCTAGCGCGCACCCGCACCCCCTGACGCTCGGACCCCCCGTTGGCTCGAACGACGGCCTCTGCTATCCGCGTCCCGTGCGGCCCGAGCCAGCCATTGCGACCGCGGCGTTGGAACACGTGGACGCGCTCTACCGGTTGGCCCGTCGCCTGACCGGCTCCGACTCCGACGCCGAGGACCTCGTTCAGGAGACGTATGCGCGGGCCCTCGACGCGCGCCATCAGTTCGCTGCTGGCACGAACCTGCGCGCGTGGCTATTTCGAATTCTGCGAAACGCGTACATCGACGCCTATCGACGGGCCCAGAAGAGTCCCGTTCTCGGCGATTTGGAAGACGACGAACGGCCCGCGCCGGCGGGGGCGTCGCGCGAGGCGCTGCGCGGCGACGACGAGCTCGATCGGCTTCGTACCGTCGTGGCCAGAGACATTGAAACGGCGCTGGCCGCCCTCTCGGTCGACGCCCGCACCGTAATTTTGCTCGACCTCGAGGGGCTGACCGAAAGCGAGCTGGCCGAAGTGATCGGCTGCACGGTGGGAACGGTCAAGTCACGACTCTTTCGTGCGCGGGCCACGTTGCGCGAACGGCTGCGCGACTATTCGAGGTGAAGCACATGGATTGCGCCGAAGCATGCACCCACCTGCTCGCTCGTCGTCGCGGCACCCTGTCCGCCGAGCTTCGCGCCTCGCTGGAGGCGCACCTCGCGGATTGCCGGGCCTGCCGCGAGGAGGACGCAACCGATCGAGAGCTGTCTCTCGCGCTCGAGCAGCGCTTGCCACGACATCGAACACCCGAATCGCTGCGGAGTGCACTGCGCACGCGGTGGGTGGACCCGCCGCCTCGCCCGCGGGGTTCTTCGGTCGCTCGAACGGCGGCGGTGATGGCGATCGGAGGCGCGATTGCGCTGCTCTGCGTCACCGCGTGGCGAGCAACGGCTCCGGACCAAATCATGCTGGCCGAGGCGGTCAACGATCACCTTCGCGTTCTCTACAGCCAGCGCCCCCTCGAAGTGGAAAGCAGCGACAGGCATCAGGTCAAGCCTTGGTTCGAAGGCCGACTCGACTTCGCGCCCGTCACCGCATTCGACGGCGATGACGAGTTCCCGCTTCAGGGGGGCACGATTGGATACTTCGTGGACCGCAAGGCTGCGACCCTGGTCTTCAAGCGCCGACTCCATGTCATCACGCTCTTCGTCTTCCCTGCCGGCGGGCTTCGTTGGCCGATGTTCGGCGTTCGACCGGTCGGAGCCGTTCGCGGCTCATTGGAAACGCTGCGCGGCTTTCACGTCCTACTCTGGCAAAATGGCGACCTGGGCTACGCGCTCGTGTCCGACGTGAACGAGGCAGACCTGCTGAAGCTCGGAGCCGAGATCGCTGGCCGGTAGGCCGCTGCCCACGCGACTCGCGGGCGCGATCGAGCTTCACGACGGCTGGGCCGCCGCGATCGGCCACGAGAACGGCCAAGCGCACGCGCCGCGAGCAGCAGACCCCATCCGCCGCGAGTAGGCTCTACGGAGCGGTCTGCTGACAGATCGGCGCCGCAAACGGCTCATGTGTCAGCGGATCCACGTCGCAGCCGAAGTACGCACGAAGCTCGGTCGGCGCCGGCACGTAGGTCCAGCGCTCCGTCAATCGCCGCGCGCGCTGAGCCGCAGCCGTCATCCGTTGTTCGTACTCGCGCCACCGAGCGAGCAGGCTCGAATGGAGATCGACGAGTGCCCGCACATTGGCCTTTGCCCCGTCGCCCTTTACCTCCGCAAGGAGCTTCTCGAGGAACGCCTTCATGCCATCCTCCTCGCGAGAAGCGCTCTGTGGATCTGGATACGCCGACATCGCCTTGGGAATCCCGCTGCAGATGTCCGCGCGCACCGGATCCTTGACGCCGGCGGCCGCACCGTAAAGGGTGCACGCGAGGTCGCGGCTCGTCGGATTCGCAGAGACCCTGTTGCAACCGAAGCAAGCGTCGAAGAGCGCCCCGAACGAGATTCCGTACGGAATGGCCCTTGGATAATTCGTTCCTTTGAACGTCGAGCCAAGCGGGAAAGTCACGTCCCACGTCGCCTCGACGGCGAGGAGGCGCGCAGCTCGCAGACCGACGCCCAGACCGGGTCGAAAGACGGAGCTCGCGCCGGGGTCGAAATCGAAATCGACGCGTACGACGCCGTAGACATCGAACACGTCCCACATCAAGGGGCTGACGCGAAGCCGCGCGCCCTCGACGAACGCAAAGGGGCCGTGCCCCTCGTCGGCCCAACTGCCGAGCTTCACGCCGCTGAAGAGGGCCGGCCGCACGCGCTGCTCGACGAGCGGCAAGCCGACCTCACCGCCGAGGACGAGCCCCGCGTGCGCCGTTGGCCCGTTGACGGCTGCGAGCCCATTCCAGTCGAGCTGCAGAGTCGCGCCTACGTTTGCCTCGAGGAATCGCTCGCCGGAAAGCAGATACGGAGACGATACCGTCCGCTGCTCGACCGGCGTGGGCGGCAACGGCTCGTCCGCCCGCACAGCCCCGAAGGAGAAGGTCCACGCACAACCGCACGCGACGACGCCGGAAATGGCTCGGCGTCTCATCAGCGCAGGTTCCCGCACGAATTCGCGCTCCCGGCGTCGGGTCTCGGTGTCGGTCCTCGGTCGTTCGCGCAATCGGGAGCCGTCAGTGACTTGTTCAGCTTCGCGACCAACTCCGCGCCGCACAGGTCGACGGTCCCCGGCAATCGCGGCGTGCACCATTGGTAAAGCGTCTCGTCGTTGACGCCTTCGATGTCGAGCGTCGCCGCGATCTGCGTACATTGCTCGCGCGCCGCCTCTATCCCGGCGAGCATCAATCGACGCTGTCCGTCGGGGTTGAACGAGTACCCGGGCAGGCTCGGAACACGCTCCTCGTTGCGCCACACGCTCGTCATCTGGAAGGTCTGCGCGACGATGCGTTCGTTGCTCGGCCGTCTGTGACGCTCACCGCGCACGCGACTGCATGCGCGGGCGAAGTCACCGGCGCACAGATAGTCGGCATCGCAATGTCCTGTGCACAACGCGCGTCCTGGCTTCGTCGGCTTCGGCGCGTACTTCGCGGTCAGGTCGTCCTGAATGATCGCCTCGCAGTAGTCGTACTCGGCGAGGCGGGATGCCTGGGCGCGCGTGCGTGCGTGATCGATCTCGGCCTCCGTTACGCCGCCCGTCGAAATGTCGATATAGCGAATGGCCATGTTCAGCGCGTTGCCGATGGCGGCGTCGTCACCCGTGACGGACGCACTCGACGACACGACGAGCATCCGCTCGACGCCCCGCCGCACAAGGGCAAGGAGCGGCAACTCCGAACGGATCCCGCCGTCCAAGTACGCAAAGTGTCCGGCGTCCACAGGGTCGACGGGCAAGTTGTAGGTCGGTCTGACGATGAACGGCAAGGCGGCCGACGACACCACCGCCTTGGCGACGTCCCACGGTGTGCCAAGCGTGGCGGGATCTTGGTCGCTCAGCGAATAGAGACGCCCCGTGCGAAAGTCGACCGTGTTGAGGATCAACTCCATCCGGTTGTTCATGTCCGTGCAGGAGTAGGCATTCTCGACTTTTCCTGCGAGTCCGTTGAAGTCGAGAAATGAGTCTTGAATGTCCGCCGGAGCCGCCCCGTTGCCCCGAGCCAGGTTGAAGAGCACCCCTTTGCGAACGCAATAGAGGTCGTTCATCGACGAGCACATGTACCAGTTGAGGTAGTCGTGCATCGCCGTCTGGCGCTTACCATCATCGCCGAGCGCCGAGTGAAAGATGTCCGCCGCAGTGGCGACGGTCGCGCCCGTACTCGTACCGCTCGCCATCACGAAACCGGCATGGTCGGGCATGCAGACCTTTGCCTTGAGGCACTCGTTCAGCATGTTCAGCGCGACGTACACGACCCCGGCGCTGAATATCCCCGTCGCCGCGCCCCCTTTGATCACAAGGCCGGTAACCGGATGCTTCTGATCACGCTTCCATTTTCGATCCGCCAGGTACGTCGCCGTCTCGTGAAACGCACGCTTTGCGGCGTCTATCGCCTCCGGCATCGTCGTGAAGCGCTCACGAACCAGCTGAGTCGCGTCGGCGGCGGCCAGATCCAGCGCGACGTTGAACCGTACGTAGTCCGCGAAGCGCTCGATGGCGATGTTGTTGGGTTGGTTCGGCGCGCTCTCACCGCAGAATGGTTCGTCGCCAATGCTGCGTTCGCGGTCGAGCGAGGCGCGTTGGAGCGCCGACTGGAGCCTCTTCTGGGAAGCGGATGCTTCCTTTGCAGCCGGCGCATCCGGTACGCCGCCCGCGTCTTCTCCCACGAGCTCCAAGTCGTTGTCCTGGTCGCCGCCAGCCAGCTTGCGACCGACGATGTCCGACATGAACTCCGCGGCATGGTCCTGGAGCGCGTCCAACCACTTCACAACTCGCGCATCAGCGGCGCCCTGCCCGAAGTAGGCCTCGCCGAGCTCGTCGCGCATGCGCCAGGCGACCGTGTCCTTCGCACGCAGACTCGCCGCGTAGAATGGGTCGGTCGTGCTGTCGAGGACTCCCCCATTGAAAGCGTCGGCAAGCATGCGCGTCGAAACGACGCCGCTACACGCACCCAGGCAAGAGACGCCGACCAAGACCCCCAACAAGCGTCCGCGCATGGCTGCAGACTCGCCCACGTTTTGGAATATGGGCAAGCTTTAGTTGCGGTCAGAGGCCCGAGGACGTGACCGACCGGAGCGGCCAGGCCATCGACAATCGGCGCGGAAGTCGGTCGTGTCGTGGGGATGCTCATCGGCATGCCTCGCTTGTCATCGTCCCCGCCTGGTATGTCACTCTCGGCGGGAAACGGCATCCGGGCGGCAAGCAGCTTGCCCGCACGTCGCGCCGGCGCGTCAGGCG
>Ga0265328_10001475_pt1 | contig 10842 bp, 11 predicted proteins | sample 41624metaG_FD_202086 | JGI IMG/M metagenome (GOLD analysis project Ga0265328, IMG submission 202086) | Rhizosphere microbial communities from Carex aquatilis grown in University of Washington, Seatle, WA, United States - 4-16-24 metaG | ecosystem: Host-associated > Plants > Roots > Rhizosphere...
GCCGCGGCCATGGCGAGCAGGAGCATCGAGGCGGCCAGTACGCGCAGGGGAAGTTTCGACATCGGACGGCTCCCGGTTCGGCTTTCGAATATAGGCCCGCGGCGCGGCGGGTGCCAGCCTCGCCGGACGACCCGCACCGGCCGCCCGCCGGGGCCGCGACCTTGTTGCACCGCGGCCGGCGCGTGGCATGCTGGTGCCTCCCCCGTCCCGGCCCCGCGATGACCGCCGACCGTCCCTCGAAGCCGCTGCTCGTCGCCTCGTTCGCGAGCGTCTACCTCATCTGGGGCTCGAGCTTCGCGGCGACCAAGTTCATGGTCCACGAACTGCCGCCGTACCTCGCGGGTGCCGCACGCTTCACCGTGGCGGGGCTGCTGCTCGCGCTGGTCGCGACGCTGCTCGGCCAGTCGGCGCCGCGCGCGCGGCGCGAGTGGCGGCACGTCGCGGTCATGGGCCTCGCACAGGTCGTGCTGTCGTCGGGCCTCAATGCGCTCGCGATGCGCCACGTGGCATCGAACCAGTCGGCGCTGCTCAACGCGAGCTCGGCGCTGTGGATTCCGCTGCTCGGCGCGATCGGCGTGCGCGGCCACCCGCTGACCCTGCGGGTGGCGACCGGCATCGCGATCGGCTTCGGCGGCCTTGCGCTCCTGCTCTGGCCCAAGGGCGGCTTCTCGCCCGGCGACTTCGGCTGGCAGCTCGTCGTCGTCGGCGCGTGCTTTGCGTGGGCGCTCGGCACCCTCTACTACCGCGGCAGCCACACGACGACGCCGATGCTGATGTTCATTGCGCTCGAGATGGTGCTCGGCGGGCTGATGCTCGGGCTGCTCGGCTTCGCTCTCGGCGAGGGGCCCGAGTGGCACTACGACGGGCCCGGCCTCGCGGCGCTCGGGTTCCTGATGCTGTTCAGCTCGGGTCTCGCGTACACCGCGTTCGGCTACCTGATGGTCCACACGACGCCGCCGCAGCTGTCGACCTACGCCTACGTGAACCCGGTCATCGCCGCGGCGATCGGCTGGTGGCTGCTCGGCGAGCGGATGAACGCGACCCAGCTCGGCGGCACCGCGGTGATCCTGCTCGGCGTCGTGATCGTGTCGCTGCCCGACGGCGAGCCCGCGCGCACCGCGCCGCCCGCCGAGCCCACCGGCTAGCCGCGGTTGCTCAGCGGCCGCGCGCGAGCGCCGCGCCGATCCAGCCGATGAGGCTGACGATGATCGCGGTGGCGAGCGCGGGCCCGAAGCCGTCGAGGTGCATGCCGGGCATCAGCCACGCGACGAGCCCCACCATCGCGGCGTTGATGACGAGCAGGAACAGCCCGAGCGTCAGGAGCGTGATCGGCAGCGTCAGCACCACGAGCAGCGGCCTCAGGAAGGCGTTGACGAGGCCGAGGACCAGGCCCGCGATGATCAGCGTCGCGGGCTTGTCGAAATGCAGCCCGCCGACGAAGAACGTCGCGACCCAGAGGCCGATCGCGGCGAACGCGCCGCGCAACAGGATGCCGTTCATGCCCCGCTCCTTTCTGTCATCGATACCGCAGGCCGTGGCGGATCACGATCGCCACGTCCTCCAGCCGGTCGATATGGCGCAGGAGGTCGCCGCGTACCGCGATGATATCCGCGTATTTGCCCGGCGTGACGCTGCCGGTGTCGTGCTCGACGCCGAGGGCCTGGGCGGCGTCGAGCGTCGCGGCGCGGACCGCCTCGGCGGGCGTCAGCCCCGCCTCGAGCACCAGCGCCTCGACCTCCTGCCAGGTCGCGCGCCCGGTCACGTGCGCCGGCTCGCCGGCGTCCGAGCCGACGAGCAGACGAGCGCCGGCGGCCCGCGCGCTCTGCAGCCGCGCGCCGAGCGCGGCGCGCCGCAGCGTGGGCGTCTCGTAGGCGGCGAGGCCTGCGATGTCGCCGAGCGAGCCGCGGATGTCGTCGGCGACGACGCGCGGCAGCGCCTCGCGCCAGCGCGGGTCGTCGAGCGGTTCGGGGTTCGCGCGCAGCCACTCGAAGTTGACGAGCGCCGAGGCGCCGACCGTCCAGCGTACCGGCTGGTCGCGGGCGGCACGCGCCCGGAGTTCCGTCAGGGCCGCGGCGGGCCAGGCCGGCTCGAGGCCGCCGCCGAGGCCGATGAGTCCGGCGGCGCCGGCCGCGAGGGCGCGCGCGACGTCGGCGTCGCTGCGGATCTCGGCCTGCCAAGGCACGCCGGTGTCGCGCGACACGGCGACGATCGCCGCGAGCTCCGCGTCGCTGAGTTCGCTGACGCCGGATACCAGCAGGAAGTCGACCCCGGCGCGTGCCAGCCGCTCCGCCTTCTGACGCGCGTCCGCGGGTCCGGCGACCGGCCAGCGCCGGGCGCGCGCGGCGGCCGGCGGGTCGTGCTCGAGCGCGGGACCTGAGACCGCGAGCGACGGCCCGACGATGCGCTGCGCGCGGATCCGGTCGCGCACCGAGAGCGCCGCCTCGAGCGGCGAGCCGACGTCGCGCGCGGTCGTGACGCCGGCGAGCAGCAGCGACTGGGCCGCTGCCGGCATGACGACCCGCTCGGCGAGCGGCACGTAGACGTCCTCCCAGCGGCCCCGGTCGCCGTGGCCGAGTTCGCTCAGCCGGACCTGCAGGTCGACGAGCCCCGGCAGCACCGTCATGCCCTCGGTCGAGACGACCTCGGCGCCGGCCGGCACCGCGAGCGTGCCCACCTGGCCGACGGCGGTGACGCGCTCGCCGTCGATCAGGATGACGCTGTTCGCGAGCGGCGGCCCGCCGGCGCCGTCGAGCAGCGTCCCGCCGACGAGCGCACGCAGCTCCGACGACTCTGCCGCGCCGGCGAACAGGCCGGCTGCCAGCAGCAGCAGGCCCGCCGTGCGGCTCACGCTTTCTCCTCCGGGGCCAGGCCCGCCTCGAGATGGCGCTTGAGCGCGTGCAGCCAGAACGCCCAGCCGCGCCGCAGCGCGAGGAAGTGCGGGTCCCACTCGCGCTCGCCCGGAACGCCGTTGCCCATGATGCGCACGACGGTCCGGCCGGGCTTCACGTCGAACAGCACGTCCTCGACGATCGGCCCGGTCCCCGAGGCCGGCAGCGTCGCGTCGGGCATGTAGATGAGCCTGAGCCGGCGCGCCGGCTCCCAGACGTCGATGGTCGCGTCGCGGACGCGCCCGTTGCCCAGCTTGACCCACAGGCGGCCGCCCTTGCGCGGCTCGACGGTGGCCTCGGCCGCGTACCAGGTGGCGAGCTCGCGCGCGTCCGCGAACGCGGCGAACACGCGCTCCGGCGGCTGGCGGATCTCGACGAACTGCGCGTAACCGCGCGCCGGGTGGCTCATAGGGCGACTGCTCTCACAGCAGTGTATTCTGCCCGCCGCGCGCCCCGCCCGGTAGGCCGCAGTCCACAACGACGATCCGCCAAGGGGAACTTGCCATGAGTCTGGTTTACATCGTGATGGGCCTGGCGATGCTGCAGTACCTGTATTTCGGCCTTGCGGTCGGCGGCGCGCGGGGCCGCTACGGCGTCAAGGCACCGGCGACCACCGGCAACGAGGTCTTCGAGCGCTACTTCCGGGTGCAGATGAACACCCTCGAGCTCCTGGTCGTGCTGATCCCGGCACTGCCGCTCTTCGCCTGGTATGTCAGCCCGCGCTGGGCGGCCGGCCTCGGCGGGGTCTACCTGGTCGGGCGCTTCCTGTACTTCTTCACCTACGTGAAGGACCCGGCCAAGCGCAGCGCCGGCTTCGGCCTGTCGTTCCTGCCGATCATCGTGCTGCTGCTCGGTGGTATCGGCGGCGCGGTCGCCGCGCTCCTCAAGAGCTGAGGCACCCTCAGCCGGCGGCGCTCGCCTGCCCGCCGGTCGCGGCGCGCCGCAGTTCGCGGTCGCGCTCCAGCCGGCGCTCGGCGGCAGCGATCAGCGTCGCGGCGTCCTGGCCGTCGCGGGGCGAGGCGGCCCCGCCGATGCTGACCGCGCAGCGCACGTGTCGGGCGCCGGTGTCGAGCGTGGTCGCGTAGACGGCGTGTCGGATCCGGTGCGCGACCGCCTGCGCCGCCGCCGCGTCCGCACCCGGCAACAGGACCGCGAACTCGTCACCGCCCCATCGGGCCGCAAGATCCGTTTCGCGCAGCGTGCGCCGGAGCGCCTCGGCAACGAGCCGCAGCGCCGCGTTGCCGGCCTCCTGGCCGTAGAGTTCGTTGAGCCGCCTGAGGCCGTCGAGGTCGATCGCCAGCACCGCGGTCGGCAGGCCGCGCTGCGCGACGTCGCCGAGCTCGCGCTTGACCGCCTCGAGCAGCACGTTGCGGGTCGCGAGGCCCGTCAGCGCATCGCCTTCGGTCAGCGCCACGGCGCGCCGCCGGGCCGCGAGCACGGCGGTGCCGAGCTGCGAGGTCAGCCACGCGACGATCAGCAGCGGTCCGACCGCCGCGAGCACGCGGCCGGCGAACGCGCCGCTCAGCACGGGTGCGCCGGGGCCGAGTGCGGCGACGGTGATGTACGCCGCGGCGATCGCGCCCAAGAGGCACACGAGCCGCAGCGTCGGCAGCACGAGCGCGGCGAGCACGATCGGCAGCAGGTAGAGGCTCTGCAGCGGGCTGTCGGCGCCGCCGGTCTGCCAGATCACGAAGCTGATGAAGAGCGCCATCGCCCAGGTCTCGAGCTCGAGCCGCGCGGTGGCGCCGCCGACCGGTACCCACGACGTGCGCAACGCGACGCTGACGACGGCGAACACGCCGATCGCGACGGCGATCGGCACGCTGACGCCACCGCGCGCCGCGACCATCTGGTGCAGCAGCACGACGGCGAGCACGAGCCAGTCGGCGAGCGCGACGTGGCGGACGAGACCGTCGAGGTCCTCGCCGGGGAGCGCGGGATGTGCGCGACGCTCTTGCACGCGGCGGTCTCGGGGCGGGTCGGAGCGCTCAGCCGGCAAGGCGCGGCGTATCGGAGCCGAGATCGAGGTCGATGTCGGCGCCGATCGTGCCGTCGCCGGCCGCAACCAGCTCGTACAGCGACAGGTCCTGCAGCACCTCGGCGAGCGGCACCGGCTTGCCGATCGCGAAGCCCTGGCCGTAGTCGACGCCGAGGTTCGCCATGCGGATCCGGATGTCGTCGGTCTCGACGTACTCGGCGACGGTCGTGATGCCCATCGCGCGCGCGAGCTGGGCGACGGCCTTGACCATCGAGTCGGAGCGGCCGTTCAGCAGCGCGTCGCGCACGAAGCTGCCATCGATCTTGAGGACCGAGACCGGCAGGCTCTTCAGGTAGGCGAGCGACGAGGCTCCGGTGCCGAAATCGTCGAGCGCGAACTCGCAGCCGAGGTTGCGCAGGCGCTCCATGAACGCCTGTGCGCGCTCGAGGTGCGTGACCGCCGCGGTCTCGGTGAGCTCGAAGCAGATGATGTCCGCGGGGATGCCCGACGCGCCGATCTGCGCCTCGATGAACTGCGCGCACTCCGGGTCGCCGACCGACTGGCCGGAGAGGTTGATCGCGAAGCGGGCGATGCGGCCCTTGAGCGCGGACGCGTGTTTGGTCAGCTCCTTGAGGGCATTCTCGACGACCCAGCGGTCGATCGCCGGCATCAGCTGGTAGCTCTCGGCGGCCGGCAGGAACTTCGCCGGCGGCAGGAGCTCGCCCTCCTCGGTCAGCATGCGGATCAGGATCTCGAAGCGCGGCTCCGAGGGGCCCGCCGAGAGCGGCAGGATCGGCTGCGCGTAGAGGCGGAAGCGGCCGGTCGCGATCGCCTCGCGCAGGCTCGCGACGATCTGCACCTCGCCGTGGCGCCGGACCATGCTCATGTCGCTGTTGTCGAACGTCTCGACGCGGTCGCGGCCGTGATCCTTGGCCGCCTTGCTGGCGATCTCCGCGATCGCGAGCGCGTGCGACAGCGGGTGCTTGGAGTTCTCGGGCAGGAGCGCGACGCCGGCGCTCAGGCTGACCCGGAGCACGCCCTCGGCGCGCTGCTGCGTGAGCTCGCCGACGCTGGCGCGGATCTCCTCCGCGGCCTTGGCCGCCGCGTCGACGTTGGCGCCGGCGAGGAACAGCGCGAAGCGGTCGCCCGAGATGCGCGCGCACAGCGCGCCGCTCGGCGCCCGGCGCCGCACGATCTCGGCCACGCGCGCGATCGTCTCGTCGCCGACGTGCATGCCGAAGTTCTCGTTGATCACGTGCATCTGGTCGATGTCGAGGTACACGACCGAGTCCGTGCCGTGCTCGGTGCGCGTCGCGAGCAGCGCATCGACCTGCTGCTCGAACGAGCCGCGGGCGAGGAGCCCGGTGGCCGCGTCGTAGCTCGTCAGCAGGATCGAGGTGACCTTGCGCGCGAGCAGCTCCGCGAGGCGCGTGTGCCTCAGCTCGAAGTCCGCCGCGTCGGCGTGGTTGAAGAGCGCGAGGAAGCCGATGACGCGCGCCGACAGGTGGCGCACCGGCACCGACAGGATCTTGAACGGCGGCACCTTGTCCGAGCCGGTCGCGACCTTGTTGACGATCATCGTGCGCCGCTGCAGCTGCGCCCACGTCAGCAGGTGGCGGTGCGTGCGCGTCACGATGCCGGCCTCGTCGCCGCGCGTCTGGTCGCGCTGCGTGCGCACGATCGCGACCGAGCGCTCGGGAATGATCAGCGTGCCGATCGTGCAGCCGAGGTGGTCGACCGCGGCCTGCACCAGCCGGCTGAGTTCGTCGGCGTCGCGCGGCGTGTCGGCGCGCTCGACCGACGCATCGAGCAGCAGCTCGAGGTCACGGTCGCGCGACGAGAGGTCGCGCGTCATCGCGCCGAGCGAGGCCCGGAGCGCCAGGTCGCGCTGCAGGCACTCGAGCGCCGGGCGCAGCAGCCCGAGCACCAGCGACATCGGCCGGGCCTCGCCGCCCTCGCGGGCGAGCAGCGTCACGACCGCGAGCGGCAGGCCCTGCTCGTCGCGCATCAGGAAGGCGTAGGCGTTGGCGCCGTCGAAGGCGCGGGTGGTGCCGTCGATGTCGTTCGGCGCCCGGGCGTTGCGGTCGGCCAGCAGCTCCTCGGCGAGGCGATGCATGTCCGGGTCGTCCTGGCCGCTCGCGACCCACAGCGGCGAACCGCCCATGCCGTAGACGGCGATGGACTGCGCCCGCGGGAACAGCATCTTGATGAGCTGCCCGTACGGATCGAGGCTCGGGAGACTGGCGTTCGGTTTCTGGGCTACGGCAACCATCGTCCACCTGCTGGGGTGCGCGCGTAAGGCCGGCGGATGACGCCGCGTTCAGGGGCGCCAACTTGACCTAATGCGGAGGACGAATCCTTGAGCCAATCCGCAATTCCGGAGCGCGAATGTGCGGCGCCGTGCCCGCCGTCACGCTCTGGCGGGGTCGCGGATCAGGGCCGGGGGGCGCCCTTCAGCCAGGCCTTCGGATCGAGCGGCCGGGCCCCCTGCCGGATCTCGAAATACAGCTCCGGCCGGGCCCCGCCCTCGCCGAAGCTCGCGGCGATGAGCTCGCCCGGCCGGACCCGGTCACCGACCGCCTTGTAGAGCTTCTCGTTGTAGCCGTAGAGGCTGAGGTAGCCGCCGCCATGGTCGAGGATCATCAGCAGGCCGAGGCCCGGCAGCCAGTCGGCGTAGACGACCCGGCCGAAGTACGGGGCGCGGATCTCGCCGGCGTGCCGGGTCTCGAGCAGCACCCCCTGCCACTTGAGGCCCGCCGCCCGCGATTCGCCGAACCGGGCGAGCAGCTTGCCGTGGGCGGGCCAGGGCAGGCGGCCGTGGACGTCGGCGAACGGGCGGCCCGGCGAGCCGGCGAACTCCGCGCTGTCGAAGTCCTCGAGCGCGGCCCGGAGCCGCGCAAGCAGGTCCTCGAGCGAGGCCGCGTTGGTCTTGAGGTCCTTGAGCTCGGCCGAGCGGCTCGCGATGCGCGCCTGCAGCTCGCCGAGCGCGCGCTGGCGCTCGGCGCGCGCCGAGTCGTAGGCCGCCGCCTCGCGGCGGCGCTCGTCCTCGAGCGCCGCGAGGCGCGCGGTTTCGGTGGCGAGGGCCTCGTCGAGCGCCTCGAGGCGCGTCGCGCGCTCGCCGATCGCCCGGATCCGGTCGGCGCGCGCCCGCCCGAGGTAGGAGTAGTAGGCGAGCATCCGCCCGAGGGTCGCCGGCTCGCCGCCGTTGAGGAGCACCTTGAGTTCCTCGTCGCGGCCGCCGGCGTAGGCGCTGCGCAGCTGCCCGGCGAGCGCTTCGCGCTCGGCGGCGAGCTCGCGCCCGGCGCGCTCCTCGTCGGCCTTGAGTTCGTGGTGCCGCGCCTCGCTGGCCGCGCGGCGGGTACGGACGTCCTCGAGGCGCTTCTTCGCGGCCGCGAGCGACTCATCGGCGCCCTTGAGCGCATGGGCGACCCCGTCGCGGCGCGCCACGTCGCCCTGCACCGCCTCGGTGACCTCGCGGATCCGCGCGCGCACGCGGCCGAGCGCGGCCTCGGTGTCGGCGGGGCTCGTGGCGGCGAGGACCGGCGGGACGAGGAGTGCCGTCGCGAGGACGAGGGGCAGGAGCATCCGGCGCGGCAAGGGGCGTTTCACGGCGGCTACTCTAGCCGAGCGAAGGCCCCCGCGGCCGGCTGCTATAATGGCGGGCCCGCTGCCGCCGATGGTGGCAGAAGTATCTGAACATGCAGCAGTTTTTAGAATACGCCGCCAACCATTACTGGCTCGTAGCCGCGACCGCGGTGATGGCGGTGCTCGTCATCGTGCACGAGTTCCGGGCGCGCACGGCGGCATTCGGCTCGATCTCGCCGACCGAGGCCGTGCGCCTCGTCAACGGCGGCGCCGTGCTGGTCGACATCCGCCCGCGCGAGGCCTTCGAGGCCGGCCACATCGCCGGCGCCAAGCACGTGCCGGGCGCGGCGATCGCCGACGGCGCGAAGCCGCTCGAGCGCTTCAAGGACAAGGCGGTCATCGCCTACTGCGACAGCGGCACGACGGCGGGCGCGGCGGCACGCCACCTCGGCCGGCTCGGCTTCACCAAGGCGTACAACCTGCGCGGCGGGCTCGCGGCCTGGCGACAGGAGAACCTGCCGGTGGTGAAGGACTGAGGACCGCGGTGACGACGCCCCCGATCATCATGTACACGACGGGCTGGTGCCCCTACTGCGCCCGCGCGCGCGCGCTGCTCGAGCGCAAGGGTGCGGCGTGGACCGAGATCGACGTCGAGGCCGAGCCCGCACGCCGCGCCGAGATGGTCGCCAAGAGCGGCCGGCGCACGGTGCCGCAGATCTTCATCGGCGACCGCCCCGTCGGCGGCTCGGACGACCTTCACGAGCTCGAGCGGACGGGCGAGCTCGACGTGCTGCTCAGGCCGGGCGACGGCTGACGGCAGCCCGCCCGCCGGTGCCGCCGGCCGTTTTCCTATCGCTCATTCAGTTCATCACAGGATTCCACCATGGCAGACCAGATTCCGACCGGCACGGCGCCGGCCACCGAGCAGAACGCGCAGGAGCTCGTGCTGCAGAACATCTACGTCAAGGACGCCTCGTTCGAGGCACCGACCGGCCCGAACATCCAGGCGACCGAGTGGAACCCGCAGTTCAACCTCAACATGAACACGTCGGCGGCGGCGATGGCCGAGACGGTGCATGAGGTCGTGCTGACCATCACGCTCGAGGCGAAGATCGCCGACAAGGCCGCCTACCTCGTCGAGGTCAAGCAGGCGGGCCTGTTCACGATCCGTGGCTACACCGACGAGGAGACGCGCCGCGTGGTCGGCGCGTTCTGCCCGGGCGTGCTGTTCCCGTACGCACGCCAGGCGGTGTCGGACCTGATCCTGCGTGGCGGCTTCCCGCCGTTCCTGCTGCCGCCGGTGAACTTCGACGGGCTCTTCCAGCAGTCGCTCGAGCAGGCCGCCCGCCAGGCGACGCAGCCCGCGGTCAACTGACGACCGCGCCGGCGCACGGCGATGCCAGACGAACACGGCGCGGCCCCGACACCGGCGCCGATCGCCGTGCTCGGCGCCGGGTCCTGGGGCACGGCGCTCGCGATCCAGTTCGCGCGCGCCGGCCGGCCGACGTTCCTGTGGGGTCGTGACCCCGTCGCGCTCGCGCAGCTCGCCGCGGACCGCAGGAACCTCCGCTACCTGCCCGAGGCGACGTTCCCGCCGCGACTCGAGGTCGAACCGGACCTCGAGCGCGCCGTCGGCGCCGCGCTCGACATCCTGATCGCCGTGCCGAGCCACGCGCTGCGCGACACGCTCGCGCGGCTCGCGCCGCGACTGCGGCCCGGCCAGCGGGTCGCGTGGGCGACCAAGGGCTTCGAGCTCGGCTCGGGGCTGCTGCCGCACCAGGTGGCGCGCGAGATCCTCGGGCCGGACGTGCCGATCGCGGTGCTCTCCGGCCCCACCTTCGCGCGCGAGGTGGGCCAGGGCCTGCCGACCGCGATGACCGTGGCCTCGCCCGACGAGCGCTTCGCGGCCGAGCTCGCGCATTCGCTCTCCGGCCAGAACTTCCGCGCGTACACCTCGCCCGACATCGTCGGCGTCGAGGTCGGCGGCGCCGTCAAGAACGTGCTCGCGATCGGCACCGGGATCGCGGACGGCATGGGCTTCGGCGCCAACACCCGCATCGCGCTGATCACGCGCGGACTCGCCGAGATGACGCGCCTCGGGATCGCGCTCGGCGCGCGGCAGGAGACCTTCATGGGGCTCGCGGCGCTCGGCGACCTCGTGCTGACCTGCACCGACGACCAGTCCCGGAACCGTCGCTTCGGGCTCGCGATCGCCGCCGGCCGGTCGCCGGCCGAGGCACAGCGCGACATCGGCCAGGTCGTCGAGGGCGTGCAGGCGGCGCGCGCGGTGCGCGCGGTCGCGGCGAAGGCTAGCGTCGAGATGCCGATCGCGGAGCAGGTGTACCGGGTGCTGCACGAGCAGGGCGACGTGCGCGCCGCGGTCCGCTCGCT
>Ga0265328_10001478_pt1 | contig 10834 bp, 12 predicted proteins | sample 41624metaG_FD_202086 | JGI IMG/M metagenome (GOLD analysis project Ga0265328, IMG submission 202086) | Rhizosphere microbial communities from Carex aquatilis grown in University of Washington, Seatle, WA, United States - 4-16-24 metaG | ecosystem: Host-associated > Plants > Roots > Rhizosphere...
GCCTACGGCCTTCGCGTCGGCGCGCTGCTGGCGCTGTGCCCAAACGCTGCACGCCGCCGCGCGGTCGGCGCTGCGCTTTCCCGCGCCAGCCGCGGCCGGTGGGGGAACGTCAACCGCGGCGGCATGATGGTCGTCAGCCGCGTCCTGTCGGATGCCACGCTGGCCCGCAGGGCCGTGCGGGAACGGCGCGTCTTGATCGCGCTCCTGACGGAGCGGGCGCGCGCGTTTCGGCGCGCGGCCCTGAAGCGCGGGCTCCGGTCCTTCTGCCATGACGGCGGTTTCTTCGCGACGATACCGGCGCGGCGCGCCGCGCGCGTCGCCAAGGTCATGCGCCAGCGTGGCGGGTTCGTCGTGCCGCAGGGGCAGATGCTGCGTTTCGCGCTGTGTGCGTTGCCGACGCAACAAATTCCGGCGCTGGTCGACATGGCGGCCGACGCCGTCGGCGAACGCGACGATGACGACCTGGCGAGGGAAGCCTCATGAGCGCGCGACGCTCCTACGCCGACGAGCTGGTCGCTGCGCTGTGCGGCCTCGGCTACCAGACAGCCTTCGGCATTCCAGGCGGGGGCATCGCCAGCATCTTTGCAGCGATGGGGCGACGCCTGCGCGTCGTGCTGTGCCAGCACGAAGGCGGTGCCGCTTACATGGCGATGGGGCAGTCGCTGGCCACCGCGGGGCGAGAGGTCGGGCTGTGCTTCGGCACCTCCGGCCCCGGTATCACCAACCTCATCACCGGCGTGGCGGCCGCATGGGAAGAACGGGTCCCGCTCTTCGTGCTCACGGGCAATGTATCGACCGACCTCATCGGAAAGGGGGCCGCCCAGGACGCGTACCCCGGGGGCCTCGACGGCGTCGCGATGTTGCAGCCGGTGACCGCACGGTCGGTCACGGCGATGACCGCCGACCAGATCGTGCCGCTGGCCTGCGAGCTCCACCACCTGGCGCTGAGCTCGTCGCGGCCGGTGCACCTCAACGTCCCGGTCAATCTGGCCAGCCTGCCGTTCGCGGGCGGTCAGATGACCGGCGACGAGCTGGCGAACGCGCGGGCCGCGCACGCGCGCGGAGTCGCAGCGCGAGCGTGGGAGACCGCTGCGATCGACGCCGCGATCGGCGCGCTCGCGGCCGCGGAACGACCGCTGGTGCTGGCCGGCCACGGCATCAAGACCTCCGGGCTGGGCGCCACGCTGGCCGCCGCGCTGACCACGCTCGGCCTACCGGCGCTGGTGACGAGCCATGGCAAGGGCATCTTGCCCGACGATCACCCCATGCTGTTCGGCACCTTTGGATTCGCCGCCCCGGAGCTGTCGGCGGCGCGCCTCGAGGCCTACGATCCCGACGTCATCTTGTTCCTCGGGACCGACCTCGGTGAGACGTCGACCGCCGGCTGGTCGCCGTTGCTCGCCAAACCGCGGGTGAAGATTCACGTCGACCGCGACGAGCGTTGCCTGAATCGCGTGTATCGCGTGGAGGTGCCGGTGCGGGCCGAGATCGCCTTCTTCATCGCCCGCTTGCTCGAGGCATGGCCAGCGTCGCGACGTGCAGGACGGCGCCCCTTTCCGCCGGCCACCGAGTCGCCCTCAACGAGCGAAGCGGAGCGGTCCGCGAGCGCCCCGGGCCTCATTCATCCGGCGGGCCTGGTGAAGGCGCTCGCCGCCGCGTTGCCCGAGGACGCGCTGGTTTTCGCCGACATCGGCAACGTGATGGCCTGGGTGTTACGCCATCTGCCGATCTACGCACGACAGGAGCTCTACATCCCGATGGGGCTCGGACCCATGGGCAGCGGCCTTTGTGCTGCCATCGGCGCCCTGGCGTCCCGGCCCGATCGGCCGGTGGTCGCGCTCACCGGTGACTGCGCGATGATGATGCACGGAACGGAGCTCTTGACCGCGCTTGGCGCTGGCTTGCCAGTGAAGACGTTCGTGTTCAACGACGGCGGACACGGCATGGTCGAGCACGGGCTCGCGTTGCTGGGAATGCCGGCCGCCGGACTGCGCTTTCGGCGTCGGGTCGACTTCGTGGCTTTTGGTCAGGCCCTTGGCGTGCGCGCGCTGCGGATCGAGAGCCTGGACACGTTCGCCAAGTGGAACTGGCGCGCGGAGTGGAGAACGCCCGAGCCCTTGCTCGTCGACCTGACGATCGACCCTGCGGTGGTGCCGCCGATCCTGGCGCGCACGCGCGTCTTGGGCCTCACGGAGAAGGTGACATGAGCCCCACGAGCCAGAAAGATGTCGCTTCGCACCTGGCGGTCGTCGGCACCGGAGCGGCCTTGCCAGAGACGCGCGTCGGTCCCTCCGACTTCGTCGCGGCGGGCGCCGATCCCGCCTTGCTGGCCGAGTGGGACGTGGGCGAGCACCGGGTCGCTTCGACGGAGAGCGCGACGGACCTCGAGGCTCGCGCGGCGCTGCAGGCCATCGAGCGCGCCGGATGGACGCCCGACGACGTCGAGCTCATGATCGGTTGTACGCTGCTGCCCGAGAAGGTGAATCCCAGCAACGTCGCCCTCACCCAGCACAAGATCGGCGCCCGCCGCGCCGCCGCCTTCGGCATCGACATGGCGTGCATAGGACCGGTGCCGGCGCTGATGATGGCCGACGCGCTCTTCCGCGCCGGGCAGTTCGCGCGCATCTTGATCGTGGCGTCGTCCCAGCTGCAGGCGGCGATGGATGACACCGACCCGGCGGTGTTCGCCGTGTGCGGCGACGGCGCCGCGGCGGTGACGCTGGGACCGGTCGGAGAGCGCGCCGGTGTGCTCGCGACGCACCTGACGGCGCAGGGCCAGTACTGGAGCAACGTCGGCATCGAGCCGCGCGGCCCTCGCTACCCGCGCGCGGGCGGCCCGTGCGAGGTGAGGCCGCGCTTCTACATCGATCACAGCCGCGGCGGCGACGTGAAGCAGTTCTTCACCTGGTGCATGGCCTCGGTGCCCGACGCCGTCGCCGAGCTCCTGCGCAAGGTCGACCTGACCATCGGTGACATCGACTGGGTCTGTCCGCACCAGAACGTGAAGACGGTCTCGGAAGCGTGGATCGATCGCATCGGCATCCCGCGGGCCCGCGTCGTCGAGACGCGCAAGGAGTACGGCAACGTCGGGCCGGCCAATGTGCTGCTCAACCTGGACCGCGGCGCGACGCGCGGCTCGTTTCGGCACGGCGACAAGATCTTGCTCTTCGGTCAGGGCTCGGGCATGTCCGTCGGCGTCTCGCTGCTGCAGTGGCACGGGCGCGCGAACACGCCGCCGCAGCCGCCACGCCCACGCTGACGAGCGCGGGCCGCCCGCGGTCACGGCTGCTGACTGCTGGTGAGCGTGAACGAGAACGACATCTGGCACCCGACGAAGGGAGGGTCACCCAACCCGAGGTTGGCGCTCAGGCCGTTGCTGAGGGTGATGGTGCCGCCGGGAGACAGCACGGGGCCGCCGGCCACAAGACTTCAAATGGCCGGACACTCGCCAAGCCCAGGCGCGGCTCGCCCCGGGCCGCGTGCAACCGGGTCCAGACCGTTCGGCGCCCGGGCTGAATAGCGGTACAGTCGGCTCGATTCACCGCTTGGCAGGTACGAGAGACTGGATGTGGCCTTGGCGATCCTATCGAAGATAAAAACGAAAGCCGCTGCGATGGGACGGCGACGGCTGATCCTGGTCGCGGGGATCTCGGCCGCCGTCACCGCGTTCACCGGGTTCGTGGCCGTCAATCTCCTGTCGGGCGAGCACAAGATCGACAAGCCGATCTCGACCGCCGTCGCGGTCGAGGACCCGGAGTTCGCTCGCGGGATGAGCGCGCTGTTTGGACCGGCGCTCGTCGCGGGAAACGAGGTCACTCCGCTCTACAACGGCCGGCAGATCTTCGCGTCGATGCTGGAAGGCATCCGGCACGCGCAGAAGAGCATCACGTTCGAGACCTACATCTATTGGTCCGGCGAAGTCGGCGCCTCCTTCACCCGGGCGCTCATCGAGCGCGCCCATGCAGGCGTGAAGGTCCACCTGGTCATCGACGCCGTCGGTTCGGGCAAGATGGATGCCGCCCAGCTGCAGGAGATGCGGGACGCGCGCGTGGAGGTCGAGCGGTATCGCTCCTTGCGCTGGTACAACCTCGATCGGATCAACAACCGCACCCACCGCAAGCTCTTGATCGTCGACGGGAAGGTCGGGTTCACGGGCGGCGTGGGGATCGCGGACAAATGGGACGGAGACGCCGACGACCCCGACCACTGGCGCGACACCCATTTCCGAGTGGTCGGGCCCGTCGTCGCACAGATGCAGGCCACATTCGTCGAGCACTGGCTGTCGACGCGCGGGGTGCTGTTGCAAGGCGAGGATTACTTCCCCGAGCTCGCCAGCGCCGGATCGATGCCGGCCCAGATGGTGCGGAGCGCCGCCGACGACGGCACAGAGAGCGTCCGCCTCATGTATCTTCTGTCCATCGCCTCGGCGCGCAAGAGCGTGCTCCTGGCCAACTCTTATTTCGTCCCCGACGAGCTTTCGGTGAGGACTCTGGTCGAGGCACGCCGGCGCGGAGTCGATGTCCAGATCCTCGTGCCCGGGGCCGAGATCGACAGTGAGGTGACCCGCGCAGCGTCGCGACGGAAGTGGGAACCGTTGCTCGAGGCGGGAATCGCGATCTACGAATTCCAGCCCACCATGTTCCATTGCAAGGTCATGGTCGTCGATGATCAGTGGGTGTCGGTCGGCTCTACCAACTTCGACAGCCGCTCGTTCAGGCTGAACGCCGAGGCCAATCTCAACGTGATCGATCGTGGGCTCGCGCTGCAGGAGCGACGCGCATTCGCGAAGGATTTGCTCAGGTCTCGACGAATCACCCTCGACGAGTGGCGCGCCCGACCGTGGTACGACCGGATGGGTGATTGGTTTGCCGGCCTGCTCGGCTCCCAACTTTGAGCCGAATCCATCTGGTCGAGGATGCCCTCTTGAACTAGCCGAGCGAGAACAGCTTCTGCAACTTCGTGAGCAGCAGCTGATTGCCGGTGACCTTGATCGCGCCGGCGAAGAAGAGCTGCACCCCGTAGACCTGGGGATTCTCGTGGAGCTTCTGGAAATCCTCGACGCTGATGCTGAGGCTGCAGTCCGCTCCGCCGGGGTCGCCCTCCTCGGTGCTGGGGCCCGACTCAGAGACGTCGATGAACCACGAGCCGCCACCTTCGCCCGTTATGTTGATCTGGTACTTGGCGCCGATTTCCTTTGCCTGATCGGGGTGCCTGGCGAGCGCGGCGGGAAGTTCCTCGTTGAACAGCTTCTGAACGTCGACGGTCATGGTACCTCTCGTAGGTTGCTTGCGGCGCTTCGCGGTGCTTTTGGTTTAGAGGCGACCCGGCAACTCAGTAGCTGCAGCGCCCGGGATCCGGCGCAGGTTACGCTCGTGGCAGACACCAAGTCCCGTGATTTCGTCGATCGATATCCCGACTCGAGCGAGAGGCCCTCGAACACCGCCGTGCTTTTCCCCTGGACGCCCGACGTCTGCGCGTACTTACGTCAGTCATAGCGGCGCGCGAATGAAGCTCGTTGGGGCGCCAAGGTGACGGTCTTCGAGCCGGTGGGCGACGCCTACGGCGTCGAGCTAGACGTGAACACGACCGGACACATGGCGCTGCTCGAATCCGAGCGTGCGTTCTGGGATGTGGAGCGAGATGCGATTGCGGAGGTGGTGCGTTCGGGAACGTCGCACCTCCCCGACGTCGACGACCAGATCGTCAAGGCGGGGCGGCACGCGGTGAAGGTGATTGCCGGGTACTCGTTGGTTGCTGCCTTCGGGGTTTCGATCGCGATCATTCTCCTTCACTTCAAGGGAATCGAGCTGTCGGCGGGGTTCACGGGTGTCGGCGCCGCACTCGGAGCGGCGTTCGGGATCAGGCGGGCGCGCGCGCAGCAGCCGTAGCGGCTCGCGCCGGCTCTCTCGCCGAGACACCTGGCACAAATCGTGTCCGGACACGCGGGCGATCGGACTCAGCCAACTGGTTGATCCCTCGTCGCTGAGCGTCCCAGATCGGGACGGTGGCCGTCCGGACGGACAGGATCCTGGCGCGCCAGCGTCGAAGACCAACCTGGGAGGGGTCTTCGGGTCGGCCCTGGCTACTGCGCCCAGAGTTGGGCCTGCGCGCGACCCCCGCCCGGTAGGTTGCCGTAGCGGAATTCGACCGTGCGGATGACGCGATCACTGCCCGGCAGATCGATCACGTGCGAGCGCGTGTCGGCGCTGAAGACATGGCGGGTCGCCGGCGAAAAGCGCGTGCCGTCTCCGAAGGTGAACACCACCTCGAACATCTCGAGGGCGCTGTGCTCCACAACGATCATGGCGCGACGGTACGTCCCCTCGCGAGCGCCCACCGTGATGACATCGCGATCGTGGCCGCCATCGACCCATCGTTCGCCGAGCATGGTCCAATCGCCATGGGCCGCCGGGACGTGCTCGTGGTGCGCGACGCGGGGTTCGGCGCGATGGGCACAGCCGATGCCCCCGCCCGCAAAACCCGCCACCATCACCAGAGACAGGAAGTCGGATCTCAATCGCATGGAGTCCTTTCGTCGCCGGGAGGCGACCTCCCTCTGACTTAAGGTCTATGCGGCAGGAGGCAATGCCGAGCAGCGTCTCGAGTCGGGACGCATCTGGGCGATCTCTGGGCAGGAGGCCAGCACTTCGTCGAAGCTCGGCGCTGGGGCGATGGCTCCGGGAGACTCACCTCGCTTGACTTGCGCTCTCGCCATCAGCGGACCTCGTTCGCTGGGAGCACCAGTAAGCCCACGCCACCAGCACGGCTTGCAGCGGCAATCGCGCCCAGAGCGCCCAGGCGGGGACCGCGCGGCCGCCGAGGGAGAGGTGATGGACAGCCATGTTGATGTTGGCGGGGAAGATCGCCGCGAACAGGGCCATCAGCCCCCAGCCGGCGAGCCGGCGCGTCGCGGGCAGGATCAAACCGAGGCCGCCCAGGATCTCCGCCGCGCCCGAGATGTAGACCAGAGCGGTCGCAGCAGGCAGGGCTCTCGGCATCATGGCGACATACACGCCCGCGGCGACGAAGTGGTTGGCGCCCGCGACGACCATGAAAATGGTCAGCAGCCAGCGAAGCACGGTGCGCATGCGAGATCTCACGTCGCGCAGGATACATCCTGACCCGGCTCCCAGCCCCGTGGCCCCTCCCAGGTTGATTTTCGAGCCTGCTCGCTGAGGGTGGAGTTCTTCGGCTCATATCCGGCTCAAGCGAGAGCCTTCAAACACTGCCGTGCCCGTCGCGCGTGACGATTTTAGGCGCGTGACGATTTACGCCGCGCCGACGGCGCGCAGAATTCGAGCGCCGATCTGATGCCGTTCCGCGACGCGACGGGTGATCAGGTAAATCAGGATCGCGATGTTCAGAACCAGCGCGACCACTTTCCCGGCGCTCACTTCCTTGACGAGCTCGTAGATCTCGATCGGGATGAACGATCCCGTCACGACCACCGTGAGCCACTCGGCCCAGCGTTGCCTGAGCAGCAGTCCGACGCCTTCGACCAGGAAGACCGTGGCATAGCCGAGGCACAAGACCCCGAACCTCTTGGCGGTCGCGGGGTCGAGGTGGCGTAGCTTGCCGATGGCGCGGTGGGGCCCCTCATGACCGGGCAACAGCCCCCCGCCCATCCATGCGATGCCGCGCTGAGCGAAGGCCGCGAGGTCGCGCGGCATGGACCACAGCGCCGCCACGCCGACCGCGATGAGAAAAGCCGCCTTCACCAGCTTGAACACACCGATGAGGCGCACCAACCCATCCCGGTTCTTGCTCATTGGACAATGGTGGGCGTGCCCCGGCCGGTGGCAAGGGCCCTGGTCCTTGTTGGTCGCAACGACCAGATACGTCTACGATTGCGAGCCTAATTGACGCCGGAATCGACGCCTCCGCACGAGCGGTAGAAGGTCGGCGCGATGACCGGAAAGCGGCAGGCGGCCGTCGGAACCTCACCGGCGGATCTCGTGAAGCTATTCCCGCACAAGGTGTTCGTGTCGTTGACCGCCATGGCCCCAATGAGCACGTGGGACGATGAACCGTAGTAGCAATCCACGCCATAAGCGCCCGCGCCGAGGCTGAGCGCGATGACGTCGTCGCAGGTCCACACCTGCTGAACCCCCAATCGCTTGCAAGGCGGCACGTTCTCCGGGGCGCCATCGAACATCGTGGGACAGCCTTGACCGACCTCGCCGAGTGCCCCTTGGCACTCGGCGGCGTCCACGCCCGAGTTTCCGCAGCCGACAAACGTCAGCGAGGCGCAGACGAGGCCGAGGAGGAGATCGATACGCGCGCGCATGCCAATGGTTCCAGCAAGGCGGGTGCCGACCGGCGCAGCGGTGGCGATGCGCGGCGGGGCGCGACCGATCCGGGGCACGCGTGTCCTGGAACGGTGCCAGACAACCTGTCGCCAGGCTCCCATCACGGGCGCAATCGGGCGAAGGCTGATGATCGAACGAGCGTACGAGGGGGCGGCCGGTCAGACTCTGGGCGACGGCCGCGTGTTGGGCGTCGAGAGGGGAGAGGTGGGATGCCGCACGTCGTGATCGAAAATGCGCCTGATCTCGCGGCGGTTTTTGGGGGCCTCGCGCCCTTCGCGGAGCGGACCAACGAGCAGATCCTACGGCTCGCCGATCTGTACCTGAATCGGGCGGGCCGCGCGGCCCTGCTCGAGTGCGTCGTCATCGACCGGGGCGTGCCCCTCTCGTTCTTCGCGCTGCTCGCCCAGCGGGAAAATCAACTCACCGTGCGGCTGCACCCGCTGACGGATCCCGAGAAGACCGAGGGGGTCAAACGGCTGCTCGCGCTGATCGCCGTGCGCGTTCGCGACCTCGTTCCCGCGAGCCACTTTGGCAAGACCAACCTGCAGGACTATCTGCCATGACGCCCGCAACACCGGCCGGGCCGACGCGCGAAGGGCACCCGCGCACCCTCCTGCTGACGGGCGCGACCGGCTTCGTGGGCCGGGCCGTCCTGCCCGCCCTCGTGGCCGCCGGCTGGCAGGTGCGCTGCTTCACGCGCGACGCGAAGCGCGCGGCCGCACAGCTCCCCCGGCTCGACTGGGTGCAGGGCAACGTCGAGGACACGCCTTCCCTCTCGCGGGCCCTCGCGGGTTGTACGGCCGCGATGTACCTCGTTCACTCGATCGGGGAAGGGGCGAGATTCGCGGAGCGGGAGCTCGTCGCCGCTCAGGGATTCGCGCGGGCCGCGGCGCAGGCCAACCTCGCGCGCATCGTCTACCTCGGGGGGCTCGCGCCGGCCGGTGATGCGTCGTCACACCTGCGCGGCCGCCTCGCCGTCGGGGAGGCGCTGCGTGCCGGACCGGTCTCGGCGATCGAGCTGCGCGCGAGCATGATCATCGGCCACGGCAGCCTGAGCTGGCTCATCGTGCGCGACCTCGCGGCGCGCTTGCCCATGATGGTGCTGCCCTCCTGGCTTCGCTCGCGCACGCAGCCCATCGCGATCGACGACGTCGTGGTCGCGCTCGTCGCGGCGCTGGAGCTGCCGACCGAGGGCAGCGCCTCGTTCGATCTCCCGGGTCCGCAGGTGGTGTCTTGCCGCGAGATCCTCGAGGTGGCGGCGCGGGTCATGGGCTTGCCCGTGCCGCGCGTGCTCGAGCTGCCGATCCTCACGCCACGCCTGTCGTCCCACTGGGTCCGCTTCGTGACGCGCGCCCAGTGGTCCGTCGCGCGCGAGGTCGTCGTCGGGTTGACGCAAGATCTGCTGGCCCGCGACGATTCCTTCTGGCGGGCGATCGGACACCCGACGCTCGTCTCGGTGCTCGAGGCGGCGCGGCGCGCGATCGTCGCCGAGCACGATGAACGCCCCGCGCCCGGGGCTTGGGGCCTGGTCGAGCGGCTGCGCCGGGGAGGCCCTCATCATGCCGCGTCCTGACCCGGTCGCCGCCGCGGTGGCCGAAGGGACAGCCTCGAACCGATTCGGGGCCGAGCCGGTTGCCCTCGTCGCCGTCGGGGCGTGGATCGCAGGCGCCGCGATCGCGGCGACCCTGGGGCTGTGGTCCGGAATGGGCACGACGGCGGTGGTCGTCGGGCTCGGCGTGCTGGCGACCCGATGGCAAGCGCTGCGCGAGATGCTGCGCCCGCATCCGACGCCGATCCTCATCGGGCTCGCGGCCGGGCTGCTGATGGCCCTCGCGACCCACCTCTCCTACGGCCCCATCAGCGCGCTCGCTCCCTTCGTGAAGACCGGAACGGCCCAGCTTTACCTCGAGAACGCGTCGCGGCCGCGCCTCGCCTTCGGGCTGCTGCTGATGCCGATCGCCATCGCGGAGGAGGTGGTCTGGCGGGGCGCCGTGCAGGCGACGCTGACCGCGCGATTCGGGACCGCCGTCGCGATCCTCGCCGGTGCCGCGATCTACGCCGTCTGCCACGCGCCCATCGGGGCGCCCGTGCTGATGATCGCGGCCCTCGGGTGCGGGCTGGTCTGGGGCGCCCTACGTGCCATGACGGCAGGCCTGGTCGCACCGATCCTCGCTCATCTTCTTTGGGACGAGATCCTGCTCTTCATCGCCCCCCTCACGACGCGCTGAAGGGGAGGCGGTTCCAGGGCGCGGTTCCATTCCTTGATGGGCCAGGATGCTCCTGCGATAGTCGCGTCCCACGAATGCTGGCGCGCGGGCTCTCATGAACCAGGGTGGCCCCCTGCGCGCCGCGGCGAGGTGCCTCAACGTCGTCGCGCGGTGGCCTCGCCTGCTGCTCCTCGCCGTCGTGGCCGCGCCGTTCGTTCCCGCCGGGCTGGAGATGATCCGGGCCGGCATGCCCGACATCCTCTTCGAGGGCGACATGGGCGCCCTCGAGCTGCGGACCCTCTTCGCCGCGCGCGGCAC
>Ga0265328_10001484_pt1 | contig 10821 bp, 13 predicted proteins | sample 41624metaG_FD_202086 | JGI IMG/M metagenome (GOLD analysis project Ga0265328, IMG submission 202086) | Rhizosphere microbial communities from Carex aquatilis grown in University of Washington, Seatle, WA, United States - 4-16-24 metaG | ecosystem: Host-associated > Plants > Roots > Rhizosphere...
GGCCCGGGAACGAGAGAGCGGCGAAAGACTTGTGATGATCGGATCGGTATCGGATGCGAAGCTCGGATGGGCAGATTGTATCCCATTTGTTCTCTTCGCCAAGTTCTTTTTTTGTTCCGCGTGATTTTCCCGCGGAGGCGCGCGCCGAAGATGCGCAGAATTGGCGCCGAAGATACGCCGGCGCCGACAGCGGCATGGAACCAGCTTGAAGTCCGCGAGTTCCTCGGCGTAAGGGTCCAGAGCCGGGTCCCGGCGTTTTTCTTCGATCGACAGCGGAGTTTCGACAGCCTATGAGCGACACGCGCGCGCCCTCCCGTCCCGACGCCGTCCTCGATCCCGCCGATCCGCGCTGGGCGCGGCTGCATCGGCTGATCGACACGCATTCGCTGCTGCGCGGCGATTTCACGCTCTCCTCGGGCCGCAAGAGCAATTATCTCTTTCAGCTCCGCCAGACGACCATGCTGCCCGAGGGCGCGCATCTCATCGCCGACATTGTCGTGGACTATATGAAGGCGCAGTCGATCGCCGGCGTCGGCGGGCTCGCCGTAGGGGCGGTGCCGATGGTGGCGGCGATCGCGGCGGTGAGCTTTGCCAAGGGCGCGCCGGTCGAGGCCTTTTTCGTGCGCAAGGAGGCCAAGGGCCATGGCGCGCGGGAGCGCATCGACGGCTATGTGCCCAAGGGCGGCGAGGCGCTCATCGTGGACGATGTGGCGACGACGGGCGGCTCTATATTGGAGGCCATCGCCGGCATGAAAGACGAGCGCCCCGAGGCGAGAGCGACGCGCGCGCTGGTCGTCATCGACCGCGAGGAGGGAGCGGCGGAGAAGCTCGCCGAAAAGGGCGTCACTCTGGTGTCGATCTTCAAACGGGGCGATTTCACCATCTAAAGGAGAGCCAGATGAATTTCGCGACGCCGATGTTTTTAGCTTTACTCGCTTCCATGGGCGTCGCAGCGGCGGCGCCGGCGGTCGCGCAATCGACCGACCCGACGGCGGGGCGGCGGCTCGCCGCTTCGCTCTGCGTCGAGTGCCACCGCATCGACGACAAGACGCCCGCCAAGGACGAGGCCGCCAAGGCGCCGAGCTTCGTCGATGTGGCGCGCCTGCCCTCGACGACAGAGCTCGCGATCAAGGTTTTTCTGCGCAGCTCGCATCGGCAAATGCCCAATCTCATCCTCACGCCGGACGAGATCGATTCGCTTTCCGCCTATATCATCGGCCTCGCGCCGAAGAAGTGACGGGCGACGTCACCGCGCCGGCGACTTCGGGCATTCGGGGCCGAGAAACGTCGCGTCGATCGTGAAGCCCGAGCGTTCTCGCGTGACGCCGCTCGCTTGCGTAAGAGTGATTTTCGACTGGGCGCGATACCATGTCGTGAAATCTCCCGTGAACAGGAGGCTCGTCACCTCGCGCGCGCCACGGAGATCGCACGAAAATGTAACGATGAATTCGCCTTGCGCGGATTCGACTTTCGGCTTCGAGCAATTCTCTCGAGCGGCTCCGAGGACGCCGTCGCCGACATCGATGCACGCCTCATGCGTCTGCAATCCCACTTCCGGCGATATTGTGGTGATCCGCCAGAGGCCGGGCCTGCGCTGCGGCAGCTCGGCCGCGGGGCTCGTCGGTTGCGGCGTTTCAGCGCCGGCATTCGACGCGAGACACAAAAGCGCGGCGATCAATGTCGCAAAGCGCAGATGACGATCGGTGTGGACGCTCACGCTTCGCCTCGATCTTTAGACGATATGGCTTCGGCCAGGGCGCGGAATATGTGGCGCTCTCGTCTTGGAGGCAACTCGCCGTCGCGGGGAGAAGATGCAGGCTTTCGAGATTTTCTCCCGCGCTCGCGTTCGTTTTTCCTGATGCGCCCACAGCGCGTGACGCGCGGCTTCCGTGACGGAAGCCGCGCGTCAAGGCGTTACGCCCTGGCTTGGCCGGCCGCGCCTTCGATCTTGGGGATGCGCAGCACTTGGCCGGGATAGATCTTGTCGGGATCGGAGAGCAGCGGGCGATTGGCGGCGAAAATCTCCTCGAATTTACCGCCCTTGCCGTGGCCATATTGCGTCTCGGCGATCTTCCACAGCGTGTCCCCCTGACGCACTTTGTAGAAGAGCGACTCCGTCTCCTGCTTACCGACGATGATATTGCTCTCGACCTGAGAAACGCCTTTGGTGTTGCCGACGGCGAGCACGATCTTCTCGGCCTCGCTGGTCGAAGGCGCCTTGCCGCCGAGCTTCACCTTGTCGCCCTCGACCGAGATTTCGATCTTGGAGGCGTCGAGACCCTTCTTCTCGATCTCCTTCTTCAATTCTTCCGGCGGAGCCGCCGCATTTTCGGTCGCGCCCTTTGGCGAAGGCGCGTCCTTGGCGATCGGCTCGCCGCTCTTCGAGTTGTTCCAGAAATTGAAGAGACCCATGTGTCGACCTCCTTGGCGAGTAGCGTGGGCGAGTAGCGTGAGCGCGAGCGCCGGTGGAAGGGCGCCGCGGGGCGTTACATAGGGCTCGACGCGCTCAGGCGACCCCATCACGAGAGAGTCGCTCGTGAGAGAGGCGCTCTCTTGCGGCCTCGACCCAGATCTTCGCCGCCAGAGGGGAAAAATGCAGGCCGTCGTCGGTCATTTCCGGCCGCCGAGCGCCGCCTTCCGAGAGGCGCGGCTGAAGATCGACGACGGAAAGGCCGCGCGCCGCGGCGAGCCCGCGCATCAGCCGATTGGCCTCGTCTATGCGCGGCGCCTGCGCGGCATCGGAGACATGGGGCGCGAGCATCAAAATCCCCCGCGCGTCCTCGGGCAGACGGCGCAGCAGAGCACGAAAATCATGGTCGATCTGCGCGAGCGGCGCCTCGTCGAAGAGGAGATCGTTGAGGCCGCCGTCGATGACGAAACAGCGCGCCCCCATAGCGCGCGCCTCGACGATCTGCGCCCCTATGTCCTTGAGCGTCGCGCCGCCGAGAGCGAGGCGGAGCACGTCGAAAGGCCGCGAGCCGAGCTTTCGCCAATCGCATTGCGCGGCGAGACTGTCGCCCACGATGGCGTAGCGCGGCGGCCGCAGACGCGCGACGCGCCGATGCAGCGCGATGCGAAAGGCCCGTCGCGCCCCGGCGTCCGAGACGAGGATCAGCGCTCCGCCGAAGAGGAGGAGAAAGGCGAGAGCGAAAAAAAATTGCGCAAGCGTCGTGATCATGCCGGCCCCCACCTCGCAAGCGTCATCGCCGTGACATAGATTCAACGGGGAGAGGAAGCCCCCATGATCCTCCGCGCCGCCAAAATCCTCCTCGTCCTCTGCGCCGGCCTGCTGGGCCTCCTCAGCGGCTTCGACAATATTTTCGACTTCGACACGAATTTCGAGGTCGTGCGTCATGTCGCCTCCATGGATACGACTCACGCCGACGCGGCGATGATGAGCCGAGCCATCCTCTCGGATACGCTCTATCGGCTGATCTACGCCGGCATCATCGCGACGGAGCTCGCCTATGGCGCGCTCTGCCTCTATGGCGCGCTGCGGCTTTTTGGCGCACGCCGGGGCGAGGCGGCGACATTCGAAGCGGCCAAGGAATTCGCCATAGGCGGCCTCGCGCTCGCCTTCTCGCTCTATTTTTTCGGCTTCATGATCATCGGCGGCGAATGGTTCCAGATGTGGCGTTCCATTGATTGGAACTTCCAGCAGCCGGCCTTTCGCTTCATCGGCTGCCTGGGCTTCATCCTGATCTTCCTCGCCATGCCGGAGCCGGCTCGCGGCGAGCGCGGCTGACGCTGCGACGCGCATTGTTTGGAACCGATCCAATCTATGGAGTTTGACGGGATTGTCGCTCCTTCACTAGATTTCGCGCGCCTCGCTCATTCGGAGAGCTCCTCCCTCGATTGGAGAATTTTATGGCGCTCGCGTTCCGATCGCGCCTCACGGCGGTCGTCGCCTTTTTTCTTCTCGCCGCGACAGCGACGGCGACCTGCCTCGAATCCGCGCCGCCGCCGGCCTCCGACACGCGAACTCCGGACGAAGCCGGCCTCGCGCCGCGCGAGCTGCTGGGCAAGAGGATTTTCGAGGACAAGCTCCTCTCCGAGCCTGCCGGCCTCTCCTGCGCCTCCTGCCATGATCCGGCCAAGGCGTTTCAGGGAAACAATGGCTCCCCGATCGCGGCGCTGGCGCGCGGCAGCCGGCCGGACGCGCTCGGGACGCGCAAGACGCCGACGCTCTCTTACGTCTCCTTCAGCCCGCGCTTTCATTTCATGAAAAAGAAGGACGAAGAGACCGGCGAGACGGAGCTCGTTCCTATCGGCGGCCAATTCTGGGACGGGCGCGCCGATGATCTGGTCGCGCAGGTGGAAGGGCCGCTGGTCAATCCGCGCGAGATGAACAATCCGTCCAGAGCCGCCGTCGTCGACAAGATCAAGACAGGCCCCTACGCCGATCTCGCGCGGCGCCTCTATGGCGAGAAGATATTCGAGAGCGACGGCGCCTTCGAGAAGCTCGCCCGCGCCGTCGCCGCCTATGAGAGCACCGAGCGCTTTCATCCTTTCTCGTCGAAATTCGACGATTTTCTGCGCGGGCGCGAGAAACTGACGGCGGAGGAAGCGCGTGGCTTCGCGCTGTTCAAGGACAAGAAGAAGGGCAATTGCCTCGCCTGCCATGTCGGCGAGGAGAAATCGCGCCGGCCGCAGGACTGGCTCTTCACCGATTTCAGCTATGACGCGCTGGGCGCGCCGCGCAACGCCGCCATTCCCGACAATAAGGACGCCGCTCACGTCGATCTCGGCCTGTGCAAACGCGACGGCCTCGCGAAGTTCGCGCCCAAGGGCTTCGACGTCGAGAGCCTCTGCGGTCAGTTCAAGGCGCCGACTTTGCGCAATATCGCCGTGACCGGCCCTTATCTGCACAATGGCGTCTTCTCAAGCCTGCGCGACGTCGTCGCTTTTTATGCGACGCGCGACACCGATCCGGCGCGCTGGTATCCGAAGAAGGATGGCGCGACCGCGAAATATGACGATCTGCCGGAGAAGTTTCACGACAATGTGAATGTCAAGGAAGTCCCCTATGATCGAAAGCCCGGCGAGACGCCGCGGCTCGACGAAGCCGAGATCGACGCCATCGTCGCCTTTCTCCATACGCTGACCGACCGTCCCGCGCTCGCCGGCCGAGCCGAGAAATAGCGCCGCCTCCGCCGCGAAAAGGACATAAGCTTTGGGCCGGATAGCGCCTCCTTTTCCTCGAGGAGGCGGCCCATGCGGCTTCGCGTCACACTGCTCGTCTGCATTTCATCGACTGTCGCCCTCGCCGCCGCACAGGCGAAAGAGGCGATCGTCGAGGCCGTATCGACCATCGATAGCGTCATCGTCCATCCCGACGCCGCGACGGTGACGCGCAGGGCGACACTCGATCTCTCCCCCGGCGCCTCGACTATTCTCCTAAAAAATCTTCCCTTTTCGCTCGACCCCGATTCGCTGCGCGTCTCCGGCGAAGCCAATGGGCGCGTGACGATCGGCGCCGTCGAGGCGCGCCTCGCGCCGGCCGAGACCCATGCGCCGGACTCGGCGATCGAATCGAAGCTGAAGCAATTGCGCGGCGCGCGCGAGACTCTGCAGGTGACGCTCGACGCGCTCGCCGCCAAGCAGGCGATGATCGTCCGCTATTCGCAGGCAGACCCCGAAAAGATCGCGCCCGAGGCGCGGCCGCTCGCGATCGGCGAATGGAGCTCGGCCTTCGATGCGATCGGCTCCGCGCTCGCCAAGACGGGCGAAGAATTGCGCGGCGTCCGCGCCAAGGCGAAGGATCTCGACGACGAGATCCATGCGCTCGAAGCCGGAAGCGGCGCGCGCGCGACGCGGCGCCCGGCGCGCGAAGTCGCGATCGCCGTCGAATCGGCGAGCGGAGGAAAGCTCCAACTGACGCTCGCATATCTCGTCTCCAACGCATTTTGGCGGCCCGCCTATGACGCGCGGCTCGACACGAGCGGCAAGGACGGCAAGCCGCAACTCGAGCTCACGCGCCGCGCCGCGGTGACGCAGAATACGGGCGAGGATTGGAGCGATGTCGCGCTCACCGTCTCGACGACGCGCGCGCATCGCGGCGCGGCGGCGCCCGAAGTGCAGCCGCAGCGCGTGAGCTTTTACGAGCCGCCTGTCCTTTATGCACGCAAAGCCGCCGCGCCAGCGGCGGCGCTCGATCGCAGCGCCGCGATGCGCAGACCGGAGGAGTCGACGACCCTCGCCGCGCCTGTTCCCCCGGCGCCGGAGCCTGCGCCCATTGAGCAGCAGACGGCCACGCTCGAATCCAACGCTTTTCAGGCGAGCTTCAAAATCGCAGGACGCGTCGGCGCCCCCGGCGACGGCGCGACCAAGAGCTTCATCCTCTCCTCGCGCCGCATAGAGCCGACGCTCGTCGCGCGCGTCGCGCCGGCGCTCGATCCGACGGCTTTCCTCGAGGCGCGCATCGTCAATGAGGAGGATGCGCCGCTCCTGCCCGGCGCCGTCGCCGTGCAGCGCGACGGCGTGCATGTCGGACAGAGCCGCATCGCCTTCGTCGCGCCGGGAGAGGCGGTCGAGCTCGGCTTCGGCGCCGATGACAAGATCAAGGTCGCGCGCGCGCCGGTCAAACGCGTCGAGAATGAGCCGAGCTGGTTCGGCCAGACGAAATATGAGACGCGCGACTTCAAGACGACGATCCATAATCTGCATGATTTCGTCGTTCCGACGACGGTGATCGACCAGATTCCCTTCTCCGAGAGCACGGTGATCACGATCGAGACGCTGCCGCAGACGACGGCGCCAACGGCGAAGCAGGTGGCGGACAAGCGCGGCGTGATGGCCTGGAGCTTCGACGCCAAGCCCGGCGAGACGAAGGAGCTGCGCCTCGCCTATCGCGTGAAATGGCCGGCGGAGCGCGAGATCGTCACCCAGCCGGCGCCCATCGCTCAGCGGTGACGCGCTCCCGTCTTCCGAGCGCGATAAAGGGCTGCTCGATAAATCGATAGCAGAGATCCGCGAAGGCCAGCAGGCAGACGAGCGCGACCAGCGTCGCGACGAGCTGCGCCAGAGCGCCGCCGGTCGGCGCGACATTTTCCGCGGCGACCATTGCGAGGCCGAAGAAGGCGTTATGGAAAAGATAGATCGAATAGCAACGCTCGCCCGCCCAGACGAGCCATCGATGTAGCGCGTTCTGCTCGAGCCGCGAGCCGGAGGGCATGGCGGCGGCCGCGAGAACCAAGGCCGCGGCGAGCGCGTCGACGGGCGCGAGATAGAGGGAGAGCGCCGCAACGCTCGTCCGCGTCGACGCATGTAAGAAGAAGGCGAGCGCCACAAACAGCGTCATCGAGCCGACGGCCAGCGCGCGCGCCGGAAGCCGCGCGAGAAGGTCGGGCCGCTCACAGGCGAGAATAGCGGCCAGCACGCCCCAACCGAAAGCATCCATTCGGGCGATCGGCCAGCAATAGACGGCCTGAACGGGCATATGCTCGCCGATGAACAATCGGATCGCCGGCCCCGACACGATTGCGAGACCGGCGAGCAACGCCAGTCGGCGACGCGTCATGGCGATGACGACGAGCGGGATCACGAGATAGAACTGCTCTTCGACGGCCAGCGACCAGCTATGCGCGAAAAAATAGCCGCTCCACGCTCCATCGGCGCCGATCCGCCAGTTCTGCAGGAAGCCGAGATAGAGAAACGGCGAATATGCGCCGTCGAACAGCCAATTCGACCAGCGCCCGGCGGGCAGAAGCGGCGCGAGCGCAAATCCCGACGCGACGAGCAGCCAATAGGCGGGCAGAATGCGAAAAGCGCGGCGCCGGTAGAAAGCAAACGCGGAATTTCGTCCAGGCTCGCATGCAAGCAGACCGCGTGTGAGCAGAAAAGCCGATAGGACGAAAAACAGATCGACGCCCGCGCCGCAGGCGATCAATGTCTCGACGACAGGGGCCGGGACAGAGAAGAACTCATAGACGCCGCGCAGACCCAGATAATGACACTGGACCACGCCGATGATCGCGAGGCCGCGGATCGCGGCGATATGCGGCGAATGGAAATTATTCGATGAGCGGGAAACGACCGCGATCGGGGCGGGCAAGGAACGACTCCGAAAAACGATTCGATAAAAAAGCAGTTCGCGACCATGAGGTCGCAAATGACGGATAGGGGCTTCGGCGACGGGCGATCTTCGAACGCAAGCGTAAACATTTCGTCTATCGCTCGCGATCGGCGCAGCCGCCGATCGCGAGCGACGACGCGGCGCGGCTCTTGAAAGCGCCTTCGGCGCAGCCATTTGAGTGATGTCGAAGCGCTCGCTCCCCAAGGAGAGCTCCCCATGCATGTCAATATCGCCGCGGCGGAAGCCGCGATCACCGCCGCTCGCAAGCGCGCCGCCGAGCTCGGCACGAAAATGTGCATCGCGGTCGTCGATTCGGGCGCCGATCTGAAGGCCTTCTACCGCATGGACGACGCCTGGGTCGGCAGCATCGACATTGCGATCAAAAAGGCGAAGACAGCCGTCTTCTTCGGCATGCCGACCGGCGAGATCGGCAAATTGTCGCAGCCGGGCGGCCCGCTCTTCGGCATCGAACATTCGAATGACGGACTGATCACCTTCCCCGGCGGCCTGCCGATCGTCGACGAGGACGGTGTGCTCGTCGGCGCCATCGGTGTGAGCGGCAGCTCGGTGGAGAACGATCACGCCGTCGCGCTCGCGGGCGTCGCCGTCGTCGGCGTCAGCGATCTGCCGGCGCATCCCTGGCGGACGTGAGCGAGCGCCCGTCGAGCCAAGCCGCCGCCCCGAGCCATGCTTCCCCGAGCCATGCCTGCCATTGCGCCGACGCGCCGATGAAATCGGCGAGCGCTTCATAGCCGCCACGATTGGGGTGGGCGCCGTCGCCGGCGGCCGCCTCGCGCCGAAACGCCGCGCAGCTCGCGATGAAGCTGCGCGTCTCGATATAGGGAATTCGCCGCTCGGCGCAGAGGCCGCGGAGCTCGCCGCAGAGTCGGTCGATGCGCGCCTCGACGCGCGGCTCTCCAGGCAGAAACGGCCCGACCATCAGAACGGGCGCGAACGCGGCGGCGTCACGCAGCATTTTCTCCGCATGGGCGAGCGTCGTCTCGAGCGGCAATCGCGCGCGGCCCGCTTCGTCCTCGGCGCAATCATTGGCGCCGAAGGAGAAAGCCAAGCGCGCGTCGCAGCCCGGCGGCAAGCGCCGTCGCGCCTCCTCCTCCCAACGCGCGGCGATGTCGGCGCTGGTGTCGCGGCGAATGCCGAGATTATAGGAGGTGACGTCCCGGCCCGCGCGCCGCGCGCGCGAGACGAGGCGGCCGACCCAGCCGAGGCCGTCGTCGTCGCCGGTTCCATTGACGAAACTATCGCCGAAAAAGCAGATGCGGACCGGCGCGGTCATTCGTCCTCGGCGCTCCATCCGCAGAGGGCGAGCGCCTCCTGCATATGCGACGGCGCGGGGGCGCGGACGACGATGCGCTCCTTGTTCTCGCGCATTGGAATGTCGATCTCGCGCGCGTGAAGATGCAGCGGCGGCGCGCCTTCGCGCTTGCCATGGCCGTAGACCGGATCGCCGAGGATCGGCCAGCCCATGGCTTGGGCATGGACGCGCAGCTGATGCGTGCGGCCCGTATGCGGCTTCAGCTCGACAAAGGCGAGATGATTGCCCTGCGCGTCGCGGGCGCGGCCGATGACGCGCCAGGAGGTCTGCGCCGGCAGGCCCAGCGGATCGGGCCGCATCCACCAGCCGCGCGTCGAATCGAGCCGGCCGAGCGCCATGTCGATATGGCCTTCGTCGGCGTCGGGCGCGCCTTCGACGATCGCCCAATAGGTCTTTTTGATGCGCCCGTCGTGAAAGAGCTTGCCGAGCCGCTCCAGCGCCTTGCGGTGACGGCCGAGCACCAGGCAGCCCGAGGTGTCGCGATCGAGCCGATGGGCGAGCGCCGGCGCGCGCGGCAGGCCGAAGCGCAGCGCGTCGAAATGGTCCTCGAGATTGTCGCCGCCCTTGGGGCCGCGATGCACGGGCAGGCCGGCCGGCTTGTCGACGACGAGCATCAGCCCGTCCCGATAGAGGAGGCGCGAGACGAGTTCGTCCGGAGTCATGGAAGCATCCTAATCGAAACGCACGGCGATTTCGCCCGCCTGCGCGCTGGGCGGCCCTTGCCGCCATCGAGCGCGCGCTAGCTAGAGAGATGCGGAGCCGGCCCTCCTCGAAGGGCTCGCGATAAAGAACAACGGAGAGAGACGATGGCCGAAGGAGACCAAGTCGACCGCATGTTGACGCGGAACGCCTATATTTTTGGAGGAGTCGGAGCGGTGCTCGGCGCCGTTATGGGAGCCGGCGTCGTCGGCTTTCCCGCCGCCATCGGAGCCGTGATCATCGGCGCCCTGCTCGGCGGCATACTCGGATCCTTCATCGTCACCAAGTAACGTCACATCGGGACGGAGCGCGGCCGCCATGCCGCCGCGCTCCCGCCGCCGCGCGTCAGGCCGAATGGCCGAGATGCGCCAGCAGGAAATCGAGCGCGCCGACACGCTCCAGCAGCCAATAGGCGCCGAGCAGCGCGATGACCGCCGATAGGGCGTAGACGAGCCGCGGGCTGCGCTTGCCGCCGGTCTGCTTGTCGATGAACAGCAGAGACGGCACGAAGACCAGCACGATCGCCACCTGGCCGAGCTCCACGCCTATGTTGAAGGAGGCGAGCGCCGGAAGCACGGCGTCGGCCGGCACGCCGAGCTCCTTCAAGCCGCTGGCGAAGCCGAAGCCGTGGATGAAGCCGAAGAAAAACGTATCGCGCCAGCGTCCGTCGACGCGGCGCGAGAAGAAATTCTCGACCGCGACATAGATGATCGAA
>Ga0265328_10001486_pt1 | contig 10816 bp, 7 predicted proteins | sample 41624metaG_FD_202086 | JGI IMG/M metagenome (GOLD analysis project Ga0265328, IMG submission 202086) | Rhizosphere microbial communities from Carex aquatilis grown in University of Washington, Seatle, WA, United States - 4-16-24 metaG | ecosystem: Host-associated > Plants > Roots > Rhizosphere >...
TCGCCGTCGTGGCCGCGCCGTTCGTTCCCGCCGGGCTGGAGATGATCCGGGCCGGCATGCCCGACATCCTCTTCGAGGGCGACATGGGCGCCCTCGAGCTGCGGACCCTCTTCGCCGCGCGCGGCACACAGCTCGTCGGGCCGTACTCGCGCTTCAACTGGAGCCACCCCGGGCCGGCGTTCTTCTACCTCGCGACCCCGTTCTACGAGGCCTTTCGCCAGCGCGGCCCCGCGCTGCACGTGTTCGTGCTGGTCGGGCACTTCGTCGCCATGGGGACGCTGGTGCTGATCGCGCGCCGCCTGCTCGGCAACGTCTACGCGCTGGTGGTGGCGGCGTTGCTGGCGGTCTTCGAGATGACGGGCCCGCCGATCGCTCTGTGGCAAGAGTGGAACCCCATCGTGCCCGTGCTGCCGCTGGCGTTGCTGTTGTTTCTGGCCGCGCGCCTCGGCTCGGGCGGCATCACCGCCCTGGCGGGGGTGTGCTTCGTGGCCTCGGTCATCGTACAGACCCACGTCGGCTACGCGCCGGGCGCCCTGCTGCTCCTCGGGCTGGGCGGCGGCTTCTACGGCGGGCGCCGGCTCCTGTCGCCGCGTGCCGATGCGCGAGAGAGGAGGCGGATCCTGCGAGCCGTTGTGGCGGCGGCCGCGGTCCTGGTGGTCGTGTGGCTGCCGCCCATCTACGAGAACGCCACGCGACGCCCGGGCAACCTGCACTTGCTCTACGAGTTCTTCACCAGCCGTTATCGGTCCGAGCACACCTGGCAAGCGTCGATCGACACCGTGGCGGGCCAGCTGACGGTGATGCCGCTCGCCTTCGCGCGGCTGTTCGCCGCCGTCGCCGCCCCGAGCTCGACCGTCGTGTACACGCTGGTCTCGCTCCAGCTGGCGGCGCTCATCGCCACGCTGGCGCTCGCCGCCAGACGGCGCGACGGCCTCACCGCGTTCCTGTCGCTCGCGGCGCTGGGGCAGATCGTGGTCGCCGTGCTCGCGGTGCGCGCCATCCGCGGCCCCCTCCTCGACTATCTCCTGGTGTGGATCTCGGTGCTCGGGCTGGTCGGTCATGCCGCGATCGCTGCCGGCTTGGTCGGGGCGGCCGTGCGCCGGCTCGGCCCGCGCGCCGCCGGCCTCGCGCTCGGGGTGCCGGCCGTCCTGCTGGTCGTCGTCGCCGTGTGGGCCGGCGCCGGGCGCATCCCGCTGGTCTACAGACGCGACGAGAAGCTCGAGCGCCTGGCGCGCGAGGTGGAGGCGTACCTGCGCGCCCAGACGATCGACCACCCCATCGTCTCGATCGCGAGCCACGACATCTGGGCCGAGACCGTCGGCCTCGTGCTCTGGCTCGAGAAGCACCAGGTCCCGGTGTACGTCGACCGCGACTGGCTGTACGTGTTCGGCAACCAGCTGGCGGCCGACACGCGCCCTCATCGTCACCTCCTGGTCGGCGACGCGGCGTTCGGCAAGATCGCAGCCGCGCGCCGGGACCGCACCCTGGTGGCGGCCTCCGGCGATCTCAACGTCTACCTCGACGATCCGGACTACCTGCAGAGCCATCGTGTGGCCGGCCCGATCGTGCTGCTGTCCACGTCGGGCGCGCTCGGCGATCCACGCCGTATCGTGGACGGCGTGATCCCACCCGACGGCACCGACTGGCAGTCGCCGCTGTCGGTCGTGCTCGGCACTGCCAGCGTCAACACGGTGGAGGTGGCGGTTCCGTCCGGGGATCTGGCGGGGCTGTTCGTCTGCGCCGACGGCAATGACACCTACGTGCTACGCTGCCTGGGCGCGGATGGATCGTCGTCGCGGCTCGGCGTGACCCCGTCCCCCGCGCTGGGCGACAAGGAGGGCGCCGGCATGCGGACGCGGATGGTGTTCGCGGACGGCCTCGCGGCCTGCCGCTCGATCGAGCTCACCCCCGAGGGGGGCGACGGCTTCTACTCGATCGGCGAGGTCGGCTTCCTGCGCCGCTGACGGCGTCCATGTCGAATGCGCTGGTCAGCTGTGCAACAACCCCGGGGGGAACAGCCGACTCGGCGTCCCCGTCACGATCAACCACAGCTGGTGCGCCGCTCGCGTGACGCCAATGTGGAACAGGTGTCGCGACTCATCGTCCTGGCCATAGGTGCTGTCGTTCGCGTCCAGCATGACGACGTAGTCGAACTCGAGCCCCTTGACCTGGCGCACGTCCGTGACCTCCACGCCCGGGCGAAAGGCGAACTCCTGCGCCCGCACGCGGCGGAGCGCGGGAACCTCGGCGCGCTTGAGCCCGTCGTAGTACCGGTCGGCCTGCTCGGGGTGGCGGGCCAGCAGGGCCACGGTGGCGCGCGGCTCGCGACTCGGCAGATCGCGCAGCGCCTCGGCCAGAAACGCCACGGCCGCGCCCACCGAGGAGAAGCGAAACCCTTCGACGGGCGCCCCGCTGCGCGGCGCCTCGGGGACGATGTCGTCGGCGAGCGGCCCCATGGCCTGACGGGCCAGCGACAAGATCTCGCGCGTGGATCGATAGGCGAGGCGCAGGGGCTCGACAGCCACGTGCGCCAGCGCCAGGTGGCCGAGCACGCCGCGCCAATCCCCGAAGCCGTTCTCCAGGAACAGCTTCTGCGACGTGTCGCCGGCCAGCGTGATCGAGGGGCTCGCGGGCTTTGGCGACGCGGGCGACGGTCGCCCCGCCTTGCCCGTCCGTCCGATCAGCACAGACAGCCTCATGGGCGACAGATCCTGAGCTTCGTCGACGAACAGGTGTGCGAACGTCTGCTTCACCCCGCACAGCAGCTGATGCCCGTGCAAGAGGATGGCGACGTCGTCGAGATCCAGCAGCGCCCGATCGTCCTCCGTGCGCAGGCCGTCGATTCCCGTGTCGCCGCGGATGTTCTGGTCGTCCTCATCGTCACCCAGCGCGCCCTCCACGCGGCGCACCCCCTCGGGCAGATCGCTGTCGACGGTGCGCTGGCTCGGCCTCCGCTCGCCCAGCGCAACCGCGACGTCATTTTCCTCGGGTTGGCGCGTCCTGCGTACGATCGTCTTGCTCACTGTCCGCGGCTCGCGCGGGCGCTCGCGCGGATCGCGGGCCGCCACCGCCACGACGCGATCGACCATGATCCGGTGCGCCTCGACGATGTCGCTCTCCGAGACGGGCATCTCGGGTGCGTCGCGCAGCAACGCCATCAACCGCGTTCGATCGGTCAATAGATCGGCCCACAGCTCGACGACCGCCCGCGCGTTGCGCTTGCCGGCATGGGCCGCCGCCCTGCGCTCCAGCTCGTGCAGCAGCGCCGGATGACTCTTGACCCGCCTGACGGAGGGAAGAGCCTCGTCGATGACCTCCGCTCGCAACCAGGGGATGGCCGCGCGCAGCTCCTTCTCTGCCCAGCTGGCGAAGACCAGGACCCGAACGCCCTCGATGCCCAGCGACGGGAGCACCTCCCCGATGTACGCCGCCAGGGCGGCCCCGTACGTCACGACCACCATGCGCGCGGGAGGAAACTTGTTCGGATAGGTGAAGGCCAGATAGGCCAGGCGATGAAGGCCGACGGTCGTCTTGCCGCTGCCCGCCCCGCCCTGAATGACCACGACGCCGGCATCGCGCGCGGTGACCAGATCGAACTGGCGCGCATCGATCAGCGCCGCGATCTCGGGCAGGTGCCGATTCAGCGCCTGAACACCGGCCGGTGCGGCGCCAAGGACGCCCCGCGCGCGCCGTTCCCGGGTCGGGCTCGTGCTGGTCTGCTCGCCGCCGGCCAGCTCGTAAGTCGGCACCTCGTGACGGTCCCAGAGAGCGCCGGCGGGCTCTTGCGGATTCGCCCCCGCTCGCCGCGTCCAGATCCCCTGCGGGCTGGCGATGCGCACCAGGACGCCGCCCTCGATGGTCAGGGTCCGCCGAACCAGGATCTCGCCCTCGAGCTCGCGATCGTCGAACCGCTCCTCATAGTCGCTACCCTCACCGTAGCGGTAGAAGAGCTGGCTTATGGGCGCGTGTCGCCAGTCGACGATGTTGATGCGGCTGCCGGGGTCCACGAACGTGGCGCGCCCGATCAGCACGTCGCGCTCGACCAGGCCGCGCCCCCGGACTTGCTCGCGCAGGCGCAGGTGGCCGAAATAGGGAGACGCGGGGTCGACCAGGATGGTTTGCAGATCGGCGCGTGTCAGCGAAACTTGTTGAAGGCGTTCCATCTGCGCCACCAGCTGGGGAACGTCCTCGAGACGCGCTTCGCCGATCTCATCGCGCAGGGCCACCAGCTCTTCGTCGTAGCGGGCCCGCGGCTTGACCCCGGGGCCGTTCGCCGCGGCGGCTCGGCCTGACGCGATCCGCCGTGGCGACGATAGCGCGTGGTCCGCCAGGCTGCGCAGCACGCGTGCCAAGAGCGTCTCTTCTTCGGCAGGGATCTCGGCAGCCACGGCGCATGAACGTAGCGCATTCGTTGGTCAAGCGGTCGTACGGCCTTGACTCCCGGCCACAGTGGGCTAGAAACGCGCCTCCCGGTGCCGCGGCGAAGGTCCGCCTTCAGTTCTCACGGAGACGAATGACCATGTCCGCGACGACCCTCCCGAAGAAAAGTACGACGTCCGCGAAGGAGAGCGAGCGCAACAAGCGCGAGCTCATCGCGATGGGCAAGGCCAAGGGCTTTCTGACCCACGACGACGTCAATGAGCACATGCCGGAGAGCACTCTGTCCTCCGACCAGATGGATGACTGGCTGTCCGCGTTCTCAGACGAGGGCATCGAGGTCGTCGATTCGTCGTCGAAGGTCAAGGTCCCCGGAGAGATCACGCACGGCGCCGCGCCCGACGAAGAGGTGGACGAGGAAGTCGCGGCGAATAAGGAGGAGGCCAGGGACGAAGAGGACGAAGGCGGGTATTCCGCGGCCATCGATCCCGTGCGCATGTACCTGCGCAAGATGGGCGCGGTCTCGCTGCTCACGCGCGAGGGCGAGATCGAGATCGCCAAGCGCATGGAGGAGGGCGAGCGGCGCGTGCTGCAGGTCGTGCTGAATTCCTCGGTCGCGATCGAGGAGATCCTCACCCTGGGTGACAAGTTGCGCGCGCAGACGATTCGCGTCAAAGAGGTCGTCAAGGACGCAGACGAGGAAGACGCCGAGTTCGACGAGCAGTGGCACGTCGAACGGGTTTGCAAGGCCATCGACCGGGTTCGCCGGCTCTTGAAAGAGCAGGAGAAGGTCGCCGAGAAACTGGACGCGGAGGTCGCGGAGGCCACCAAGAAGAAGCACCGAGACCAGATCAACGATTTCAAGCAGAAGATTCTGGATGCCCTCCAGAAGATGCGCCTCAGCAAGAAGCAGATCGATGCGATCGTCCTCAAGCTCAAGGAGTTCACGGGCCGCATCGAGCAGGCAAACGGCGAAATCAGCGCCTGCGAGCGCAAGTCGGGTCTCTCTTTGAAGGAGCTCCGCCACACGCTGCGTGAGATCCGTTCATCGCCCGCGAAGCAGATTGCCGTCGCCAAGAAGCTCGGCATCCGCCCCGACGAGATCGAGGCGATGTCGCGGGTCATCGCGGCGGCTCAGAAGCAGATCAAGAAGGTCGAGGAAGAGGCGAAGCTGACAGAAGCCGTTTTGCGCGAGACCGTGCACGAGATCCAGCACGGCGAGCGCATGGCCGAGAAGGCCAAGGCGGAGCTGATCAAGGCCAATCTGCGCCTGGTGGTGTCGATCGGGAAGAAGTACACCAACCGCGGCTTGCAGTTCCTGGACATCATCCAGGAGGGCAACATCGGCCTCATGAAGGCCGTCGACAAGTTCGACTACAAGCGCGGCTTCAAGTTCTCCACGTACGCGACGTGGTGGATCCGCCAGGCCATCACCCGCTCCATCGCCGACCAGGCCCGCACGATCCGCATTCCGGTGCACATGATTGAGACGCTGAACAAGCTCATCCGCACCAGCCGCTACCTGGTGCAAAAATTGGGACGCGAACCGACGCCCGATGAGATCGCTGAGCGGATGGAGCTGCCTCTCGACAAGGTCCGGAAGGCCATGAGGATCGCGAAGGAACCGATCTCGCTCGAGACACCCATCGGTGAGGAAGAGGACTCGCACCTCGGTGACTTCATAGAAGACAAGAGCGCGGTCTCGCCCGCCGACGCGGTCATCTCCATTGACCTGGCCGAGCAAACCCAGAAGGTGCTGGCCACGCTCACGCCGCGCGAGGAGAAGGTGCTGCGCATGCGCTTCGGCATCGGCGAGAAGTCTGACCATACACTGGAAGAAGTGGGGCAAGACTTCGAGGTGACCCGCGAGCGCATCCGGCAGATCGAGGCCAAGGCCCTGCGCAAGCTGCAGCACCCGTCCCGTAGCAAACGGCTCAAGCCGTTCATGGCAAACTAGCGCCCGCTCCCGCGCGAAGGGCAACCTGGGACGTCCGGGCCCTGCCCTGACGGTAGAGCGAGATGGCGGGGCGTATCAAACAGGTTCAGGGCCGAACAGCGCCTCGGCGCGCGCCAGCGTCTGGGCAAACCATGTCGCGTGTGGCAGGGCGGCTCCCGGAGCGCTCGCGCTCAGCTCGGCGACCAGCGCCGCGTGCGTCTCGTGCAGAAGCTTCCTCTCCGCCACGCTCGCCGCGCGATGCAACTCGAAGGCAGCAGAGCTCGATCCCGGGGTGTGGGCGGCCTCCGCTTTCGCAACCGTCGTCGTGAGGGCTTGCAAGGCTTTCTTGAAGTCGGTGAGCGCGCTCATGCGCGCAACCTAGCACCCTCCGGCGTCGCTTTCGTTCGGTCCTCGTCAGCGCACACAGCGCACGGCGTTCAGCTCACCGCTCCACGCGCCACGCTCAGGTGACCGGCGACTCGGTCCCTTTGGGGCGGCGGGGGCGAAAGCGGGTATGGCCTCCTTCCTGATACTTCTCGAGGCCCATGCTCCAGGGCGACTTTGCGTCCTCGGGGCGCGCCGAGAAGTTATTCAGCTCTTGTAGTCCCCGCGGCGAGCCACATTGTCCGACCTGATTGAAGATCGCCGTGGTGTCGGCGTGCAGTGTCTTTCCCGCGTACCACAGGCGGCTCAGGTGAACCAGGTTCTCTCGGGCATCGAAGCGACAATCCTCGAGGCAATAGGCCGTCAACCCATCCTCGAGGTGCTTGGAATCCCTGTCGACCAGTGCCCATTCAGCGCACCGGTCACCGAGCTCCAAAAGGGGCAGCCAGTACTCCCTGGGAATCTGCTCACGCACCTGCTGTCGCAACGCTGGCTCGGCCTTGCGATAGGCGCGGGCGATTTCGCTGAACTGGTCATCCAACGGCGACGGAACCTCCTCCGGCAAGCCGGCCCTGGCAGACTCCAAGAGATCCACCAGGAGAAAGAAACCATCACTTGCGAGATCGACCTTCACGCCTGTCGTCATGACAATCTCCTTTCGAGACCGACCCGGACCCCGAAGGTGATCCTGCCCGAAAACCGCGGCGCGCGCTCAAGAGATGACGGACGGGATCGGCGCGCGGCGCGAGGGCAAGGTGATCGGCCGCTGCCTCCTGGGCAGTCCGAGCTCTTCGAGCGTCCACAGGACACGCAGATCGCGAGTGTTGCCGCGCGCTCCCTTGTTCACTCGAGCAAAGCCGTAGAGTTTCAGCATGCGCGCAGCCTACCGCGATCGTTTGCGGACATCCCGACGTGTTTCGCCGGACAGGTCGCGCTCGTGCACCGTGGCCAATCGGTCGCGCGCGGCTACTTGGCGGGTAGACTCTGGCGCATGAGAAGCACGCAGGCCCCCCTCCATTCGGGTTACAGCGAACGTACGACGGCCCATGAGGCCCTGGGACAGCGCGATCTCGGCGGCGCCATCGCCATCGTGACCGGCGGTCACGCAGGGATCGGACTCGAGACGACGCGCGCATTGGCCGACGCCGGGGCGACGGTGATCGTCGGTGCCCGCAGCCTGGAACGGGCGCGGGCATCAGTGGCTGGCATTGCTCGCAGTCAAGTCGACGCGCTGGATCTTTTCGATCCCGCGTCCATCGATGCGTTCGCCGCCCGCTTCGTGGCGTCGGGACGGCCGCTGCACCTGCTGGTGAACAACGCGGGGATCATGGCGCCACCGCTGGTGCGCGACGCGCGCGGTTTCGAGTCGCAGCTGGCGACCAACCACATCGGCCATTTTCAGCTCACGGCGCGACTGTGGCCCGCCCTGCGCCAGGCGAAGGGCGCGCGGGTGGTGTCCCTGTCGTCGCGCGGGCACAGCCGGTCGGGGATCGACTTCGATGATCCGCACTTCCAGCGTCGCGAGTACGACAAATGGATAGCCTACGGACAATCGAAGACGGCGAACGCTCTGTTCGCGCTGGCGCTGGACGCGCGCGGCGAAGCGCACCGCGTGCGCGCGTTCGCGGTCCATCCCGGCGCCGTGATGACGGAGTTGGTCCGCTCCCTGCCCACTGACGAGCTCCAGGCGATTCGCGCCGCCTTCGCGGGAACCTTTTACAAGACGCCCGCGCAAGGCGCGGCCACCAGCGTCTGGTGCGCGGCCAACACCCAGTTGGAGGGCATGGGCGGCGTCTACTGTGAGGACGTCGACATCGCGACACCCGTCGCCCCCGACGCCAAGCAACTGGGAGGCGTGCGCCCCTGGGCGATTGATCCGGTCGCGGCCGAGCGGCTGTGGACGCAGAGCGAGGCGTGGAGCGGGGTGCCCTTCAGACCTTGAACCGCGAAACGCACTGACAAGTGCCGCACCAGCGACCGAAGCCCCGGTGAACGGCCCCACGGACTCGCGGTTGGCAACGCGATCGCGACACGACGGTCATGTATCGAAGCCGTGTCGCGAAACGGTCATCGTCCGTCGACGCCCGGTTTTTTTCTTCGGTTCGCACCACTTTTGCGTCGGCGTCCCCTCGAGAAGGGTGGAGATGGCCTCAATCACGCCGCTTTCCTGCAACGGAACGTTCGTCGCGACGGCTTTGGTTCTCCTGACCTCACCCGCGGCGGCAGCTCCGCAGCCCCTGATCAACTACTTCCAGCCGATGCCCATCGTGGGAACGTTGTCGACCACGGTCTGGGGGGCGGCGCTCGTGGGTCCGCGGGATCCGGCCAACGGACTCGAAGACAACGGAGCCGCCGGCGGAGTCGGGCCTCAGCAGGAGACCAATTTCTACTGGGACGGGAAGATCATCAAGGGCGAGGATGGGAAGTATCATCTCTATTGCAGCCACTGGCTCCACAGCAATGGATTCGGCCCACCCGCCGGCGGAACGACGGGCTGGGAGAGATCGATACCCATGGAAGCCATCAGCGACAACGTCATGGGGCCATACGTGACACAGGGGGACGCCTATACCACCAACCGCGAAGGCAACAACATGGGCCACAACGTGACGGGGCTGGTGGCTCCCACCGGTGCGCGGCCGTACACGCTGTCCGTGGGCGAGATCGTGCCGGGTCAGATGTTCAGCGCCAGCTCCGCAAACGGACCGTGGACTCTGCTGGGACTGACCCAGACCAACACCAATGGGCATACCGCTTGCGGTGACTTGTCCTCCAACTTCACTTTCACCGTGGGTCCGAACAACCGATTCTGGGCCACGTCGCGAACGGGCTGCATCATGGACAGCGACCAGGTCCTGGGCCCCTATAAAGTCGAGACCGACAGCGTCCTGCCCAACCTTGAGAACAACATGAACGGCCAGGCCGAAGATGAAACGATCTGGTTCAGCGGAGGCTATTTCCACATCGTTTACAACTATTACACGGTCCAGCGGGCCTATCACATCATGTCGAAGGACGGCGTGACCAACTGGACGAGCACGGGCCTCGCTTACCAGGCCACTCAAACACCGGCCAACGCGAATTCGCGGTGGCTGCGGTACACCGACGGCACGGTCAACCAATGGCACAACATGGAGCGGGTGAACGTCTATCAGGAGAACGGCCACGTCACTCATTTCACCTTTGCCGTCACCGACGTGAACAAGAACGCGACCGGTGTTAGTAATGGTGGGAGCAAGATCCTGGTGGTCCCGTTCAACGGCTTGCAGTTCGATTGCGACAACGGCGACCCGGCTTCCTGCGCCGAAATCGCGGCCACCGACGGTGGCGCGGCTGATTCCCGTGCGAGCGACGCGCGCGCCGGAGGCAGTGGCGGCGCCGGAGGCAGTGGCGGCGCCGGAGGCAGTGGCGGCGCCGGAGGCAGTGGTGCAACGACGGACGCGAGCGCCGGAGCTGGCGGTAGGGCGGTCATTGGATCTGGCGGTGCGACCGGAACCGGCGGTGCGATCGGAAGCGGCGGCGCGGCCGGGACCGGCGGAGCCGCGACGGGGACTGGCGGCGCCGCGACCGGCGGGGGCTCGGGAAGTGGGGGGCCGACCGGTCCCTCCGGCAGCGGCAGCGGCAACGGCAGCGGGTGCAACTGCGACGCCACCTCTGCAACCGGACGCGGCACACCCGCGGCGTTACTGTTGCTGGCGAGCCTCGTTGTCATGCTCCGCCGCCGTTCGCGGCGCTCCTCATAGCGGCGGTACACCTGCCTCGGCAACCGGCCAACGTCAGACCGCCCTCGCCGCGCGCGCCGCGATGTGCGGCACGGCAGCGTCGCAGACGATTGTTCCTGCGCAGGCAACACAGCCGATCGCAACGGCGCGACCAGCAATTACAATGCTCGACGTGACAGCTCCGAAAGGCAAGCGCCGTGGCGCGTATCGTGCCAGCCGAGGAGATCGCCATGATTGATCACACTGGCATCGGCGTCGTGGACGTTCGACTGTAGACGGCCATCCGGATCCGAGGAGATCTGACGCCCGGGCCGTGGCCGAAGACGGAGCGCTGCAAAATTCGCGGTGACGGGCGACCCGGCGTAAACGGCAGCGGCGGGTGAAAAGGTGAGGACCC
>Ga0265328_10001487_pt1 | contig 10815 bp, 10 predicted proteins | sample 41624metaG_FD_202086 | JGI IMG/M metagenome (GOLD analysis project Ga0265328, IMG submission 202086) | Rhizosphere microbial communities from Carex aquatilis grown in University of Washington, Seatle, WA, United States - 4-16-24 metaG | ecosystem: Host-associated > Plants > Roots > Rhizosphere...
CGCGGGCGGCACGACGGTCATGTCCGCCGTCAACGCGATGCCCGTCGACTTCACCGAGCTCGTGAGCCTGCGCCGCGCCGGCCTCTCCGGGATCCGGGTCGACGGCGGCGTCGCTGTCGTCGGCGCGACGACCACGATCGCAGAGCTCGGCGCCGACGATCGGCTCGCGTTCCTGCGGCCGGTCGTCGAGACATTCGCGTCGCCGCCCCTCCGAAACCTCGCGACCGTCGGCGGCAATCTCTTCGTGCCGCAGCCCGGCGGCGACCTCGCCGTCTGCCTGCTGGCGCTCGGCGCCACGGTGGAGATCGCCGGCTCCGACGGCGCGCACGATGCCGACGTTTCCGAGGTGCTCGCAAACGGCGTCAAGACCGGCGAGCTCGTGACCGCTGTGCGCTTCCCGCTCCCGGCACCCGATTCGTGGTTCTACGCGAAGGCGATGCGCCGCCGGCTCAACTCGGCCGCGATCGTCACGATCGCCGCCGTCGTCGTCGCAGAAGGCGGCGTCGTTCGCTCGGCGCGGATCGCGCTCGGTGGTGCAGGCGAACGCCCCGTGCGGGCCACGCACGCGGAGGACGCGCTCACCGGCAAGCCGTTCGACCGCGCCACGGTCGAGGCGGCCGGCGCAGCAGCGCTCGCGGACGCCGCGACGTTCGACGACGCATTCGCGAGCGCCTGGTACCGCGCCCGCGTGCTTCCCGTCCACTTCCGTCGAGCGCTGCTCGGAGAGTGATGGTCTGAGATGCGATCCCGTGTCGTGGAGCTCATCGTCAACGGCAAGCACCGGGAGTTCCTGGTCAGCCCCGGTACGTCGCTGCTCATGGCGCTGCGCGAGACCCTCGGGCTGACGGGCGCGAAGCGTGGTTGCGGCAGCGGGAGCTGCGGAGCGTGCACCGTCATGCTCGACGGCAAGCCCGTTCTGTCGTGCCTCGTGCCCGTGGAGACGATCGAGGGCTCGGCCGTCCGCACGATCGAAGGCATTGCGAACGAGGACGGGTCGCTCTCCGAGCTCCAGGCCGCGTTCATCGAGGGGTTCGCGACGCAGTGCGGGTTCTGCACGCCCGGGATGATCATGGCCGCCGAGGCGCTGCTCGCCGAGAATCAGGACCCGACGCGCGAGGACGTCACGCGTGCGATCTCCGGCAGCACCTGCCGCTGCACCGGCTACACGACGATCGTCGACGCGGTGCTCGACGCGGCGGCCCGGCGGCGCGAGACGGCCGCGACGCCCGCGCAGGCGGCGAGCTGAGAGGACACGGCATGGCCGAAGACCTGATCGACACCAGTTACTTCGCGGAGGAGCGCGCCGCCGACTTTCACGTCGTTGGAACCGCGACGCCGCGTGTCGACGCGGTCGGGCACGTCACGGGCCGGACGGAGTACTTCGAGGACCTCCGCCTCGCCGATCTGCTTCATCTCAAGATGCACCGTTCCGAACGCCACCACGCGCTCCTCAAGAACGTCGACGTCTCGGGCGCGCTCGCCGTACCGGGCGTCGTGCGCGTGCTCACGTACAAGGACGTTCCGAACAACTGGTACACGGTCCTGTGCCTCATCGGCGTCGGGCCTCCCGACCAGCCGGTGCTCCCGGAGGACCGCGTCCTCTGGAAGGGCGAGCCGATCTGCGCCGTCATCGCCGAGACGGAGGCGGCCGCGCTCGAGGGAGCGGCGCGAGTCAAGGTCGAGTACGAGGACCTGCCCGCGGTGTTCGGCCTCGAGGAGGCACTCGCCGATGATGCACCGATCATCAAGCCGCACGGTGCGAACAGCTTCATGTACGAGGGCCATCCGTGCCGGCGCATTCGCTTCGGCGACGTCGAGCGAGCCTTTGCCGAGGCCGACCATGTCTTCGAGTGGCGTTACCGGTCGTCGCCGATCGAGCACGCCACCATCGAGACCACGGGCTGCATCGTCGTCCCGCAGCCGAACGGTCGCCTGAAGATCCACAGCGACACGCAAGCCTGCTTCTTCACGCTCGACAACACGGCCCTGATCCTCGGCACGCCGTTCAACAAGCTTCAGCTCGTCGGCGGCACTGTCGGCGGCGGCTTCGGCGGCAAGGTCGACGTGATCGTCGAGCCGATCGCCTGCATCGCTGCGATGGCGACGAACCGCCCTGTCAAGTACGTCTACGACCGCATCGAGGAGATGCAGGCCTCGTCACCGCGTGCCGCCGAGATCCTCGTAGTCAAGGACGGCGTCATGAACGACGGACGCATCATCGCGCGCAAGGTCACCGCCTACATGGAGGCGGGGGCGTACACCGGTCACACGACGTACGCCGTGACGAAGTGCGCGGCTCACATGCCGGGCCCGTACGCGATCCCCAACGTCTGGGTCGACGGGTATTGCGTGTACACGAACCGCACGCCGACCGGGCCGATGCGCGGCTTCGGCGTGACGGTCGCCGATTTCGCGCTCGAGACGCAGATGGACCGCATCGCCCGCGAGCTCGACATGGATCCCCTCGAGCTGCGGCTCAAGAACGCCTACCGCGACGGAGACCTGAAGGCGCACCGCAAGTTGACCGAGGGTGCTGCGCTCGTCGAAGTGATCCAGCGCGCGGCGGAGCTCGTCGACCACGATCTGCCGGAGAGCTATCGCAAGATGTCGTCCAGTACGCATGAAGGGATGACGACCTGATGGCCAAGCTGCGCGGCCGCGGCTACGCCGCCGTCAACTATCCGACCGGCATGAATCTCGGCGGCGACCCGTCGCAGGCGCTCATCCACTCGACGACGACGGGGACATTCGTCGTCACGCTCGCATCCACCGATCTCGGCCAGGGCCTGAAGACCGTGATCGGGCAGATCGCGGCCGAGACGCTCGGCCTGCCGATGGACTTCGTGCTCGTCGACACGGCGGACACTGACACCGGGCCGCACGACATGGGCACGTTCGCGAGCCGCGCGACGCATCGCGTCGGCAACGCGGTGATCATGGCCGCGCGCGAGGCGCGCGAGGCGATGCTCGAGGTCGCGGCCGACGAGCTCGAGGTGGACGTTCACGACCTGGAGACCGACGGCTCCGGCTTCGTCATGGTCCGCGGCGCCGAGGACAAGAAGATTCACATCATCGATCTCGCGCTCGCCGCCCACTTCAAGCACGGCCGGACGATCTCCGGTCGCGGCATCTTCCTGAAGGAGAAGAGCGAGCCGGTGCCGGAGACGGGTGAGATGGACCCCGACTCGTGCCAGGCGCACGCGTGCACGGTCGCCGACGTCGAGGTGGACGACGAGACCGGCGTCGTTCGCGTGCTCAAGCTCTTCAACGTCTACGAGGTCGGACGGGCGATCAACCCTGCGCTCGTGCGGCAGCAGATCGAGGGCGGCGCCTGGATGGGCATGTCGCACGCGATCTACGAGACCGCAGAGCCGTACTACCCCGTCCGCGACCATCTGCCGACGAACTTCGGCGAGTACCTCATGCCCGGCCCCGGGGACGTCGCCGAGATGGAGAGCGTCGTCATCGAGCGGCCCTCGTCCACCGGCCCGTACGGGGTCAAGGGGATCGGGGAGATGACCGCCAACTCGCCGATCGCCGCGATCGGCAACGCGATCTTCGACGCGTGCGCCGTGCGGCTCGAGGCGATGCCGTTCACCCCTGAGCGCGTGCTGCGCGGGCTCGACGCCCTGCGCGCCGGCACGCCCGCGTAACGCGACGCGAAAGGAGACAACCATGCTCAAGCTCATCTCGTTGCTGCGCCGGGCGGAGGGAACGTCGAAGGAGGCGTTCCGTTCGTGGGTACTCGACGAGCACATCGTGCTCGCGCGCGAGCTGCCCGGGTTGCGCGCCTACTCCGTGAGCATCGTCGACGCCGAGGACAGCCCGTACGACTGCGTCAACGAGATGTATTTCGACGACGAGGCGGCGCGGGCGGCTGCGTTTGCATCCGACGCGGGGAAGGCAGCCGGCGCCGATGCAGCAGCGCACGCGTCCGAACGCGTCCATCTCGTCACGACGGAATACCAGCAGCAGCTCTGACGTGAGCCCCGGAGCGGGCACCGGCGGCGTCTCCGACGCCGCGGACGATCTCGGGCGCCGGCTCAGGGAAGAGCGCTACTACGCCGACGCGGGACTCCTGACCGCGATCCAGCTCGCGCTCGCACTCGGCCGGCCGCTGTTCCTCGAAGGGGAGCCCGGGGTCGGCAAGACCGAGGTCGGCAACGTGCTCGCACGCGTGCTCGGGCGAGAGCTGGTTCGCCTCCAGTGCTACGAGGGCCTTGACGCCGCGCAGGCTCTGTACGAGTGGAACTATCCGAAGCAGCTGCTCGCCATGCGCGCCGCCGAGGCCGGCGGCGCCGACATCGGCGACGTCTACGACGAGCTGTTCCTGCTCGAGCGGCCGCTGCTGCGCGCGGTTCGCTCGTCGGCGGCGGTCCTGCTGCTCGTCGACGAGATCGACCGGTCCGACAGCGAGTTCGAAGCGTTCCTGCTCGAGTTCCTCGGCGACTTTCAGATCACGATCCCGGAGCTCGGGACGCTGCGTGCCGCACAACCTCCCGTTGTCGTCATCACCTCGAACCGCACACGTGAGGTCCACGACGCGCTCAAGCGGCGCTGCCTCTACCACTGGATCCCCTTGCCCGAGCCGGACCGCGAGCGGGCGATCATCCGTGCCCGTGCGCCGGGCGTCGAGGAGGCCGCGGCGAGTGCGCTCGTCGACGCCGTCAACGCGATCCGCTCGTTGCCGCTGCTGAAACAGCCCGGGATCGCCGAGTCCATCGACTGGGCACAGGGGGCCGCGGTGCTCGCCGCCGGCGGCGACCCGTGGCCGGTCGCACTGAGGCGCGCGCTCGGGCTGCTCGTCAAGGACGAGGAAGACCTCGCGCGCGTCGAGAGCCACGCGCAGGAGGTGTTCGGTGCCCGCGACTGACGCAGCGCCCCCGGCCCGCGCCGCCGATCACCTGGACGGCTTCGTGCGCAGCCTCGGCGACAGCGGTGTCCGCGTGCCGGTCCCCAAGCGTGCCGACTTCCTGCAGGCACTGGCTCTGTTCCCGCCGGCGAGCATCGACGGTCTCTACTGGGCCGCACGGGTGACGCTGCTCACCCGCGTCGAAGACGTCGAGCCCTTCGACGCCGTCTTCGCCGCCTGGTTCCGGAACGAGCCCGTGGCGCGCATCGAGGTCTCCCTCCCCACCCCGGACGAAAGTGGTGAAGCGGTCGTGCCGGGCGCGAAGCGCGAGGGCGAGCTGCCGCCGGAGAGCCTCGGCGAAGGAGCGGGGCTCGAAGCGAGCGCGGCCGAGTTCGTCTCACGGAAGACGTTCCCGGCCGCCGACGCCGGGGCGCACGACGTGCTGAGAGAGATCCGCGCGGCCCTGCCCCACGCGCTACCCACGTCCGAGGCGCGGCGCCTGCGCCGCTCCCGACGGAGACGCCGGCTCGACCTGCCGCGGGTCTGCCGCGAGGCGAACCGGACCGCGGGCGAGGTCGTTCGTCTCTCCTGGCGAGACCGGCCGCGCCGTCCGCGGCCCGTGCTCCTCATCGTCGACGTCTCCGGCTCGATGAAGCAGCACAGCACCGACCTGCTCCGCTTCGCGCACGCGGTGGTCGCCGCGGCGCCGCGCGTGGAGGTCTTCACATTCGGGACGCGGCTCACCCGCGTCACCGGGCAGCTGCTCGAGCCCGACGTCGACCGCGCTCTCGACTCGATTGCCGACATCGTGCTCGACGCCGACGCAGGAACGCGTATCGGCACCGCACTCGACGAGCTCCTCGGCAACGCGCGCCGCCGCTCGCTCGTCCGCGGCGCGCTTGTCGTCGTGCTCTCGGACGGCCTCGAGCGCGGCGACTGCGACGCGATGATCCGCGGCGCTCGTCGCCTGGGGCTGCTCGGCCATCGCCTCGTCTGGTGGTCGCCGCTCGCGTGCAACCCGGGCTACCGCCCGGTGACGCACGGCATGCAGGGCGTGCTCCCGAGTCTCGACCAGCTCTCCGGTGTCGGTGACCTCGACTCGGCGCTCCAGGCGGTGCGCCTCCTGCCGGTGACGACCGCGCGTCCGCGGCGCGGCGCCGCCCGGGCGTGGACGGAAGCGACGTGATCGTCGACGCCCATCACCACGTCTGGCGCCGCGCCGACCTGCCGTGGCTGAACGGCCCGATGGTGCCGCGCATCTTCGGTCCGTACGAGCCGATCTGCCGCGACTACCCGATGGAGGAGTATCTCGCCGACATCGCCGGGACCGGCGTCGCCGCTTCGGTCTACGTGCAGGCGAACTGGCCGCTGGCGCGCTCCCTCGACGAGGTGCGCTGGGTGCAGGAGGTCCACGAGCGGACGGGCTGGCCGAGCGCAATCGTCGGCTGCGCCGACCTGTTCGATCCAGATGCCGGACGCACGCTCGAGGCCCAGGCGGCGGCCTCGCCGCTGATGCGGGGCGTCCGCCTCCAGCTGCACTGGCACGAGAACGAGCAGTACCGCTTCGCCGCCGCGCCGGACCGGATGAACGACCGGGTACTCCGCGAGAACGTCGCGAAGCTCGCCGGGCTCGGCTGGGTGTTCGAGCTCCAGGTCTTCACGGGCCAGACGGCGGACGCCGCACGGTTCGTCGCCGCGCTGCCGGAGGTGACGTTCGTCCTCCTTCACGCCGGGATGCTCGAGAGCACGGCCGACGAGCACGTGACGCCGTGGCTGCGCGGGCTCGACCTGCTCGCGGAGCAGCCGAACCTCACGGTCAAGCTGAGCGCCCAGGGCACGTTCGTGCACCGTGTCGACACCGAGTTGATCGAGCTCGTCGCGCGCTCGAGCCTCGAGCGTTTCGGCTCGCGACGGTGCATGTTCGGGAGCAACTTCCCGATCGAGAAGCTGTGGACCGACTACGGGACGTTGCTCGCCGCGTGGCAGCGGGCACTCGCCTCCCAGCCCGAATCCGTGCGCCGCGACGTCTTCGCGGAGACGGCCCGGCGCGTGTACCGACTGGAGCTCCCGGAATGACGATCACGAGTCTCACCGAGCTCGTGCAGCGTGCGACCGGTTTCGGGCCTGCGCGGATCGCGGTCGTGCAGGGGTGGGACCGGGACGTGCTCGAGAGCCTCGTCGAGGCCGAGCGGATCGGGCTCGCGAGCGCGATCCTCATCGGCGACCCCACGCGGATCGAGGCGGCTGCGCAGGCGGCCGGCTACGAGCTGAGGCCCGACGGCGTCGTTCCCGCGCGGGACGAAGACGAGGCCATCCGCATCGCGATCCAGCTCGTGCGGGACGGCGGCGCGGACTTGCTGATGAAGGGAAAGGTCACGACGGCGAATCTGATCCGCCGCGTGCTCGACCGAGAGACGGGCCTGCGGGCGGGTCGCCTGCTGAGCCAGGTGATCGCCTTCGAGGTCCCCGGCATCCCGCGACTCATGCTCATGACGGATGCGGCTGTGAACATCGCGCCGAACCTCGCGGACAAGGCCGACATGTGCCGCAACGCGATCGAGGTCGCCCACGCTCTCGGAATCGAGTGCCCGAACGTCGTGCTGCTCACCGCGCTCGAGTTCGTCAACCCGGCAATGCCCGCGACGGTCGACGCTGCGGCGCTCGTGCAGATGAACCGGCGCGGACAGATCCCGGGCGCGTACCTCGAGGGCCCGCTCGCACTCGACGCCCCGCTCAGCCGCTTCGCGGCCGACCGCAAGTCGATCGACAGCCCGGTCGTGGAGGCCACCGACGTCTTCATCGCACCGAGCATCGAGGCGGCGAACATCCTCTTCCGGGCGATCACGTACTTCGCACACGGAAAGTGCGGCGGGATGATCGTCGGAGCCCGCGTGCCGCTGATCGTGCTCTCGCGCGCCGAGCCGCCCGAGACGAAGGTCAACTCGATCGCCCTCGCGCTCACGCTGGCGCGCCACCGGGCGGCCGGGAGCTCGTCGTGAGAGTGCTCGTTCCCAACCTCGGCTCGACCTCGCTGAAGGTGCAGCTCCTCGACATGGCGGACGAGACCGTCATCGCCCGGGGCCGCATCGAGTCGATCGGCGGCGAACGGGCGCGATTGACCTTCGGCCGCGAGGGCGAGGACGCGACCGAGGAGTTCGCGCCCGTGGTCGACCACCGGGCCGCGGTGGAGTGGCTGCTCTCCCGCCTCGGCGAGATCGAGCACGGGTCGGCGGACGCGATCGACGCCGTGGGCCTCAAGACGGTGCACGGAGGGCCCCGCTTCACCGATTGCCATCTCGTCACCGACGAGGTGCTGGAGGCAATCCGGGACTTCGCCGCTGTCGCGCCCGCCCACAACCCGATCTACGTCCAGGCGATCGAGATCCTCCGCGACGCCCTGCCCGGAACCCCGATGGTCGCCGTGTTCGAGACCGGTTTCCACCGAACGATCCCGGAGCACGCGTACCGCTACGGCGCCCCGTACGAGTGGAGCGAGACCTACGGGGTCCGCCGCTACGGATTCCACGGCTCGTCCCACCGCTTCGTGTCGCAACGCGTTCCCGAGCTCCTGGGCACGCCTGCGCAGGGCCTCAGGCTCGTGTCGTGCCACCTCGGAGGCAGCTCCTCCATCTGCGCCGTGCGCGACGGCGAGTCCGTCGACACGAGCTTCGGCTTCTCGCCGCAGTCGGGCGTCGAGCAGGGGACGCGCTCCGGCGACCTCGACCCCTTCGTCGTCTTCCACGTGATGGAGCGCACGGGCGCGACGGCCGACGAGGTCGCGCGGCTCCTCTGCAAGCAGAGCGGCCTGCTCGGCATCTCCGGTTTGACCGGCGAGCTGCGCGAACTCGAGGAGGCGGCCGCCGCCGGTCACCGCCGGGCTGCGCTCGCGATCGACGTCTACGTGCACGGCATCCGGAAGCAGATCGGCGCGTTCGCAGCAGTGCTGGGCGGACTGGACGTGCTTGCGTTTGCCGGCGGGATCGGAGAGAACTCCTGGCGGATCCGGGAGCGCGTCTGCGCCGGGCTCGAGTTCCTCGGCGTCGAGCTCGATCCCGCGCGAAACCGCAGCTCCGGGAACGGCGACGCCGTCGTTTCCGTAGCGGGAAGCTCCGCCGCGGTCGTCGTCGTCCATACGAACGAGGAGCTCGTCGTGGCGCGCGAGACCGTTCGCGCGCTCGGGGGCGACCGCAAGCTCTTGACGACCGCAGCAGCCAAGGAGGATTCGGCATGACCAGTCACGACAAGTGGTTCCTTCCGGCCTGGAACGAGTTCGACGAGGTCACCGAGGGTCTGCACTTCGCAGACCGGATCGAGATCCACGACATCACGCTGCGGGACGGAGAGCAGCAGGCCGGGATCGAGTTCACCCGCGCGGAGAAGGTCGAGATCGCGAAGCGGCTCGCCCGCGCCGGAGTGCAGCGGATCGAGGCCGGGATGCCGGCCGTCTCTCCTTCCGACGAGGCCGCGATCAGAGACATCGTCCAGCTCGATCTGCCGTCCAAGATCTTCGCCTTCGCGCGCTGCATGATCTCCGACGTCGAGCTCGCAGCGTCCTGCGGCGTCGAGGGGATCGTGGTCGAGATCCCCGCTTCCGACCACCTCGTGAAGCACGCCTACGGCTGGCCGATGGAGCGCGCGATCAAGTCGTCGATCGAGGCGACGCTCGCCGCCAAGGAAGCCGGCCTCTACACCGTGTTCTTCCCGATCGACTCGTCCCGGACGGAGATGGGCTGGTACCTCGACCTGATCGAGCAGGTGGCGGCTGAGGGGCACATGGACGCCCTCGCCGTGGTCGACACCTACGGCGGAATCTCGCCGCACGCGGTTCCCTTCTGGATCGGCAAGCTCCGCGAGCGGCTGGGCGCCACCCCGCTCGAGCTCCACTTCCACGACGACTTCGGCATGGCCGTCGCGAACACGATCATGGGGCTCGCGGCCGGGGCCGACGTCGCACACACGACGGTGACCGGAATCGGCGAGCGGGCCGGGAACTGCGCCCTCGAGGAGCTCGTGCTTGCGCTGAAGCTCATGTACGGCCGCGACCTCGGGATCGAGACCGAGCAGTTCGTCGAGCTCTCACGAACCGTGTGCGACTACGCCGGCCACACGGTTCCGGCCAACCGCGCCGTCGTCGGCAGCCGGCTGTTCACGATCGAGAGCGGCATCGTCGCCGGGTTCATGAAGCGCTGCGGCGCGACGAGGCCGACAGAGCTCTTCCCGTACCTCTGGTCGCTCGTCGGCAACAAGCCGCCCGAGGTCGTGCTCGGAAAGGGCAGCGGCCTGCCCTCGATCGAGATCTGGCTGGAGCGGCTCGGGATCGAGACGAGCGAGCGCGAGCGCGACGAGCTGCTCAGGCTCGTGAAGGAGCGCTCGCTCGCAGAGAAGCGGCTGCTCCGCGAGGACGAGTTCCTCCAGCTCTGCGCGGAGTCGAGCGAGAGCGTCGTCAAGGCCGGCGGCTGATGCGAGAGCGAAACGCCGACCTGTAACCGATGGCCCGCCTCGTCAACATCACCCCGCAGCTAAGCGCAGACGCTGTGCGCGCAAGCCTGCACCAGATCATGGCCGGCGTGCATCTGTGCACGATCGCCACCTGCGGGAGCGACGGTACGCCCAGTGCTGCGACGGTCTTCTTCGTGCTCGACGAAGACGATCTCGTTCTCCACTTGATGACGGGCCCGGACACCACACACGGGCGGCACCTGCTGGAGAACCCCTCCGTCGCGATCACCGTCTTCTCGACGGACCAGAGCTGGACGGACAAGAAGCGTGGGCTGCAGATCTTCGCCACCGGCGCGCTCACCCCGGCCATGGCGGTTCCCGGAGTGCTCGGGCAGTACCTCGCCAGGTACCGGGGGGTACGCGGCTGGATCAAGGGAGCAGCCGACCTCCCGAAGACCGGATCGCGGTTCTTCAGCCTCACGATCGACCGCGTCAAGCTCCTGGACGAGTCCGCCTTCGGCGAG
>Ga0265328_10001490_pt1 | contig 10806 bp, 9 predicted proteins | sample 41624metaG_FD_202086 | JGI IMG/M metagenome (GOLD analysis project Ga0265328, IMG submission 202086) | Rhizosphere microbial communities from Carex aquatilis grown in University of Washington, Seatle, WA, United States - 4-16-24 metaG | ecosystem: Host-associated > Plants > Roots > Rhizosphere >...
AAGAGGTCGAGACGCTGTGAGCACCACGCCCAGCGGCGCAGGCAAGGTCGCGGTCGCCAGCCGCGTGCGCCACGTCCTGCGGATCGCCGACACGAGCCTCGTGCTCGCGCAGCGGCTCGGTGAATGGGTCGGGCACGCGCCGGCGATCGAGGAGGACCTCGGCCTCGCTAACACCGCCCTCGACCTGCTCGGCCAGTCGCGTCTGCTGCTTTCCTACGCCGGCGAGCTCGAGGGGATGGGACGGGGCGAGGACGCGCTCGCGTTCCTGCGCGAGGAGCCCGACTATCTGAACGCCACGCTCGCCGAGCAGCCGAATGGCGACTTCGGCGATACGATCGTGCGCCAGTTCCTGATCGACACATACCAGCTCGAGCTCTACGAATGGCTCACGTCCTGCGCCGATCCGCGGCTCGCCGAGATCGCCGCCAAGGCCGTCAAGGAGACGCGCTACCACGTCCGCTTCAGCGCGGCTTGGCTCGTGCGACTCGGCGACGGCACCGCCGAGAGCCACGGGCGCGTGCAGGCGTCGCTCGACCGCCTCTGGCCGTACACGCGTGAGCTGTTCGACGCCGACGATCTCGACCGCGAGGTCGCCGCGGGGGGCCTCGCACCGGACCTCGCTATGCTGCGGACCGCCTGGCTCGCGCGCGTCGACGCGGCGCTGGCGGAAGCGACGCTGCGCCGCCCTGCCGAGTCGCCCTACCACTGGTATGGCAAGCAGGGCCGTCACAGCGAGCACCTCGGCTACATCCTCGCGGACCTGCAGCACCTGCAGCGTGCGCATCCCGGGGCGTCGTGGTGACCGCGACTGCGCGACGCGGGCCGCCGATGGCACCCGGCGACCCGATCGCGCGGGCGCGCCACGTGCTCGCTGGCGTGCCGGATCCGGAGATTCCGGTCCTGTCGCTCGTCGATCTCGGCATCATCCGATCGGTCGAGGTCGGTGCCGATGGCACGCTCACGGTCGGCGTCTCGCCGACCTACTCCGGGTGCCCCGCGACTGCGGTAATCCGCGCCGACATCGTCGCCGCGCTCGACGCCGAGGGGCTGGCGCGCGTGCGGGTAGTCGACGTGCTGTCGCCGCCCTGGACCAGCGACTGGATCAGCGAGGACGGTCGCCGCAAGCTCGAGGCTTACGGGATCGCACCGCCGCCGGCGCCGGTTGCCAGCGTCCGCGCGCTGACGATTCCCGAAGCCAGCCCGCGCTGCCCCCGTTGCGGCGCCGCCGACACGGAGCTGCTGAGCGAATTCGGCTCGACCCCCTGCAAGGCGCTGCACCGCTGCCGCGCGTGCCTCGAGCCCTTCGACCGATTTAAGTGCATCTGACGCGTGTGACACCATGCTGACCTTCCACCCACTCGAGCTCCGCCGCCGCACGCCGATCGCCGAGGACGCTGTGTGCCTCGAATTCCGGCCACCGGCGACACTCGCCGACGCCTATCGCTTCGAGGCCGGACAGCACCTCGCGGTGCGCGCCGTGCTCGGCGGACGGGAGCTGCGCCGGACGTACTCGATCGTGAGCCCCGCCGGAGGCGAGCTGCGCATCGGCGTGCGCGTCCAGGGCGAGATGTCACGCTACCTCGCCGAGGGCCTGCCGATCGGCGCTACGCTCGACGCGCTCGAGCCGAGCGGGCGCTTCCGGCCGACAATCGAACCCAGCCGCGCGAAGTCCTACGTCGCGCTCGCCGCCGGCAGCGGCATCACGCCGGTGCTGTCGATCGTCGCGACGCTGCTCGCCGCCGAGCCCCGGAGCCGCCTGTTACTCATCTACGGCAACCGCGCGATCGGGCGCACGATGTTCCTCGACGACGTGCTCGCGCTCAAGGACCGCTACCTCGACCGCCTGACCGTGCATTGCGTCATGAGCCAGGAGCCGCAGGACGTCGAGCTCTTCAACGGCCGGCTCGACGCCGCGCGACTGCGAGAGTTCGCGCGCACCGAGTTCGATCCGCGCCGGATTGACGAGTTCTTCGTCTGCGGCCCGGGGACGATGGTCAAGGAGCTGACCGCCGCGCTCAGGGAGTGCGGCGCGACCGGCAAGATCCACGTTGAGCGCTTTGCCGTCGATGGCGCGGCCAGGGCCGCGGCGTCCACGGCACCCGCGGAACGCGGCACCGGAGCTGAAGTCGCAGTGACGATCGACGGCCGACAGCGCGCCTTCCGCATGGTCGCAGGGCGCACGATCCTCGAGTCCGCTGAGGCCGCTGGGCTCGCGCTGCCGTACTCTTGTCGGGCCGGCGTCTGCTCGACATGCCGAACTAAGGTGGTCAGTGGCGAGGTCGCGATGGACCGCAACCAGGCGCTCGAGGACTGGGAGGTGCACGCAGGCTTCGTGCTCTGCTGCCAGGCGCGGCCGACCAGCGACCGCGTCGAACTCAGCTACGACGAGAAGTAAGCCGGCATGAGCTACCAGTCGATCCTGTTCTCGATGGCGGACGGCGTCGCACGCCTGACCCTCAACCGCCCCGACAAGCTCAACAGCTTTACGAGCGCGATGCACGGCGAGGTCCGCGACGCGCTCGGGCGCGTGCGGACAGAGGGCGCGCGCGTGCTGGTGCTCACCGGCGCGGGCCGCGGGTTCTGCGCCGGGCAGGACCTCAGCGACCGCGCAGTCGCCCCGGGGGGCAAGGGTGCGGACCTCGGCGAGTCGATCGAACGCAACTACACGCCTCTGATCATGTCGCTGCGCGCGCTGCCGATGCCCGTCATTGCCGCCGTCAACGGCGTCGCGGCCGGCGCCGGTGCGAACATCGCGCTCGCCTGCGACCTCGTCGTCGCGGCACGCTCGGCGTCGTTCGTGCAGGCGTTCTGCAAGCTCGGCCTCGTGCCCGATTCCGGAGGCACCTGGACGCTGCCACGGCTGCTCGGCAACGCACGCGCAATGGGCCTCGCACTGCTCGGCGACAAGCTGGCCGCACAGCAGGCCGCCGACTGGGGCCTGATCTGGCGTTGCGTCGAGGACGCCGAACTCGCGACGACGGTCGACGCTCTCGCGGCACAGCTGGCCGCGGCGCCGACGCTTGGTCTGGCGCGCACCAAGGCGGCGATCTACGGGGCCTGGGACCGGACGCTCGCGGAGCAGCTCGACGTCGAACGCGACATGCAACGCGAGCTCGGCTGGTCGCAGGACTATGCCGAGGGCGTCGCGGCGTTCGTCGAGAAGCGCGCGCCGCGCTTCCTCGGCCGCTGAGCGCGTGGCCGTGAAGCCGTCGGCCAACGATCGGCAGGTGCTCGCGGAGCGTGCGGCAAAGGCGCTGTTCGACCCGGACCGGACCTCGCAGGGGCTCGGCATGCGGATCATCTCGATCGCGCCGCTCACCTGCACCGTGGCGATGAAGGTGCGTGCGGACATGACCAACGGCCACGCGATCTGCCATGGCGGCGTCGTCTTTACGCTCGCCGACAGCGCCTTCGCGTTCGCGTGCAACTCGGAGGGCGAGGCGACCGTCGCGGCCAGCGCGAGCATCGACTTTCTGGCATCCGCGCGCGAGGGCGACGAGCTGACCGCGACCGCCCGCGAACTTTGGCGCGGTGGCCGCAGCGGAATCTACGAGGTGACGGTGACGAACCAGACGGGCGCGACGATCGCGCTGTTCCGTGGCCGCTCGCACCGGCTCGGCAATCGACCATCGAAGGCACAGGAATTCCCATGAACGACGCGTTCATCTGCGACGCGATCCGAACGCCGATCGGTCGCTACGGTGGCGCCCTGTCGGCGGTACGCACGGACGACCTTGCCGCGGCGCCGATCCGCGCGCTGATGCAACGCAACCCGTCGGTCGACTGGGCCGCCGTCGACGACGTCGTCTACGGCTGCGCCAACCAGGCCGGCGAAGACAATCGCAACGTCGCGCGCATGGCGGCGTTGCTCGCCGGCCTGCCAAGCGCGGTGCCGGGGGCCACTCTGAACCGGCTGTGCGGCTCGGGCCTCGACGCCGTCGCGAGTGCGGCCCGCATGATCCGCACCGGCGAGGCCGAGCTCGTCATCGCCGGCGGCGTCGAGAGCATGAGCCGCGCGCCCTACGTCGTGGCGAAGGCCGACAGCGCGTTCAGCCGCGACGTGCAGATGTACGACACGACGATCGGCTGGCGCTTCGTGAACCCGCTGCTCAAGAAGCAGTACGGCGTCGACTCGATGCCGGAAACGGGCGAGAACGTCGCTGCGGAATTCGCCATCGCACGCGCCGACCAGGACGCCTTCGCGCTCCGCAGCCAGACGCGCGCGCTGCGCGCCCAGGCGGACGGAACGCTTGCGACCGAGATCACACCGGTGACGGTTCCGGCGCGCAAGGGCGAGCCCGTTGTCGTGTCGCGCGACGAGCATCCACGCGAAACCTCGCTCGAGGCACTCGCCCGCCTCGGCACACCGTTCCGCAACGGCGGTACGGTCACTGCCGGCAATGCATCGGGCGTCAACGACGGCGCGTGCGCACTCGTGCTCGCGAGCGACGCGGCGGTCCGGCGCCACGGTCTCACGCCGCGGGCGCGGGTGGTCGGCGCGGCGGTCGCCGGCGTCGAGCCGCGCATCATGGGCATCGGCCCGGCGCCGGCGACGCAAAAGCTGCTCACACGCCTCGGGCTCAAGATCGGCGATCTCGACGTCATCGAACTCAACGAAGCGTTCGCCGCCCAGGCGCTCGCCGTGACGCGGATGCTCGGTCTCGGCGACGACGCCGCTCACGTCAATCCGAACGGCGGCGCGATCGCGCTCGGGCATCCGCTCGGCATGAGCGGCGCGCGGCTCGCGACGACCGCCACCTACCAGCTTCTGCGCACCGGCGGACGGTACGCGCTCTGCACGATGTGCATCGGGGTTGGCCAGGGCATCGCCGCCGTCCTCGAGCGTGTCCGGTGACGGAAACGCGTCTTAATCCGGTCACCGTGTCGCGCCGCGGCGAGATCGGCCTCGTCGAAATCGAGAACCCGCCCGTCAACGCGCTCGCGCAGCCGGTCCGCGAGGCGCTGCTCGCGGCCATTGAGGCACTCGATACCGACAGCGACGTCCGGGTGATCGTCGTGCACGGCCGCGGCCGGCACTTCATCGCCGGCGCCGACGTCCGCGAGTTCGACGCGCCGCCGCGCCAGCCGCTGCTGAATGACGTGCTGCTGCGCCTCGAGGCCTGCGGGAAGCCCGTCGTGGCGGCGCTCCACGGTACGACGTTCGGCGGTGGCGCGGAACTCGCGCTCGCGAGCCACTACCGCTGCGCGACGCAGGACCTGTCGTTCGGGCTCCCGGAAATCAAGCTCGGCCTGCTGCCGGGCTCCGGCGGCACGGTTCGCCTGCCGCGCGTCGTCGGCGTCGCGAAGGCCCTCGAGATGATGACGGGCGGCACGCCGATCGGGCTCGGCGCCGCCCGGGCCCTCGGGATCATCGACCGGGAGCTGGCCGGCGACGTCCTCGATGGCGCCATTGCCTATGCGACCGAGCTCGCGCGGAGCGGCGCGCCCGTACGCCGGGTCTGCGACCTGGCGGTCGACGCCCCGCCGTCGCCGGGGTTCTTCGCGGAATACCGCCGCGCGTTGCCGGCGGCGGCCGCCAGGGTCCCGGCAACGGGGCGTATCGTCGAGGCCGTCGAGGCAGCGGCAACGCAGCCGTTCCGGACCGCGCTCGCGCGCGCCCGGGAGCTCTTCGAGGAGTGCCGCGTCTCGACCGAATCGCGGGCGCTCCGGCACCTGTTCTTCGCCGAGCGCGGCTCGGCGGCGCAGGGTGGGCGCGACGTCGCCCACGTCGGCATCCTCGGCGCCGGCACGATGGGCAGCGGCATCGCGATCAGCGCCGCAACCGCCGGTTACCAGGTGACGCTCGTCGATACGAATCCGGTGGCAGTCGAGGCCGGGCTCGCGCGGATCCGGAAGACCTTCGACGATGCCGCGCGCAAGGGACGGATGTCGCCCGAGGCGGTGGCCGTCGCGACCGGGCGCGTCGCATCCGCCACCGATCTCGCGGCGCTGGCCGGTGCCGATCTCGTCATCGAGGCCGTGTTCGAGAACCTGGCCGTCAAGCGCGACGTGTTCGCGCGCCTCGGGCCGCTCTGCCGCGCCGGGGCGGTGCTCGCGACCAATACCTCGACGCTCGACGTCGACGCGATTGCCGCCGCGAGCGGCCGCGCGGGCGACGTCGTCGGCATGCACTTTTTCAGCCCGGCGAACATCATGCGCCTGCTCGAGATCGTGCGCGGCCGGTCGACCGCGCCGGAAGTCGTCGCGACCGCGCTTGGCGTCGGCCGCCGTCTCGGCAAGGTGGGCGTCGTCGTCGGCAACTGTTTCGGCTTCGTCGGCAACCGCATGCTCTATGCCTACGGCCGGGAACGCGAGCTCATGCTCCTCGAGGGCGCGCTGCCCGAGCAGATCGACCGCGCGCTCGAGGCCTTCGGTATGGCGATGGGCCCGAACGCGGTCGGCGATCTCGCCGGGCTGGACATCGGCTACCAGGTGCGTCGCGAATGGCGCGACCGGCCGGACGACCCGCGCTTCTATCGGGTCTCGGACCTGCTGGTCGAGCAGGGGCGCCTCGGCCAGAAGAGCGGCCGCGGCTTCTACCGCTACGAGCCGGACGCGCGCCGCGGGACGCCGGATCCGGAGGTCGCGGCGCTGATCCGCGGTGAGGCCTCGCGGCTCGGGATCACGCAGCGCGTCGTGGGCGATGCCGAGATCGTCGAGCGCTGCATGCTCGCGCTCGTCAACGAGGGCGCGCGGATTCTCGGCGAGGGTATCGCCGCGCGCAGCACGGACATCGACGTGATCTGGTGCAATGGTTACGGCTACCCCCGGCAACGCGGCGGCCCCATGTTCTACGCCGACACGCTCGGCCTGCCGCACGTGCTCGACCGCATCCACTATTTCGCCGCCGCCCTCGGCGGCCGCTACTGGCAGCCTGCGGACCTGCTCGAGCGCCTCGCGCGCTCCGGCGGCTCGTTCGGGGCGTGGCTCGCCGCGCCGCCGGCTACCGGCCGCAGCGAGGCCGGCGCGTGAAGCTCGAGAGCTACGTCCAGGGGGGCTGGCGAACGGGTGCCGGCGAGGGCGTCGCACTGCGCGACGCGACGACGGGCGAGGTGATCGTCCATGCCACGGCCGACGGCCTCGTCCCGGCGGCGATCCTCGCCTACGCGCGCGACGTCGGCGGCCCCGCGCTGCGTGCGCTGACGTTCCACGAGCGGGCGTCGCTGCTGCGGTCGCTCGGCAAGCGGTTGCTCGAGCTCAAGGACGAGTTCTACGAGTTGTCGTACCGGACCGGCGCGACCAGGGCGGACTCCTGGGTCGACATCGACGGCGGCATCGGCACGATGCTCGTGTTCGCCGGCAAGGGCGCCCGCGAGCTGCCGAACGGACGCGTGCTGCTCGACGGCGACGTCGAGGGCCTGTCGAAGCAGGGAACGTTCGTCGGCCAGCACATCTGCGTGCCGCTCGAGGGCACGGCGGTACATATCAACGCGTTCAACTTCCCGGTCTGGGGCATGCTCGAGAAGCTTGCGCCCGCCGTACTCGCCGGAATGCCGGTGATCGTGAAGCCCGCGACGGCGACCGCTTACCTGACCGAACGGGTGGTCCGGCGGATCGTTGAGGCGAACCTGCTGCCCGCCGGCGCGCTGCAGATGATCGCCGGCGGTGTCGGCGACCTGTTCGACCACCTCGGCTGCCAGGACGTCGTTTCTTTCACGGGTTCGGCGAGTACCGCGGCGCGGCTCCGCGCCCATCCGGCGGTGATCCGGCACTCGGTGCGCTTCATCGCCGAGACCGACTCGCTCAATTCCTCGATCCTCGGGCCCGACGCCGGGCCCGGGACCCCCGAGTTCGACCTATATATAAGAGAGGTCGTGCGGGAGATGACCGCGAAGGCGGGCCAGAAATGCACGGCGATCCGCAAGGCGCTCGTGCCGGCCGGGGTCGCCGACGAGGTCGTCGCCGCGCTCGGTGCGGCGCTCGACAAGGTCGTCGTTGGCGATCCGCGCGCCGACGGGGTGCGCATGGGCCCGCTTGCGAGCCGTGACCAGCGCCGCGAGGTGCTTGCGCGGATTGACGAGCTGCGCCGCGAAGCGGAACTCGTCAGCGGCGACCTCGAAGGGTTCACCCCGTTGGGCGCCGATCGGGAACGAGGCGCGTTCGTCCCGCCGGTGCTGTTGCTTTGCCGTGAGCCGGGCGGCGCGACGGCGATCCATTCGGTTGAGGCCTTCGGACCGGTGGCGACCGTCCTCCCATACCGCACGCTCGACGACGCGATCGCGCTCGCACGCCGCGGCGACGGCAGCCTCGCCGGCTCGGTGTTCACCGCCGACGACGACGTGGCCGCGAGGCTCGTGCTCGGGCTCGCGCCGTTCCACGGGCGTGTGCTCGTCGTCAACCGGCATTGCGCGAAGGAGTCCACCGGGCACGGCTCGCCGCTCGCGCCGCTCGTCCACGGCGGCCCGGGCCGGGCTGGTGGCGGCGAGGAGATGGGCGGAATGCGCGGCGTGCTGCACTACATGCAGCGCACTGCGGTGCAGGGGTCACCGGACACGCTCGCGGCCGTCGGTGGCCGCTGGATCCGCGGCGGCACGCAGCGCGACCCCGGCCGGCACCCGTTCCGCAAGCCGTTTCACGAACTCGTGATCGGCGACACGCTGCGGTCCCCGGAGCGCGAAGTCACGGTCGCGGACATCGAGGCCTTCGCGGCACTGACGGGCGACATGTTCTATGCGCACATGAGCGACAGCGAGGCGGCACGCAACCCGCTGTTCGGCAGCCGCGTCGCGCACGGCTACTTCCTGATCGCAGCCGCAGCGGGCCTGTTCGTCGATCCGCCCTACGGCCCGGTGCTCGGCAACTACGGTCTCGACAGCCTGCGCTTCGTCAAGCCCGTGAAGCCCGGCGATCGCATCAGGGTGCGTCTGACATGCAAGCAAAAGTCGCTGCGCGCCGATAAAGGCTGGGGCGAGGTGCGCTGGGATACCGAGATCACGAACCAGTCCGGCGAGACCGTCGCATCGTACGACGTGTTGACGATGGTCAGCATCCACGCCGTGCCCGACCAGGCGGGGAGCGACGCGTGAACGCCGGAATCGACCTCGACGCGTATCGCCGTGGCTTCCCGAGCCTTGAATTCGAGGCCCCCGACGCCGGCATTCTCGAGCTCGTGATCGCGAACGAGGGTCGACTCAACGCCGCGACCGAAGCCATGCACCGCGACCTGGCGCTCGTCTGGCGAACGATCGACACCGACGACGGGGTCCGCGCAGTGCTCGTGCGCGGCGCGGGCGAGCATTTCTCGTCCGGCGGCGACTTCACGATGATCGAGCACATGATCGAAGACGACGCGACGCTGGTGCGGGTCTGGAAGGAGGCGAGCGACCTCGTCTACAACCTGATCAACTGCTCAAAGCCCGTCGTGTCCGCGATCCGCGGCACGGCCGTCGGCGCCGGCCTCGCGGTCGCGCTGCTCGCCGACATCGCCGTGGCAGCCCGCAACGCCCGGATCCTCGACGGCCACACGCGGCTCGGCGTCGCGGCCGGCGACCACGCGGTCATCATCTGGCCGCTGCTCTGCGGGCTCGCGAAGGCGCGCTATTACCTCCTCACCAACAAGCCGCTGTCAGGCGAGGAGGCCGAGCGCATCGGTCTCGTCGCGCTTGCGGTCGAGGACGCGGCAGTCCGCGACACGGCGCTCGGCGTGGCGCGGCAGCTGGCGGCGGGCAGCGCGACCGCAATGCGCTTCACGAAGCATGCGCTCAACAACTGGCTGCGGCTCGCGGGGCCGAGCTTCGACGCCTCGCTCGCGCTCGAGTTCCTCGGCTTTCGGCTCGGGGACGTGCGCAGCGGGCTCGAGGCCGTGCGCGGCCGTCGCCGCGATCGCGACCACGGCGGCTGAGCGGGATACCGCGCGCCGCCTGAGAGCGGGGCCGGCAAAAGGGGGAGGGGAGATGGGCTACATGACGGGTGGCAAAGGCTCGCGCGGGCTCGACCGCATCGAAACCGCGAGTCGCGACGAACTCGAGGGGCTGCAGCTCGAGCGACTGAAATGGTCGGTCGGCCACGCGTACCGCAACGTCGAACACTACCGCAAGGTGTTCGACGGCGCCGGCGTGCATCCGGACGACATCCGCGAGCTGTCCGACCTCGGGCGGTTTCCATTCCTCAACAAGAGCGACCTGCGCGATCACTATCCGTTCGGCCTGTTCGCGGTGCCGCGCCACAAGGCCGTGCGCATCCACGCCTCGAGCGGCACGACCGGCAAGCCCACCGTAGTCGGCTACACCCAGCGCGACATCGACACCTGGGCGGGGCTGGTCGCCCGCTCGATCTACGCCTCCGGTGGGCGTCCCGGGGACATCGTCCACGTCGCCTACGGCTACGGCCTCTTTACCGGCGGCCTCGGCGCCCACTACGGGGCGGAACGGCTGGGCTGCAGCGTGGTACCGATGTCTGGCGGTCAGACCGAGAAGCAGGTACAGCTGATCCTCGACTTCCAGCCCGACGTCATCATGGTGACGCCGTCCTACATGCTGACGATCGCCGAGGAGTTCGAACGCCTTGGCCTCGATGCGCGCGGCTGCTCGCTGCGCGTGGGGATCTTCGGCGCGGAGCCGTGGACCGGCGCGATGCGCGACGAGATCGAGCAGCGGATGGGCATCGACGCGGTCGACATCTACGGCCTCTCCGAAGTGATGGGGCCCGGCGTCGCCAACGAGTGCGTGGAGACCAAGGACGGTCTGGTCCTGTGGGAGGACCACTTCTACCCGGAGATCATCGATCCGGACACCGGCGCGGTGCTGCCGGATGGCGAGGAGGGCGAGCTCGTACTCACGTCGCTGACCAAGGAGGCGCTGCCGGTGA